>CAAGKR010507082.1_pt1 | contig 33558 bp, 29 predicted proteins | sample 2556971 | NCBI WGS metagenome assembly CAAGKR01 (sample SAMEA5207829, study PRJEB30636) | soil metagenome | biome: forest; feature: boreal; material: soil | place: USA | collected 2011-09 | depth 1 m | reverse complement strand
GTCCTAAAATTCCTACTCGACTGCTGGTTTGCTGTATCCCTTCTTCGACAGAAGCTCCTGTCCCTCGTCACTCAGCAGGAAATTCACGAACTTGCGGGCTGCGGCTTGTTTCGGGGAAGCCTTAATAATTCCCAACGCCTGATCGATTGGGCGGTGCAAATTCTCGCTAACCTCGATGTAATTCCCTTCGCCCGGCTTCACAAGGGCCAGCGGAATGAAGGCGACTTCGGCATTACCGGTAGCGGCATACTGCTTCGCTTGAGAAACGCTCTGCGCGTAAATCACTTTCGCCTCGATCTGGCTCCAGATTCCTATCGCCCCAAGACTTTCGACCGTCGCCTGCCCGTAAGGAGCAACATCAGGCTTGGCGATGGCTATTCTTTCAAACGCCGTGGCCGTGATGTCTTCAATGCGTGTGACCTTTAAGCTGTTGCCGGGCGGTAACCACATTACAAGTCGTCCTCGCGCATAGAGCGCGCGCGTTCCTGGCGTGAGTAGACCTTCGCGTTCGAGCTGTTCTACATGCGCAGTGTCGGCCGCTGCGAATACGTCGAAAGGCGCGCCATTTTCTACCTGCTTTGACAGGTCTGCCGTAGCTCCGAAGCTGAAAACAACTGGGATACCAGTCTCACTGGTAAAGCGTGGGCCAATTTCGGCGAAGGCGTCCGTTAGGTTAGTGGCGGCTGCCACCGTTAATTCGTGGGAATCGCTTCCAGTATGCGGCGAAGTTTGGGACTGGCAGCTTACAGAAATAAGTACCGAGCACACTATTAACAGTCTTTTCATACGCTAACTGCAGGTTTAGACATCTTCATTTTTGAAACCAGGGTGGAGCACCGACATCATAAGCGGAGAATCTTTAATATTTCCAGAAAAGGCGAAGGTATGGTATAGACCACTAATCCCTCGTAACCGAAATGTTGTCGCGGCCAGGACGGCCTCGACCAAATGAGAAGGGCCCGACTCCTTTTGAGGAAACGTACATTCAGTAAAGCGTTATTCGTTTACGCGACACTAATAGTGCTCGCCCTGCTCGCCAGTAGTTGTCTGCCACAACCGCCAGCCGAATCGGGTGGCATTAACATTACTCTCTATGGCTTCTCGATCATGAAGGAGTCGATGGAGAAAGCCATCTATCCGGGCTTCGCTGCCAAATGGAAACAGGAGCATGGCCAGGAAGTGCGGTTCACATCTTCTTTTGCGGGCTCGGAAACCGTGACGAATCAAATCCTGCAAGGCGTCAGCGCCGACGTCGCGATTTTATCCATCGACCGTGATGCCCAACGGCTGAAGAACAAAGGATTCGTTACGACCGACTGGCACACACAGCCCTACAAAGGAATCGTTAACAGAACTCCGTTCGTGATCCTCGTCAAAGAAGGAAATCCCAAAGGTATCCACGACTTTGCGGATCTCGCCAAGGCGGGTGTGAAGCTGATCCACCCGGACCCAGTCAATTCGGGCGGGGCACAATGGTCCATCCTGGCAATCTACGGATCGGAACTCGTCAAGTCTGAGAAACAATCCGGCGAGCCCGACAAAGCTCGCGCACTGCAAACACTTCAAGCGATCTGGAAAAATGTCATCTCGACGCCCGGATCCGCACGCGAAGCTCGAACGCAATTCGAGACCGGCTTTGGGGATGCGTTGATTACCTATGAGCTCGAGGGTCTTCTGATGAAAGAAGGCGGAAAGCACGTACAAATTGTTGTTCCTCAAGCGACTATCTTTAGTGAGCATCCTGCGGTCGTCATCGATCGTAACGTCACAGCGGCAAAACGCCCTGTAGTAGACGCTTTCATGCAATACCTCTTGAGCGATGAGGCCCAGCAGGCTTTTGTTAGATTCCATTTTTATTCAGTGACTAACGAAGCTTTTAATCAACAGAACAAAAAGTTCGGACATATTGAGATGCCGTTTAGGATCGAATACTTCGGCGGCTGGGACAAGGCATACCCAGAGATAATCGAACAGGTCTTTAAGAACCAGGTGCAAAACAGGAAGTAGCTTCAGTCTGCGGAATGATGGAGACACAGACTGAAAGTCTGTGCCACAGGGGAGCGGCGGTGAGTTCAATCATACCGACAATGCGTCACGTGCGCGGATTCGATGTCGCTCGGCCTTTGAGCATTGGCATGCTCATCTTCATGATGTTGCCGCTGGTGTTTCTGCCGCTCGCTTCAATTTTCATCTTTGGTACAAGCAAGGGACTTACGAGTTTCTGGTCGGCCGTCACCGCATCGGAAGCCATTTTTGCGCTCAAGCTTTCAATGGTCACAAGCTTCTATGCCACAGTGTTCAATGTATTGTTTGGGTTGTTCGCTGCTTACGTACTTTCTCGTTATGATTTCTGGGGTCGTAATGCGCTGATTGTCACGATCTCATTGCCTACCGCCATTCCGACGGCGGTCGCAGGCTTTGCGTTGCTGCTGTTGTGGGGACCGTACGGCACACTGGGTCGTTTCCTGCACGGAGTCGAGATCATGTTCACCGCCAAGGCGATTATCCTCGCGAATATCTTTGTGACGTTCCCGCTGGCGTTTGGCGTGATAAAGCCGGTGTTTGACACAATGAGTCGTTCGCTCGAAGAAGCATCGGCAACGATAGGAGCGACGCGGGTGCAAACCTTCTGGCATGTGACGCTGCCTTCATTGCGTGGCGCGATTGTCTCTGGCGCTCTGTTAACATTCGCACGCGCGGTAGGCGAGTTTGGTTCGACGATCATGGTGTCGGGAAATCTCGCCGGCCGCACTCAGACGGCGCCGCTCTACATCTTTGCCAAGTTTAATGAAGGGCAGATCGAGGCCGCCAATGCTATTGCAATCGTACTGGCCCTATTTTCGTTCCTGATTTTTAGCGTGTTATTTTTCGCCCGGGATTGGCTCGATGTCGACTGAGGTACCTGATGTGAAGGCCCAACAAGCCATCCTCAAAGAATACGGGACGCATCCGGTTGCAAAGGAGAGCTTGCCACAAGCCGCCAGCGTTGTTGGCGTAAGCAAGTTCTTTGGCAAGACGAGCGTGCTGGAAAACATATCGTTTGACGTCGCCGAGGGCGAGGCGCTCGTTCTCCTCGGTGCATCCGGAAGCGGAAAGACGACGATTCTGCGGATCATTGCCGGCCTGGAACAACCTTACACCGGAAAAATCATGCTTCACGGCAAAGATGTGACTGAGCTTCCGGCTCGCGAACGCGGAGTAGGGGTGATCTTTCAGTCCTATGCTCTTTTTCCAAAAATGACGGTGGAGAAAAACATCGGCTACGGCCTCAGGATCAGGAAACGCCGGCGCAAGGAAATTAGGAAGACGGTGAACGAACTTCTCTCCCTGGTACAACTCGAAGAGCATCGCAAGAAATATCCTTCGCAGCTTTCCGGCGGGCAACAACAGCGTGTTGCGATAGCCCGAACCCTTGCCTACAAACCGGAAGTATTACTTTTCGATGAGCCCTTTGGCGCTCTTGACGCCCAGACACGCGGTCACCTGAGGCGCGAAATACGCGCGCTACTAAGAAAAGTTAACGTTCCGGCGATCTTCATTACCCACGATCAGGAAGAAGCGCTCGAGTTAGGCGACCGCATCGCAGTAATTAACGTGGGCCACATCGAACAGATTGGCACGCCCGATGAAGTCTACAACCATCCCGCCAGTGAATACGTCGCCACCTTCCTTGGAGCCGCCAATATTCTCGAAGGTATCATTCGTAATGGCCATGTGCAGATTGGCTCAGCCCAAATGCCCGCGCGAATAGATCTGGAGAGGTTTTCCGAGGGTCAATCGATCAAGTTGATCTTTCGGCCGGAAGACATTTCTTTGAGCAAGACGCAAGCGCTTCCCAGCAGTCATGCCTGCCTCTCAAGTGGCATAATCGAGGAGATAAGTTTTGTCGGAGCGTACGAGCGATTGCGTATCAGACTCGATCCTGCCGGCAGCGGCGCCTGTGACGCAGGCGAGACACCCTTCTATCTAACTACTGAAACTCCCGATAACCAGACGGTGAAGCCAATAATTGCCACCAGACCAAAGCCGGAAGCGATTGCGGTAAAGCTTGTCAGAGGCGACCGGGTTTTTGTTGGGCTTACCTCGTTCACAATACTTCCGAAGGATCCGCGCTCGCCCCAATATCACGGAGCACAATAGATGAAGATTATGCGGGCGTCGTGGTGACTTCTAGCCCGGCACGTTCGTAATAATCCATTACTGGAAAAAGAGCGGGGGCTTGCCCCAGCTCTTTTGTGGTTTGGGGCTCAAGGGACCGCCGCAGGTTTCATTTACCGAGCGCGGCAACGGCAAGGCTATGAAACTGCCGACGTATGCTATTGATATTCGCAAACGGTAAGGAACGGGCGTGGGTACGATTCGTCAAAAGAATAAAGATTCGCTCGCGACGTGAATCGACCCAGCAGCTTGTGCCTGTGAATCCTGAATGGCCAAAGCTATCAGGCGGAAGGTCCGGGCCAGCGGCTGAATCCTTTGTTTCGGCCAACTGCCAGGCTATTGACCGACCTTCTTCTAAGCCGACTGTCATGTTCTGGCGAAACAGTTCGCAAGTTTCGGGCTTGAGTAACTTGCTTTTATTACCAACAGGGCCAGCCAAAAACTGATTTGCCATCACGAGGGTTTCTTCCGCTGTCGAGAAAAGTCCCGCGTGGCCCGCAACGCCTCCCAGAAAATGCGCGTTTCCGTCGTGCACTTCGCCCCAGATCAAATCCCGACGCCAATCCTCATACACGCCGGCCTCTGCCGCTCCGCACATCTCTCGTTCGTAGTCATTGCCAGACTCGCACGCAGCGATTCCGGTCTGCATGGCAGCCTTCGGATTGAAGAATGTGCTCTTCAATTCCAAAGGCTGGAAGATTTCGCTTTGGGCGAGTTCGGTCAGACGCTTGCCCGTCAATCGCTCGAGCAGCAGGCCCAGTGTGATGAATCCTAAGTCGCTATAAACGACCCTGGTTCCAGGCTTGTACTCCAAATTCAGGTTGGCGATCACCGAGAGGGCTCGCTCAGGTTCGCCCTCAGCAAGAATGTAGAGTGGGCGCCAGGCGGGCAAGCCTGAAGTGTGAGTGAGTAGTTGGCGTAGCGTGATGGCGTTGTTGTCTGGGCGATCAAAGTCGGGCAGATAATCTGAAACTGAACTGTCGAGTTCGAATTCTCCCGATTCAATTCGGCGCGCACAAAGCTGACCGGTAATTAGCGGTTTCGTGAGCGAAGCGAGATCGTAAATCGTGTCGAGCGTGGCGGCGATACGGCGAGGTTCCACTAGCGAGTTCCCGAGAGCGTCAGCAAACACTGCTCGGCTTCGATCAGCGACAATGTAGACAGCGGACGGGAAATCGCCGCCTGCGATCCGCCCCGCGAGCAAAGATGAAATATTAGGTTCTGGAGTTCCCACTTGATTACTTACTTCGTGCCCGCGTCCAACGCGCAAGCCCGTTGGATTGGAGCTACGTCGACAGAAGCGGTCCAATCAGCCTGCCAAGCAGGCGGCAGAATAATAGCCACGGGCGTAAGCCCGTGGTAACAAGGTTGGACAAAGAGGTGAGCCCGCAACGTGGGCGACAGAAGCTACCCTTTGAAGCAGAACTATGCCGCCGCGCTTCGCGGGCTAATGCCTTTCAAAACTTCTTAAACCACAGCCTGCGCTGTGGGCTACGCATATTCCTCCTGCTTCGCAGGCTCCTAACTCTTTGTAGCCTTGCTAATAGCGCTGACTCCGGGGTGAGCCGCGTGCTCATCGATCCTTTGCAACGCGCGCAATGCCAGGGCTAGTGCATTCCTTCCATCCGTTCCCGACACCGGGGAAGGTAGCCCGTCACGCGCGGCTTCGATAAACGCGACAATCTCCGCCCGCAGTGGTTCTACATCAAGCACGTCTAGATTTTTCACCTGAACACCGGGCCACGCGCCACTTGCGCTTGGCGGTGCCAGGCTACTGATCGATGCCCGTTTGGTGGCGTAGTCGATAGCCACGTAATCATGTGGCTGAAAAAAGCGCATCTTTCTTATCTTTTCCGTACCAACCCGAGAAGCGGTAATGTTTGCGACGGCGCCTGAGGAGAATTCAAGACGCGCGTTTGCGGCATCGACCTTGTCCGTTAGTATGGGAATACCGACGGCGTGCAGCTCGGTTACTTCAACTTCCTCGCCCACCAACCATTGCACTATATCAAGGTCGTGAATCATCAGATCGAGCACCACATCGATGTCCAGTGACCGCGCGGTAAACTCACCAACGCGATGAATCTCGAAATAGACAGGGTTACGCACGTGAGGACGCAGCGCGACCAGCGCAGGATTGAAGCGTTCCAAATGTCCGACCTGTAGCAGTGCTCCACTTTTCCCAGCCACTTGAATCATTTCGTCAGCTTCGTTAAGCGTGCGCGCGATCGGCTTTTCCACTAACACGTGAATCCCAGCTTCCAGCAGTCCGCAAGCGATTTCGCAATGCGACTCGGTTGGAACTGCCAGGCTAACTGCGTCCACGCTGCCAACGAGGTCGTGCCAGTCCGTGCACCACGCCACTTTTCCTTCCGCCGCAATGTCGCTCGCAGTTTTTTCGTCCAGATCGCAAATGGATACGAACTCACTCAGTCCTTCGGACGCAAGATTGGAATGTATGCGTGCGTGTTGTCTGCCCAAATGGCCCACGCCGATGACGGCCGTACGAAGTGGCACTGTTTACTGATTTCTCTTTTTCGTTTAGCTTAATCCCGAAGAAAGCAGTGGGCAGAAAGCAGATGGCAGCAAAACAAGACGCGCGTTTCTGCCTTCTGCTTACTGTTTTCTGCCTACTTCCATCGCGGAGTGAATATACTTGCAACCTTCAACGCTTGCCAAGCGCGGCAGTATTCTCCTTTTTCTCGCGGTAATCGCATTCTATTTTTACGGCCTCGGTCATCTGCCTCTCCTTGGACCAGATGAACCTCGCTACGCTCAGGTCGCGCGCGAGATGTTTCTCCGTCACGATCTAATTACGCCTACTCTGGGCGGACATCTATGGTTCGAAAAACCAGCGCTGCTCTACTGGATGATGATAGTCAGCTTCAAATTGTTTGGCGTGTCGGAATGGTCGGCTCGTCTACCCGCGGCCGTCTCGGGCGTACTTACCGTGGCCGCAGTTTTTTGCGTCGCCAGCCGTGGCGAACGAAATAGTCGCAATGAACAACTTCCGGGGATAGGCTTTTTCGGGTTTTACAGCGCGCTCGCATCGGCGACAAGCCTGGGAATTGTGGCTTTCTCGCGCGCCGCAAGCTTCGACATCATTCTAACGATGACGACGACCTGGGCGCTCGCCTTTTTTATCCTTCATGAGTTCGAGGAAACGGCGAACCCCCCGCGGACATATTTAGTCGGGTTCTATGCCTTCGTGGGGCTCTCTCTTCTGGCAAAGGGTCTTTTAGGCATAGTGATCCCTATCGGCGTTATCGGCGCCTATTACCTTTTTCGCAGAGGGCTTCCTCCACGAAATACAATCTTCAGTTTGTTTTGGGGAATACCGCTGGCGCTGGGCATTGCGGGAACCTGGTATCTGCCGGTCATCTGGAGGCACGGCTGGCCATTCATCGATCAGTTTTTTATTCAGCAACACTTCGCGCGCTACATAACAAACAAATATCATCACGCGAGACCGGTTTATTATTACCTGCTCATATTCCCGCTTTGGTCCTTACCGTGGACGGCGTTCCTGTTTGATGGACTACTAAGAGCCAGGACATGGAGTTGGCGCGGCGACAATCGGTCAGGCGATCCAATTAATAAGTTACTTGTTTTCGCGCTGGGCTGGCTTTTGTTCCCATTGATCTTCTTTAGCTTCTCAAACTCGAAACTGCCCGGTTACATTCTTCCGGTCTTACCTGCCGCGGCGCTGGTAGTTGGGGAACGACTGTCTCGACTTGGCTCCGATTCTGGAAATAGCACCTGGGCAATTAGAGCAACCGCAGCCTTGTGTCTCTTATTAGCGATAGCGGCGCCTATTTATGGCTGGCGTTCGGGAAATTTATCTGCCTCGTGTGGGTTGATGCTGGTGGCCCCGCTGGGTATTGCGGGAACCTTTGGGTTGCTGTCGGCTCGCCGGCAAATGGCAGTCGTTTTTGTCGCTGCCGCCACTTTTGGAGTGCTAATCGTTGTCCTCTCGTGTGCCCCTCCACAACTGGCCGAGCGTGAATCGGCAAAGCATCTTCTTCAGGTCGCTGATTCCAGGGGTTATTCGCAGACTGCGATCTATGGGCTGCAAAGAGGAGACCGCACTCCCGAATTCTATGCCGCTGGCCGAGTTGTCTACGGACCGGATGGCGAACCAATCATGTACGAAGGACCTGAGCAGGTGGTCCATGAGAGTCACAGGCGCAATGAAGCGCTGTTAGTTTTCGTGCCGCTTGAGGACGTGAGCAAGCTAACGGGATTGGGGTCGGTGGAAGCGGATGTGATTGGCAACAACCGAAGGTTTGCAATCGTCGCGGTGCGGGCGCATTGAAAACCTGGGCGAGAATCTTTCCGGAAAATCAACGCAAATTCTTAACGAAGAAATCTATCACGGGGCGATCATAAGCTTCCCCCTGCTCGCCAGTGGCTGAGGACAGCGTAAAGCCGGTCAAAGGCAAGTCGGTTCTTGCTTCTACATTGCCCGGCTTTGGAAAACAGTGTTCGAGAGACTTAGTCGAGTCGCGGAGATAACCATCGTCTGCGCCTGCGAGCAACAGGATTTGCTGAGTCTGCAGACCAGCGGCCAGCTCACACGACGTCTGGTTTTCATAGTGGCCGAAGAGATAAACCCTCGTAGCAGCGCGAGCCAGAGACATTAACAACTTATTATCCACGCTAAGATTACTAGCTACTGCCGCATCCACAAGCTCACCGGAATTGCGTGGGACGGAATCGAGAACCAAAACCTTCACGCTCGGGTCGTGACCGGCGGCACGCATAGCCGCGTAAGCACCCAACTCCAGCCCGTAAACTCCGACGCGAACTCCTATTAACTGGCTGTTGCTCCCGCCCTTTAGCGTACGAAGGAAATCGAGAGCCGCCAGCACGTCATCTCCCTCCTGCGTGCCAAATGAGGTCCAGCTAACTGGGGGATCCAGTCCGTGGCCTCTCAGATCGGGCCAGAGGATCGTAAAGTTGTTGGCCTCGTTTACTTTGATCCCCAGATTGAAGAGCATGGAGCGGTCGCCGCCATAACGATGCAAAAAGATGACTGCCGGAGCTCCTTCCACGCCGCGCAGCAGCCACCCCCTGGCGAGACTGCCATCGCGGTTTCGCCAAGTTTCGTCAGTTACTTTGAGGGCCGATCCGCTTATTTGCGAAAATGTTTGCGGTGTGACGAGATAAGAGCGGCGCGGCGGGCGTGTAATTGCATAAACAATAGTTGCCAGTGCGAGAAGAATCGCAACCACCAGGAGAAACAGGATTGGTAGCAGCGACTTGAGGAGTTTCTTGCCGAGTGGTCGTCGGGGTGCCATAACGCAGGTGTGAAGGGCGATGGATAAAGTATGGATTGCAAACCTTACTCAACTTACCCTTGACTTGGTTTTTCCTCCTGTCTGTTCATTTGCTTTAGCGTAGTCTTCCGGAGTGTTGATGTTATCAAAAAAATGAGCCGCACCTGTCAAACCTGCGAGTTCACCGAACGAGACCCAGCGCGTGCGCACAGATTGTAGCAGAGCAATGGGCTTTCGTTCGCCAGATTTAATCAACTGTTCGGCCCGGCCCAGGCAGGGTTCTGTGCGATAGAGCGCGCAAAGAGGCTGAGGAATTAGATCGCTTTGGATAGGCGCAACCGCATCAAAGTCTTCGCGGAGACTGGCTAATTGACGAAAGAGTTCTCCGGTTACGAAAGGAAAATCGCAGGCGACGATGAGGGCCCATTTCGCGGACGAGGCCGAAAGCGCCGCATGCACTCCCCCGAGTGCCCCCCAGCGCGGATAAACGTCTGGAACCCTGGCAAGATTGATCGGAAGATCAATTTGAATTCCGGACGTATTGTTGCCAACGATAGTCACAGACAAAGTAACGGCAGACAATTCCCGGATAATGCGCGCAACAAAACTCTGGCCGTCGAGCACCAGTCGCGATTTGTCAGTCCCCATGCGGCGAGACTGTCCACCGATGAGGATGAAACCTTCGATTAAATCCATGAAAGAAGTCCTGTTTTATCACCACGACTGCAGGCCTTACCCAAATTACGCGGCAACTTAGCACGCGATCATCTCGCTGGCAAGGGGAACGTTCTTGCCAATTTGCGCGTCTAACAATCTTCAGATCGCGGTAGCGAATGCCTGGCGGGGCAGGTGGGCTAGTTTCGACTAACGACCGCCTTGACCGGCTTCCGAGCGAAAGCTATAGTCGGAGCGAGCCACTGCGTGCGGCGGAGCGACATTAAGCATGAGGCAGTAGACTGCAAGAGGTTATTTTTAATGAAAAGATTTGCAAATTGTTTTCTCATTGCGATTCTCATCGCAGTTATCAGTGGGTTGGCGGCCGCGCAAAAGCCGGTGGTCGATGCAAGCTCCAAGGATCCTGGTCTTTTTGCACTTGAAGACCTACGTCCCGGCATGAAAGGGACGGCGCGGACAGTTTTCTCGGGCACAGAGCCGCAGGAGTTTGGCGTGGAGATCCTGGGGGTTTTGCCAGGCTTTCCGGGTCCGCGCCAATCCGCGATCATAGCTAAACTAAGTGGTTCAAACGTTGAGAAGACTGGAGTCTTCGCGGGCATGTCAGGTTCCCCGGTCTACATCGATAACCGTCTGGTAGGTGCAATCGCTTTCAGTTTCCCCTTTTCCAAAGAACCAATCGCGGGCATCACTCCCATCAAGCAGATGATCGAAATCTTCGAGAAAGGCGCGACAAGCCAGACGCAGCATCCGAAAGAACCACGGGCTGTTTCATTTGCTCAATTGGCTGCGACCGAATGGAAAGCGAGCTTGCCGAAACCGGCGGTCAGTTTCACCTCGCTTATCGCTCCGGTATCTGAAGGCTCTCGTCTCATGCCTCTGATGGGTCAGCAGATGACTCCGATTGCAACTCCGCTCGTCTTCGGAGGAATTAGCCAGGAGTCTCTCGCGATGTTTGCGCCGCAGCTTATGGCCAACGGCCTGCTTCCGGTTTCCGGCGCCGGCGGTTCCGCAGGTATCACGCCACTCGCCAAAGCAAATGAGAAAACACTTACGCCTGGAACCTCCATTAGTGTTCAGTTGGTTCGGGGTGACTATTCGATTGCTGCTTCAGGAACGGTAACGTTTCGCGATGGCGATCACATCTATGCGTTTGGCCATCCGTTCCTGAGCCTGGGCGCTTCCGACATGCCAATGAGCGAAACTGCGGTCGTCACGGTTATTCCGAACGTCAATAATTCTTTTAAGTTGTCAGTGCCGGGCGCGATGATGGGATCGATTTCGCAGGACCGCGCCTCAGGTGTTTTTGGTCAGCTGGGTCAGGCGCCAAAAATGATCCCGGTGAAGATTAACCTGCACACCAGCCGGGATCGCAGCGAGACTTATTCATACGAAATTGCGAACGACTCGTTCTTAACGCCGCTCCTGCTAAACATCACCGTTTTCAACACGATTACCTCAAGCGAAAGAGCGTTAGGCGATTCCACCATCACTATTAAGGGTGCGATCAATGTTAAGGGACAGGAGCCGATAGAAGTCGACCGGCGCTTCTCGGCCGCAAACTCCCCAATCCTCGCAGCAGGCTCGGTTGCAGGGCCAATTAGCTCGCTGCTCGGAAGCGGCTTCGACGACGTTCAGATTGAGGGCGTGACTCTCGACATTTCTTCTGCCGATACGAAGTATGCAGGCACGCTCGAACGGATTGCACTCAACAAAACTGAAGCTCACCGCGGCGAAAAGATCGAGATCCAGGCGTACGTCAGGACGGAATCAGGTAAGCAATTTGTGCAGCGGATTCCCGTTCAGATTCCCGAAGACGCAAGCCCGGGTCAACTGCTCGTTTTCGTGGGTGATGGCGGCGCGCTCCAGGAGGGTTCCGCCAGCAAAGCTTTTGTGCCTCAGGATTTGGGCCAGTTAGTGAAGGCCATAAACAAAGTGAAGAAGAGTGATCGACTTTATGTGAAGCTCTTTCGCATAACGCCAGGGGCAGTTATTGGCACAAGCGAACTGCCCAACCTGCCCCCCTCAGTTGTCGCTACGCTCAATAGCGACAGAAACTCAGGTGGCTATACGCCTACAGTACTTTCCGCGGTTTATGAGATGGAATTGCCGCCGGCAGAGTTCGTAATCTCAGGACAACAATTGATTGGACTGGATGTCGTGCCTTAGTTATGGCGCATTAGATATGGCGCATTGGTTTTGCTCGCGCACGGGCACCGGACGTTGAAAAGGGCGAATCCTGGTTCGCCCTTTTGGTTTCTGGTCACAACAGGTGTACCCCAATTGACAGTTGAGCAGGAAACAGGAGCCTTGGAATCCCGAACTCCCTCAGCGAACCGGTGAGGGAAGGGAGCGCCTGCTAGAGTTGCAGTACGCCTTTCTTAACGACAAAAAGGAATCGTCTTTTAGAATTTGGTATTAGAACTGCGGTGCTCGGCATCCCGGAGTTTTCAAGCTCTTTTCCCAGCCCTTCTCCTCCGAAAAGTAAGAGCGTGGCTTTAGCGGGCGTCCATCCGAGTAAATTTGCAAGCATTTTTTCGAAGCGCTCAAGCGCTCGGCAAGTAACGAAACCAACGTCAGGCGCAGCAATATTTTCAAAGCGCTCAGCAATCACAGTGGCCCGCCTGGTAGTTGACGTCTGACTCAATGCTTCGCGCAGAAACACTGCTTTCTTTTTCGACGCCTCGATCAGAACAGCTTCGAGGTCGGCACGGCCAATCAGGCAGGGCACGATGGGCAGTCCGGCGCCTGAACCAATATCAGCGACGCGCGCCCCGATTGGCAGGTATTCAAGCAGTAGCAATGATTCCAGAACATGTCTGGCGGCAAACTCGCGAGGCGAGGTAGGTGCGACGAGATGTAAGCGAGAGTTCCAGGCGTTGAGCAGTTCGTAATACTTTGTCAAGCCCTCCAGAGCTTCCGCTGTCAGCATCACTCGATAGGTTGCGGCTTTGGCTTCCAGGGCCTTTCTAAACTCATTTGTCTGGGGCGTCGTGAAATTCATATCTGAGAAGTTTCAGGCAAAGCGGCGCACAGCGCAAAGGCGCACTCTGGGTGTCTGACTGTTTGCGGGATCGTTCAGTCTGCATGTGCATACGTTCTCACAGCTTTGCCCGTTTATGGCTCTACATGAGACTCTCTATTTGCTGGAGAGAATCCGCCTGGGATGAAGGCAGCCATGATTAACGATCTAGCCGAGCAACATCAGCATCTTGGACAAGCGGTTACCGCTATCATTTCTGAATACGTTGCCACTCTGGACTCCAGAAAAGTTGCATCTAAAGCTACGCCTCGCGAACTGGAGAAACTATTTGAGGAGCCCTTTCCGGAGAAGGGAATCGCGGCGGAAGAAATCCTGGCACGATTCACAACGGATGTGGTTACCCATGCAATGCAAGTTCCCAGCCCTCGTTATTATGGTCAGTTTAATCCGACACCTCTGCCCATTGGGGTGTGGGCCGACGCTCTCTCGTCAGCGCTAAACCAAAATGCCGGCGCCTGGCGCAATGGTCCAACCTCGGCAATGATCGAGGCGCGCGTGCTTCGCTGGCTGTGCGAATTGATTGGCTATGGCCCGGAAAGCTTTGGCACGCTCGCCAGTGGCGGCACTGAAGCCAACCTGATTGCTCTTAAGTGCGCTCGCGATCGCGCACATAAAGCAGCGGTCAACCACGGTTTGAGATCGGCCCCGGGTGATCTCACCATTTACGCTTCCGAGCAATGTCATTTTTCGGTAGAGAGAAGCGTCGACATTCTCGGTCTTGGTCGTACAAGTTTGCGCAAAATTGAAACGGACGAAAGATTTCACATTCACACGGACGCGCTGCGCAAGCAGATCGAGGTAGATCGCAATGCAGGCTGCACGCCTTGTTGCGTGATCGCGGTCGCGGGCGCGACCTCCAGCGGAATAATTGATCCGCTGGAGGAGATGGCCCAGATCGCTCGTGAGAATGATTGCTGGTACCACGTTGACGCCGCTTACGGCGGCACGCTGGCATTTTCAGCACGACATCGAGGCAAGCTGCGGGGCATCGAACTCGCGGATTCCATTACGTTCGACCCGCACAAATGGATGTTTGTCCCCTTTGCCTGTGGCGCACTACTGGTGCGCGGCGGCGGTCGCGTTTTGCGCGATGCTTTTGACATCACACCGGAGTATTTGAGTGAAGATCGCGGTGGAACCGACGTGGAGTTTGACTTCTTCCGTTACGGCCAAATGGGCACGCGCCGGTTCAATTCGCTAAAACTGTGGATGGCGATGAAATTTTTGGGTCGGGAAGGTTACGCCAAAATAATTGAACATCAGATTGAACTTACGGAATATCTTGCGGGTCGCATCGACCAGTTACGTGACTTCAAACTGGATGGGCAGGTTGAGACGGCTGTTTGTTGTTTCAGATTCCTGCCAGCCGCTATGGCCAATGTCGGCGAGGTGGAACAGGATCGCTTGCAACAGCGACTCCAACAAGAGATTGAGCAGAGCGGCGAGGCCTGGATTACAACGACTGTGCTACACGGGCGCCGGGCGCTTCGTGTGAACGTCAATAGTTTCCTGACTGAGCGCCGGCACGTCGATGATTTGGTAGAATTGCTCGCGCGTAAGAGTAAAGCACTTGGCTAAAGAGTTTATCTTGCGAAGTTGGTCTGGGAACGGTTGAAGGGAAATCTTTTGGCAGATATGTTTAGGGAGTAGGCAATGCACGCAAGAAATAATCGCTCGTTAGTTTTTTTGGTTCTCATCGCGTTGCTCGCAATGGGACTCGTGTGGGACGCATCAGCGCAGGCCAACTCGCCGCGCTCGCTTGGTGCAATTAGATCGCAGGCCGAGTTTGACTCGCTGGCAGTCACCTACGATCCCGATACTCCCTACGCTCTACCACATGTTCTCTTCGTTATCGACCGTAAAGATCAGAACAAAATCTATTACATCAACACGAAGCGTTATGCCTTCCACAAGGATTTTGTGAATGGCACATACCTTTCGCTCGAGCGGGGTCGCGAATTTTTTGAGAACAATTATCTGAAGGCGAACCGCCGATTCATTCTGGGCACAATTGCCTATCAGACTCCGCTGAGGCGCTGGACCTTTGAATTCTGGGAAGGCGATCTGATTCCGGCAGACCAGATCAAGCGCACTGCCGACGTGATTAAGGAAAGCTTTTTCACTCCAGTCGCCTATAAACCCAATTCAATTCGCCAGGATGAAGAATCCAGGAATATTCTAGGACTTCAGCGCGTTTCCCAGAGCGACATCGCCAGGGAGCAGGAATACCAGGCCCTCAACGTCGCCAAAGGTATAGGCCGGATTCACGTGATTCCCAAACTCGACGAGCACGTCGAAATTGGGTTCAACGAAATTCTTGTGCTTGACGAAGTTCCGATTCAGCTTCCACCGGTGGCCGGTGTTATCACAGCGCACCCCTCGACTCCACTTTCGCACATCAATCTGCTGGCGAAAGGTTGGGGCATTCCCAACGCTTACATCAAAAACGCACAGACGTTGTTGAAACAGTATGACGGCTGGTGGGTGACGTTTGAGACGAAGCGCGATAACTATTCCATCAAGCGTGCTGATATCGATCAGTTGCGCGAATACCAACGCAGGCTGGCGCAGCGTCAGGATGTGATGACGCCGAAGTACGATCTTTCGGAAACGCGCCTGCTGGGTCTTGGCCAGCAGCGTGCGCGTTCGGCGATATCTTATGGAGGCAAGTCGGCGAATCTTGGTGAACTGATGAACGCGCGCTTGCCCGGCATCTTAGTTCCAAATGGATTCACAATCCCCTTCTACTATTACGACCAATTCCTGGGAGCCAACAAGCTGGACGACGCAATCTATGCGATGCTCAACGATCAGAAGTTTGTTCATGATCCAGCGTATCGGCGAGAGCGGCTCGCGAATCTGCGTGAGCGGATTCAGCAGGCGAAATTTGATGAGAGGCTGCGTGATCGGATTCTGCGCGTGGTGAGGCAGGAGTTTGCGGGTAAGGGCCTGTTCGTTCGCAGTTCGTCCAACTCGGAAGACTTGCCAAATTTTAGCGGCGCCGGGCTATACACTACCGTTCCCAACGTTCGCGAAGAGGCGCAGCTTATAGAGGCGATCAAAACTGTCTGGGCGTCGCTGTGGAATTTCGAAGCCTACGAAGCTCGTGAGCGCGGCGCCGTAGATCATTCGAAAATCTTCATGGCAGTGCTGATCCAGGAAGGCATTAATTCGGAAAGCTCCGGTGTAATGATCACCACGGATCCCTTCGATAATGAAAACAAGGGGGCTATCTACATCAGCGCCAAACGGGGCCTGGGCATTAAGGTCGTCGAGGGGAAAAAGGTCGCCGAACAGATCATTTATCGTCCGCGCGCCAACGCCGTGCAGGTATTAACGCGCTCAGATGAAGACAGCCTGCTGACGTTTGATGAGAAGGGCGGCGTTAAGGAAATTGCAATAACAGGTGAGCGAGTTGTCTTGACCGATAATGTCATTAACAGGCTGGTTAGAGCGGCAATTGCCATCAAACGCGTATTTGGCAGTCGTGATCAGGACATCGAGTGGGCCTACATGAAAGGACAGATTTACATTGTCCAGTCGCGGCCGTTTATCGCGGGCGGATAGCCCACAGTGCGGGTTCTCTCTAGGTGCTCACCTCGCCCTTGAAAGACAAGCCCAACCGTTGTATAAGCCTCGTTCTGCTACTCGCGAGCGATAGCGCGCCCAAACTTACCGTTCGGCACGAGAAGATGGGGGCTTTAGAATTCCAAGACGAACAAGAGGCCTTACTCTCGCGTATGGCCTCGCACACCCGTCGATCTGTGAGTACGAATCGGATCTTCTTGTTGAGCGCGAGGCCGATCATTTCGCATCGAATTTGCTTATGCCGTCAACCCGGTTTCTCAAGCTAGCCGAACGAATACCTCGCGGTCTGGAAGGGATCCTCAGTATTGCAAAGCAATTCGGCACGTCCGTCACGAGCACCGCCATTAAGTACGCGAAATTCGACATCCTTCCGTGCGTAGTAGTCAAATGGAACAGCGATGGCTTTGCCTGGAAGTGGCTCTCAACGGAAACGTTCCGGGCTCGCTTTCGAAAAACAATTGAATCGCTCGACAAACTGCTAGCGGATTCGCCCACTGCAAAAGCGATCGCGGGTGAGCAGCCACCGGCATCAGGATTCTTTTCCTCAGGAACAACAGCTTCAGCTTGGTTTCCTTTTGTGAACAGTCGTGGCGACCGCAATGCTATCTTTATCGAGCAGGCCATTCCACTTGGAAGGTTCGGAGTCTTATCATTTCTTTACCGGAAGCAGGTAGTTACAGTAGCTAGAGTTGTCGGTGACGGAGCGACCGAGAAGGATTGAAGATACCCCACGTGACGCAACTCTCTCGCCGCAGCGAACGAGTCTTACTTCACAATCAATAGAGACTGTTCAGCAAATCGGCGGCTGAGACCAGAAGGCCAATCGTTGTGCCTGGAGCAAGAATCGTCTGAGAATCCGGGTGCGAGGCTATGTTGCGAAGCTCGCGAGTCGCGTTCCAATGCGGTCGATCCGCTACCGCAATGATGCCCGTCTTGATCAAGGACTCGATATTCTCAACGAACTTCGTCTCGATCATCTTACCTCTCTTGTTTTGCCTTTGCGTTGGAATTCCCGCCTGCTCGCATCGCTTGCGCACTGCAGCTTCCAGCACCCGGTAGCACTGCTCGGCACCAAGCGTGATGAGAGGGTAGAAGAACCAACCGTAGATCATTGAGCCGCGCGCAACCTCAAACAGAGACGCGATCTCTTGAGGAACATTCGGGCTGAGCTGTGGTTGCAGATGGGCTTCTATCAGGCGTTGGGCGTCGTGAGTCCGAACAATCTCGGCACATCCGGCTCCTGCCAGTTTGCAATTTCCTTAATGTAGTGGCGAACCTGTTCCTTAGCGACACGCGGGTCGCGGCTCATTCTTTTCGCTTCCACGACGGCAATTATTTCGCCGTTTGGTCGGTAAAGAGAATAATCAGTGATGCCATTCCACGGTTCGGCGCCTGCACCATCTACGGGAATCTCAAAACCGACTTGCGACGGATCGAGCAGATTCCAACCCGACGCGGACAGCGTCTGATCAATTAACTCTTTCCTAGTCCGGGCTTCATTACGAGGCAACATTTCGTGTCTGCGTCAAAATGCCTGGTATCAATTTCTTTGAGGCCAAACTCTAGTGCGTTGAGTAACGGAGTCGTGACTAAATCATCGCCTCACCACGCAAAATCCGCTGGGCTAAACAGCGCGTCTTTGCGAGTTTTTCTTTCGGATTCCATCAAGGTACTGGGCTGCCTGAGGGCGCGTTGCAAGGTTCAGGAGGGCACAGAATACAAGGTTCTTTGCATCGGCGCAAAGTCGAAGAAACTAACCCCAGACATGCTAGACAGAGAGTCAAAATCCAGGATGCGTTGTGTGCGGTAAAGTCGGAAATTAAGCATTCCCACCACGGTTCCTATGACCGAAGACGTATGGGCGGATGTGGGCCGTTTCTAAGACTGGCAAGGCGCGCTGAAAAACTCGGCGCCGGCGAAATACTTTTGACCAGCATGGACCGGGATGGCACACGCTTTGGGCGCGCGGAGTCCCCGAATAGACAGATCGCGCGGCAGATCTTTGCAGCCGTGAAAATGCCGGTGGAATTCGGAGGCGGCATGAGTTCGCTGAGTGAGGTGCGCGAGATGGTCGCTGCGGGCGCCGCCAGGGTCGTCGTTGGCACTCTCGCGGCCGAGTCGGCTGAAGCACTGCGCGAACTTGCGCAAACGTTCGGATCGCAGATCTGCGTAAGTATCGACGCGCGCGCGGGAAAAGTGAGCGTCAGAGGTTGGGAGCAGCGAACTGAAATGTCTGCGCTGGAGCTGGCACGCCGAGTTGCGAGCGACGGCATTGAGCGAATTATCTATACCGACATTGCCCGCGATGGTATGCTCATCGGCCCTAACATTGAGCAGACCGTAGCAGTTGCCCGTGCGTCTGGGCTGCGTGTTACGGCTTCAGGCGGAGTGTCGTCGCTTGAAGATATTCGACAGTTGCACGAAGCGAATGAGCCTTTGATCGATAGTGTGATTATTGGCAAGGCGCTCTATGAGGGGCGATTTAGCCTGGAGGACGCAATTAAGGCCGCCGAACAGCAGGACAAGAATATTCCTTGACAGACAAGAAGTCGGTCCAAGACGGTGAACAAAAGAATCTTTGTCGAAGACATTTTGAAAGACCACGTTGCGTTTATCACTGGTGGCGGCACCGGCATCACTGGCGGCGTAGCACGTGCGTTTGCGGAAGCAGGCGCTGCGGTCGCTCTGGTTAGTCGTAAGCTGGAACATCTGGAACCTGCTGCGGCCGCCATCAATGCCGACGGTGGCAAAGCGTTCGCGGTTGCGGCGGACGTACGCAATCCGGAGGAAGTTGAGAAGGCAATTGCCGAGAGTATCAACCATTTCGGCAAAATCGACATTGTAGTAAACGGGGCCGCCGGAAATTTTCTGTCGCCTGCCGAAGCGTTATCTCCAAACGGTTTTGGAACCGTCGTTGATATCGATCTTAAAGGAACTTTCAATGTTTGCCGGGCCGCATTCGCGCAACTGAAAGAGCACAAGGGTCAGATTCTAAACATCAGCTCCACACTTCATTATCTCGGCACGCCGATGCAGCTTCACGTTTCAGCCGCGAAGGCGGGCGTCGACGCGCTTACGCGAAACCTGGCGGTTGAATGGGGTCGCTACGGCATTCGTGTTAATGGGATTGCGCCCGGACCGATTGAGGACACTGAAGGCATGAAGCGGCTGGTTCCTGAGCCAGTGAAAGAAAAGCTCCGCAAAAATATTCCGCTGGGCCGCTTCGGCCGCATCAGTGATATCGAAACGGGCGCCGTGTTTCTTTGTTCAAACGCAGCCAGCTTTATCAATGGTGCTGTGTTGGTAATAGACGGCGGTCAATGGCTATCGGCAACGAAGTTTGTGTGAGCGGGTTTATCAGAACCGGGAGCGGACCGGGGGGGTCGAAGGAGCGCTATTGCGTTTCATCCGGTGCGCATGGGTGTCCTGCGTCACGTGCTGAAGGGATTGCACCGAATACGCCCTAAGCTCCGGAGGAGCGAGATGTTTATAGATACGACATTTCTTTCAGAGAATTTCTGCAAGAGCGAAACGAACTTCAGTTTCGCTCTTGCAGAATAGACATCTAACGCGGGTCTTAATCTATAAACATTTCGCGCCTACGGCGCTTTGGCGGAGTTGGCTAGGAGAAACTGTCCAGCAGTAGACTGCCTCAGCGGCGCGAGGTCACAGTGGAAGTACATTACTTGCGAAACTTTCTGTTTGCCATAATCGGTACCTTCGTGTTCGTCGCTTCTGCCGGCGCGCAGCAGCCGAAGAGCTCTGAACCGTTGCCAAATACTCCGAAGAAGATCAACACCAGGCCTGCTGAAGTCGTCAGTGTTCCGGATCCTTTTGATGGAGCTTCAGTCGAAAAGATGGCCCAACAGTGCGTCACGCTTGAAACCGAGGTTGGTGCGATTGACATCGAAATGATTCCTGAGGTCGCGCCCGAGAGTGTGCGCAACTTTCTCAATCTCGCAGCGACCGGCGCCCTCGATACCACAACTTTCAGCCGCGTGGTGAAGGATTTCGTTATTCAAGGCGGCAATCTTTCTACCAGTGAGAAGTGGGGACTGGAGCTTGCCAAAAGAATGACGAATAAGTTGCCCGACGAGCCGGGCCTGGTTGAGCACGTTCGCGGTATTGTCTCGATGGCCCGGCCCGAAGAAGCGAACAGTGCAACTACTCGTTTCTTCATACTGGTCGGCGATGGGCATCATCTGGATGGAAAGTTTTCTGCTTTTGGCAGGGTAATTAAAGGCATCGAGGTCGCGGACGCAATCAATCACGGTCCCGCGGAAGGCGAGAAGCCCTTGAAGCCCGTGCGCATTAGCCGAGCGCTCGTCGCTCCGTGCGGAAATAAATCGTCGTCATGAAGAGATTAAGCAAGGCCAGAAAAGATGTTGCTCAGATTCTCGTCCTTTGTGGGTTGTTCGGTCTGTTCGGTTGCGACCGGTCCGGAAGCGATAAGCCCACTCCAGAAGCGGCCAAACAATTTCTGAAGCTGCGCGGCTACGAGTTCAATGAAAAGTCGTTTTTGTCAGCCGCTGCAGCGAGCGACGCACTTGCCGTTAATACGTTCCTCGTCGCCGGCATTGACCCTAACGCGAAGGACGAAGGCAGCGGAGGCTCCGCAATCATTTTGGCGGCTTCGCGCGGCGACGAGGAAATCGTCACTGCGCTTTTGAAGGGTGGTGCTGACCTTAACGCGAAAGATAAAGGCGGCTATACGGCACTGCTGCGCGCTCTCGAAAACAAGCATGACGAAGTGGCAGAACAATTGTTGGCTCAGCCAAAGCTTGATTTGAATGCACAAGGCTCAGACGGCGTGACCGTTTTAATGCGTTACGTCTGGCGCCAACGTGAAGATGTGGTGTCGGCACTTCTTGAACGCGGTGCTGACGTTAACCTCAGAGATGCGGACGGCGACACTGCGCTACATGGCGCCGCGCAACGCGGTAACGTGAATATCTTGCAGATGCTCCTGGCCAGGGGCGCCGACCCCAACGCCAAAAACAAACTCGGGGGAACTCCTTTAATGTGGGCAGGCGTTTATGGGCACGAAGATGTCGCACGAGTGTTACTCGAGAAAGGCGCGGACGCAGCCTTGAAGGATGAGGACGGCATGACCGCGGCCGCCTGGGCAGCGAAGAATAAGAGGGAAGAGATGGTTCAGTTTCTGCGTGATGCGGAAAAGAAACGCCAGTAGGGGATGATGAAGCAACTGTGTACTGGCTCGTTTGACGGAAATTGTGCGAATAGAGATTAGAAGACTCACCGAAGGAGAAAATACGATGCGAAGTAACTACCGCCTGAAACTGCTTGGGTTTGTGTTACTACCGATACTTTTGTTTGCTGTTCCTCTCGCATTGAAAGCGCAATCGGGCGCGCAATCCGGATGGACCCCGGAACTGGAGATGAAGGTCAAGGGTATTGGCGCCGTGCGCGTTTCGCCTGATGGAAAGAAGGTCGCGTACACAGTGAGCTCCGCCGTGATGACCCCGGACAAGAGCGAGTATGTCTCCCAAATCTGGCTAGCCAATAGTGATGGCAGCGGAGCAGTGCAATTAACTTATGCAGAAAAGTCGTCCGACAACCCGCAGTGGTCTCCTGACGGCAGAATGATGGCCTTCACTTCCAGCCGAAGCGGCAAGAATAATCTGTATGTTCTTCGTTTGATCGGCGGCGAGGCCGAACAGCTTACTGATGTCAAAAGTAGCGTGGGCAACTTTTCCTGGGCTCCCAACGGCGGCCGCATCGCATTTGTGATGCGCGACGCGGCCAGCGACGACGAAGAAAAAAGCACCAAAGGAAAAGACGATTGGCGCTGGATTGATGAGAGCGTCAAATTTAATCGACTAAATATAATCAATCTTGACAAGGACCTAAATGGCAAGCGCGAACCTCGCTTTTTAAGTGGCGACGCTAACGTAGATGGTAATTTCGATTGGTCACCGGATAGCAAAACGATTGTGTTCACGCGCACAAAAATGCCGAAGGCTGATTACTGGACCACAGCGGATCTCCTTGCGGTAGACGTTGCCACGGGCAAAGTTACAACGCTCGCTGCTACCAACGCTTCGGAGTCAGATCCCCGCTTTTCGCCAGACGGGAAATGGATCTCTTTTAATGTTTCGGATGACCCGCCCCGATGGGCCGGATACCGACGAATAGCGGTACTTCCCGCCGGCGGTGGCGCGCCGAAATTACTGGCAGAAACATTCGATGCCCAACCGAGTACGATCGATTGGTCGGCGGACGGCAAGCGAATCTACTTTGTTGAGACCCGAGGAACTGTCAGTCGGCTTTCAGCGCTCGATGTTTCTACCGGCGCCATGAGTGAACTCAATAAAGGCAATGAAGTGCTTGGGAGTTTATCGCAGAACCGTAGTCACACCATGTTGGGCTTCACGATGCAAGCTGCCGATAGAGCACCCGAAGCTTTCGTAACCAGCGTCAACAACTTTGCTCCAGTGCAAATTAGCCATGCCAACGCTGATTTGCCGAACCTGCCGTTGGGGAAAACTGAAGTCGTCAGGTGGAAGAGTTCAGATGGCCTCGAGGTCGAAGGGTTGTTAACGTATCCAGTCGGTTATAAGTCCGGCACACGAGTGCCATTGCTGTTAGTGATCCACGGGGGTCCAACTGGTGTATTTACCCAAAGTTTTTTGGCCGGGAACCGCGGAGTCTATCCCCTTGCTTCATTCGCGTCGCAGGGCTTTGCCATCTTGCGTGTGAACCCGCGAGGCTCGTCGGGGTACGGACAGAAGTTTCGTTTCGCAAACATCAAAGATTGGGGCGGTGGCGACTACCAAGATCTGATGACCGGGGTCGACCATGCGATTGAAATGGGCGTAGCCGATCCTGAACGTCTGGGCGTGATGGGTTGGAGTTACGGTGGCTTTATGACCTCCTGGGTGATAACTCAAACCCACCGATTCAAAGCTGCTTCGGTCGGCGCAGGCGTTACCAATCTGATGAGTTTCATCGGAACTGCCGACATTCCCAGCTTCATCCCCGACTATTTCGAAGGCCAACCGTGGGAAAAGCTGGATGTTTACCGCACGCACTCAGCGATGTTCAACGCCAAAGGTGTAACGACGCCGACTTTGATTCAACATGGTGAAGCAGATGAGCGCGTGCCAATCTCACAAGGGTATGAGTTTTACAACGCATTGAAGGTGCAGAATGTGCCGGTACGGATGATCGTACTACCACGTATGCCTCATGGCCCAAACGAGCCGAAAATGGTTTTGAAAACTAAGCAGACCAATCTCGAATGGTTTGAAAAATATCTCAAAAGCGTGAGCAATCAATCTACGGCCAGGAGCGATTGATAAGGAAAGACACTGACGCGTTGCAAAAACCCTGGCATCCCGCTCACGTCGGGTTCACGGCTCCGGCATGGTGGCGCGTAATGTAATGCGAACTAAACTTATCCAGCCGGACTTGATATCGTCGAGGAATCAAGCATTTTATGCGTGCTGGATGCCGAGTGAAGGCCCAGACTTATGAAGGAACTTCATAAAGCCAACTCGGGAATCCAGCGTGGCGCAGCCGTTGTTATTGTGCTGCACACGCCCCGCGAAAAATGCTGGGGGGTGCTCGACGAAATCAGTCCGGCTGGAGTATTCTTGCGCGGCCTTGACTTGAATGCGTTCGACGACTGGCTAAGTGCGTTAGTCCACGAAGAACCGTTTGTCGGGTTTGGTGATCTCTTCTTTCCTATGTGGCGCGTCGAACGCATCTCGAAGGATGAAGCATCCGGCGGGGTTCCATCGCTTTGCGATCAGGTTGAGCGACGCACGGGCCGTGCTATTGAAAAATTAGTGGGCACCGACGAGAGGCGGTTGGAGTGATTCATCATTCCTTTTGGATGGCGCGCAGCCTCACCGGGCCATTGGCGCAGAGAGGGCTGCTCTGACGTGGCTGACTGGAAGCTCAAGACTCCAACCCTCCGGGAAATAACTGCTGTTGCAAGCATGAAACACTGTTCCATTCTCGCGTTGAATGTGGTATGCTCAGCGTAATCTGACGGCAAACCCGAAAGTGATTTTGCCGCAGTTCGTGAGAAAAGGAGCGGAAGAAAGAGATGTATGTCATGGCTGATGATCGAATAAGTGTTGATCGCGGCAAGGCGATTGAAGCGGCACTATCAAATATTGAAAAGAGATTTGGTAAGGGATCGATTATGCGTCTGGGCGAGCGCGAGGTCTCCGATATCCCGGCAATTTCTACGACCTCTCTGAGTCTCGATGCGGCAGTGGGAATTGGTGGCGTGCCGCGGGGACGCATTATCGAGATCTACGGCCCGGAAAGTTCGGGCAAGACCACCCTCGCTCTTCACATAGTGGCAGAAGCGCAAAAGGCCGGCGGGGTTGCTGCCTATATCGATGCTGAACACGCCATGGATGCCGACTACGCTGGCAAACTGGGCGTGGACATCGACCAGCTTCTGATCTCACAGCCGGATTCTGGCGAACAGGCGCTGGAAATCGCGGAAGCGCTGGTGCGCTCAAATGGAGTTGACGTAATTGTAGTTGACTCGGTTGCGGCATTGGTGCCCCGCGCGGAGCTCGACGGAGAAATGGGCGACTCGTTGCCAGGCCTGCAAGCGCGTTTGATGTCGCAGGCTTTGCGTAAACTGACCGCGATAATTTCGCAATCGAATACCTGCTTCATCTTTATCAACCAGATTCGTGAAAAGATCGGCGTGATGTTTGGGAATCCCGAAACCACAAGTGGCGGTCGCGCGCTAAAATTCTATGCTTCAATGCGGCTCGACATCCGGCGCATCGGCGCCATCAAGGATGCAGACCGTGTTGTGGGCAACCGCACCAGGGTTAAAGTTGCGAAAAATAAGGTGGCGCCGCCTTTCCGTGAATGCGAGTTTGACATCATGTACGGCGAAGGCATCTCGCGCGAAGGAGACGTTCTTGATTTGGCGGTCGCGCAAGGCGTGGTTGATAAAAGTGGTGCGTGGTTTTCCTATAAGGGAGACCGTCTTGGACAAGGGCGCGAGAATTCAAAGCAGTCATTGAAAGAGAATCCGGAACTCCTCAAACGCATTGAGAGGGAAGTGAAAGTGAAACTCGGGATGGCTGTTTGCGAGGAAAAACCCGAAGCTGCGCCGAGCGCAAAAGCCGCCACGGCTGATAAGAAGTAGAATCTAGTTTGAATCACACTTGAGCGTTCGGCTGCGGGATTTGATTTATCCGTGCGGCCGAGCGCTTATTTACTGCTTTACAGCGCCGACAGTCTAAACGGATAATCCGCCGCTGTATTCGACATGTAGGACAGACATTCTTGTCTGTCACATTTATTAATGGTCAGGCAGGAATGCCAGTCCCACTATGAACGGATCCATTCTCATTAAAGGCGGAACGCTCGTTACGATGGATGCCGACGATGCCATCGTGCGGGGAGATCTACTAATCCAAGACGGTCGCATAACGAGCACAGGCGAAACAGGCCTAACTGCCGACATCGTTATTGATGCCACTGGCTGCGCGGTTCTGCCGGGCTTTGTTCAGACTCATATTCATCTCTGCCAAACTCTCTTTCGTGGCGCTGCCGACGACCTGCCACTGCTTGACTGGCTCAAGAAATGTGTTTGGCCCATGGAAGCGGCGCATACTGCCCAGTCGGTAAGAGCGTCCGCCAGACTTGGCGTTGCCGAGCTAATCAAAGGTGGAACGACCTGCGCCTTGACGATGGAGACTGTGAACCATACGGCAGAGGTCTTCAAAGTGGTTGCAGACACTGGTTTCCGCGCAACTGTTGGCAAGTGCATGATGGACAAAGGCGACGATGTACCCGGGGCCCTGCATGAAGACACAGAGACCTCTATCAAAGAGTCGCTTGCATTGCTTGAAGCGTGGCACGGCACGGCCAATGGGCGAATAGGTTACTGCTTCGCGCCGCGTTTCGCTCTGAGCTGTACCCGCGCGCTTCTTTCGCAAGTGGCCCACCTGGCACGAGAGCGCGGCGTCATTGTGCATACCCATGCGTCTGAGAATAAAAAGGAGTGTGCGTTGGTTGAGAGTGAAACGGGTCTTGGCAACGTTAGCTATCTCGATTCGCTTGGATTGACAGGCTCCCACGTAGTGTTGGCCCATTGCGTTTATCTTGCTGAGACGGAATTCGACGCACTTGCAAAGACGCGGACGAATGTCGCCCATTGTCCCTCGTCGAACCTGAAGCTCGGTTCTGGGATCGCCGAGATTACGAGGATGCTGGAGCGAGGGATTTCCGTTTCGCTGGGTGCGGACGGCGCGGCTTGCAACAACCGGCTCGACATGTTTACGGAGATGCGCAGCATGGCACTCCTGCAAAAAGCTCTGCACGGACCGGAGGTCGTGTCCGCTCAACAGGCCCTTCGCATGGCGACGATTGGGGGAGCTAAAGCCCTGGGACTGGAAAAGGAAATTGGGAGTTTGGAAACTGGAAAGAAAGCCGACGTAGCGGTGGTTAATCTAAATTCTCTACACGTGCTCCCCTCAACAGACAATGTCTCGGCGCTGGTATATTCAGCTCAGGCGGCCGACGTTCGCAGTGTTGTGATTGATGGGCGGGTAGTAATGAAAGACCGCACGTTAGTTACTATCGATGAGAAATCTGTCTTTGAGGAGGCAACTCGAGAAAGGCGCCAATTGATTGAGCGTGCTGGGATCGAAGGATGAAAGCGTGGAAAGCTGGCAGGTGTTTCTCGGTAAGGTTGAAACTGAACGTCCCCTCAAAATGGCTGTGCCAGCTCGAAGGTAGCGACTGCGGGGGGCGCGATCGGCGGCCGAGCTGGCACTGGCGGGTACTATCAATTTTGAATCGGATGTCGTTTTTCAACTGGACTGACGTTGGGCGCCAACCCCATCCTCAACGGACGGATTATACACCTCCGCCGTAATCAGTCAACGATTTTTTGTGACTAATCTGACAAATTAAGGCTTTTGGCTCAAAGTTGACAGCTCTTTTCCCAACTCCCTATACTACGCGGTCTTTCCTACCCAACGGCCAGGTAGCTCAGTTGGTAGAGCGCGGCCCTGAAAAGGCCGGCGTCGGCGGTTCGATTCCGTCCCTGGCCACCACAAAAAACAGGTGAATAGCGAAACGGGGTAAATGGGGAAAGAGATCTGTTTACCCCTTTTTCCTCTTCCCCCTTTTCCCCTCCTTTTTATCGCGCCCAGTAATGCTTGATTCGCTCCGCCAGCAAAGGGAAGGGGACGTAGTCCGCAGTTCGTCCTGCGCCGCGTAGTTCCTCCACCATTCGCATTGCTCCATCCGCGTTTCTTGTATGGACGAGAATGGTCGAAGCCGCCTGAAGTTCAGGGTTTGAAGCGAGCCATGAGGCTATAGCGTAGCCGGTGCGCGCATCGTCGTGACTGGACGCGTTGTAATGCTCGGGATGAAGGTCGTGGTCCAAAAAGATGGCATCGTAGGAATTTGCACTCAGGAGATGCTTCGCCTGCTTTACGTTATTAGCCACATCCACAAAATCGCCTTTGAAGCGCGACGAAAACCATAGATGTCTTCTCTTGTCATCGTCCAGGAGAAAAACTCGAATCGGATGGCGCTCTGCCTTTACTTTGCTGAGCCCGAGTTTACTCAGCAATGAATGTAACAAACGCATGTCGGTTTCGATAAAGCCTCCGGTCATATAACAATAAGCCACCCTGGCAGATTTGAAAACTATGCTTCAGAGCATATTGGACATATGTCACGGGAGTTTGATGAGTTGTGCTCGATCAATGGTCAACTGGGCGAATTCCTACTTCGCATATTAGAACCGCCTGAATTAACACCTCCAGACTGGTGGAATTCATTGCGGTCGCTTATTGCGATGCTATAATCAAACTTCTCAAGAGGGATACAGAACCGCGAGCGATAGCGAGCGCATTCCACACTCAAGTTGAGTGCCTGCATTTGCTCGCTACCACCACGTTGGGCAGGGCTGGCCCGCCGAGGACCCCGGTTCCCAGACGGTTCTGTAATGAATTCAATTTGAATCAGGAATAGTTGTAAGGTATTTACCGACTCGCGGTCCCGCAATGTCATCCGAAAACTCCGACAAAAAGGTCATACGAATAGTGAATAGCGTTCGCGACGCTACCGAGTCGCCCACGAACGTCAACGAGGATTCGAGACCTGAGAATATTGTCTGTCAACTCTGCTTTGGAACGGGCACGAGACTCGAGCCATTCGAAGGAGGAGGTAGACAGGGAGCGGTAATCTGCGAATGCCGGCGCACAAATAGCGGCGTGAGATCGCTTGAGGCAGCGCGCATTCCGCCACGCTTTCGAGAGTGCTCGTTTCATAACTACTACCCGAAAAATGATTCACAGTATTTCGCTCACAGTTTCGCCAGCAGACTGGTTGATGAATATCCGGCGGTCGAAACGGGACTTTTATTTATGGGGACGGTCGGCGTTGGAAAGACTCACCTTGCGACCGCTGTTCTGAAGGAACTAATCGCGAAGAAGGGTGTCGCCTGTCTGTTCTACGAGTCAGGTTCGCTGCTTAAAGCAATCCAGGATTCTTACAACCCAGTTTCTCAAACTTCTGAAATGCGCGTGCTTGCTCCGGTTTACCAGGCTGAAGTGTTGGTGCTCGACGAACTAGGCGCTACCGTTCCCACGAATTGGGTACGCGACACGATGTACCAGATTATCAATACACGCTATAACAACAAGAAACTTACCATCTTCACCACAAACTATCTGGACGAGGCCCGTGCCGGCGGAGAGGAAGAGTCTGATACCGCGGATGCAAAACGCAGAAGTCGGAGGTTTACTTCCGAGCGTATTCAGGAGATGACTACGCTTGAAGAACGTATTGGCACGCCTTTACGAAGCCGCCTGTATGAGATGTGCAAGAAGGTAATGATCGAAGGCGACGACTACCGCAAGCGTCTTGATCAGCGAAGGTTTGACTCCGCCACAGCTTAGCACTCCTCCCTCTCTTCACTCTTTCCGAGCTTTACCCGGACAACAGAAGAATAGGTTTTCTAACGAATTCCGTCGATCGAAGTTGGTATGTATAATGCTTTGACCACGTTTTCTCGATGCGCTTTCTGTGGTTCGAAGTCAGCTCAGCATGCCCAAACGCACTGATATCCAAAAAATTCTAATCATCGGATCTGGTCCAATTGTTATTGGACAGGCGTGTGAGTTTGACTATTCCGGAACTCAGGCGTGCAAGGCGCTTCGCCAGGAAGGTTATAAGGTGGTGCTGGTGAATTCGAACCCAGCAACGATTATGACTGATCCCGAAACTGCGGACGTCACCTACATAGAGCCGCTAACGGTGGAAGCGCTGAGCGCAATAATTAGAAAAGAACGGCCAGACGCTTTGCTCCCAACTGTAGGTGGGCAAACGGCTCTCAACCTGGCAATTGCGCTCGATGATTCCGGAATTCTTCAGGAGTGTAACATCGAAATGATTGGCGCAAATCGCGAGGCCATCCGTATGGCCGAAGATCGCATGCTTTTTAAGCAGGCGATGGACGAGGCAGGTCTACAAATGCCGCGCGGCGGTTTTGCCAAGTCATGGACTGAAGCTCAACAAATTGTAGAGCAGACCGCGTATCCAGCGATCATTCGACCGTCATTCACTCTGGGAGGAACGGGAGGCGGCACAGCCTATAACCCGGAAGAGTTTGAAGAAATCGTGCGCGCGGGTCTCGCTGCTTCGCCGATGCACGAGGTCCTCGTCGAAGAATCCATTCTTGGATGGAAAGAGTTTGAGCTCGAGGTGATGCGCGACATTGCCGACAACGTCGTGATCATCTGCTCCATTGAGAATTTCGATCCAATGGGCGTGCATACCGGTGATTCGATTACCGTCGCCCCGGCACAAACGCTTACCGACCGCGAGTATCAACGGATGCGCGACATGGCTATCGTCATCATTCGCAAAGTTGGCGTGGAAACGGGCGGTTCAAACATTCAGTTTGCGGTAAACCCGGAAAATGGCGATATACGCATCATCGAAATGAACCCGCGCGTCTCGCGTTCATCGGCGCTCGCGTCCAAAGCCACCGGGTTTCCCATCGCGAAGATTGCCGCGAAACTAGCAGTTGGCTACACGCTCGATGAAATCCCAAATGACATCACCCAGAAGACGCCCGCATCCTTTGAACCGACACTCGATTACGTCGTCGCCAAAATTCCGAAGTGGGACTTTGAAAAATTTCGCGAAGCAGAAGACGTGCTGGGCACGCAGATGAAGTCGGTGGGCGAGGTGATGGCTATCGGCCGGACCTTCAAGGAAGCTCTCTTCAAAGGACTGCGCTCGCTCGAAGCGGTTAAGCCTTTGCGGCTTGAAGACGTCTCCGATGATGAGTTGCAACGCAAGCTTGCTCGCCCAAACTCGCAACGCTTTTCTTACATCACCTACGCGTTGCAACACAGTTGGTCCATCCCGGAAATTTATCGTCTCTCACGTGTCGATCCCTGGTTTCTGGAGCAACTTCAGGAGGTGATGGAAATCCAAAAGGAGATCGAAGGCCGAAAGCTCGCGGACATCCCAGCCGAGCTTTTGCGGGCCTTTAAGGAAGTTGCGCTCTCCGATAGGCGCCTGGCTTATCTCACCGAAAAATCGGAAGGCGAAGTTCGCTCGTACCGGAAAAGTATAGGCGTCGTTCCCGTGTACAAGCGCGTTGACACTTGCGGCGCCGAGTTTGAGTCGTTCACCCCTTATCTTTATTCGACCTACGAAACTGAAAACGAAGCGGCGCCGACGAATCGCCGCAAGATCATGATCCTGGGCTCTGGTCCAAATCGCATCGGGCAGGGAATCGAGTTTGACTATTGCTGCTGCCACGCTTCGTTTGCGCTGCGTGATGCGGGATTTGAAACCATCATGGTCAACTGTAATCCGGAAACTGTCTCGACGGATTACGACACTTCTGATCGTCTTTACTTCGAACCGTTAACTTTTGAAGACGTCATGAACATAGTCGACGTCGAACAGCCCGAAGGAGTGATCGTTCAGTTTGGTGGTCAAACTCCATTGAACCTGGCGATGCGTCTGCACAAAGCTGGTGTGCCGATTATCGGAACAACAGCCGATTCAATTGATCTTGCAGAAGATCGAAAACGCTTTGGCGCGCTATTGCGAGAGCTCGGCATCCCACAGCCGCAAAACGGAATGGCCGCAACGGGGGAACAGGCCAGGGAGATTGCAGAGCAGATCGGTTATCCGGTATTGGTCCGACCAAGTTATGTGTTAGGTGGTCGTGCGATGGTCATCGTTTATGACGAAGAAAGCCTGGACGAGTATGTACGTAACGCTGTCGGCTTTACCCCGGATCGACCGGTTTTGATCGATAAGTTTCTCGAACGCGCTGCTGAGTTTGATGTGGACGCACTCGCGGACCAAGGCACGTGCGTTATTGCTGCGATCCAGGAGCACATCGAGGAAGCAGGAATTCATTCCGGTGACTCATCCTGCGTTTTGCCGCCGGTTAGAATTGATCCGGAACACATCGAGACCATGCGTCATTATACGCGTCTGTTGGCGACGGCGCTGTCTGTGCGCGGGTTGATGAATATTCAATTTGCAATCAAGGACCACCGCGTTTACGTCCTCGAGGTGAATCCGCGCGCTTCGCGAACAGTTCCTTTTGTATCCAAAGCTACGGGCGTTCCCATTGCACGTATTGCCGCTCTGGTAATGGCTGGGCAGCCTCTCGCGGATTTTAATCTGCCGCAGGATCTGAAGGTGAATCGTTTCTTTATCAAGTCGCCGGTTTTTCCCTTTGCAAAGTTTCCCGGAGTGGATCCGATTCTCAGCCCCGAGATGCATTCGACCGGTGAAGTGATGGGAGTGGGCGAGACGTTTGGCGAAGCTTACGGTAAGGCGATGACTGGTGCGGGCCTGACGCTTCCGCAAAGCGGCACGGCATTTATTAGTGTGAACGATGCGGATAAAGGTCAAGCAGTGATTCTCGCTCGCAAGCTTTCCCGACTCGGTTTCGAAATTATGGCAACTCTCGGAACTGCCGATCGTTTGCGAGAGGTAGGTTTGAAGATAGAAAACGTCTTTAAGGTAAATGAGGGGCGACCAAACATCGTCGACCATATCAAGCGAGGTGAGATCGCGTTGGTAATCAATACCCCTCTTGGTCGGGCATCCCATTTCGACGAGCAGGCAATTCGCCGAGCGGCTTTGCAGTATAACATTCCGTGCGTGACTACGATGACCGGGGCGCAGGCGATTGTCGAGGCCATTTCTGCCCGAAAGACTGACGGCGCTATTAAGGTTAGGTCGCTTCAGGAATTACATGCGGTAGGCGCAGCGGTGCACTAGAAGATTCACCCGCAAAGAACGCGAAGGATAAGCGCAGATCCTTTGCGTTCTTTGCGCGAAACTTTGCGCACCTTGCGTTTAAGAAAGTCTTAGGATCTGAAGTGGAAATCAACAGTAAAGAAACGATCAAGGCCATCTTGAACGAGTGCCGCACCATTGCTGTCGTCGGTCTCTCCTCGAATTCAAACCGCCCCTCGTACGGGGTCGCTTCCTACATGAAGCGTCGCGGCTATAGAGTTATTCCTGTCAACCCAAATGAAACAGAAGTGCTTGGCGACAAAGCCTACGCTGCGCTTTCGGATGTGCCCGGTAAGATTGATCTCGTTGACATCTTTCGCCGGTCAAGTGAAGCAGGCAAAGCTGTTGATGAAGCCATCGTGGTTGGCGCTAAAGCAGTTTGGCTGCAAGAAGGCGTCATCGACGAGGCTGCAGCTCAGCGTGCGGTAGACTCCGGACTCCTGGTCGTTATGGATCGCTGCTGGCTGAAAGAACACGCGCGCCAAAAAATGTAGGGGCGGGGCTTGTCCCCGC
>CAAGKR010405810.1_pt1 | contig 33572 bp, 23 predicted proteins | sample 2556971 | NCBI WGS metagenome assembly CAAGKR01 (sample SAMEA5207829, study PRJEB30636) | soil metagenome | biome: forest; feature: boreal; material: soil | place: USA | collected 2011-09 | depth 1 m | reverse complement strand
TTGCCCCTGCCCGGATCCGTTCGACAAAGGACGGGCAGGAACAAGCCATGCTCTGCGAATAACCTTCTCAAACCTGTGACACCTAAGACTATTTCTTTGTGGCCGCGGTGAGCGAAAGCCATAGATACAAACGCTCCGCTGCCTCGATTCCCGCAGCTTCCGCCGTAATCTTGATCGGAGTGCCGGTTGGCCAATCACTCTTGCGCATTCTTCCTCCGCCAATTCCCTGAAAGTAAACCTTGCCTTTCGTCTGTTTTTTACCTGTGTGCGGGGCAAAAACGGAATATTCAATCTGAAGGTCCTGCGAATTCAGAATAATAGTCCCGTTCTGGTAACTGTCTATATCGAACCTTAGCCAGACGACGAGCGCATCCGTCTCAGCTTTGGCGCGCGCAATCGCTTGCTCTTGCTTGATGTCTCCTATCGACGTCCCTGCAACAGTTGCATATTGATTCAAGCGTTTGAAGAAACTGGCCGCGATGACGTCTTCGCTTTGCAGATGTTTTGAAGTTGGCTGCCTGCCAATCAGCAGTTGCACTTTAGCCGGGAACTCGCCTGGTGTCGGTTGTTTTGCTGGATCAGGATTCGAGGGTTCTTTCGTTGTGGTCGGAGGAGCAGGGGAGGTCACTGGAGTCGGAAGCTTTGGGCTGCGGCGTCCCGACTGCGCCCCTGTATTAATGGAGAGGCCAAGCAACAGCAGCGCAGTTACAAAGAGCGGTTTGCTACTATGCTGACCTTTCAAATTGAAAAATGAACTCATTTTGTTCAGTCCGGGTCATCACGCGGCAGTCCGCAAGGGTTAGCTTAAGTCTTCATTTCCAACGGGTGATCCCTTAGAAGCTGTGCATAGTACACAAGGTTGCGTGCCATATTCTTGGCCATGGTTTTTACTACCTGATTCTTTAGCCGCTTCTCACGATCGTCCGCAGGCGGGAAGCCCACCTCACCCACCCAGTAAGCAGCGCATTCTGGGTATTTTGAAATGTCTGCGTCAGCGCGCGAGCACTACACCGTGTTCGAGATTATCCAGCCAGAGCGCGCACAGCCTCGCGAGCATAGTAGGTAAGAATAATGTCGGCGCCGGCGCGTTTGATACTCGTAAGAGTCTCCATCATGATTCGCTGTTCGTCGATCCAGCCTTTTTGCGCGGCCGCTTTGATCATCGCGTATTCGCCTGAGACATGATAAGCAGCTACGGGTAGATCAAATTGCTCACGCACCATCTTCAGAATGTCGAGATACACGGTGGCGGGTTTGACCATCAGTATGTCCGCGCCTTCAGCGTAGTCAAGCTCAGCTTCGCGCATCGCTTCGCGCGCATTTGCCGCATCCATTTGATAGGCGCGACGGTCACCAAAAGCGGGCGCACTGTCAGCGGCCTCCCGAAATGGACCATAGAAAGCGGATGCATACTTTACCGCGTAGGCCATGATCGCCACCTGATCGAAGCCAGCCTCGTCGAGAGCTTCGCGAATTGCGTCGACCTGGCCGTCCATCATCGCCGAAGGTGCGACAACATCGGCCCCAGCTTCAGCCTGGCTGACGGCGGTGCGAGCCAATAACTCAAGCGACTCGTCATTTATTACTTCACCATCGCGCACGACACCACAGTGGCCGTGTGAGGTGTACTCACAAAGACAGGTGTCAGCCATGATTACAAGATCCGGCGCGGATTTCCGAATAGCGCGAACAGCCTGCTGCACGATTCCATCCTTAGCGTAAGCCCCGGAGGCGGTTTCATCCTTGGCTTCCGGAAGACCAAACAGGATTACGCCCTTAACCCCAATCTCGCTCGCGCCGGCAGCTTCTTTTGCAATTTCATCGACAGAGAGGTTGTGCACGCCGGGCATCGATTGAATCTCGCGGCGCACTTTCTCGCCCGCACAGGCAAACAAAGGCAGTATGAAATCCTCCGGAGCCAGACGCGTTTCGCGCACCAGCGCACGCAGGTTTTCGGTTCTTCGAAGGCGACGAGGACGATGAATCAAGTATGACACTGAGTAACTTAGTCCTTAAGGTTCATCCGGAGGTGGCGATGAGACTTTAATACAGAACCGCAAGCGGTGGCGAGCGAAGGGAGAACAGTGCTCGCTTGTACAGGCACATGTTGCCCCGTTCGCTACCATCAAGTTCAGCAGGTGGGGTCGCACCTCCGCCGGAATGCTCGGCCGGGTACCCCGTGCTGCCCCGCCGGGACGCCAACCGGCTGCGGTTTTCTTAAGCGCCACCATGTCCTACTACCAGCGATGATAGGCCGGATGCCCGGGCTTAACTGCAACGAACGTCCCCCGACAAGTGGCGCAAATTTTGTCGTGCGCAATCAATTCGCCCTCCACTGTTGCGCGGTGGTCTGTGGCTTCAATTACGCGCGCAACCAGATGAACTGGCTTACCTGTCGGCGTCGGTCGCGAAAGTTTTATTGCGTACTCGGCAGTGACGGTACACGGAGGATGGTCGAGGCCGCCTCGTTTCATCAGATGCCAGGCAGCGGTCCAATTGCAATGACAGTCGAGCAGCGTCCCGATTATTCCACCACTCAGCATACCCGGGAAAGCTTCAAATTCAGGTTTCGGCTGCCACTCAGCTACCACTTCTTCGCCTTTTGGAAAGCTGCGAATGTGCAGCCCTTTGGCGTTTGCCGGACCACAACCAAAACACTTCATGTTTGGTGCGAATGTTTCCTGGATACTTTTCATATCAGGAGTCCAAAGTCCAATGTCCAAAGTCCAAAGCCAAAATTAAGATAAAATTGCGGTGGTTTTATCGGTTGTCCTCTGACGCCGCTTCTATCAAGTGGTTTTAGGGAATCGCAGACGTTGGACTTTGGACATTGGACTTTGGACAGTCTTTAATCTTTCGCGCAGTTTAAATCTCTGAATCTTTCCCGTCGCAGTGTAAGGCAACTGATCTACAAACACATATCGCCGCGGTTGCTTGAAACGAGGCAAGGCGTCGCGGGCCAACTCTCTTAATCCCTGTTCGAGCGCAACGCCGTCGATAGATGGTTCCGCCCGAATCACAAACGCGCACGCGCAGGGCAGTCCATTGCCATCGAGTTCCTCTACTACGGCCGCGCGACCAACACTTCTGTGTCGCAGCAATACCCCTTCGACTTCTACAGGCGAAACCCACTGGCCACTGGACTTGAAGCAATCATCACTACGGCCCATATGATGCCAGTAGCCATCGGAGTCGTGCCGGTACAAATCGCCTGTACGGATCCAGCCATTCACAAAAGTTCCGGCCGTTGCTTCGGGCCGCTTCCAATATTCCATCGCCGCGCTCGCGCCTTTAACCCAAAGATTTCCTTCCATGCCGGCTGGAGTTGGATTTCCATTTTCGTCCAGCAATCGGCCCTCGTATCCTTTCAATAATTTCCCGCTGCTGCCGTAGCGCACTTCGCCTTCGTGGTTTGACATAAACATGTGCAGCATCTCAGTAGATCCAATTCCATCAAGCACCGGAACGCCGAAAGTCTCTTCCCACTCCTCGCCGAGCTGAGCCGGCAGCGCTTCGCCTGCTGAGATGCACAGGCGTAAGCTCGCACAATCGAGCCCGGGGGTATTACGATATTGATCGAGCAGCAAGCGGTAAATAACCGGAACGCCAAAGAATATAGTTGGTTTGTAGTCTGCAAATACTCGAGCGATGACTTCCGGGGCAGGCTTTTCGCGGCAAAGGATCGTCGTACAGCCATTCAGTAGTGGAAACGTAAAACTGTTTCCAAAACCGTAAGCAAACGGGAGCCGCGAAGAAGAGAACAACCGATCACCATCTCTCAGCTGCAACACCTCTCGGCAATAAGTCTCATTCGTGTAGAAGATATCCGACTGGCGGTGGACCGCACCCTTTGGCTCGCCCGTGCTGCCTGACGTGTACAAAATAAATGCGGGCTCATTCTCTGCTGGTTCGAGAAATGTTGCTTCGGGAATTGTGTGTTCTCGAACTATTCCAGCGGGTTTCGCGGCCGCCTCGGTAATTAGTTCCTTAAGCGACCAAATCTTCAATGCTTCGTCTTCTTCTCTGTGCGTCCTCTGTGTTCTCTGCGTCTCTCTGGCGAAGTCCTGTTGATCCCCTTCACGACTCACGACAACGAGCCCTTTGAGATGAAGCAACTTCGCCGGCGCATCCTTCAGCAATGAATTACGGAGATCGTTTTCGACGATAGCCAGACTTGCAGTGCAGTCATTGAGAATTGCCCGCTGCTCCTCAAGCCGCAGCGCCATGTTAATGGGAACCGCAATCGCCCCATACGAGCACACGGCAATGAAGGCCGCAATGAACTCAGGCGAATCATTCAGCAGCAGCGCGATCCGTTCGCCACGCTCGATCCCCAGAGCAGCCAGAACTTGAGCAAGGCGCGACGTCTGCTCACCCAAATCCGCATATGTTATCTGCCGGCCCTCATACAACACGGCAATCCTGGCAGAATTATTCTGGGTAAAGAGTGCCTCGAAAAGGTTCATCTAGCTGTCCGTGAAAAAGTCGCTGTTAAAGAGTATTCGGGATTATAATCGCACCCTTAATGATTACCAGCATCAGAGAGGCTTGGCACACTGAGCCATCCCTTTTTGAGTGTAGGCTTGCGCCAGGATCGAAACTATGATTGACCAGTTTGAAAAAGGAGATACGAGATGAAGCTCATTGTTATGTTTCTGATGGCGATCCTCTTGGCGCTTTTCTGCCCTTCAGCCGCCAGCGCGCAAGAGATGCACATGCATCGGCACGACGCTGCAGAAAAGCTCGGACAGGTTACTTTTACAGTGTCCTGCAACGCTGCGTCCCAAAAACAATTTAATCGCGCCACGGCCCTGCTGCACTCTTTCTGGTATGAAGAAGCTGAGAAGGCCTATACCGCCATTGCCATGGCTGAGCCGAAATGCGTCATGGCCCACTGGGGCGTCGCCATGAGTCTCTACCATCCTGTCTGGGCGCCCGCTACCGCTGCGGAGCTGGAGAAGGGTTGGGCCGCAGTTGAAAAGGCAAAGTTGATAGGAGCGAAGACAGATCGTGAAAGAGACTACATCGCGGCGATAGAAGCTTTCTATAGAGATTATGGCAAGCTCGATCACCGAAGCCGGGCCCTTGCTTATGAGAAAGCCATGGAACGCGTCTACCTCAGTTATCCCAGGGACCGAGAGGCGGCGATCTTTTATGCGCTCGCGCTGCTGGGAACAGCTCTAACCACCGACAAGACTTACGCAAATCAAAGGAAGGCCGCCGACATTCTAAATAGGATTCTGCCCGATGAGCCGGAGCATCCCGGTGTGGCCCATTATCTGATCCATAGTTTCGACTATCCACAGCTCGCAAACCTGGCGCTGCCAGCGGCTCGCAGCTACGCCAGGATAGCTCCTTCGTCTCCTCATGCGCTCCATATGCCCTCACACATTTTCACGCGGCTCGGACTGTGGCAGGAATCAATTCAATCGAACCTCGCCTCGGCAGCGATGGCGAAGGAACATGTGGCGATGTCCCATCCAGGAGCGGCCTCTTTCGACCAACTTCACGCTTTGGATTATCTTATATATGCCTATCTACAGGGCGCCGAGGACAAGAAAGCCAGGCAAATACTCGATCAGGCCGCCGCTCTCAATAAAGTGGACTTCCCAGTTGTAGCGGCTGCCTACGCTTTTACCGCGATACCGGCGCGCTACGCGCTCGAAAGACGACGCTGGTCTGAGGCCGCTCGGCTTGAGTTGCACCCTGCGAGTTTTCCCTGGGAACACTTTCGTTACGCCGAGGCCATAATCTATTACGCGCGCGCCGTCGGCGCAGCGCGGAGTGGTAATCCCGCCTCGGCTCGCCAGGATGTGGAAAAGCTGTCAGCGATTCAGAACGCACTCGCCGAGCTCAAAGAGACTTACTGGGCCAACCAGGTCGAGATTGAGCGGCGAGAGGCGGCTGCCTGGCTTGCGCACGCCGAACGGAAGGACGAGGAAGGCCTGAAGCTCATGCGCTCGGCTGCGGACCTCGAGGCTTCGACGGAGAAGCATCCGGTCACGCCGGGCCCGATTATACCCGCGCGCGAGTTGCTGGGAGATATGCTTATCGAACTGAATCAACCTGAGCAGGCGTTGCGCGAGTACGAAGCCTCGCTACGCGACTCGCCGAATCGATTCAACGGGCTCTACGGCGCAGCGCGAGCGGCCGAACTCTCAGGGAACAAGAAGCAGGCCAGCGATTACTACGCGAAGATTGTGACGCTCACAGTTCACGCCGATTCCGACAGAACCGAGCTTCAGAAAGCAAAGGAGTTTTTGGCACGGAAGTAGTTTTTGGGAGAAGCTTCTGGAAGAGTTTCTGCTCAATCCCGGTAGCAACAACAAAGGAAATAGTTTATTTCTTAGAACCTACATAGCATCGCTTCACCGTTAATCCCTCCAGACTCGATGTAGACGGGCCAGGGCACACCCAATCACCGTCGATACTACAGGGCTGGCCGGTCAAACGATCTCTGTTACACCGGAAGTTTCCGACAGTTCAGGACTCTCGGCGAACGCATCCTGCAAAGTGCAAGTCCTTCCGAGTAGACCGTACGAGAATGAATGTCGGTGAGGTGCTTTATACGAGAAACCTGAGTCGACTAGAACTTCTCTTCGTGTTGTTCTGAGGCGTTTCTACTTCTGGTCGAGTTTTCTTCCTGCGTTCAGATTGTCAAAATTCAGGATCGCGTTGAAGACCAGGAAGTAGCTGCCTTTGGTTTGGCCACGCCAGATAGGGTTAGTGGAGAAGAGCACCACGTGGCCACGCCCTAAGGGCACGTCAATGACGGCGGCGTGCTGCGCAATTTCATCGCCGCCATCAAGCAGCCCGGAAACAAAGAGATCCTTCATATCCGCATAACGCAAGACCACCCGCGGACGCTCGCCGGGAGGAATCAATGAAACAGCGTTGCGGCGCTGCTCATCTGTTACCGGCAACGCCTCCCAAACCTCCGCCTTCGGCGCTTCGGGTATCTCTGTTGGCGGTCGACCCTGCACTGTATCGGGATCGTCAGGTGTGCCGCGTCCCGTTGCTCTTGTTGGACGCGGAGCGCTGACACCGCGCCCGCTGGCAAAGTTGCTAAGATTAAAAATTGGACCATTCGAGCAGTACATCGCGAGGGAATCGGCGTAACCATAGGCTATCGGGCTCGCGGGATCGACGGTCTTGATTCGCAGAATGTCTCCTACGGCCTTCAACCGGCCGCTGCGTGCGACAGATACACCGGGCGCGAAGCCGTAGTTCACAGCAAAGCTGGACGTATCGTCTACCGTAAGAAAAACTCCGCCTTGCTGCACAAATTTTTGCAGGTTCGCGAGTCCTGACCACCTGAGGCCTGGCCGCATGTCATCGGTCGAATCAATTTTGCCAATGTTGGGTGTAAGCGAAGTGGTTTTCCACGGTAGCGGATTTCCGTACATCGGCAGGCCGTTTACAATTGCGCCCGGGTCGCGCCCGACAGGTGCGAAGAGGATGACGTCATACTTCGCTCTTAGGTTTTCATCGCTGGCAACGTCCTGGGTGCTGATGTAAGCGTACGGAACCTGCAACTGATCCAGCGCCAGGCGCCACCAGCCTTCGTCCTGTGTCGAAAGCCAGGTATGCATTAGCGCGATGCGCGCGGGTTTTATCGTGTGTGTCTTGACTGTGGGGGCATCCGCCACGGCGTAGATCTGTATACCGAGATCGTTGGTGGCTCGTTGCAGGTCATCGGCTGAGGCTTTGCGAATTATGAAAGAACCTCTGTTGAACTTATGACCCGCGGCTTCAAACGGCTCTTCGGCGGCTTCAACGCTCACGTCTTTGAGTCGATACCGCAGCGTCATGAGCGCATTGTCAGCATTGTGATTCGCGATATAGATTGAATCCTTTCCGGTCACGGAACCAGGCGCGCGCACTTCGCTACTAACGCGCTCCATGGGCGCATCTAAAACCTTCGCATCAACTACGCGAAACACCCCGACATTAGCCAGCTCGCCCATGGTCCAGGCGGTGTCGTCGTAGATGTCCTGCTGCGGATCGTTCGGTGCCCAGTACTGATAATCCAGCAGCGCGTCGGCGATGCGACTATAGGGTTGGTCCATGCGAACGATGTAACTGCCCGCCGGGAAAGTGTGCGAGCCGGTCGCGACGGCTCCCGGTGAAGGAGACGCAGTCGGTACTGCTGGCAGTGCTGAGGGAGATTCGTTTGGTGACGGCGACGGTGAGGCCACGGGAGACCCGGTCGCCGCCGCTCCCGGTACTGACGCTTTCTTTTTCGCCTCCAATAAAACTGTGATCGGTGCAGTCGCCCGGCTAATTTCCACACCTTGCGCTTGCAGCGTACGCAGTAGCTCAGCTTGATTGCCAGGTCGTGGATCGTTACCGGGAAAAACGTAGGCCGCGGGGCCTTCGTTCTGCGGTTTCAAAACCGAACGTTTGCTCTTCAAATAAAAATTCTTGAGAAAGAGCTTGCTGTTGTTGCCGAAGTAAAAAAGCGACGTCAGCAGCGCCGTCTGCTGATAATTGTTGTTATTGCGCTGCGACCATTTGGCTTTCGGAAGCGGAGGATTCTGGCGATACCAGGTACGCTGATACTCGCTCGGTGAAAGAGTTCGTTCGAGCGTGTCGGCGCCTGCGTTTCCAAAAGTTTCGTAGAGACGGCTGATTCCATTATGTGTGGCCGCGATGAACATCAAATAGCCTGGCGACCAGGTATCAAAGTTTCCGTGCGCAAAAACGCCGGGCATGCCAAATTTAGTCATTTCCGAAACATTATTCCATCCGATCATTTGCCACTCGTCCGTCAGAATGGGATCGATCCAGGCGTTATATGGGCCATCGCCGATTGTATTGTCGTAGAGGTATGGAACTGATTCGTGCAGATCATGAAGCACCTGCGCCTTCCATCCGGTGAATGTGTTAAGCACATTACGGGTGAGCTTTAGCGAGAGGCCAATGGCATCGCGATTGTTGTCGTGAGCAACGTAGTGGCCCCAGTAGATTAGTGGCGGCCAGTTTTCTTTGGGGTGGGCCAGGTGCCAGTTGTAAACATCGACCATGCGATCGCGTCCATCGACCTCTACGACCGGTGTAATTAGTGTGACCACATTGTCACGAATCGATTGGATGTATGGACTCTCATCGACAGCGAGGCGGTAAGCGAGTTCCATTAGCGCGGTGGGCGAACCTGTTTCAGGCGAATGGATGGTCCCGGTGATGTAATAAATAGGAAATGAGTCGCTCACAAGCCGGTCCGCCTCAGCATCATCGAGATTGATCGTGCGCGGGTCAGCCAGCTTCGCCAGCCGGGCGCGGTTCTCATCAAGGCGTGCCAGTAGTTGCTCCGAAGCAACGGCAACCGCAATCATTTCGCGGCCTTCTTCTGTCGTCCCGATTGAGTAGACTTTGACGCGCGGGCTCGCTTTCTCGAGCATGCGCATGTAGCGATAGACTTCTTCGGAATATGGGAGTTTTCCCGGCGCTCCAGCAACGTCGCCTAAGACGGCCTTTGGCGTGGGTACGTGAGGCGAGGCTGGCAAATAGTCGGTTAATGGCGAGTTAAAAAACGGCTCAGTCGTGTACTCTCGAATCTTCCTTGTGTATTCCTCATCAATTGGCTGGTTCGGACTGCGGCCGGGTTTAAGCTGCCCACTTGCTCCGGCAGCGGATACAATCAATAAAAGAGACGCAATGAGGTAGCGAAAAAGTGCACAGGGCATAGTGGTTATCCTCAGGTAAAAAGCGATGCTTAGGTTTCATTTCAAGAGAAGAAGAAGCTTTTAAGCCAAATGCGGTAGCAAGTCAAACTTTTGTGAAACCTACTTGCATTTGGCTCTTATCCGCAAATTGACGCGCCGCCCAAAGAGACGTATGGTCGCGGATAAAAAATGAACGGACGAATATTTCAACTCAACACTTCTGCCGGCGGTGTGCCGAAATTGGCGATTCGGGAAGGACTCGTTAACGAGTGGGGACTCATGGGCGATGACCACCGCTTTCCGGATATCCACGGCGGACCAGAACGCGCCCTGTGCCTTTTTTCTCTGGAGAGAATTCTGGAACTGCAAGCGGAAGGGCATCCAATCTTTCCCGGGTCAGTCGGCGAGAATGTTACGATCTCTGGACTCGAGTGGGAGAAGCTGCGCCCGGTGTAGCGGATTAAGATTCTGATTCTGCTCTAAGCCATCGAAGATGGCTACTTGCTTAGATCTCCAGGCGGCACTGAAGGTTGAACTCTCAACTTCTTGAGCTTAGGCAGGCCGAGGTGTTGTCCATGTCGAACGCGAATCGGTCAGCGAGAATAAAACTGCATATAGAGCAAGCCGCAACGCTCACCATATTGGCGCCCGCGATCGGCAAGCCAAGGCGGCCTACAAAAACGCTCATAAGGAGCACATTGCCGGCTATCGAAACAAGTCCACTCGTTACGTTGAACCTCGCAAGCCGGCGCAGAGTTTCTCCCATTGTTGAAGATGGCCGGTCGCGCCACGTCCACCGTTGATGCCAGATAAAATTATTCAGCACCGCCAACTCAACCGCCACAGCTGTCGCCGCGAGATAACTAAAGGAATGCGTTGTGTGTGTGAGAACAAAAAGCGCGCCGGACTGTAGAGCAAAGCCAAGCAGGCCAACGGTATTGAACTTTATCCAATGAATCATAAGGGGAGGTCCAGTTACATAGCAGAAGCCCGACCATTAGGGAGGTCTCAGAGCAAACGTTTTGCATCTAAAGCCCTCCCTTAACTGTCCCATCCCAACCGGGCTGCCCAGCCGGAGGCCCACGGTCGGGCTTCTGCCGGACCAATCGCCGAAGTCTCTAAATCACTGCTCAGGCAGGCGCTCCAATTCGTAGAGGGCATGCGTGTTCTTGATGGACGTAAAAACCAGGATCGACGCCATTCCAATAATGCTGACCACTCCGCCGACGTCGAATAGCAGGAACCGGTGGCCGAATAGATGGACATGCGAACCGTGGAGCAGGTAAATGTTGCCGATGATAAGAATCAAACGCATCTCGGTGGGACCCATCTTCCATTGCGAGATCTTGAAGACCCCGAGGGCGTAGGCCGCCAGGTAAGAGTTGATGGCCACCATAAAGAAGACAATCAGCATCGCTGCCGCTACTCGTTCTGTCATATACCCTGAAAGCGCCAGCCCCAAAATCAAGAACATCGAACCGAAAGTATCTATGATGTGGTCCACGTAGAATCCGTAGCGCGGACGCTGCCGATCTCTGTAGCGCGCCAGCGTGCCATCCAGACTGTCGCCAAACCAATTGAGAAATATAAAGAGATTCACCAGGTGCAGCATCAAAGGATTTTTGCCGCTCGCCGCGTAGCAAACACCGGCCATGAACATAGCCACGAGTCCGAGGAGCGACAGGTGATCTGGTTTTATCCAAGGGGGCATGCGGCGCGCGAGCCATCGAAGAACCACTCGTTCGAGAGGAGCCAGCACACTGGTCTGCTCTCGCTTAGCATCCTGAAAACTTCTGCTTCTCATTAAATGCTCCTTTTGCGAAAGACTTCCTTGCGTCCAGCAGCCCAACCGTAAAGGAGGGCTCTCTTAAGCAAACAGAAAGCGAAACCGAGCCCTTGCTTACGCGCGGGCTTCCGCCCGGTCCTGGCCCTTCAAAATCCGCTACTTCTCTCCTCAGTCTTGTAAGGCTCGCGCAGCCCCTTCTTTGCTTCATCGTGGGCAGCGTAGATATCCGGCCGGGTCAAAACTTCGCGATACTGCGCCAACGCATCGTCACGTTTGCCCGCCAAATCGAAAGCACGCGCGGCGTAGAGGTGGGCCATCGTAACGAGGGCAGGCTCGGCATGCTCAACCCTGGTAGCGGCGAGAAATTCCCTTGCCGCGCGTTCTCCTTCACCGGCGGTCAGCAAAACTTCGCCATACTTGAAATGAACCAGATCGAGGGCTCGGGAAACCGTGTCTCGAACCGAGCGGTCGTGCAGCAAATCATCGAAAGTCGCGAATGCTTCCCCCTCGGCCTTAACGGCCGCTTCGGTGTTTTTGCCTTTTCGTTCTACCTCTGCCTGAGAAACAAGCGCATCGGCTGCTTCCAGTCGGAAAAGATAGTTGCGCGGATACTTCGCACTTAGCTCCCGCGCCTGGGCCAGGGCGTCCGTGAAGCGCTTCTCACGAGTGTAAAGAACAATCAGGAGCGTCTTGGCGTCGTCGCGTGACCAATTGCCTTCCTTCGCAACGCGCTCAAGCATCTGCAAACCGCGCTTCTTCGAACCGCGAAAGCCTGTCAGACCAGCAACCACCTTAATCGGCAAGGGCAGCGAGCCCACCACATACTCATAAAGTCCTACTGTTATCCCCGCGTCTACGAAATTCGGATCCAACTTGAGAACTTCGCGGTGATGATCAACCGCGTCATCACCATCTCGGAGGGCCGCGAAGTGGCGGCGTTCGACAGCTTCTTCAAACGAAGCCTTCAGTCCTTCGATTACGGCCAGCCAATCGAGGGCCTCAACATCTTTCGGGTTCTGTTTTAACCGGGTCTCGGCGCGCCGCCTAGCTTCCCGTGTTAGATTCCGAAACTCCGCCACGACTTTCGGGTCTACCTTATCGTCCCCGCTCGAATAAAAACTCTCCGAGCTGTAGAGAGACGACTGAAGACGCCGCGACTCATATAGGGTTTTGATCCAAACTCGCGCCGCGAGCAACTGCGGACCGGCGGGATGATTCGGGTAGAGTTTGCCAATCTCATTGAAATCTTTTTGTGCTTTGTCGTAGTCGAGATTGTAAAGCGCATCGAGCCCACTGCGACGCATCGATTCAAACTGCGGCCGGTCGGTTTCGCTAGGCCATCCGCCCTGAGTCGTTTGAGCGAAAGCCCCTGCGGAAGTTAGGACAAAGGCCGAAATTATTGAAGAGATAAAATACTTCACTTGATAGCGCCTCCAATTTCGCTCAATCAAATTCGTAACTACCCAAAAGCCGCAAGCTATGTGCTAACTTTCGTGTAACACCAGCTGTTAGCCTGGGCGCAAACTAACAGTTTTGCGTACAAGAATTAGGATATGGCAAAAGCCTCCAGGTATTTCACGCCTGCGCCGGTGTTGAATAGGACAACTCTTTCGTTTGAGCTTACCTTACCGGCTTCGATCAACTTTCTTAGCGCAGGCAAACAGGCTGCCCCTTCCGGCGCGCAGAATAGTCCTTCGGCAGCGCCAATCTCGCGAGTTGCAGCAATTAATTCTGCGTCAGTTACAGCGATCGCCGTACCCTGAGATTCGCGCAGTGCGTCCAGGATCAGGAAGTCTCCGATGGCCCGCGGCACGCGCAATCCCGAAGCGACAGTTTCAGCATTAGCAAACTCGTCGGCGAACCGCTTCCCTTCTTCAAACGCGCGCACAATCGGAGCGCAGCCACTCGCCTGAACGCTCACCATTCGGGGACGTTGCGAACCAATCCAGCCCATCTGTTCCATCTCGTCGAATGCTTTCCACATACCGATTAGACCAGTTCCGCCACCTGTCGGATAAATGATGAGGTCGGGTAGACTCCAATCAAATTGCTCCGCCAGTTCATACCCAAGTGTTTTCTTTCCCTCGACGCGATAAGGCTCTTTCAAGGTTGAGACGTCAAACCATCCTTCGGCTTCTTTTCGTCGCGCTACTTCCGCTCCGCAGTCTGTAATTAATCCAGCCATCAACGTCACCTGAGCACCTGTTTGCTCGCATTCAAGTACATTGGCGCGCGGCGTGTCGTTTGGCATGAAGATGAAACACTCGAGCCCAGCCCGTGCCGCATATGCTGCAAGTGCGCCCGCTGCGTTTCCGGCTGACGGCACGGCGAGCTTCTGAGCTCCCAGTTCCTTTGCCATCGACACCGCCGCCGACATTCCACGCGCCTTGAAACTCTGCGTCGGATTCTGAGACTCATCCTTGATGTAGAGGTTGTCGATTCCAAGTTCTTTTCCTAACCGCCCGGCACGAAGGAGCGGCGTCCAGCCTTCACCAAGCGAGACGATATTGCGGTCGTCCTCGACCGGCAGTACCTCGCGATACCGCCACAAGTCCGCCCGCCGGCCAATCAACGAGTCTTTTGTCAAAGTGTGTGCGGCGCGTTCCAGGTCGTAGCGCACAAGTAGTGGCTTTCCACAATCACGACAGAGATTCTGCAACCGCCGTGCCTCGTGTTCCAGATGGCAGGCGGCGCATTCAAGGTGCGTAACATTCATTGATTAGGGCCTTTCTCTCAGAGTCTTGTCGCTTTGTAACAGGGTGTCCTGCCAAACTTCGCCATGGTTTACTGGCAGTTGGAGCAATCATCTTGCACCTAAACGTGGTAAGTAATAAGTGAACGAAAGCGATGGTAATTCGCCAAACGGAGCCGTTGTGAGTGACAAACTAAAGAGAAACGCATTATCTTCTCAGTTGTCACTTATTGCTTCATAGTTTGTTATTCGTTGCCTGAGGACAACGAGGACTCGACTTGTAAAGGAGCAACATGCCAAATCGCAAGGCAGCAGTGCAAACCAATAAGGGCACTATTCGATTCGAACTTTTGGAGTCAGATGCTCCCAAGACAACCGAGAATTTTATTACCTTAGCCGAACGCGGCTACTACGACGGCGTCATCTTCCATCGCGTTATCAAGGGTTTCATGATTCAGGGAGGCGATCCGACCGGCACCGGACGCGGCGGCGAGTCGGCCTGGGGCGGGCGCTTCAATGATGAGATAGATAGCTCCTCAGCAGTCTATCAACGAGGTTACAAAAAAGGCACTGTAGCCATGGCCAACGCGGGTCCAAACACAAATGGGTCGCAGTTTTTCATCATGCACGCCGATTATCCTTTGCCGCCAAGTTACACGATCTTTGGACGCGTAACCGATGGACTTGATGTGGTGGACGCCATCGGCGCGACAGAGACTGATCGCAACGACCGTCCGACATCGGAAGTTAAGATCGAGCAGGTAACAATTGAAGGTTGAGATTTGCGCCAGCTTCAATTTCACCGTCGTCTCATTGTCAGCGTCGTCACGTCGCTTCACGAGTCCGTGGGACAAGCCGCGTAGCGGCAAAATGTTTATAGCCTTGCATCGAAAGAATTGATCACGTTCGGAGCAAAGGAAATGTTGACAATTTCCTTCGCTCCGAAAAGCTCACCGCTTCGATAACCGATTTCTATAAACATCGCGTGCCTACGGCACTTTGTCATGCACACTTCCTCCTACTTCCTCTTCACTTACAAGAGCACTCAAACGCCGCTTACCCGAGGCGCGAGGTCTGGCGAATCGCCTCCAACACAAAGCTCTTCGCCGCGCCGACTGACTCTTCCAGGGTGAGTCCTTTACCCAATCCGGCAGCGATGGCCGCAGACAAAATACAACCGGAGCCGTGAAGCTCCGCACCGAGAACGCGCCTCTCGCGGAATATCGTTACCCTCCCTTCATTGTCGAGGACATCGATCGCTTCCGCGACCGAAACGGTTGTCTCTTTTGCTGCCCCTACCGCCTGCCTTCTGCCTTCTGCCTCCTGCTCTCTCAAGTGCCCACCTTTAATCAAAACGGCACGCGCGCCCATTTCGCGAATCACAACCGCAGCGTTTCGCATTTCTGCCTCTGAAGTTATCGCCAAGCTGGTGAGTTGTTCCGCTTCGGGAATGTTTGGAGTTACCAGGCAAGCCAGGGGCAACAAATCATTGATAAACGGATCCAGGGCGTTCTCTTCCATTAGCCCATGGCCCGACGTTGACTTCATCACCGGGTCGACGACAGGTGCAGGCAGATCAGTTTCTCGAAACAGACGTGCAACCTCCTGGACAACTTCGCGCGTGGGTAGCATGCCAACCTTTGAGCAGACAATTTCGTCATCGTTCAGCAGCGGCAAGACTTGTCCGCGCACGGTTTCGCCGGTTTGGTTTATCGCACCAAACACACGCTCGCCGTTTTGAAAAGTAATCGATGTAATTACTGCTGATACAAGAAACCCGAAGGCGGCAAAAGTTCTCGCATCGGCGAGTACTCCGGCTCCTCCTGACGGATCGAAACCGGCGATTGTCAGCGCCCTGGGGTGCGAATTTCCCTTTAAAGCCATTGTCTGTATAGCCCCGCTGGTCTAAAGAACTCAAAGAACGTAACCGAAAAGAACGCAATTGCTTTGCGAGTTTCTTTGCGACGTTTGCGGTTAGTTTGATCTCGTAAGTCGAGCGCTTTTAAAGTTCTCCCGAATTTCATTTACGACCCGATCCAGTTGTAATGGGTTGCTGAGCATCCGGATCGCGGCTATGCCTTGCGCGCCCGCTTGCATGCAATCTGCCACTCTGCTCATGGTGAGTCCGCCCAGCGCTAAAACCGGGAGGGGTGCTAGTTCTGTAGTGACTTGCGCAAGCTTTTTTAGTCCCAGTGGCTCGCCGTATTGCGATTTGGATAGCGTTTCAAATATAGGACCGAATACTACAAAGTCAGCTCCATCTTGCCGAGCAACAACTGCTTCTGCCAACGAATGGGTGGAGACTCCAATTAAGAATTCGTTGCCGAACATCTGGCGCACAACGCGGGGAGCCAGCGAGCGGGTGGTTAGGTGGACGCCATCTGCGCCGGCCGAGGACGCAATATCAGAGCGATCGTTTACAAATAGTTTAGTTGCGCTTCCACTGGTGATTTCGGCGGCCCTGGCCGAAAGCTTATAGAGCACGCCAGCACTGAGATTCTTTTCGCGGATCTGAAGAAGATCGATTTTCGACGCAACGGCCGCCTCGATGAGCCTGATGACGTTGGAAAAATCTTCAGTTGCCGGTGTTGTCTGGACGGTCGTCTCGCCGCTCGTGATTAGATAAAGCAGTGGCTCTTGCGGATTGAGCGGCATCTTTTTTGAAGTTGCTGGAGGACTCAGTACTTTCCTGGAGGGCGCGCACAGTCTCCTTGAAATGGAATATCTCCCAAAAGGCAATCCCCACATTCAAGAGCCCGACGCCTGTTATCGCTCCGCGCATCCAACCCGAAGCGACTACAGTCTGCAGCCCATACAAGCCGGTCTTGCGCGCCGCGTACAGGAGAAAATAGTTATTGCCCCAATCGCTCAAGCCGAGCGTGCCCTGCGGAATCCACGGCAATAGCGCAAGCACAATGCCTATTTCCAGGCAGAGAATAATATAGAAGATGACACTTAACTTCGCCGACATTCAAATAGTAAACCGTCAATCGTAAATCGTGAATAGGAAGTGAATCACCGTTCCCACTGGAAACTAATGGGTCAATCGCAGCCGATAGAACGCACGATCTGACCATTCACTATTTACGATTCACGATTTAAGATTCGATTCACTTCCCCTTTTTCTTCTTTTTTTGAGAAGCCTTGCGCGCCTGAAGATCCTGGAGTTTAGTTGCAATATCACGATAACCCACGTCAACACCGTACACTTCCGTAAACACTTCTACTGCGCGGGTGAGGTCGCCCATCTGCTCATAAGCCGACCCAAGTTCATATTGCAGTGCCTTGTACTCTTCGGCTGTACGTCCTGGCGCTTCAAGGCCTTTCTTGAACCAAAGCGCCGCCGCTCGGGGTATGCCTTTTTGAAGAAAGCAGTGCCCCAGCATGTTGCAGCACTGAAGATATCGCGGCGTTCCATCGGCTGATCCGGTTAGTCCAGCGGCTGTTTGAAATTCACGGATGGCCTCGTCCAGAAGATCCATCTCCTTGTAGGCGATGGCCATATTGTAGTGCGTCTCGTAGTCTTCATTAGATGACGCGTGCTCCCCTTCAGCCTCCAATCTAAACTCTTCGAAGATCTCAGCAAGGCCTGAATCAATTCCGCTGCCCATGGGGGCCGGGGCGGAACGATTCTCGTGGGCCTCGCGAGTAGCCGGCGGCTGATCGATCTCGAAAGCAACGTTAACCGTTGAATCGGCTGCCGCTTTCGGCTCTGAACTACTGGCGACCGCTCCCGGTGATTCAAAATGTTCTGCTGGCTTTGCGCCTGATTCTTCCGCCAAAAGCTTCTGGCGGCGAGAATCGATTTCAGGATGAGTACCAAATTGCCGTTCGAGCAGATCAAGTGTATCCCTGGCGATGTCGGAGTAGCCCTGTGTGAGATAGAAATCCACGCTCTCGAGTTCCTGCTGCATCATTGCCTCACGACTCGACACAGTCGCACGGTCCGGAGTCGCCGCCTTTTCCGCGGGCGTATGCTCAATTCCCTCACTGCCGAACACAAACTCCTGAAAGGCGGGCTCGGGAGTCGTGTCAGGTGAAGCTTTGACTTCAGACTCGACTGTTGACCCGACGTTGGTTTCATTCAGCTCGGCAAAAGAAGCATTTGGGTCGGAGAAGCCTTCCTCGGCCACTGAGTTCCACTCAAACTCTGCTGTTGGGGTGCGTTCCGCAGCCTCACCGTCCGACGTCTCGGTTGCGCCCACAATGGAAAAGCTTTCGAATGAGGGCACGGCAGCTGATGACGGATCGTCCGCCATCAACGCTTCTTCGGAAGCTTCTTCCAGGAACCCTCCAATTGAATTTAGGCGATCCAAATAACGTGGTTCGTCTGGAGCGAGGCGCACGAGTTGAGTTAGAGCATAGCGTTCGTCTTCAACGAGGCCGGCCGCTTCAGCCGATTCCGCCAGTCGCTCCAGCGCTGAGCGCAGTTTTTCCATGTCACGCTGCCACCAGTGGATTCTTGCGAGCAAACGCAGGCTGGCCACATGTTCGGGATCGCGGGCGAGAAGCTCATTAACAAGTTCGAGCAGATCATTTTCTTCGCGACCCGAGAGCATCGGCTCGATAATCGTGCCAAGGATTCTGGCTGCTTCGTCCTCTTGACCGACCTTGAGATAAACGCGAGCGACTTCAATAAAACGCCGATAGTTTGAAGCGTCGTGCGACATTAGCAACGCCGTGGCGCGCTCGGCCTCTGCCGGGTCTTCAGCGTCAATGTAAGACTGGGCCAGCATGGAAATCAGCTTCGAATCATCGGGCGTCTCTGCTACGGCTTTTTCAAGAAGCTCAGCCGCTTCGTCAGCCGTACCTAATGCCGCATGAGCGGCAACCAAACCTTTCAGCGCCAGCATATCGTGCGGGCGAAGCTCGACTGCCCTGGAATAGGCAGCAAGCGATTTTTCAAACGCGCCATTTTCAAGCAGGTGGTTTGCCGCTTCGCTAAACGCTTTGGCTGCCTCCGCCTGCATGCCTTCCATCAAATAACCTTCAGCAAGTTTGAGTCTGATTTCGGTGTTATGAGGATCGAGGTCGGCAATCTTGTGAAGTACCTGAAGAGTTTGCCTGGTGTCGCCGGCGCGGGTGTACGCATCAGCAACCACGAGATACTGCGCACGTGCATCCACGACCAGTCCCTGTGCGGCGTATAAATCAGCAAGCTTAATAGCAGTTTCAGGGTCGCGGGGTTTGAGCTTGTCAATCTTTCTGTACATCGCGATAGCTTTTAGTGTGAATTGCTGTTCGCGATAGTGTTCCGCTATGCGAGAGAAGCAGGAAATAGCTTCCTGTTTTTCTCCAGCGCGCGCCAAAAGATCTCCCAACATGTTGAGACTCGTAAGATCGTCATTATCGTTCTTGATGATTTGACGATATTCTTTAATGGCAGCGCTGATCTTTCTCTGCGATAGGAATTTCTCAGCTGCCTTTAGAACCTTAGCTTTTTCGAAGGCCATCAGGAGTATTATGTAGCACTGAATGTGGGAGTGGAGTCAAACGTCGCGGAGGGTTCAGGAGAAATCAAGATCGAATGCGGCATTTTGAGTCCACGACTTTTCTTTAACGAATAAGCGAAAAGCTACGCTAACATGCGCAAAATATGGCTGTCAACGCATTGATTTTATTGTCTTGAGCGCAGAAACGGTCTAACGCGAGCAAGCCAAACCACGGTTGCCTGGTTTACGGCAATCGCTGTTTTAGCAGAACTTTTCCCTTCCGAGCTATCACGCTATTGAACACTCAAGCGGACCAACCTTCCGGCGGATTGCGCCTGTCCACAAAAGGAGAATGGTGGTCACATGTGGGCCAGCAAGCTGCCACCACCGGTCTTTTTCTCTATTCGGTCTTCGCACCCCACTCAATTGCCGCTGCCGAAATTTCCCTGGCCATAGCCGGCGCGGGCTGGCTTGTGCGTACAATCTTCAGCAGAAAAACCGGATTTCGCCGAACGCAGTTCGACATTCCAATCTGGCTGTTTTTTCTGTGGACCGCGGCTTCTTCTTTCCTCTCGGAGGAACCGCGCATCAGTGTCGCGAAAATCCAATCAACATGTGTCATCTTCCTTTTTTATCTGACACAGGCAATCGTCACGCGGCGAACCGCGGTTCTTCTGGTCGCGGTAATGATGCTGTCGGGCGCAGCAGGCACAATTTATAGTCTATACGATCTCGCGCGCGGCCGGGGCGTTGTTCTTGAGTCAGTCGCGCCAGATAGTCCGTTGCGTCCGCTTCAGATAAGAGAGGGTGATGCTGTCTGGAGAGTAGGTGGTCGACGAGTTTACTCCGTGGCGGATATTGACGACACGATCAGAAACTCTCGCTCAGAAACTAAAGTGACTGTGAGTGTGATCTCCCACGGTGAACACCTCGAACGTCCGGGCATGATTGTAAGCGAAACGATCAGAAAGCTTGCCTCGCCTTCGGGGGTAGCCGGCAGTAAAGCAACGCATCGGTTTCGCGCCTCCGGCTGGACTCGCCACTACGAAACCTACTCGGAGATTCTTCAGATTCTTGCACAACTGACTTTCGGCTTGGCTTTGGCCAACTTTTTGAATCACGGTCTAAATCGAAAGTCGAAGCTGGCGTTTATCGCCGCAGCGCTGCTTGCTCTGGGCATTTCGCTGACTGCTATGCGGACCGCGTTGGTCGCTTTGGCGATCGGCGTTTGCGTGATCAGTGTTCGCGCTCTCGGAAGAAGAGCCAGAGTGTTTAGCCTCGCAACCCTCTGTATACTCCTGGCTGTCGGCGTCTTTGTTGTCTACCAGACGCGCGCGCAGAATGCGTTATGGCTGCAAGACCCAAGCTCTTCCTTGCGCCTCCAGGTGGCTAGAGTTGGAATCTCGCGCATGATGCTGCATCCCCTATTCGGCCACGGCATGGATGCGATGCACTTGCATTGGGCGGAATGGGGCTTCCCAGGCACAGATATGCTTCATCTTCATTCAACTCCCCTGCAACTAGCCTTCGACCGGGGCCTGCCCGCACTCGTTTTTTGGTTTTGGATAATCGCTCTGTTCTGGCGTACGGTCTCACGGGGTGAAAAATCTCACCGGTACACTACGGACGCAAACCGGTACGGAATTCTGCTAGGCGCTACTGGTGCGCTAGCCGGTTTCTTCGCCAGCTCACTCGTCAATTACAACTTCGGTGACGGTGAAGTCGCGCTGGTGTTTTGGTGGTTGTTGGCGGTTGTAGTGGTTTTGTCAGAAGTGAGTAGTAAGCAAAGAAGCAATCAGCATTCAGCAATTAGCAGTCAGCCGCGTAGCGGCGAAAGTTTTATAGCCCATCGCTCACCGAAGTTCTCAAGCACCGTAGATGCGAAATACCTCGTTGTTCACCCGAAATGGGGTGATGAACTTAAACACTGGCCTGTTCTATTAATATTGCGTTCCTAACGGAAGTCCAAACACTCGGCCCAACGGCGAGAATCAAATCACGTCGGCGAAGTTTCGGCGTGTCTTGGCAAACCACCAGTAACCAAAAACAAACAAAATCAGAGCGCAGACCGTGAAGTAGGCGAGACTGGACCAATCGGGAGCGGCGCCTTCCAGGAAAATGCGGCGATAGCTGCGTACCAGCGCCGTGAAAGGATTCGCATTAATGAAGGAACGGTAGCGTTCGGGCACGATCGACTCCGGATAAATTATTGGGGTCAGATACATCCAGGCCATCAGGAAGAGCATTATGCCCTGCGCGATGTCGCGCAAAAATACGCCGAGCGAAGCCACTAACCAGGCGGCGCCGAGCGTGGCGATCAGCTGCGGAATGATCAGAGCCGGCAACCAAAGCATCGTAGGGTGTAACTCGTGACTGATGATGATTGTCGCAAGCACAAGCGCAATGGTGCCAAACATTTGATTACCCAGCGACGCTAGCGCTTGCGCTACCGGCAGTGTTTCGAGCGGAAAGACGACGCGCTTCACCAGATTAGAATGGTTGACGATGGTAGTGGATGCATTCTGCACGGTTTCCTGAAACGCCGCCCAGGGAAGCAGACCGCAGAAGATGTAAAGCGCATAGTCCCAGGTTGTGCCGCGAGCGCCGAAGCGCGCGCCAAAAATTCCCGCGAAAATGAAAGTAAAGATTGCGATCATTACGATCGGCGTCACTATGGCCCAAATGATCCCGAGTACTGAACCTTTGTAACGCGCCACCAATTCGCGCCGTGCGAGCGAGATGATAAGTTCAAAACGGCCGGGCAATTCCCAAAGGGGGCGCCACACCGCGCGTCGTGCTGTTTGAGCGGAAATCATTTGAGGGTGAATATTAAATCGTGAATAGCGATTAGTACAGAAAGCCATTAAGGAATCCGGTCCTATGTGCTTTGAGCTTTGTACTTTGATCTTGGTACTTTGATCTTTGTACTTGGAGCTTTGTGTTCGATCTTGCCTTAGAAGAGCCGACTTTTACTAACACTCGGAGGGCAAAGCTCAAAATACAAAGTTCAAAGCTCGTTCTGTATCCGCCCAAAGCCGCGCCAGCTGTTCTTGTTATGCCAGCCGATCACCACGTCGTTTGCCTGGATGTCGACCCACCATTTTTCAAACTCTTCGCGGCGAATGTAATGTGACGTGGGCGCCACCAAATGATCGAAAACAATTGTGTGTTGTTCGCGCCAGCCAAACCTCGAAATCGCGTTAAGGTAATCGTTATAGAAAAGATGCCGAGCCAATGCCGAGCCGGTGTTTGAGCGGTTTAGTGGTCCGTACACAAGCTTAGTAGCCGCATACAGGAGAGCCGTCGGTAACTTTGAAAGGTGCAACAGTGCGCGCCGATCAATGCGTGAACTGAATTTTTCGCGGAGCGGATTTACGCCGCGCGTGATCCACTCGTTGTTCTCTGCTCCATAGACCCACGCTGAAAGATGTCCTCCGTCTTTTACCTTCGAAGCTAACGAGCGAAAGCCCCCCTGAGGATCCGGCAAGTGATGCAACACGCCTACGGAGAACGCATAGTCAAATATTTTGGCGAAGGGGAGATGATAAATGTCGGCCTGAACGATGTGCGCGTTTTCCAGGTTACGAGTTGCGGCAAACGCTGTCTCCACTGCGTCGCTCAAGTCGACGCCAATTACTTCTTGCGCTCCCCAACTTGCGGCCAGCTGTGTGTGACGCCCTTTCCCACAGCCGCCTTCCAGCACAACCTTTCGCTCGAAAAACCCGGGCCGTACGGGCGCTATCCAGCCGAGAAATTGATCTGCGTAGCGTTCATCGCCGTGGCTGAAATGTTGCCACTGCCAACCAAAGTTTCCCGCAGTCGCGGCCTGGTCCGGTTCAAGTTCCTCAGCCGCCGCGAAGCGAGGAACGCCGCGTGTGATCGAGAAAGCACATTCACAACCATCGCAAACGAGCCGGCCTTCGATTATCTCAGCACCTTCCATACCCACTGCCGACGCCAACAGGATTGCACCCGCGCACGAAGGACATCTCAGGTAGTCGAGTAACTTGCGTTTCATAAGGCGAAACTGCGTCGATCATCGATCGACGATCATCGATCGTCGCTCGTTCTCCTGATAAAACCGGAGAGTGACGACTTTAGTAAAACGAGTTGGAGTGGCTGGTCTCTCTAGGTTAAATGTATGGCAGATAAGAATGGCTGACAAGCTGGGAAGGAACCGTCAATCGCGCTACGGAAAGCGTGAATCAAAATTTGGGATTCATTGTTATGCCGCCGACGAGATACGCGATCTCACCCGAGTTCGACTGGAGCCGTATGCTGTAGTTTCCCGGTGGCGCATTGGCAGCCAGTGTAACTTCAAAACTAATAACGGGAGTTGAACTGTGGAACTGTTGCGACGTCAAACTTGCCGGGTCAACTGTAATATAAGGAGAGTTGACTGAGAGACCGGTACCCGGAACCTGGTCCACCCCTTCGCCGCCGACGTAGAAGGTAAGCTTCGTGCCCGCTTTGGCCGGCACCGGCACAGTTGAGAGTTCGCCGTTTATCCCGAGGAAGCGAGGGTTCAGCGCAGGAAGTGAATTTTGTGGCGGGACGAGGACGTAGCTTAGCGTAGTGGTCTTCTCTGCAGTCACGCGCAATCGGCTCTTGATTTCTACGCTGCGAAAGGGTTGCTGCCGCAGACGCGACTCATGCTCACCGGCCGCATTGAGCGCTGTCGGTTCATCTGCGTGCCCGTCGCGATACTCGGCCATGGCCCGATAGTTACCTGGTTGAACACCGCCAAGACTAAACCGCCCGTTTGCGGCAGTGAGAGTACTTGCCATCACACGGCCGGAAGCCAGATCTTCGATCCAAACATGAGCCGCCACCTCAGGTAAAAGATTTCCGTCGATACTGTTCAAAATTCTTCCTTCCACAGAACCCAGTTTTTCCCGGGATCCATAAAGGCTTCGAACGGCAGCCACGTCAGCATCGCTAAGTGTACGCTCTGTAAGTGCAGGCAAGCCGTAGGTGCCGTTTAGGCCCTGGGTTGCCTGCATTGTCGCGCCTATGACACTCGAATGACTTAGGCCCAGGAGGTGTCCGATCTCATGAGCAATCGTCGATTCAAGATCGTAGGTGTTCGGGGTGCCGTCGGTTGAAAACTGAAGAGGCTCCCCGTCGGCAGAATATGGAAAGGGATTGATAACGATATCAGCTTCACTGATTTCACCGGTGTCCGGATCATAAAAGACCCGGGTGCGCGCAGTGTTATTTCCTTCACCAAAGATCTCAAGGTTTTCTGCTGTCGGAGCAATGGTGATGAGATTTATACCGTCGCCACCACTTGTCGGGCTAATCAATTGAGCCTTCGAGGAAACCTCGACAAAGGTGATATTGGCGGCGGTAGACCAACTGTTGAGCGCTCGCTGAACCGCACCGGCTACATCACTTTCCGGCTTGAGAGCGAACGAGGGTGACGCGAGCGAGGTGGAAAGAGCAATCTGGATTGTCTTGATGGGCCACTTTATTTGCCGTTCCTGAGAGCTACCGGGTACCTCAAAAGAAGAGGGCTGGCTGGACACAACACATGCCAGCATAGCCACTAACGCCAGGATGGGATTGGGACGTCGCATTCGTGAGAACCGATGTGAACCAGAATATGAACTTTAGAGAAACGCTGTTTGGGCGGTCAATTCAAAGCGGGAAACGCGCTCGCTGGTCAATAGTAGCATTTCCCGGCTCTGTCTCGCGCCTAAAAAAAGGAAGACCCGCACGATGAACGTACGGGTCTCCAAAAATGAGCTGTCTCAACTAGTCGTTAATTAATCCTGAACACGGGTGCCGTATCTGCTGGTCTGCTTGAGAAGGCAGTTCCGCTCTTTGTAACGGTCACAATGAGCTTCACATCACCGGCTCCAGCCAGAGTGGATGGCAGTTTAAAGTTAATAACATCCCAACCGGGCATCTCTTTGTTTGGGCTGACGAGCACTATTGAATCGCCAGTGATGTCCGTGTTCCCACTCGCAGTCACGATTGTTACTTTCACCTCGCTGGCGGCCGCGAATCTGACGCCCGTCAGGCTGATCTCGAGCACGGTAGCGACGGTGTTTCCTGCGCTGTCCGTTGAAGTGACATTAAAGCCTGAGCCTTCGTCGATGCGAGCCAACGGGTTAGTGACATTAACAACTCGGGCTCGGTTGCCCGGCAGCGTGAAGATATCGGGCTGGGTAGGGACGATTAGAACTGAGCCGCGAAATTTAGTGCCATCAGCTTTGACAACAGCTACTGGAGCTGTTCCCGCCGCAACGCCAATCGGTACTACGAAGTTTATTTGCTTAAATACGTAATAGAGTCCGGCTGCTGCACCGTTCACCGAAACAGATACGCCACCAAGTTCCACTGGCAGCGCCGGACTTCGTTTCGTTTCCGAACCACCAGTAGAATTTAGCTCCGCCGGCGCAAACTCAACCGTGTCAACCGTAGAACGAGTAACAGCTAACTCGCCGGGCGCCAGGCCAGTTACAGTGCCGACCAGTGGGCTTGGCGACGGGCTTGGATTCGGAAGGGGAATCTCGCTTGCGCCGGTGAAAAACGATAATCCCGCTGCTGAGTCTGATGTCACTCTGGGCGTTAACAAATAAAAGAGTTCTGTTGAATTATCAGCATTGCCGCCGCCAAGTTCAGAACCTCCCAGGCTGAAAGCAATTCGTGTTTGTGTCTTGCTTGTAAGAGCACGCATACCGCCGAAAGCCCCCACGGGATTATTCGTCAGTCGGGTAAATGTTCTTGCTGGACTGGCGGAAACTTGTGTAGCAAAGATCTGCGGCTGGTTTGAAGGATTCAATCCTGTGCTCGCCTGATCAGCCGCAGGAAATGTTCCGTCGGTTTTAAGGTTCTCGGCCGATGAAAAAATAAGTGTGCCTGGGCTTAGAGGACTTAGTGGATCGTTGTAATCAGTGAAAGTCGGGAAGTTGATAATGTCGCCAACAGGGGCGACCGGCCGTGGGCCAATTTGAGCAAAGCTGTCGCCGGCGACGTTGTAAACGAACACTGCGAGGAACGAGTTGTTTGTAGCGCTATTGGCCTTAGGGTCCTCGGCCCGCGATTCAAAAGCTATCAGCGACCCGTCGCGGCTCAGACAGCGCCCTGGACTGAGAAGATTTACAGTTGCTCCCGTATTACTTCCGCTGGTTTCTATTTTCGTTCTTGTAACCTGACGGATGTTGCTCAAACCTGAGCCTGAGAAGGTTGCTACATACACCTCACCATTTCCGCGACCATTCCCATCATCATTATTTCCAGTAAGGTTCGCACTCGAAAGGAATGCCACCACCGAGCCGTTGGCAGATAGGGATGGATTTTGCTGGAAGACACGACCAACGCCCGCAACGGCGTCCTGCGTCTTTGTTGCTTGTGTGATTCCGGATGGAGTCCAGAAAAATAGTTCAGGATTGCGATCCGCGTTGCCTACTCCCGGGACGAGGTTGGCAGTGGAAATAAAGGCAACAGTATTTCCATCATCGCTAATGGTTGATTCCCGATTATCGTCAACGGCGTCTGGAGGGTTCTTTCCGGTTATGATCGGACGGCTCGCAGGTGTATTTGTAATTTGTTGAAAAGTACCAAGAGAAAGATTTTGCAATGGCAGATCATCACCGCTTGAAAGATCCGTCACATCTGCAACCGCGGGTAACCGGTAGATCCAAATTTCCTGATTGCCATCGGCATCAAGAGCGGCGCTGTCTGTTCCATCAAAGCCGGCTGGATTTGGAGCGTTTGAACTAAAGACGATGGTGTAAACCCGCTTTCCGGCGACAAGCTGAGGTTCCGAGCTGATGATCGGATGGTTATTACTAATCTCGATTTGTATTTGAGCTGGATCAGCGGGAGTCGGAGCCGGCGTGGGCGTAGGACTCGCACTCGGAGTAGGTGTTGGCGTTGGACTCGCCGGCACCTTTTGAACATTTTTTGTATTGGTTATTTGAAAAATTCGTCGCTGAGCATAATCAGCCAGGAAGATTTCCCGGTTACCATCTGCGTTATTCGGGTTTTCCGTAGCCACGTCTCCATTTGATTCAAACACCACGAAGCGGCCATTGGCAGTGATATCGCCGCCGAAAGAGCCAAACCCGGTAGGACTTGACGTCAACTGAACCACGAATGGATCTGGCGTGGCGCTCGGTGTCTGTGCCAGCGTGTATGAAAATGCCCCGAAGATGAAGATAAGCGCGGCAATGGGGCACGTGGAGCTGAAAACTTGTTTCACACAATCCTCCGAAATAAAGACGCAGATACGAGCAGATTAGATGCCCTCGGGGAGCGAGTAGAAGCAACGCGCGGGCGAAAAAGATCCTCGTCGTCCACCCAGCGAGAAAAGAACCGACATTTTACGCAGAGATGAGAGCAACCGCAAGCACACATCTAACCAAGCGTCTGAGGCCAAGTGACGTGATAGCCTGAGGGGTCCTTCCCTCCCGACTTTACCAGTTAGCCCGGAACAGCTATCGTTCACAATCATGATCAGGCCCTGCGCCTTGAAGAAGTTTTCAGCTACATCGCATCTACAATCGGCAGAATGACCGCCTGAGGAGATGCTGACATGTGGCGGCTGGAAACGTCTCCGAGAATTCCGGGCGCTCAAAGAGGTTAGTTTTGAGATCGAAGCCGGCACTACTGCTGGCATCATCGGCCCTAAATGGCAGTGGCCAGTCAAAGCTACTCCCTATGTCGCGCATAATTTGATTTGCGAGCAGGTATCACACGTGCTCGAGTGCGACCCAACGAAATCATGCGCATAGGCATTGACGGCATCCCGCTTGCAACCCCTAAGTCCGGCATAGGGCATTACACTTTCGAGCTGGCGCGGGGCTTGGCGCAACTCGAGCCCGAAGAAGAGTTCGAGCTGATTGCACCCGTGCCGCTCGAGCTCGCAGCGGGCGGTGATCTGCCACCGAACCTGCGCGCGGTGCACTCGCCGGTAAATGCGTTGCGCCGACGCTGGTGGACGATCGGCCTCCCGCTCTACATACGGCAGAATACGCTGACGCTTTTCCACGGCACGAATTACAATGTTCCCCTATGGCAGCGCTGCCCCACGGTAGTTACCATCCATGATCTTTCGCTCCTGCTTCACTCCGACACGCATCCTGAACACCTCGTGCGCCGCGCGCGACGGCGGTTGCCGACGATGACGCGCATTGCCACGCGCATCATCACCGACTCCGAGAGCGTCAAGGGCGAAATCTGCGCCCACCTCGGCGTCGCGCCGGAAAAGATCAGAGCCGTACCACTTGCACCGCGGCGCGCGTTTCGCACCATGGGTGAAGCCCATGCCCGGACGACCCGACAAAGGCTTGGCGTCGCGGACGAGTTTGTTCTATTCGTCGGCACGGTCGAGCCGCGCAAGAACCTCGTGACGCTGGTGCGCGCCTTCGATGAGTTGCTGCGCACCACTGATTTGCGTCCGCAACTCGTCATCGCCGGGCAAAAAGGCTGGCTCACAGAAGACCTCTTCTCTCACGTCGAACGGTCGGCAGTTACTGAGCGCATCCTTTTCACCGGCTATGTGTCCGACGAAGACCTCGCCATGCTCTACTCAACATGTCGCGTCTGCGTCTACCCCTCGCTCTATGAGGGCTTCGGCCTGCCACCGCTCGAAGCGATGGCGTGCGGCGCACCCGTAATCACCAGCCGCATCCCCGTTATGATTGAGACCGTCGCCGCAGCTGCGCGCCTCATTACGCCGACCGACGTGTCGGCACTGACAGCGGCGCTGGTCGAACTGTTGACGGACGCGGATGCACGCCGGCATTATTCAGCCGCCGGCCTGCGGCGCGCAGCTGAGTTCACGTGGGAGCGAACGGCACGCATGACCTTCGAGATTTACCGCGAGGTGCTGGGGCAATCGGCGGTTGCTGCCGGCGTGGCCCGCACAAATAGATCAGACTTTAGTTGAATACAACGCATGGGCAAATCACCACAATTGAAATATGATCTCAATGGACTCTTGAGCTTTGGAATTTTCAATTGGGATCACAAAAGGCCGGTAACCCTGTCGGGCCACCGGCCTTTGATCTTTGAAACTCGTGTGGTGGTTAGAAGCGGTTGCGGTACTCGACAGAATCCACGAAGCCGCGAATCATTTCGCTAAAGTCTTGCGAGTGCGAATTTAGGTAAGTGAGCCAGTTGCTGTAGCCCGGCTCTTCGGGGTCGCGGCGCAGGTAACCGACATACTGCATGTATACGAACGCGCGATTAAATTCTTTGCTATCTTCCTCCGGGCTTTCCACGATGGCGCGCAACGCGACGGCACGGCCAGCGTCAGTGTTGTTCGCAGACAGGGCGCTAACTATCCCGTCGCGATTCGAGACGGTGATACCGGCGGTCGCCAGAATCTTGTCCACGAACTCCTGCGGGGCCAGGCTACGCTGGAAGCTGGTCAGGAAGTCGCTGCGCGTCACCCAGGCGTTAACGAACGCGGCGCGCTTGGCGTCCACTTCCGGGCCGGTGGGCGCGGTCAGGTTACGCATGTCGGCGACAATCTCGGTGTAGAGCGGCTGGCGGGCCAGACTAGCTTTGTAGAAGCGGTAAGCGAAGTAGCCCTTGATGCGAAACTCTGGCGAGCCGAAGAAGCCGGAAGATGCTGTCAGGCGATTGTTGTGCAAACAAGTGGCGTCGCAGTTGGGGCTATTCAGAAAGGTCATCCAGTTCGCGAAGCCTTGCTGTTCTGGAAAGCGACTCAGGAAGTCGATGTAATGCTGTATGACAAAAAAGTCGCTGTCGTCAATCGTGATAGGCACGTTCGTGCCGGGGCGCAAGCGCAGTGGCTTGACCTTTATGTTGCCGTAGAACAATTCCGACGGCAGTGTCGGGTCCTCAGTCACGATGCGCAGCGTCGGCGGACTTTGGGCAGCTACGCCCACGGCCAGCAAGGTCAGCAGGATAAAGGCAACGGCAATCTTTCGCATGACGGTTTACTCCAGATATTCTCAAAAGCGGTGGGACTGTTAAGCTTGTAGCGTCTTGAGCCCAATTGGAAGAGCGGGGACATCTCGCAACTGGCGTGACTGGCTTTTCGCGCCCAGCCCAACAATCTTTACTCTAGCTTGCGCGTTTGTAGTTTGTCAACAACGTCGGCTTTCTGCCACATAGTTAGACGCGCGTGCTCGACAAGTGGTTGAAAAGATTATCGCCTGCGGTACGGAAAAGAGTAGCGCGGGCGGCAAAAACGAGGGCGGAAGAGAGATGATCGGGCCGGGCGCAGCGTTGTCTCCGGAAGCCGCCCCGCGGCGAGTCGACAGAAGCTTTGATACTTAAACTCTTCAGGTCAGACTGGTGGCGCCCGCGACGCGCCGATACGGCGGCGCTCGCTTGCATCGGTCTCTTCTTCGTCGCCTTCTTTCCACAGGCGCTGTTCGGCGGCAAATACCTGCTAAAGGGCGATGCCTTCTTTTACAACTACCCGTTGCGCACAGTGGCCTGGCAGATGATCCGGCACGGACAGTTGCCGCTGTGGACGCCCTATGTGCTGTCCGGCTACCCGCTGCTTTCGATGGCGCAGGTGGGTCTCGGCTACCCGCTCACCTGGGGCTATCTTTTTCTGCCCGGCTACGTCGCCGAACAGATTTACGTGCTTGCGCCTTTCTTGCTCGTGCCCGCATTCACTTACGCCTACCTGCGTGAAGTGGGGCGCACGCCATTGGCAGCACTCCTGGGCGCGCTCGTATTCGGCTACGGCGGGATGATGGCTAGCCCTCTCGCCAACAATGGGCTAATGCCAAATGCAGTTATGTGGCTGCCACTCTTTCTGATCGCCATTGAGTGGTCGCGAACGCGCCCCTTCGCGCCATGCCTGTTGCTGGCCACCGGTGCTTACACCATGTCGGTACTAAACGGCTTAGGGCAGGGCTTCCTATACGTGGGCCTGCTTGCCGGCGCCTATGCCATCTTTCTCGCCCTGACGACAGAGCCCGCGGCTGACGCAGGTAAGCGAACCTGGCAGGCGCGGCTTATGCGCGTACCGAACTGGCGGCCGTTGTTCGTGGCTGGCGGGTCAGCGTTGCTGGCTGCGGGCGTGGCAGCCTTTCAAATCATGGAGACCGCACGCGCCGCGCGGCGCAGCGTGCGCAACGCTTTGAGCTATGAGCTTTTCACCCAGGGCTCTTTCCCACCTGGCATGTTGTGGAGGTCGTTTACCACTCCGCTCTTCTACGTTATTGACATGCACGCCGCGGTGCCACCGCTCGCCGCTGCGCTTGCGCTCACCGCCGTCTACGCGCACACGCGACGGCGTATCGGGCGCGATCTCCGCGTCTTCTTCTGGCTGGGGGTTGCGGTGGTAGCCTGCGTATTTATGCTTGGCTCAGGCACGCCGCTCTATCGGGTCATCTATCACCTACCGCTCCTGAATCTTTTCCGCGTGCCCTCGCGCCACACGTTCGAGTGGACGTTCGCCGCCAGCGTACTCGCCGCCTACGGCTGGGATGAGCTCGCACCGGTGTTGCGCAGGTGGCGCGGAGCATCCGCGCGCAAGCAGCCGTTTACGTTATACGTAGCGCTCGCACTCTTGGCCGCGAGTGTAATCGTCGGTGTTCTGTGGTGGCTGAAATCGCAGACCCTACAGATGGGCGCGCCAGGCTGGCCCCATTCCCCGACTATCTATCGACTCTGGAAGGGCGCATTTGTACTGCTGACCGCAGTCGTTCTCTGGCGAGCGAGCCTTATCAAGGCAACACGTGGGCGCGCGGTCTTGCTGACGGCTACCATATTGTTGCTGTGCTTTGTCGAGCCTTCGTTGCTGGTCGCCCGCTGGTGGGGTGGAATGGGCTTCCCGGCCAGCCGCTTCACCCAGCGGACTGAGGCTACGCGCTTTCTACAGCAGTACCCTTCTGCAGAGAATCGAATCTACACGCGCGTAGCGTTGATGAGTGAGCAGTTTGGCGATCCGCCTCGCTTCGATAGCGCGAACCTATCGGCGGTGTATGGACTGCACAACGTCGCGGGCTACGAGCCGCTCATCTTCGAACGTTACAGCCGCGCTCTTGGCGGCGCATGGCTGGATGCGGTGCACACCGTCACGGCAGGCGCGCCCGACGCGTCACTCTTCACGGCACGCTCGCACGTGCTCGACATACTCAACACGACCTTCGTCATCTCTTATCCGAACCTCGCAACCGCGCCCGGCGCGTTGCCCGCGCCGCGCGCACTCGCTGAAACTGAAGTCATCGGCGAAGTGTTACCGCAGACGACGAAAACGCTGGTGGTCCAGCCAACCGATGCGGATGCCCTGCAGTTTGTGACCTCACTCTCCAACTCGACCTCGGAGCCAAACGGACACGTGGTGGCGCAGGTACGCGTTTTCACAGCTGACGGAAAGATGATCGCACGCGAACTTCAGGCCGGTCGCGACACGGCCGAGTGGTCGCACGAGCGGCCGGACGTGCGCCCATATGTGAAGCATAAGCTTGCGATCCCCTTTGACACCGTGCGAGTCGGCGGCGTGAACGGTTACACTGCTTACCGCTACAAGACACTCGTGAAGCTCGACGCCGCAGTGAGTGTGATTAGAGTTGAGATCTCCAACGTCTCACAGCTTGCGCGCCTCGGCGTTTACAGCGGGGAGCTACTGGATTCACGCACGCAACACATTGTGCCGCTTTCCGTCCCGTACTCCGACATGTGGCAGCCAGTTTACGAGCAACACGGAATACTCATCCTGCGCAACCAGCGCGCCCTGCCACGTGCGTGGCTAGTGGCGGAGGCCGAAGCGGTGGATAGCGATGTGGCTTTGAGTCGCATTCGCGGTGAGAGCGCGCAGGCGTTCGACCCGCGCCGCACCGCGCTGCTCGAAGTCGGGCCGCAAGAGTTGCCGCAACTTCCCGGCGGTTTGGTCGCGCCGGAGAGCTCGGCGCGCGTGGCCGCATACGAGCCGAACCGTTTGGTGGTCGATACTAGTGCACCGACCGCCACCGTGTTAGTGGTCAGCGAGATCTTTTATCCTGGCTGGGAGGCGACGGTAGACGGACAGCGGGCGCAGATTCACCTGGCAGACT
>CAAGKR010205632.1_pt1 | contig 33678 bp, 30 predicted proteins | sample 2556971 | NCBI WGS metagenome assembly CAAGKR01 (sample SAMEA5207829, study PRJEB30636) | soil metagenome | biome: forest; feature: boreal; material: soil | place: USA | collected 2011-09 | depth 1 m | reverse complement strand
GCCGCCATCAAGCTCGCGCGTCAACTCAACCTGTTGCACGCTGTCTGCTCCAACCGGCACGGGTGCGCCAGTCATAATCCTAACTGCCTCACCTGGCTTCATCTGGTGATGCCAGCCGCGTCCGGCTGCTGACTCGCCAGCTATTTTTAGCCGTGTAGGCACCGCCTGCACGTCGCTTGACCGGACAGCATAGCCATCCATTTGTGAGCGATCGAAAGGCGGCAGATCAGAATCAGCAACGATCTCTTCGGCGAGAAAGCGACCGCGCGCATACGCAAGCCCGACACGTTCGGTGGACAGTGTGCTCGTCTGCTTTTTAACGATTTGAATGGCTTCGGCGACGGAGATCATTAGGTAACAGTTTAAAGTTCAAGCTCCAGCTTGCAGAGTTAGCGAACTGCAACCCGTAGAGTGAACTGAGATTTCGCAAATCGACAGCAAAAGCGGTTGGCCTTTATTGTACCTGAAGGGCAACCGCTTTGAAGTGGCTGAGACGAAAGAGTCGCTCCGGACTTCCTCGTTATTTACGTTTTTTTGGCCGAGCTGTACACTTTTCACACCTGCAGCCTATGGGCTTTATATGTATATCGAAATAGTCTTTCCCGTAATCGTATAAAAGCTCTTCGCCGGCCTTGATAGCCCTCTTGGACCATATCCAGACCCGGCGCCCGGAAACAATTGCTTCAGCATTTGGTCTGCATGAGTGGTTAATATAGCGAGCAGTGTTGCTGCGAGGAGTGCCGTCAATAGACCACTTCGTATTGACTTCGAAGAAGTATTTTCCAGTATATCTTCGCTCCACCTCTTCGTTTGAGATAAGCGGGCCGGTGTAGTCGATAATTCGCTTTCCGGTGGGGATGGGCCCTAGCGTAAATAAACCTAATCCGTGTGCGGTTCGCTTAATGGCGAATTTGTGACTGCCCCGGGTAATCGTCAATTGGTTACTAGCCTTCTATCGATCAAGTTTCGTTATAAGAGTTGATTACGAGGGACCGCGTCAATGAATGAATGGCGAATGGTTAGAAGGTTCGTTGCGTTTCGCGTATGAAGGAGTCGAGATACAAAAATGGGTACAGAGCGAATTTGCCCTGTACCCATTCTCATTCCACTAAAAGTGGCGGAGCCGACGGGATTCGAACCCGCGACCTCCGACGTGACAGGCCGGCGTTCTAACCAACTGAACTACGACTCCGCATGAGAGCTTTTCAAAGATCCGACAAACTCCGGTTCGTCGTTGCTGTAGCCTGGCGACAAACTGAAGTTTGTCGAACTAATAAATGGTAGGCACGGAGGGACTCGAACCCCCAACCTCTTCCTTGTAAGGGAAGCCGTCTACCATTGACGTACGTGCCTATTGTGGAACAGACATTCCCGTCTGTCACTTCTCGCAATCGACAGGCAAGAATGCCTGTCCTACCAATACTCTTGGGCACGTCCGATTCAGCACAGCATTAAAAGAACATTATCACGGGCGCCATAAGTTCATGGCAAGCGAGTCGTCATGCTAAGAGAAGCGTAGTGAGACTGTCAAGGTGGGCATTACAGCAGGTCTCTATCCATCCTGAACTGCCCTGATAAGAAAAACTTCGCAGTGGTTTAATTTGGATATTGAGCCACTCTCATTAACACGTCGCCCAAGCAGTCAGTCGGAAAAACAGCCGCATAGCGGCGGAATGTTTATGGCCTGGCATGAGGAAACACTTGTTTGCTTTCCGAGTGGAGCGAAATGCTCAGAATTTCGCTCCACTCGGAAGAGTTCAAAATTCACGACGACCGATTTCTATAGACATTTCGTGCCTACGGCACTTTTCCGACAAACCCTTCAGCGAAGTGTCAAATGAGATTTCAGACGCGCCCACTACTGAGAGCCCTCCCGATTTTGCAGTCTCGGATTTTCCCGTTATAGTTTTAAGCAAAGAATCCGTCCGATTTAGCTCCCCATGCAATCTGTGACGCAATCCGTGATTGAATCGATGCAATCTTTTCGAAAATCTCCGAACGTGGCGCAGGCGTTGCTCCCTGTATTCTTTAGCCTTCTACTCATCACATTCGGCGTGTCAGTCAAGGGCCAACAGCAACCCAATCAACAGCGGCCGCGCAGAGTGATGCGGGCGGAAGAAAAATCACCCACGATTTCGGCTAAACCCGCCGTCGACGAGGTTGAGGAAGGTGACGTGGTGCGGGTGGAAACGCAGTTGGTATCCGTACCAGCCGTCGTAACGAACAGCGCGGGTCGCCCGGTGGCCGGACTGCGAGCCGAGAGTTTCATGCTCTTTGAAAACGGACAGGAGCAGAAAGTTACGAACTTTGCCACCACCGAAGCGCCGTTTGAAGTAGCACTCTTATTGGATACTTCCGGCTCGACGCGCGCCGATGTGGCGCTCATTCGTCAGGCTGCGTCGGCTTTTATCGAGGCGCTGCGGCCGGGAGATCGAGTCGCCATTGTGGGTTTTAATTCCGCGCGGCAGGGACAGTCGGTAGCAGCGCGAGTTGAAGTGCTCTCCAACCTCACCGATGATCGAAAGCTCCTCCGTATGGCAATCGAGAACCTTGGATCGAGCAATGGTACTCCCTTCTACGATGCGCTCGAACGTATTGCAGATGAAGTGTTTCGCGAGGCTCCGCGAGAGGAAGTGCGCGGGCGTCGCGCGATTGTTGCTCTCACTGACGGCGTTGATTCAACAAGCGATTCGGATTTCCAGACGGCTAGACTAAGGCTTATTCGTTCAGGTATCGCTTGCTACTTCATTCAAGTTAATACAGAAGACTTCGTTGAGGACCGCTTACTGAAAGACTGTCAGGACGATGGACGTTTGACGCTGTCCACTAAACAATTGCAGCGATACCGCGAGGTTTTCTTTCCGCGTGCCAAGCCCGAAGATTTCGTAGATTTTTGCCAGATGGGGTCGTTTGAAAGAATGCAAATTAGCCGCGACCTTTACAATCTCGCTCGTCGGGAAATGAATGAACTGGCGAAGGCGAGTGGCGGAAGGAACTTCATGGCAGCCAGCCTCCAGGACGCGCACGCAGCTTTCGCACGCGTGGCTACGGAGATCGGCACGCAATACAGTTTGGGATACTATCCGACAAACAAAGCGCGCGATGGCAAGTTTCGCACGATTAGAGTTGAAGTTCGTGGGCTTAAAGACAAGCCGCAGGTTCGCGCCCGCGAAGGCTATTACGCGCCGAAGGGATAGTGGCCCGAGACACTGATGCCAGAAATCGGGCATATTTTCCATATATTATTTCTCAGTTCTCATTTGTCATTTGCGCCAGTCTTGCTATGAAAATAGCATATGGAAAACGCCATAGTCGGAACAGGTTCGCAGGCGCGAGCGGATAAACTTGAGAAGCGCCTGATTGAGTTTGCCGTTCGAATCGTGATCCTCTCCGCGAACTTGCCGAAGACGCCCGTCGGGAAACATATTGCGGGACAGATCATGCGATCAGGAACTTCTCCTGCGCCAAATTATGGTGAGGCGAGAGGTGCAGAAAGCCACGCTGATTTCGTACACAAACTGCGAATCGTTCTTAAAGAGTTGAACGAGACATCGATATGGCTGAGGATAATTGAACGAAGTCAACTGCTAAGAAAAGAATTGATTAGGGATATTATTGGAGAGAATACTGAATTGTGCAGGATCTTCACGGCGTCGCTTAAAACGGCTCGAAATGGAGTTAAATGAAAAATGAAAAATTTTAAATGATAAATGGAAAATGTCTCTCTGATTCAGTCATGCCTAACAATGCTTTCAACCGCATCCTTCTGATCGTCCTCGACGGCGCGGGCATCGGTGCAATGCCTGATGCACCCGAGTGGGGCGACGCCGGCTCGGATACTCTGGGCCACATTCTTGAATCGCGTGCTGTCCGGCTGCCAAACCTTCAGCGATACGGTCTCGGCAATGTCCGGCCACTCCAGAATGTTCCACCGCTGCCAAGGCCCGAGGGTTCATATGGACGTTGTGCGTTGAGGTCGAACGGCAAGGACACTACAACGGGCCACTGGGAAATGGCGGGCATAATTCTCGAGCAGGCTTTTCCGACTTACCCTAACGGCTTTCCGCAGTCAATCATTGATCGCTTTATTCGTGAAACCGGCGTTCCCGGAATCCTGGGAAATATTCCTGCCTCCGGTACCGAGATCATCAAGAAGCTGGGTGAAGAGCACGTGAAAACCGCCAAGCCAATTGTTTACACTTCCGCAGACTCGGTTTTTCAGATTGCCGCTCATGAGGAAATTATTCCGCTCGATAGACTGTATGACATTTGCGAAACAGCGCGGCGAATGCTAGATGGGGAACACGAGGTTGGGCGCGTCATCGCACGGCCTTTCCTGGGTGAGGCTGGGAATTTTTATCGCACCGAGAATCGCCATGACTACGCTGTGCCGCCCCCGCGCGAAAACCTGCTGACCGCTTTGAAGGATGAAGATCTCGATGTGGTTTGCATCGGCAAGATCGCCTCGATCTATGACTCTGTCGGAGTGACCGAGGATTTGACGGCAAAGAATAATCAACAGTCGATTGATCAGACAATTCATGCGCTCGGGCAGAATACTCGCGGTCTAATTTTTTCTAATCTCGTCGACTTCGACATGCTTTATGGCCACCGCCGCGATACGGAAGGTTATGCGCGCGCACTCGAACACTTTGATTCCAGCCTGCCGCAAATCGAAGCCGCGATGCGCGAAGACGACTTGATGATCATTACTGCTGACCACGGCAACGATCCGACGTTCCCCGGAAGCGATCACACACGCGAGTACGCGCCCCTGCTCGTTTACGGAAAACGCGCGCAACCGGCTGTCAACCTCGGCACGCGAGCATCACTAGCTGACGTTGGTCAAACAGTCGCGGAGAATTTCGGGGTTAGGTTAACAGCGGGCGAGAGTTTTCTAACGGAAATGATGGTTTGATATTTTCTTGGTGGCCAAACTAAAAACGTCCGCCTCTGCCCAGTTCTGCCATCCCGAATTCGCTGGGCTACGAGTGCTTCATCGAGAGGCTCTTAAAGATCGTTTCGATCCATAGGTCCTGTTTGATAAATCCGGTGCCCCAGGGTTTCCATTCCTCGGGCAGTCCCCCGGCTTTGATCTGATCCAGCGTCTTTCCTGCCGCCATTCTCTTCCGCACGATGTCTATTGTCTCGATCAACATGCGGTGAAACGCCTTCAAGCCTTCAACGTCTGAAAGTGGCCCGTGGCCCGGAATAATCTTCACGCCAGCGGGCAGCTTGGTAAGTACGTCACCAACATTTTTCGCGTAACCCTCGACGTTGCCGCCACTTTCGAGATCCACAAAAGGAAATCTGCCGGCGAAGAAATGATCACCCATGTGCACCACATTTGAAGTGGTAAAAAAGATGACACTGTCTCCATCCGTGTGGCCGTGAGGGTAGTGAATTACGCGAATCTCCTCGCCGTTAAAATGGACCGAAAGAGATTCATCGAACGTTATTACCGGTAAAGCTTCCTTCGGCGAAGCTGGAGTCGTGCGTTTAAAGAGCTCAGACTTCTGATCACTAGCGAGGCGCTTCCGCACGTTGGTTTGCGCAATGATTGGAGCGTCGGGTCCAAAGACCACATTACCGCCAGTGTGATCACCATGCCAGTGGGTATTCAGAATAAACTTAAGTTTTCCGTCCCCGAGCGTTTTCAATGCTGCCTTGATCTTGTCAGCCAAGGGAGCAAATTGATCGTCAACTATTAGGATTCCGTCTGAGCCTACGGAGACTCCAATATTTCCTCCCGACCCTTCCAACATGTAAACATTGGCGGCGACTTTTGTGACTTTAATTTCGACTTTTGAGAAATCCTGCGCCTGCGCGTGAGTCACAGACAGGCAGGCGGCCAAGACAACACAGATCAAGAGATGTTTCTTCATGCCGAACTCCTTAGAGCCAAATAATATTCCAATGCGAATTACTGGGAGCGGGCGTCTCGCCCGCCAAGCGAGCGAAGCTGGCTAATAACGTTCCCTAAAAATCTCTAAGTAGCCTAATAATTGTTGACGCTACGTACTCATCGCGGGCGAGACGCCCGCGGTCCCAGGCAATCGCTTGACCCGATTACTCGTGATTTGGATTCTTCAAAACCGCAATAAAGGGCAGGTTACGGTAGCGTTCAGCGAAGTCCAGGCCATATCCGACCACAAACTCGTCAGGAATTTTAAAACCCAGATAATCAATTTTCACGTCCTTTTCGCGCCGCTCATATTTATCGAGCAGCGCCGCCAACTTAACGCTCGCCGCGCCACGCGATTCGAGGTTTGCGAGTAGATAGCTAAGCGTCAATCCCGTATCCACAATATCTTCAACGACTAGAATGTGGCGGCCTTCAACCGGCACATCGAGATCCTTCATGATGCGGACTTCACCCGACGTACGCGTGGATGAGCCGTAACTGGAAATTGCCATAAACTCGATGCTCAAGCGTGTATCGATAGCCCGCAGGAGATCGCTCAGGAAGAAGCAGGCACCCTTCAACACACCTATGAGGAGTGGATTACGGCCCGCGTAATCGCGGGTAATCTCACCGCCGAGTTCTTTGATCCGTGTTTGAAGCTGCTCCTCAGAGAGAAGTACCTCAAGGTTAGGATTGCTGAATTCAGATGGTATCTGTGCAGAAGAAATAGCCAACTTGTCTCCTCGGGTTAGATGAACTGATTGAAAAACAATCTGAAGTATACGTTGTTGCGAATCAACCTTATGGTGCGACATACTATTGAAGCTCTCCGTATAGGTCAATCCGGGTCCAGAATTTCGGCCTGTTATATTTTCGCCTCTTCTAAAGGGAAACACATCAGTGTCAAGAGTTAAACTAGTGCTTCTCAGTTTGGGACTGTTGTTTTGCGTAATTGCGGGCGGCGCGCAATCTTCGTTTGGTCAGGCCGCCGCGCGGTCCGCTCCAGTCCCAGCGCCAACACCTGCTGACATCCATGCTCGCGTAACCGAAAGTGTGGTTGACTCGAGCATCCTCGACGACAAGCCCGTCGACAAGATGCTGGAAGCCTACACCCTGAAGGTGCGCGCTTTGGATTTGGTGATCGGCAAACTGAAAGGCGACCTTAGAAAGGGTGGGATGGGCGCCGGCTCCCTCGGCAACTTCGTTACTGATGGAATTCGCGTCGAGGCGAGCCAGAAACTTGGCAAACCAATAATGCTAGCTGTCACCAATGGCGGTGGACTGCGCAAGAACGTGATAGCAGAAGGCAACGTGCAATTGCGAGACATTTTTGAGCTTCTGCCTTTCGAAAACGCCCTGGTAGCTTTCGATCTGACGGGAGCACAAGTGTTGGAGCTGCTACGAATAGTAGTAGCGCATCGGGACGCACAGTCTGGCGCGCGGATCAAGTATCGAATCAATAGCGATAAGAAGCCGGAGTTGGAAAGCGCCCGCTTCGTGATCAATGGCAGGGAAAAGGATATCGACCCGGCTGCATTTTATACCGTAATAAGCATCGATTATCTGCTTAAAGTCACAGGCGGGGACTACACCGTTTTGCGCGAAGCCAGCAATATTCGGCCACTCGGAATTACTATTCGCGATGCCATCACTGAGTACGTAAAAGCGGAAACCGCGGCCGGGCGGGAAATCAGGTCCAACCTGGATGGTCGTTTCGTCTTCGATAAATCCGGCTCGGCAGCAACGGAGGATCCCCAGCCATGACTACAAGGCGCGCGTTTCTGAGAGCTTCGCTTGCCGGCGGAGCAGCGGTCGCATTCTGCCATTCCGCATTGCAGTCATTCTCGATGCCGCTCTGGTTGGCGAACAGCTCGCCGCTTTTGGAAGCGACAGCCGGCGAGACGTTAATCACAATTCTCCACACCAATGATACCCACTCGCAGATAGATCCCCTGCCCGCGAACGACAAGCAGTATCCGGACAAAGGCGGCGTGGCCCGGCGTGCAACTTTGGTGAAACGCGTGCGCAAACAAAACCCGAATACGCTGCTTATCGATGCGGGCGATGTGTTTCAGGGAACGCCGTACTTCAATTTTTACAAGGGTGAAGTTGAGTACAAGTCCATGTCGCTGATCGGGTATGACGTGGGCACTTTGGGTAATCACGATTTCGACAATGGCGTGGATGCATTGGCCGCCGCAATGAAGTTTGCCAATTTCGATTTCGTCTCCAGTAACTACGACGTAGGCGGTACTCCGCTCGGGCGCCGTGTAAAGCCTTACGTTGTACGTGTGCTCGGAGGCGTGCGCGTTGGACTCTTTGGGTTGGGAATTAGCCCTGACAATTTGATCACGCCGGTGAACTTTAAAGGCGTTAAGTACTCCGATCCGGTGAAGGCGTCGCGTGAAGTGGTGAAAGTCTTGCGTGAGCGCGAACGCTGTAGCCTGGTAGTGGGTATGTCGCATCTGGGCTACTATCCTAACTCCAGGGAAGGCGAGATTGGCGATTCGCAGGTGGCGGCACAAGTGGATGGCATAGACTTTATTGCCAGTGGTCACACGCATACCTTCATGACGGAGCCAGTCATCACAAAACAGCCCTCCGGCGCAAACACGATCATCTTTCAAGTCGGCAGGAGCGGGATCTACGTAGGTCGTGTTGACTTCAAAATGCGCAATGGCAAAGTGATCGCGGTTGCCGGCGGTTTACTTGATTTGCGGGATAACGCACTAGCGTAGTCAGTTGTCAGTGGCTAGTAGTCAGTTGCAAGTAGAACTCGTTATCTTCTTAGAGACCGAAAGCACCGATCGCCAACAACTGACAACGGACAACTAACTAGTGACTAATTCTATGGACGATAACTCCACACGTGACCGCATAAGGGCGCTGGTTCGAGACGTATTGGACAAAGCGCTTCCTCATGAAGGCGAAAACGATAAGAGCTCTAGTGCAACAGCTAGCCGCTTCATCGATACGGCTCCAAAAGGCCCACTTATATCTTCTGGGGCAACCACTACACGTGACGAATCGTCAAAGACCGTCATCACCGAGGACGACGTCCGCGATCTCGCCAGTGGCGCCGTCCTTCGTATTGCCGAAAGCGCGCGTTTTACGCCTCTGGCCGCGGATATTGTAAGCGAGAAGAAAATCGAGATTGTTCGCCGTGTGCCGAGACACGGTTCCAAAACTTCCAGGCTGATTGCGGTGGGCGCTGATCATGGCGGTTTCAAGATGAAGGAAGAGCTTAAAGCTTTTCTTAGTGAGTTGGGCCATCAGGTCCATGATTTCGGGACTAATTCTGAAGACCCTGTCGACTATCCCGATTTTGCTTATGTGGTCGCGAGGAGCGTTTCGGAAGGCGCTTCCGACCTTGGCATAGTTATTGACGGGGCAGGAGTGGGAAGCGCAATCACGGCAAACAAAGTTCCCGGCGTGCGCGCGGCCGCGTGTTACTCGGTAGCGGTCGCCCGCAACTCGCGCGAACACAACGACGCAAATGTTCTTACGTTGGGCAGCAAGACCATAACCAGCGCGGAAATGCGCGACATCGTTCACGCATGGCTGTCGTCGGAGCTCACTGAAGATCGCCACCGCAAAAGAGTCGCGAAGATCGAGGCAGTAGAGCGGCAGTACCTCTATTAGTTGGTCCTTTGATATCGAGAAGTTCCCAATAAGAAAGATGACGATTTACAAGATGAGAAGTAATCTGGTTATAGCGCGCCTGGGGGATCGCTTTAGTTGTCAGTTCAATTGTTGTCAACACTACTTTTTTAGCTAAAGCTGGCTTTCCAAACCGGCTACAGCGCAGATGGCCGTTGGCTCGCGACAGCATCGAGCGACAAGCAATCGTCAGGGAAGATTTGGAATGTGGAGACAGGGGAAATGAAGTTGTCCCTGACCTCTACCGGCGACCGATCAGTCTCCGTCATTTTCAATTCTGAAGGTACAATCTTGCCACGACAAGCGATAAGGGCGTGATCCTTTGGAACGCTCACCGGCGACTTGCTTGCGACTCTGAGCGAGGCAAGATATCCCGTAGCATTTAGTCCAGACGATCGCAGTGGCCACCGGCGCTCGTAACAACACAGCACTTCTTTGGGAACTTCAAGGAACACATTAAGTCGCGGGCGTGATCGCGATGTCCTTAAGTGCCAGGGCAGGGAACTATCCCTGCCCTTTTTTCTCTCGGTCCCACTCGCGGTAGCAGGGCGTAATTTCCTGTCAGTACCACCCGCCGTAGCCAGTGGGTAATTATGAACTATTGCGGCAGGAGTCGACCCGCCCGCTACCGCGGGCGGTATTGACACCACCCGTACCGGAAGCTCGCGGTTTTAGTAAACACAATAAGCCCTGAACGCGCCACGTGTTAGAATATTCAATCAAGAGCAACAATTATATTGAGTTCCTGCGCTGCTTCGGAAGTTCCAATTTCAAATGCCAAACTCGCATAACGGAGATCTTGAACTCCTAATCGACCAGATTACCGACGCTATAGTCGCGCGTCTCAGTGTAGCTGACGGTGTCGACGCCGACGGTGATGGTCTCCGCCAGGCTTCGCTTTGCGGCTGCACTTCGGAATGCTTTAACCGATGCCCTGAGCGGATGCACCGGATAGTTGACGCAGGTGCTTCCCGAATTGGTCTGGTGTTAGGCCAGACTTCTTCTGCCAAAGATTGGGCCAGCCTGATTGACCACACGCTCTTGAAACCTGAAGCCACGGATGAAGACATCAAAAGGCTGTGTGAAGAGGCGGCACGGTATCGGTTCGCATCCGTTTGCGTGAACCCAACCTGGGTGCGCGCCGCAGCCTGTAATCTTCAAGGCACGGGCGTTCCCGTTTGCACTGTGATCGGATTTCCTTTGGGTGCCACGCTTTCGGACGTTAAAGCGTACGAAGCTCGACGCGCAATTTTTGACGGTGCGCGCGAAGTCGATATGGTGATCAATATCGGTGCTCTGAAGAGCGGCGATGATTGTCTTGTCGAACATGACATCCATTCGGTTGTAGAGGTGGCACACGAATACAACGTGACCTGCAAAGTAATTATTGAAACAGCATTGTTAACCGACGACGAAAAAGTGCGTGCCTGTCAGGCTGCTAAGAACGCCGGCGCAGATTTCGTGAAGACCTCGACGGGTTTTTCCAAGGGGGGTGCGACCGTAGCTGACATCGCTTTGATGCGACGGACTGTCGGCGCGGATCTGGGAGTCAAGGCGTCGGGTGGCGTTAAGGGTCTCGACGACGCACGCAAGTTCGTCGAAGCCGGCGCAACGCGCATCGGCGCGAGCGTGGGGGTAAAAATTGCGCAGGAAGCAGCCGGCTCACGAATCGATGCGCGAAGTTCCGCGCAATACTGATCAGCGCCCAACCGTGAAATAGACCCGCCCGAGCCACCGCGCCACGAGCCCCGATCTTCTATTCTTCTCGATATCTATACAGCCACTTGAAACGCTACACGCTTTGCGTCTATCCTCGGCTTAGCTTCCGAATTCATTGTTTTCGTAAACAGGAATGCCCGCTAAGCATAATCTGCTCGCAGTAATTCTTGGTGGGGGTGCGGGAACGCGTTTGTTTCCGCTCACTCAGCAACGATCGAAACCCGCTGTGCCGCTGGGTGGGAAATACCGGCTCGTCGACATCGCAATATCGAACTGCATCAACTCGGATGTTTTCAAGATGTTTGTGCTGACGCAATACAATTCAGCGTCGCTGAATCGTCACCTTGCGCAAACTTACCGGTTCTCTCAGTTTTCTAACGGCTTTGTGGAAGTGATGGCCGCCGAACAGACGCCTGAAAGCCCGCAATGGTTTCAGGGGACCGCCGACGCAGTACGTCAGGTGCTTCCGCACATTCGCGAATGGGGCATCGATACGCTGCTAATACTTTCCGGCGACCATCTTTATCGCATGGATTACCGGCAATTCCTCGCGCGGCATTTTGAAAGCAACGCGGATGTAACCGTATCTGTTACTCCCTGCGATGAATTATCCGCAAGCGACTTTGGCTTACTAAAAACTGACTCGGATGGGAGCATAGTTGAATTCAAAGAAAAACCGCAGGGCGATGAACTCCGTTCCATGCGGGTCGACACGACGAAGCTGGGCCTGGATGAAGCCCAAGCCAGGGGTCGTCCCTTTCTGGCGTCGATGGGTATCTACGTATTCAAGTACGATCGATTGGAGCGGTTACTTACCGACGATCTGACTGGGCATGACTTCGGACGACAAATAATTCCAAATGCGATAAAAACTGGCAACGTACAAGCGTTTTTGTTTGACGGGTACTGGGAAGACATCGGAACAATTAGCGCCTTCTACCGAGCAAATCTGGATTTGACATCGAAGATTCCCAAATTCAATTTGTTTGATGCGGAAGCGCCAGTGTTCACCAGAGCTCGCTACCTGCCGCCGTCGAAAATTGAAGAGTCACAGATTCAAGACTCGATCCTAAGTGACGGCTGCATCGTCAATGGCGCTGCAATAACAAACTCCGTGATTGGTTTGAGAAGCAGAATTTCGAAAGGCGTTCGTATTGATGCTTCGTTTATTATGGGAGCTGATTACTATCAGACTATTGAAGAGATGCGCGATGATCTTATCGCCGATTTGCCACGCGTCGGAATAGGCGAAGGAACAATTGTCAACCGGGCAATTATCGACAAGAACGCCCGCATCGGAAGTGGCGTGCGGCTTGTTAACGAAGCGGGGATCCTTGAAGTGGACGGCGAAAACAATTCTTACTATATCCGCGATGGCATTATTATCGTTCCAAAAAATTCCGTGATTAAGGATGGCACGTTAGTTTAATCACGGTCGAAATTTTGTTAGTCGAAGTCTTTCAGCGCTGTCCGGGTGATTCGTTTCAATAGAGGTGTTGTTGTGGCTATAGGATGGGGCAAATCTTATGAAGAGCAGATGGAGGAAGCGAGTCAGCGCGCCTCGCGGCCCGGACGGGCGCCAAGATTGCCGTTTGAGGACCGGGTTCGCCTCCAGCGATTAGCGTCGCTGAAACTGTCGCGCTCTCGAGTGCTGGCGCAGTTAGAGCGCGCGAGTCTTCCCGCCCATCGGGAAATGTTAATGAAGGCGTTGCAGGCGATTGAGAAAGAAGCTGAAGAAATCGCGCAGAAGGGTTTGGCAGCAGACAGCGAAGCGTGAGGCCAAACTCCCGCCGGAAAGTCAACCTGATCTCTTAATGTAAAACCTTAGGTGGGAGGGTCCGGTTAACGCTTTGACCTTTAGAGCACGGACTTCTATGCCCAAGTCAGCAACGCGAGATTATCACCCGGCCAAAGTGGAACGCCCCGGCGCGCCGCGCCAGCGAGTCAAGAAGGCACCATGGCAACGGATAGTTTTGCCTAAAGATAAACAAGGCCTTGAGGTAGAACTTGAAGGAAGGGTCGTGAAGCTTACAAACCTTGGCAAGCCCTTCTGGCCCAGGTTGGGCATAACAAAGCGCGACCTGCTCCAGTATTACATTGATGTAGCACCTCTGCTTCTTCCTCACCTAACAGACCGTGCGATGGTAATGAAGCGGTATCCGAACGGCGCTTCCGGCGAGTTCTTTTTTATGAAGCGTGCACCGTCGCCACGGCCCGAATGGATTGAACTCTGCCACATCGAACATTCTTCGGGAAACGTAATCGACTTTCCGATGATTCAAGATCTCGCGTCCCTGCTTTGGGTAGTCAATTTAGGTTGTATCGACTTAAACCAATGGTATGCGCGTTGTGATGATGTAGACCGGCCTGATTATTTGCACTTCGATCTTGATCCCGTACCCGGTGCCTCTTTCGAGAAGGTAATTGAAACGGCGTTATTGTTGCGAAAGGCACTCGAGTCTCTAAAAATGCCGTGCTATGCAAAGACGACCGGTTCTAAAGGCATCCATGTTTACGTTCCCATCGTGCGAGGTCCGACACAAAAACAGGTGTGGGGTTTTGCTAAAGAGTTTTCTCACGCCCTGGCCGCGCAGGCGCCGCAACTCATAACTGCGGTCTACACGGTTTCGAAAAGGCCGAAGGGCAGGGTATTGGTAGACTATAACCAGAACGCCTGGGGGCGTACGCTGGCGTCCATCTATTCAGTCCGTCCGCGGCCGAAAGCCACCGTCTCAACTCCTGTCAAATGGCCCGAGGTTGAACGTGGAATCAGCATCGACGATTTCCGAATTGATAACGTCCCTCCGCGACTTCGTCGGTTGGGGGATCTTTGGAAGCCATTGCTCGCGAAACGCGGTCGGTTCAAACTTGAAGTTTATCTTTAACGCAATGCCTTAAGCTTTCTCCTGTGTTGGAATTTATGAGGTAACACCTCAAAGGTCGGCGAGCAGACACCTGAGAAAGGGCGTTAACGTCGCGAGGCTTTATTCTTAATCACCACGTGATGAAATCCTCGAAAGAAGTTGAAGCTGCTCCTACCACGGTCTGGACGATAGGCCACTCGACTCGTTCTACAGATCAGTTTAAGGAGATTCTCCGCATACATGATATCTGCGCTCTCGTAGATGTCAGAAGTTTTCCCGGGTCTCGCCGACATCCGCACTTCAACAAGCCTGAGCTCGCGCGCGCGCTCGCGACTGTTGGAATTGAATATTCGCATCAGCGGGAATTGGGTGGACGCCGGCGACCTTCACTCAATTCAAAAAACACTGCCTGGAAAAACCCATCCTTTCGAGCATACGCCGACCACATGGAGAGCGAGGAATTTCTTAACGGGGTTAATGTTCTGCTAGAACTCGGCCAAACAAAGCGTACTGCGATTATGTGTGCCGAGGCCCTCTGGTGGCGTTGTCATAGAAGCTTGATTTCGGACGTCTTGAAAGCGAAGGGGATTGAAGTAACTCACATTCTCGATGCCACACACACCGAAAGGCATCCGTATACCTCTGCTGCGCGAATTGTCGATGGTCGGTTGTCTTATGAGGGCTTGTTTATTGGGTAAGCGGGAGCGTTCAGACTTCAACCTTTAGATTAGCACGCCAGCGGGGCTGCCCCGCTTGGGACCCCGCCGTTGGCCTAATCGAAAAATCAAGCTAAACCTTTAACTCTAAATTACCTAGTTAAACCAAAACGTTAGCTCCCCTTGCTATGGCAGATCTTTTTCTTACTGCCTTTTTTGCGACGCTTGACGCCGCTACGCCGTGGAATTGTTTTAGGATCTCCAGTCGCCGCCTTCCTGACGTCGCCGCCCTCATCTTCGGCTATCTCGGCCAGAGTTCGGCGAGTCAGAATTGAAGCAGGAGCTACTTCGGTAACTTCCTCCTCGGTCGTGTAGTAGTCGCGGTGTTTTATTAACAGCCATTGACGATCGCGCGTCCGAACCAACACCCACGAGCCTTTCAGTTTTTGCCCGTTCAAGGAAAACTTTAACTCGCCTTTACGCAAAGCGGCGCTAACATCGTCAGTGTTCTCTGGCTCATAGGTTCCGTAATCCCAAACCATCACTGTTCCGCCGCCGTATTCTCCTTCGGGTATAACGCCTTCAAAGTCCGCATAGTCCACCGGATGATCCTCGACCTGCATTGCAAGTCGCTTCACAGTTGGATCGAGGGAAGGCCCTTTGGGAACTGCCCACGACTTCAGCACTCCGTCTGCCTCAAGTCGGAAATCATAATGGAGTGCGGTGGCCCGGTGTTTTTGGATGACGAAAATATGACCAGTCTTTGTGCGCTTCTTCTCGGGGCCAGGCTCCGGGGTCTTGTTGAACCGTCGTTTCTTTTTGTACTCAGATAGGGAATCCATGGACTTGTGGAAACTTGATGTGATTCTTTAACTATCGCGAAACAATTGCTTTTTAGTGAGCATGCGCGATGGCTACTTCCGTCGCTGAGGCCTCTTCAGGGTGTTCAACGAAAAGCTCCGTCTGAACCGCGTCTAATCCCAGCACTTCTCGAACCCTGCCGAAGCTGCGCCGATGAATTGGCAATGCTCCGAGTTCTCTGAGTGCTCGACAATGTTCAGGCGTTGGATAACCTTTGTGTGACGCAAAGCCGTAGCCTGCGTATAGTGCATCCAGCTCGAGCATATGCGCGTCGCGGGTAGTCTTGGCAATTATTGAAGCCGCTGCAATGCTGGCCGAAAGCGCATCGCCGTGAATGATGCCGCGTTGCGGCGAAGGGCAGTGGGGGATCTTCCGGGCGTCCACCAGGACAAAATCAGGAAGGCAGGTTAGCCCTTGCAGCGCCCGCTGCATTGCCAGCAGCCCTGCGTGATAAATGTTTATTCGGTCGATCTCTTCCACGTCAGCGAACCCGTAGGACCAACAGACAGCATCTCGCTTAATCTGCGCGGCTAGCTCTTCACGGGTTTCATGATCGAGAATCTTCTTCGAGTCGTTTAAGCCGCGGAGCTTGTAATTCTGCGGCAGAATTACAGCCCCCGCCACCACCGGCCCCGCAAGAGGTGCCATTCCGGCTTCATCCACTCCCGCAACGAGAGGGTATCCCTGCGACCACAATTCGATCTCAAACCGCAACAAGGTGTGCAGGCGCTGCCCTTCGGAACGATTACTGCGATAACGCTCGCGGATTCGCTTCGCCAACTGATGGGCACCCTGTCGCGTGTCTACCTCAAGTGCTTCAAGCAAACCTTTCGGCACGGGTCTGCGCCGGCCAAGAAATAACTCTCTTAATTCAAGTATGGATTTACTTAGTAAGTCTTCGAGTGAAGGCATGCTTTAACGCCAAAGCTTTTGCTGAAAGAATAAATTTGAATCCGCGTGCCCGAACGGAAGTGTTATTCTAAAACGAAAAGTTACTACTGGGCGAGTGGCGGGAAGAAAAAACATAAAGTTCGATCAAAAATCAAAAGTTGACCGCTCATAAACTATCCAAGACGCAATTCCGTCTACTCGGAATTCTGCCGCTGGCATTTTTTACGGGGCAGGCAATCCATTACTGGCAGATCAATGAACTTGGACACATGCTCTGGATGTGTAACATCGGAAATCTGCTGCTTGCGGTCGGACTCTTTTTGGGAGAAGCGATGCTGATCAGAGTTGCAGTTCTCTGGATGGTTCCCGGTATCGCGGTGTGGTTGTTTTATGTAGTACCCGCCTGGGGCATGTTGTTAGCAGGGACATTTAATTACAGTCAATTGTATGGCGTTCTTTCTTCTAGCCTGGCGCACTTGGGAGGGAGTTTCGTCGGCATTGTGGCGTTGCGAAAAGTTAGAATGGATAGTCGAGCGTGGTTTTACGCCTTCATTTGGTATTTCGCCGTGCAACTACTGTCGCGTCTCGTGACGCCTGTTGCATTGAACGTAAATCTCTCGCAAAGAATTCAGGAAGGTTGGGAACAAACATTTAGCAGCTACTGGAAATTCTGGTCGGTGTTGACCGTGCTTGTAGGCATTTGCTTATGGATTCTTAACGTCTTACTGAAGATGCTATGGCCGGCTTGCAGGAAATCGCACCCCGGCGAGGGCTCTGCCTGACATGGGAAAATAGACTTGCGGCAGGCTTAAAGAAGAACGTGAGGTTGGAGTGGATAACTGTAATTAGAGGTTCCACTACCCACCCGCAAATGTTGATTTTGCAAGAAAGCAGGCAGCCTGAGTTAACTCTGACCCATTGCTATCTTAATTTTCTTTCGGCAGGTCCGCTTGTTTCTACCAGCTTCCGCTGAAGCACCGGCGCCGATCTTTGCGCCGCGGTATCTTCGGTTATCGTACCTGAGGGGTTGAAGACATAACTGTCACGCGTACGAACCGCCAAATTGGGCTGATTGACGCGCACCCTAATTTGCCGTCGTTGTCCGGCCTGCGCCGGGGTTTTCGGGTAATATCCCAAACTATATTGGCGCCGCAGTTCTTCGGCTACGTTAGCGAAAGCAGAGGACAGATTCTGAGTGGAGTCCGCCTGATAGTTTCTTGCGCCGGTTCTTTCGGCGAGTTCGTGTAGGTAGCGATTCGCTACTTCATAGTCATGTCTGCTTGTTCCTACTCCGCCACCACCCCCGCCGCGTGAGCCACCTCCGCGGTTAATTCCACCGAGAATCTGAATCAAGATATCCGTGCGTGAGCTCGGCCAACGACCTGTGTTTGAGCCTGGCCATGATGAGCCTCCGCTGCCGACATCCCTGTAGGTATCGTACTGTACTGGATAAATCAGGGCATCCAACTCTTCTGCGTCGCGAACATTGCTCGCATAAGAAGCCTTCCTGCTTGTTGTATCGACCCCATCCGTGAAAAGAACAATCGCCTTCCGGCCAGAAACGCGATTCAGGCGCTCATTCATGACGAGATCGACCGCATCATATAGCTTTGTGCCATCCCCGGGACGAGTGCGCCGAATTGCGTCGCGCAAACGATAACGGTCGTTGGTAAATTCTGTAAGTACCCTGATCTGATCGTCAAAGGACACGACCATGACACGATCGTCCTGTCGCAGTTGATTTACGAAAGTAATAGCGGCGTCTTGAATATCCTCCAGCCGAAAGCGAGTTGAACCACTTGTATCGAGCATCAGCACTACGGAGAAGGGCTTATCAACTGAAGAGAAGAACGCGACGTTTTGTTCGACCCCGTCTTCCCAGAGTCGAAAGTCTTCTTTACCTAGGTTTGGGATATATCTGCCGTCGCGATCCATGACGCTGACTGGTAGCGTGACCAGGGTGGTGTTAACTCGTATTACGTCTCCCGCCGCGACTTCGTCTGGGCCGTTATCGGCCGCGACTGGCGGCTGATTAGCTGGTTGAGAACCATTCGTTCGAGTTGCCCCTCCCAGCACTGGCGGGCGAGAAGGACTGGAAGAAGTTGGCGATTGGGCCGGAGTGTTCTGTCCAATTCGGCGCGGGCGCGTCTGTGCGAGCACGGCCGCGGCGCACACCGCAAACAGCGAGAGGACCAGTAAGTAGGAGGAAATTCTTTTCATGGCGAAGCTCCTGGTGTAAATCACGCGTGGCGTTGCCACATCTGGTTGGATGCTCAGAAACTGGATTAGATGCTTAGCCTGGGCGCAGGCTTAGGGAGAGATTTAACACACGCAAGATAACGCGCGAGCGCGAATGTCGCAAGGAAACAAGCCCGTTTGTTTGGAAAGATTAAATTACTTAGCGTTTTCGCTTCTCTCGTCGTAGCCAGGGAGAAATTGTGCGATTATCTCCCACTAAGAATTTCAAGTGATAATGCGAATTTTCCGGCGCTTACACTTTTGGTGGTCACTTTTCGTCGCGGGAGCACTATTGCTTACCTTCGGTTCACCCGTGCTCCTCGTTGCCTGGCTAACCCGTAACCACGAACTGGTTTACCCGTGGGCCCTTTTCGGCGCCCGCAACTGGCTGCGTTTGAGCGGTATGAAGATTCATGTCAGGGGTCGCGAGCATCTCGACCCAAATCAAACCTATGTATTTATATCCAATCACAGGTCCTATCTCGACACTGCCACACTTTTTGTATATACGGGGCGGCGACTCGGCCTACTAGCGAAGAAGGAACTGCTTAATGTTCCCATATTGGGATATGGCATGGGTTTCGTAAACATAATGGCCATTGATCGCTCAAATCGTGAGCGAGCCTTGCAAACAGTTGAAGCTGCCACTGCTCGAATCCGCTCGGGTAGATCGTTTGGCGTGTTTGCTGAAGGCACCCGGGCCAAGCCGGGCGAGTTTCTTCCATTCAAAAAGGGGGCGTTCTACATGGCCGCGCAAGCGGGAGTTCCAATCGTGCCTGTCGCAATTAGGAATACGGACTACCTGATGGGAAAGGGAACAGGGGAAGCCAGAAGAGGTACAATCGAGATGGTTATGCTTCCGCCGGTTTCGACGGTGGGCGTTTCGGAAGATGAAGATGTGACGCGATTAGTCAACCGCGTCCATTTGATGATCGGTAAAGAACTCGGGGTATGAAGTATGGCAACCGGCGCTAAGGTTTGTCCGGCTTAGCCGTGGGTGGCTTTGTCTCTTTTTTCTGAGCGTCCGGATCGTCAATTTCTATTATCTTCAAGTCCGCGCGAGCAGGAGCGAAATCCGAGTAACGAACTTTCATTCGAACATGTAGTGTGTCGCCTTTGTCGAACAGCAACTCCTCGTCGGCATACGAATACGTGGGAAACCAATAGCGACCGTTGATCTGTTCGCGATAGGTTTCGACGACGGGAAACTTATTTATTTTGGTCTCCGGAACGCCCTTGCCTTTGGTTTTTACAATCTGCAAGTCTTGATCATCTACCCATATGCGACCCTGGAAAAAACGTTCCTTGGTCTTCTTTGGATCTGGCATCACTTTCGGCGACACATCAAAAACGTAAAGATTCAGTTCATCGATCTTTTCCTTACCTACATATTTGAAGTCGTACTGAGGAATCTTCGATGGTTCCAGCGCGAAAGGTTGAATCCCGCCCAAGTCGTCCAGATCCTCCTGGGTAACTGACTGAAACGAAGGCATGGGGAAGTAACTAATCTTTTCGTAACGCGCTCCCTGGTCGTCGAACGTGAAGTAAGACACGCGGTGATACTCCCCCGTAACCTGACCTCCCATGCCAAGGCTCTGAAGTATCGCATCACGCTTAAACGAGTACAGGTTCAGCGCGCGGCGAAACTGCTGTTCTTTTGCAGTGAACCGACTAATTATACGATTTACTTCGGCCTCAGAAAGGGTTCCTGAGTTGTTGCCGGACCCCTGCGCAAAAACAGAAGATGTCGCTACCAGAAAGAAAACGAGAAACGCGACGATGGATTTCCGGCTCATTAACGGCGATTTTTCGAACATTTGTCTAATCCTTACTATGAGAGGACCTAGTCTAGACGGGTGTCGCAACTAAAGAAAAGATCGACCCTCAGATGCCGCGAAGGAAATTGATGTTGCCATCACACAGTTTGGGTCACGAACAACAGCTCCGGCAAGGAAGACTCCAAATTTCCACTTGCAAAGTTCTCTGCAAGTGGTGTAATGTCCTCGGCGCAGAATCAGTTAACTCGCTTTGACCCAGCACGTCGCCGAGGTTCGCACGTAGGTTGAATCCATTTAAGCCATTGAAAATTGCTTGAATTCAGAGGCGAAAGGGTAACACAGAAAGTTTTCGAAGGTCCTCACGTCGGTAACTGGCAACGTCCGGAAATTCCCGTGAACCTCAAAGCGCAAGAGCGCAAACGCAACGCAGAGCGGCCGCGTTGCTACATGGGATAGGACGTTAAGGTCAAGCTTTGGGAGGAGCCTGATCAGTAGCCTGTTGACCGATGATGTGCGCGGCGGTTTGCCGCTCCTTCTGGGCGGGGTGGCATTTACGCCGTCGCGCACACCCCAGCATTCGCGTAGAGTTTGTACAGCAGCGACAATTTATCTCCGCAATCAAAGTTGCGTATTGCAACACCGCTGTTCAATTAAGCGTCGCCATTAATTCTCGAACGCATTTCTCTCAGGCTGCAAACTCAACCACCGCGCAGTTAGGAATAATTCCTCGCTCAAATCCCTCCGTGAGCATGCGTCGAACAGCTTCGCGTCCGCGCTCGGTATAGTCGAGAGTTAGATCATTAACCCACATCGCTACGAATCGATCGGCCAGGGCAGGGTCCATGTCACGGGCAAACTGCATCGCATAACCAAGTGCGTCTTCGCGGTTGGCAAGTGAGTAACGAATGCTCTGTCTGAGACAATCGGAGACCTGGCGAATGATCTCTGAACCTAATTCGCGTCTAATAGCATTGCCACCCATTGGTAATGGCAAACCTGTTTTTTCGTGCCACCACTCACCCAGGTCTAATATTTTGTGCAGCCCCATTGACTCGTAAAAAAGTTGACCCTCATGAATTAACAAACCCGCGTCACAGCGGCCATTTTGCACAGCCTCGATGATTTTATCGAACGGCACGACTTCGTATTGAAAATCGGGGTTGAAAATTCGCAACGCCAGGAACGCGCTTGTGAGGGTCCCGGGTACCGCAATTTTTAGGCTGGATATGTCTTCGGCATTGGCTATCTTCCGCGAGACCAGAATCGGCCCGTAGTTGTCTCCAATAGAAGCTCCGTGAGGCAGAAGCATGTACTTGTCGGCTATGTAAGCGTACGCATGGAAGCTGATAGCCGTCACGTCGAAAGTGCCTCGGAACGCTTCTTCATTAAGTGTTTGTATGTCTTTAAGAACGTGCGTGAAACTAAGATTACCGGTATCGAGCTTGTTAGTGGCCAGCCCGTAGAACATAAAAGCATCATCCGAATCAGGGGAATGAGCGACCGTAATTGTGCGGTTTTCAGTTAGTGTTGGCATAAGAATATTTAAGTAGAGTGCTTACAGACGGTTAATTGGCAAGATTAGACGAGACTGACATTCCTCCGTTCGATCGGGTTATAAACCGTGTCGCGCTCAACGGCATTGAAACCCGCGTCTTCGATCAAAGTGATCAGTTCACTTCGAGACATCTTCACTTCATTGTTTGATTCAATCGAATAACTCTCGGAAAGTTCGCCACCCTCGCTTATAGTTCCGTCGATATCGTTTGCGCCATAATGCAATGCAACCTGGGCGAGACGTTTCCCCAGCATTACCCAGTAAGCCTTCAGATGATCGAAATTATCGAGAATAAGCCTCGAAACTGCCATCGTCTTCAAAGAATCAACGCCGGAGGGTCCCGGCAAATGGGCTAGTTGAGTATTCGGCGGATAAAAGGCAAGAGGGATAAGGCATTGAAAGCCGTGTGACTGATCCTGCTGTTGTCGCAAGCGCAGCAGGTGGTCAACGCGATCTTCAATCGACTCAATGTGTCCGTAGAGCATCGTGGCGTTGGTCTTAAGTCCTGCTGCGTGGACCTTGCCGGACAATTCAAGCCACCGATTGGCATCACACTTATGCGCACATATCATCGAACGTGTCGGCTCGCGAAAGATTTCCGCGCCTCCCCCTGGGCAGGAATCCAGGCCTGCGTCAACCAACTTTTCGATCACGTCCTCATCGCTCATTTTGTAAAAATGCGCAAAGTGGTCCAACTCGACCATGGTGAAAGCTTTTAGATGAAGCTGGGGATACTGCTGTTTGAGCGCAGACAGCAAATCGGTGAAATAACTGAAAGGCAGTTTTGTATTGAGGCCACCGGTTATATGAAGTTCAGTGGCGCCTTCTTTTACAGCTTCGCCAGCGATACGGAGGCTGTCGTCGATATTATGGGTGTACGCGTCCGGCTGGCGTGGCGTGCGATAAAAACCGCAAAACTTGCAGTCTGCGTAGCAGACGTTCGTGGGGTTAAAGTGGCGATTCACATTAAAGTATGTAGTGTGGCCGTGTTTTCTGCGCCGAACGCTATCGGCCAATTTGCCAAGCCCTGGCAGATCGTCGGTTGCAAACAAAGCAACACCGTCCTCGAAAGAGAGTCGTTGAGAGTCTTCAACCTTTTCTGCTATGGCGACTAACCTTTGGTCATGTGAAAAATTCATAAAAGTGTCCTTAGGAGAGCAGCCCCTCCAAACGTTACGAACAGGATTACACTTACAAAAGCGTTCGTGGTGAAGAATGCCGCATTAAGTCTGCTCAAATCATTGGCACGAAGCAGCCGGTGTTGATAGATGAGCAAACCAGCGGTTGCAATGACGCCTATCAAAGCGAAAACCCCAAGATGCGTAATCCAATATAAAGCAAGTAAGGCAGCAAACGCGGCCACATGGAACAGCCGGGCGATCAGCAAAGAGCGTTCGATGCCAAAGCGTCCGGGAATCGAATATAGCCCAGCGTTCAAATCGAAGTCGTAATCCTGGCAGGCATATAACACGTCGAAACCCGCCGTCCAGAATAAGACAACAAGCGAAAGCAAGAGGGGCACTGAACTATCCAACGCACCGCGAACGGCTATCCAGGCCCCGGTAGGAGCGATCGAAAGACACCAACCGAGCAATAGATGGGAGAGCAGAGTCCAGCGTTTGGAAAAGGAATAGAGCAACACGCTTGCGAGAGCAACTGGCGCCAGCATCAGCGTAAGACGATTTAGCATTGCCGCGGCGACAAAGAAGAGAATAGCCGAGGCAGCCGTAAATGCCCACGCAAAGCCCACGGATAAAAGACCCGTGGGAAGCGCCCGAGTAGAAGTGCGCGGATTTCGTGCATCGTATTCTCGATCTGCTATTCGATTGAAAGCTATCGCCGCGGAACGCGCGCCAATCATTGCCAGGGTGATCCACAGAATCTGGTTCAGCGACGGTAACCCTTTAGCTGCCAGCACCGCCCCGAGAAATGCAAACGGCAGCGCAAACAAGGTGTGCTCAATCTTGATCATTTCGAGAGTGATGCGAATGTTTCGGAGCAGGGCGGGCATAGTTCGCCTAAGCTTCTCCGGCGCTTACCAATTCGCCAGATTGTTCCTTCAGGCCTTTCCATTGTGTAGCCTGGGAGTGTGGAACACCCAAGTGATCAAGAATGCGGAAGACAAAGTGGTCTACCAGAGAGTCGATTGTCTGCGGCCGATGATAGAAACCCGGGCTCGCGGGAATGATATGCGCTCCCGCTCGCGACAAACGCAGCATGTTTTCGAGATGAATTGCGTTATATGGTGTTTCGCGAGGAACGAGCACAAGTTTGCGACTCTCTTTTAGAGTCACGTCAGCGGCTCGATGAATAAGGTTTGTCCCGCCTCCCGAAGCAATGGCCCCGAGAGTGCCCATCGAGCACGGAACTATGACCATTCCTTCCTGCGGATGAGAACCAGATGAAGGCTTCGCGGCCATGTTGTCCAGGCGGTGCAGATGAATCAGACGTGAATCGGCCGACAATCCGAGCCAATGATTAATTTTCGCCCTGTCGGCATGGGTCAGATCTACTCCAAGCTCGACGCGCGCCACGGTCGTGGCCGCGTCGGACATGATCAAATTGATGCGTTCGACCACTCCGCTTGCGGCCAGGTGCACGAGTGTGTGCTGTGCGTAAATTGAACCCGAAGCGCCAGTGATTGCTACCGTAAATTCCATGGTTTGTGTGCTGATTTAATCTTACTTGGCGGCAAGTTCCAGCGCAAGCGAGCGTATTTCCACGTCTTGCGCGAGCAGTAACTAGATGATTAGCGAGAGGCGGAATTCGTTCGCCCTGTGTCGCGCATCGGCGAGAAAGTTTAGCGGGAAGAATGCCGGGGAGCCCCTGACAAGCTAAGTCCTAATCAGCTCATTCCAGTTTGAAACTAATCAGTAAACGCGCCGGATAATATCTTACGCCGATTTAACACAGCGTTAGCTTATGCGCAAAGTAACAGTCTGCGTTACAGTAGCCGACCAAATGGATCTGAAGAAATTAGAACAACTCCTGGCGGCCCATAAGAAAGACGAGCTCGAAACGACTGAAGCGGCGCGTCGCATCAGCGATCTGCATTATGAAGACATCGGTTTCGCGCGAGTGGATCATGCGCGGTCCGCTCGCCAGGGTTTTCCCGAAGTTGTATTTGGCGCCGGCAAAGCGCGTGAACAGGTCGTCGGCATAGTTGAGCGGCTGGTCCAGCATGCTCCTAATGTTCTAGTCACACATACTGATAAAGGGACTTTTGGCGAAGTGCGAAACATAGTCACGGAAGCCGAGTGGCATGAGACGGCGAAGATGATAAGAATCCAAAGAGATCAAACCGAGCGCGGCGTGGGCGAGATCGCAGTGGTTACGGCGGGCACCAGTGACATACCCGTTGCAGAGGAAGCAGCGTTAACGGCTGAGGCCATGGGAAATCGCGTCACACGCGTCTGGGATGTTGGCGTCGCCGGCATCCATCGCGTCTTATCAGAACGTTCGCTACTTCAACGTGCGCGCGTGGCGATCGTCGCTGCCGGAATGGAAGGCGCACTTCCTTCAGTGGTGGGTGGACTCGTAAGTGTTCCGGTAATTGCGGTACCTACGAGTATTGGCTATGGCGCATCTTTTGGTGGCGTGGCTGCACTCCTGGGAATGCTCAATTCGTGCGCATCGAATGTGACAGTTGTGAATATTGACAACGGCTTCGGCGCAGGATTTGTTGCCAGCTTGATTAACCGAAGGTGGGAACAGCGTGATGACGAGTCAGGGGTCAGTGGTCGGTAGTCAGTGCGACTGACAACTGACTACGGACAACTGACCATCTACGGGTTGATCAAGTTATTCAGCTTCTCCGCCCAATCCTGATCCAGGTTTTGCAGAATGTTGTACTGCTCAAGGGCCCCGTCGCGATTGCCCATAGCCAGGTAGGATTTGCCGAGATTGTAGTAAGCCCTTCCAAAGTCAGGCTTCAGACGAATCGCCTGCCTGAATGCTTCCAGTGCTTCCGCCAAACGACCCAATTCCAGATACGCTTCGCCCATACTGTTTGGCGCATTTTCGTCTCCCGGCTTCAAGGCCGAGAGCTGCTTAAATACTTCGATTGCCTCAGGATACTTCTTAGATTTCAAATATCTGGAGCCGAGTCGTTCATAGGCACTCGTATAGTCCGGCCGCAAGCGAATTGCCTGCTTGTAAGCTTGAATTTCATCGTCAGGCCGTCCCCAATCGCGGTAAGCCAACCCGAGAGCATAGTGGGCGTCTGCAGCGTTATAGGGATCGAGACGAATGGCCTGGCGGTAATTCTCAACTGCTTCTCGATACAGTTTGAGGTAGTAGTTTGCCAACCCGATGTTGAAGTAAGACTCAGCGGACGGTCGCAGAGTGACGGCCCTTTTAGAGGCTTCAATAGCCTCGCTGTGACGGCCAAGCTTCTCCCGGCAGAATCCGGTTTGGGCCCACGCCTCAGCGTAGTTGCTATCCGAATCCACGGCCTTTTCAAAGTAAGGGAGCGCTCTTTCGCAATCGTCCTTTGATAGAAAGCTGAGCCCGTCACGGAAATACTGGACAGCCTTTGCCCGCTTGTTTTTTCCAGTAGCTGCTACCAGGTCAGACAGTAATAACAATGTTCCGCTTTGCAGTTGTGAGATTCGTTCAGAAGGAATCGCGAAGTTTACGCTTTGGCCGCCGGTTATTTGAAGCGTCGCCAGCCCAATGACCTGTCCCTTCATATTAACCACAGGGCTGCCGCTCGAGCCTGGCGAAATAGGAGCTGTAATCTGAATTATTCTGCCGAACGTCGGGATGTCGCGCACGGCCGAGACGATTCCGTTCGTCACGCTTCCTTCAAGGCCAAAAGGATTTCCAATTACTACTACGCTTTCGCCTTCCTGGGGCGAAGTTCTATCAAGCAAGAGAGGACGGACCTGGTTGGAAGGCGCGTCAACCCGCAGGAGCGCGAGGTCACCCTCCGCATCTACGGCGAGCACCCCCTTAACGGGATAAACGCTTCCATTGTAAGAGTGAACTTCCGCCCGATATGCGTTCTCGATGACGTGACGGTTGGTTACCACGCGGTCGAAATCAATGAAGAAGCCACTGCCTCGGGAAAGCGTCTCACCGCGCGCGTCAAAAGTTTCTATAGCCACGGCCGACGGCTTGATGCGGCGAACAAGCTCGGGAAGAGCGTCTTGAGCCGGGGTATGCGAAACAAGTCCGGCCACGGTCAGAAATAGCGCCCAAATGAATCGCATCAAATTAGAGTTAGCGTTTCGCAAACAGATAATATCGCTGCTGAACCAAAGCGGCAGAGCCTCAACCTTACAAACCGGCAAGCGCGAGTTTCTGAACACGCGACACTATCTCGCCGAGTTTCACGTCCTCGCTCGTCTTCGTTGCACGCTCGAAGAGTTCGATCAGGCCATCCGACACTTTCTTACCGACAGTGATGCGGTAAGGGATGCCGATTAGATCGGCATCCTTAAACTTCACTCCCGCGCGTTCGTCGCGATCGTCAAGCAGCGCGTCAAGCCCGCCCCGTTGCAAGTCTTTGTAGAGTTTCTCGCCAGTCTCGCGCAGTCGATCATCCTTCATATTTGTTACTGTGACGACTACATCAAATGGCGCAATGCTTTTTGGCCAGATGATGCCGTCGCTATCGTGATTCTGTTCGATAGCCGCAGTTATGATCCGGTCGACGCCAATGCCATAGCTCCCCATTACAATTGGAACCTCTTTGCCGTCCTGCGTCAGCACGGTTGCGCCCATTGATTCCGAGTATTTCGTTCCGAGTTTGAAGATGTGGCCAATCTCCATCGCTTTGTAAACTTCGAGCGTGCCCTGCTCGCAACGCGGACAACTTTCGCCTGAGGTCACACTACGCAAATCAGTCCATTTGTCGGGATGGATGTCGCGGGAGACATCTACACCGCGCAGGTGATGGTCATCTTTGTTGGCACCGGTTGTCATATTCCGCCGGCCGTTCAAAGCCTGGTCAGCGACGATTAGTAGTTCGAAATTCGCTTCTTTCGCGCGGACTTTCGCGCCAACCCCGCCCAGGCTTCCTGCCCCAGCGCCCAGAAGTTCGCGAATCTCTTCGGTGTGGGCAGTCCGCACAGCAGTTGCCCCTAAACTGTCGGCAAGCTTGGTTTCATGGAGTTGATGATCGCCCCGCAGCAAAGCCAGAACAGGACGTGGCTCGTTGTTAATGGTGGCCACATACACTAACGATTTGATCTGTCCGTGGGCTTTCGCGCCCCCCGGAAACTTGATCAAATCCTCAATCGTGCGGACGCCAGGTGTCGGAAACTTTTCAGGAGCTTCAGGTCCCACCAGGTCCTTGATGGGCGCTAAACGCGAGGTGGCCTTCTCAAGGTTTGCCGCATAGCCGCAGTTTGCACAGCTCGCAATCAAGTCTTCGCCGGCGTCAGTTTTCGCTACAAACTCGTTTGACGTGGATCCGCCCATCGATCCCGAAGACGCTTCGACGATTGCAAATGTCAAACCGCAACGCCCGAAGATGCGTTTGTATGCTTCGCGCTGATCCTCAAACGAACGATCCAGGCCCGCCGCGTCAAGATCAAAGGTATAAGCATCCTTCATTATAAAAGTGCGCAGGCGCATTAGTCCCGATTTCGGCCGCGGCTCGTCGCGAAATTTCACCTGGATCTGATACCAGACTTGCGGCAGTTGCTTATAAGAGCGGAGTTCATGCCGCGCAATCGTGGTAAAGACCTCCTCGTGCGTCATGCCCAGACACATGTCCGCGTCTTTGCGATCTTTGAGGCGGAACATGTCATCACCTATCGCATCCCAGCGACCCGACTCCTTCCAAACTTCAGCGGGGTGCAAAGCCGGCAGATAAAATTCCTGTCCGCCCACGCGGTTCATCTCTTCCCGCAGGATCTGCATAACCTTTAGCGCAACTCGCTGCGCCATTGGCAAATAGGAATAGATTCCGGCACCGAGCTGGCGAATTAGACCAGCCCGTAGCAAAAGTTTATGCGAAACGACTTCGGCGTCTGCGGGATCTTCTCGAAGAGTGGGGATGAAGTATTGTGACCAGCGCATGGTTTGATTAACTGAAACTTTGAAATTGCAAAACGAAGTGAACAACCATTCTCGCTTAGCAAAAGAGTTAACGCAAACACCTGAAACAAACAAAATTTGCAGGGGCGCGCCTCTCCCTGCGCCGGAAACGCCGGGCGGGACTCATAGGACCGCCCGCAATCTGAAACCTGGCTTAGAGTTCTAGGTTCAGCTTGCCTCGCCAAGCATCAACCTAAGGTTGAACGCTGAACTTCCGCTTCAAGCTGAATCATTATCCAAAGTCTTTCGCGTTGCGGGCACCCGTAGCGTGATGTACCATCGACCTCTGCATCTTTTTCAGTTTCGCCGGAGATTCACTAAATGAAAATAGCCCTTGCGAGCGATCACGCGGGTTACGCCGAAAAGGAACGACTGAAGCCTTTGCTTAAGGATCTGGGGCTGGAGTTTGACGACCTTGGAACGGTCTCTGAAGAATCAGTTGATTACCCGGACTACGCGCGGAAGGTTGCAGAAGAGGTCGCGCAAGGCCGCGCCGATCAGGGCCTACTTGTTTGCGGTTCAGGCACAGGCATGGCCATCACCGCCAACAAAGTTCCCGGAGTGCGCGCGGCAGTTGCATGGTCGGAAGAAACAGCCCGGTTGGCGCGTCAACATAACGACGCAAACGTCTTAGCAATCGGCGCACGAACCACCCCAGTTGGGGAAATTCCTTCCATTGTGCGAGCGTGGTTTACGAGCGACTTTGAAGGTGGGCGCCACGCCGACCGAGTAAAGAAGATTACGGAGATAGAACTGAATGGCTGACTTAAGAAACGCATCACTGGCCGAAGTGGATCCCCTGATTTCGGAAGCAGTTGATAACGAAGTCGCCCGGCAAGCCAACGGTCTGGAGTTAATTGCCTCTGAAAACTTTGTTAGCGAAGCGGTGCTCGAGGCCGCCGGGTCTGTGTTTACGAATAAGTACGCTGAGGGTTACCCGAAGAAGCGTTACTACGGTGGCTGCGAGTGGACAGATGTCGTTGAGCAGGCGGCAATTGATCGTGCCAAAGAGTTGTTCGGCGCTGAGCACGCCAACGTGCAGCCGCACAGTGGGGCCCAGGCAAATATGACGGTGTACCTGGCGGCTATTCAGTATGGCGATCAGATTTTGGGCATGAACCTTTCCCATGGAGGACATCTCACGCACGGCCATCCCATGAACTTTTCCGGTATCAGTTACAAGGTGGCGGACTACGGCGTCTCGAAGGAAACCGAACAGATCAATTACGACGAGTTGCAGCGGATCGCAGAAGAGCACAAGCCAAAACTGATCGTGTGCGGCGCCTCCGCTTACCCACGAATCATCGATTTCAAACGCATCGGAGAAATTGCAAAAGAAGTTGGCGCGCGCATGTTCGCCGATATAGCGCATATCGCGGGTCCGATTGCTGCCGACCTTCATCCTTCGCCCGTGCCGCACGCTGATTACGTTACGACGACAACGCATAAGACCCTCCGCGGCCCACGCGGCGGATTGATACTTTGCAAGGAGGAACAGGCAAAAGAAATTGATCGAAAGTTGTTTCCAGGGGTTCAAGGCGGTCCGCTCGTGCACATCATAGCGGCAAAGGCCGTCGCCTTTGGTGAAGCTCTGCGAGATGACTTCAAGGAATATCAGCGGCAGATACTGAAGAACGCAAAAGCTCTGGCAAGCGAGTTACAGGCGCAGGGACTGCGTCTGGTTTCCGGCGGCACTGACAATCACCTTATGCTGGTTGACGTTTGGATGAACGGCAAAGGAATCACGGGCAAGGATGCGGAGAAGGCCCTCGAAGCAGCGACAATCACAGTAAACAAAAATACTATTCCATTCGATCAAAACAAACCTTTCGTTGCCTCAGGCCTGCGCATTGGCACGCCTGCCGTCACCACGCGCGGAATGAAAGAAACGGAGATGCGGGAGATCGGGAGATTGATTGCCGAGGTCATCCATGCTCCAGCATCTGAAGAAGTGCGTTGCAAAGTGCAGCAGGGAGTTGCCGACCTAAGCGCCCGCTTTCCGCTTTATCCGAAGCGATTGAAGCGCTCTCAGCCAGAGGCGATGGGCGCCTAATTGAGTATCTGCATTCCACTGAATGCGAAGGGATGGAAGCAGCGTGCTCCACAAGAAATTGGGGTGACTAGCTGAGTTAGCAGCGTTTACGCTGCTTTCCCGCGGGGCTGCTAGACCAGCCGTTTTACGGCTGGTAGTACGCGCAAAAAGCAAGTTAGCCTGCTTTAGCAGGCTTTTTCATGAGGCTTTAGCCATTGTCAAATTGCGCTTACTCGGAAATCAATTTGCACTTTACGTGGCATGTCAAAGAGAGTTTGCCGACGATTACGGGTGTAATAGAACCGAGATTGCACAAGTACCTCGAGCATTATGCGCTGCAAACCAAGGGCGTCTTCGTTCACGAAGTTGGTGGCATAGAGACCCACGTTCACATAGCAGTAAGCATTCCTCCAACCCTTTTGATTAGCGAATGGATCGGAAAGCTCAAAGGTGCAAGTTCACACTACGTCAACCACGAACTGGTGAATCGAAAGTTGCTCGATTGGCAGAGTGGTTACGGCGTAGTGAGTTTCGGAACAAAAGATCTGGAGTGGGTGATAAACTACATCCGCGATCAGAAGGAGCATCATCGAAAGGTCACGACCGTTGAGCGCTTGGAAAAGATCACCCACGACGAAGAAGACGAAAGCTTAAAGCCGGTGAGTAAGCACGCTGAAGCGCGCTAAGATTCTAACGGGCGACGCGACCCAGCGCTAAAAGCGCTGGTCTAACAAGCCTGCGAGAAAGCCGCGTGAACGCGGCTTAACTGGGAATCCGCTATGACATTCAAGTTTTATGGAAACAATCTTCGGCCCTGAAGGCCTAATCGCTCAAGCTCATCTTGAATATGAGCACCGTCCCGGACAAATCGATATGGCGCGGTCGGTGATGCGTGCCTTTGAAGAACGTAGGCACTTGATCGTTGAAGCTGGAACGGGCACCGGAAAGACTCTGGCCTATTTAGTTCCCGCCGTTGCTGCCGCACTCGGCGGCCGTGGACGCGTCATCATTTCTACTGGCACAAAGAATCTCCAGGAACAGTTGATGGAGAAAGATATTCCTTTTCTCCAGAAGGTACTGCCCAAGAGCTTCAAAGCAGCGTACATGAAGGGGCGAAACAACTATGTCTGTCTTCACCGGCTGGGGCGCGCCGAAAGCTCTCCCGTGCTCGAGGGACTCGATGAAGTTGATTACTTCGACGAAGTTACGCACTGGTCGAAATCCTCCGAAACCGGTGATCGTGCGGAACTATCAAACCTGCCTGAGTCTCTTTCGTTCTGGCGCCACATAGATGCGCGTTCAGAAACTTGCCTGGGCCAGAAATGTACCGACTTCGATGCGTGTTTTATCACGCGCATGCGTGACCGCGCGCAGGATGCCGACATCATCGTCGTCAACCACCACCTGTTTTTTGCTGATCTGGCACTGCGGAACAGTAACTATGGAAGTGTGCTCCCCGATTATTCTGCGGTGATTCTGGATGAAGCGCATCTGATTGAAGATGTTGCCTCTGAGTATTTCGGCGCTCAGGTATCGACGTACCAGCTCGACGATCTAATACGCGACGTTGGTGCCGTTCCTTACGAAGACGCCGCGGCGGATCGCGAGATAACCAAAACGTCCGCCCGCGTAATGCGTTTTGCCGATGATTTTTGGATGGGCTTTCGCGAAGGCCGAGGAGAAGAAGGACGCTACCCGATAATTCCTGGTAGTTTCGCGCGGAAGAACGGAGACGGAGAAATCCAACCGACCCCGCTGGGCGATCTTTACATTGCGCTCGATGGCGCTCTGGGCCGACTGGAAACCATTCTCGACGCGCTCAAAGAAAAACCGCCGGAAATTGAAAACCTGGTGCGGCGAACCAGACAAACCAAATTCGATTTGCAGTTCATCGTTACAGGCCAGGACAAGAAGTTTGTTTATTGGACAGAACGACGCGGCAGAGGAATATTTCTTCGCGCCTCACCGATTGATGTTTCCGGATTACTCGAAGATAAACTGTTCGACAAAGTCGACACCGTAGTGTTGACCTCAGCAACGCTTTCCAGCGCGGGCAACTTTTCATTCATTCGCGGGCGGCTGGGGCTGGATTCTGCGGACGATTTGATTGCTGAATCCACCTTTGACTATCAAAGCCAGGCACTTTTGTATTTGCCGCCAAAGATGCCGGATCCCCGCTCACCGGATTGGGCCAACGCCGCTGCCTCCGAAGTGATCAAGATCGTGAATGCTACCGAAGGACGCGCCTTTGTCCTCTCGACGAGTCTAGCCGGAATGCAGTCGCTGTATGACCTTGCTACGCCTGAAATTGAGTATCCGTGTTTCCTGCAGGGCAGCGCGTCAAAAGGACGGCTGCTCGAAAGGTTTCGGCAGACTCCGAACGCAGTGCTATTTGCTACTTCCAGTTTTTGGCAGGGAGTTGACGTACGTGGTGAGCAATTGTCTTGCGTCATAATAGATAAGCTGCCCTTT
>CAAGKR010289348.1_pt1 | contig 33712 bp, 27 predicted proteins | sample 2556971 | NCBI WGS metagenome assembly CAAGKR01 (sample SAMEA5207829, study PRJEB30636) | soil metagenome | biome: forest; feature: boreal; material: soil | place: USA | collected 2011-09 | depth 1 m | reverse complement strand
GTGGACGCCGATTTCGTGGCGCCTTCCCTCCACGAGCCCTTCGGCTTGCCGCTAGAGAACGGCTTCGCCGAGGCTCTCACCGCCGACGTCCCCGTGCTCGTCCCCGCTCGCGTCGGGGCATTCCTTAGCGTGCTGCCGGCGGGTCGCCTCCGCGACACGGAGGACACTCGGAAGATCGCTTCCCGGACCGGGCAGGTGGCGAAGGGCCTCGGCGAGCGTTTCGCCAGCGTCATCTATTACTGCTCCACGACCGTCGGTCGAACCCTCACGCTTCTCGGGCCCCAGGTCGGGGGGGCGGTCCTTGTGGTGCGTCTTGGTGTGGACACCGCCGATCAGGTGCGTGCGGCGAGAGAACAGCTCGAGCGGGCGGGCATCACGGTGCTCGGCTTCGCGCCCTTGGACACGTCATCACGAGACTCCCTGAGCTTCGCTTGGGCGCGGAGCCCGAGGCCCGGCGATCGTCGGGCCGGGCCCGTAAGGTCCAACGGTGACACGGCGGGAGCGAAGCGCACTCCGAGTGGCTAGCGCCCCGCGGCAGCTCGTCACCGCACCAGCGACAAACCCGGGTCTGCGCACCCTTGCACTGGTTTCGACCGGCTACGGACACCCAACCGACGAAGAGCTTCGGTCACTCGAGGACGCGGACCTATATCCGCGCGTTTCGCTCTTCAAAGAGCAACTTGGCGCGGACCTCGTGGACGAGCGTTTTCTCGAGCGGGTGGCGCTGCCACGAAGGTTGCTGTACCGCGGGCTCCCGGACATCGCAGCCCAGATCGCCGAGGCGTTCATCGCGGGTAGCCGGTATGACGCCGTGATCTCCTGGGCGGAGCGGCTCGCGTTGCCATTTGCCGGGCTGATGAAGACGACTGGCATGCGGGTACCGCACGTCGCGATCGTTAGCTGGATCTCCAACCCAAAGAAGGCCTGGATCCTCAAACGGGTCCACTCGCATATCGATCGAGTTGTAACGGGCTCATCGCGGCAACGGGACTTCGCCATCGAACAGCTGGGCCTGCCACCGCACAAGGTCAAGCTTCTGAAGCTCTTCGTCGATCAGCGCTTCTTCCGTCCGCTGGACCGCGAGACAGACATGATCTGCGCGGTGGGCCGTGAGATGCGCGATTACCCCACGCTTGTGGAGGCGCTGCGTCCGCTAAATATTCGCTGCCACATCGCTGCTGGCGCTCACCGGGGCAAGCTCGAGCGCTGGGTCAAGGCGGTCGACCACGACGCCCTCCCTGCGCATGTCACGCTCGGGAAGCTGGGATACCGGGCCCTCCGCGACCTCTACGCGCGCTCGAGGTTTGTCGTGATTCCCCTGCTGCCCAGCGACACCGACAACGGGGTCACCGCCATCCTTGAAGCGATGGCCATGGGAAAGGCCGTGATCTGCACTCGGACCGACGGGCAGATCGACGTCGTGGAGGACGGCGTCACCGGTGTGCTCGTACCTCCGGGGGACGTTGTCGCCCTGCGCAGGGCGATCGTCGACTTGTCCAGCCGACCGCAGCTGGCGGCACAAATGGGTTCCGCCGGCAGAAGGCGGGTTGAGGAGGCCCACACCATCGATCGCTACATGGCCGAGCTTCGTGTCATCGTCGAAGGGGCCATCGCCGATCACGGTCTGGGACGGCGCACCGCGAGGCTGCGGCGCCTTCAATGAGCTGCGCCGTTCAGGCGCGGTAGGACAAGGGACCGTAGCGACGTTGCAGAAGCGCCGCGAGCGCGCGTCTCCCAAGAGACCATAAGCGCCGGGGCGCTAAGACGAGCACGGCAAATCCGACGAGCACGGCGGCCAACGCGACGCCGTTCTCGACCGGGCTTCGTCCGCGTACGTCGCCGCCGAACTGCGCAAGCGCCGTCATCACGAGCGTGGCTCGCTCGGCGCCGATGACGGTCGTGAGTGCCGCCCCGCCATAGGGCGACTGGCCGGTCAGGACCCCGACCATCTCGCCGAGCGCGGCCGGCACCAGACGCAGCCGGTCGCCGAGACCACCGTTGACAAGGCCCGCGGTCCTTTGGTCCGCGGCGGTCGCTGCGACGGCCAGCGCTAGGGCTACGGGCGGCATGGTCTGACCAACGGGATGTGGAACGGGCATCGCAGCCGCGGGTGGATTCCGTGGCGTGGTCGCCACCGGCTCCGTAGGTCGAGGTTGCGCAGTCACGAGCAGTGGCGCGCCCGGCGCGGAGGTTCGTCCGGCGGGCTGTGCCACAGCGACCGGTGACGCGGCCGTAGGAACGGTTGCTGCCGGCGCCGCCACCGGGCCCGGCGTCGGGATCGCTGCAGGTGCGTTTTGTGTGAGGTGAGTGCGATAGATCTGTCCCCACTGTGTCGGCGTACCCGCGTCACTGCTGATCAGCGAGAGCGAAGAGCATGCGCTTCCCCAGTTATTCCAGGTCCAGGCGAAGTAGCCAAGGTTGTGGCTATCGAACCAACCCATCGTCGTTCCAAGCCAAGTCGGGTCGCAGTTCGAGCTGCCGAACTCGAGCGCGAGGACGGGCACGCTCTTGGCGACGACTCCGACCGTGCTGTCATAGCAACTCACCGTCTGGCACGCGTTGAAGTCGTACACGTGCCATGAGGCCACGAGGTTGTTGCGAGGGTCGTTCGGCTTGTACGCGAGCCAACTCCCAAGCGCGTTGGAGTACTGGACGCCTCCCAGAGCGATGACGTTGTTGGCGCCCGTCGCGCGGACCGCGTCGACCAGCGTCTGCATTCCTGCGGCTTGGTAGCCAAAGCCAGAGCAGCTACCCCCGTCCCGCCAGCAAGACCAGGCCGCGGCCGTGTCTTGGTTGTTATCCGGGAATGGCTCATTGTGCAGATCCAAGATCACGGTCCCGTTGCCTTTGAACGTCGCCGCGACCTGGCTCCAGAACAACGGGGAGTGATCGGCATCGGGCATGGGCTGCTGGCCCGTGGCCTTGCCAACGCCCGGGGCACTCCAGTGAAGCTCGAGGACTGTGTACAGGCCTGCTTGCCCGAGCCGCGTGACGTAGTCGGCGATCTGTTGCTGATATGTCGGACCTGAATAGGCCGCTGGAGCGCCGTTAATCGACAGCCAGCAGTCCTCGTTCAGCGGCACCCGGACCGCATTCACGCCCCACGCGCGCATCGCCTGCAGCGATGCGGAGTCGGTCGGCGACTCGAGCACGCCCCATCCCTGAATGCACGCGTACTCACTGCCTGAGTGGTTCACTCCGTGGAGCTGGACAGGAGCATTCGATGAGTTAACGAGACGGTTTCCGCTCACGTGCAATGGCGAGAGCGCCCCCGGCGCGGTCTGCGCCGGTGGCGCGAAGGGCCCGGGCGTCGGCGTCGCGAGGCCGCTCGCTTTTATCGTGAACGTTCCGGCGCTGTTGTTCCAGTCGAGAAGGTTGCCCCATGCCGGGGCGAACACGCCGGTCTTGACGGTGTACGTTCCGCCGATGGCGTTGGCGGCTGGGATGTAGTCGCTCGTGTACTGCCGCGATTGACCGGCTGCGAAGGTCTGACCGTCGTACGACTTCGTGAACACGACCGTGCCGTTCGGGTCATACGTTTCGATGTCGACCAGGACCGTCGCCGGAGCGTTCAGGCGTACCGACGTCGCGACGGAAACGCTGCCGCCGCCGGCAGTCACGGACGTCGGCGTGACGGCGGCGCTTGTGGTCACTCCGCAGCATCCCCAGACGAGCGCCACCGCCGGGGAACCGGCCGCGGTCGGGGACGGGCCGGCTGCGATCGGAGGCGGTTGCGTCCCGTTGTAGACGCGGGCGACCATGGCGTCGGCCCAGAGTTTCTGCATCTGTGCACAGCCGGCAGCGTTTGGATGCAAGCCGTCGTTACTGGTCAGGTAGATCGGATTGTTCTGGAAGTACGTCCACAGATCCGGGCCGCGGATGATCTGCGGCCGCGCCGCATAGAGCGCTTCGATCTTCGCGTTGTAGAGCGGAACCGCGTTCTGGTATTGAGGAAGCGACGACCATGGGATCGTCGGGATGATCGGTACTTTGCCGGCCGCAAGCGCCTTATCAACGAGCGTGAGCATGTTCGAGTAGAAGTAGGCGGCGTAGTTGCCGGACGTGTCGCTGTTCGCGTCGTTCGTTCCGAGGCTGATGCCGACATAGCGCCCCGGGTAATTCGCGATCCATGCATCGAATTTGCCGAGGAGATAAGGAGCCGTCCAGAAACCCAGTCCCGCGTTCTCGAACGCGGGGTAGTGCGTCGGCGCTTGTGCGTTCACCAAAGTCGAAAAATTCGATGTCGTTCCCGGTTGCATGCAATTCGCCGTTATCGAGTCGCCGAAGAATTTGAAGCTGTCGTCCATGCCGCCGCGGGCATCGTGCAGATCGACCTGGAGATCGATGCCCCCCGACGGGTTATTGTTACCCGTCACGAGGACGCGAAACCACGTGTATCCAGTCAGGTCAACTGCGATGCTGAAGGAATGAAGGGTCTGGCCCGACCGACTTGCGAGCGAGGTCCACGTCGTCGGAAGCGTGCCGGAGTGTCCAGTCGAGGCTTGGATCGTGAAGTCGGTGATCGCACCGTATCCAGGAGTATTCGCGAAATCGTAGTTGTAGGCCCCCCCGGTGTAGATCAGTACATAGGTGGGGCCGAGATTCTTTCCATTTAGGTCCAGCGCCAGCCACTGGGGACTCGAGGGCGTTGCGAGGCTGGGCGTCGCGAACTTCGTCGAATAATTGGCATCGACCGCGTTGTCAGGCGAGTAGTAGCAGCCGATCGCGCAGTTCCACCAAAGCTCGCTGCCGTAGGCGGGGACGCCACGCGACACAAGGGGCATAGGAACAGGACCGTTCGCCGTGCTTTGACCTGTGAGTGGCCCAAATAGAGCGCAGACAGTCAGGAGCACGACGAGCACTCGGGACCTCACGGGGTCGAATCTACGGGGCTCGCGGACGTCGACGATGACCCGAATGGTGTAGCCCTTCGCATCCATTTGGACTAGCGGCGACAAGGCAGCGCCCGGGTTCACGCGTCAATGTCCGTTCGCCGAACATGCCTTGGCCATCAAGCCGAAGCGACGCGCCTCCAGACATCGAGCTCCGCTGCCGGCCATCGCGGCCAGATCCGGCAGACGGGCCATACGAACGCGAAGATGAGGACGAACAACGCGAGTGGCACGAACGCTGTAAGGGACTCCGTCGAGCGCACCGCGCTCAACTGCACCAGCCAGGGCTCGACCACCACGAGCAGGACCGTCCCGACCGCCGCAAGGAGGATCGCGCGCCGGACGGAGACGCGGGCCACAGTTCCGGCGGCGATCACCAGAGGGACGATCAGCAGGAGGTGGTCGTACGAGCGGGTGTAGGGCGCCGCGACCGAGGAGAGGGCCAGACCAGCAGCGACCCAGCCATCACTCCGCCGGTCCAGAGTCAGCAACGCGATGACACCAAGTCCGAGGAGCAGGAGTGCGGGTCGAAGGCCGGATCCTCCGAAGAGCGAGGCGAACCCGGCCGCGAGCGTCGCTGGGGGAACACCAGGAGTCCCGCTAAGCCGCAGCGGAGCGACGTACCGAACCCACGCCTCAAGCCAGCTCGGCAGAAAGATCAGGCTCGCGAACGTAATCGCGATCGCGCCCGCGAACGCGATAACGACAAATCGCCAGCTGGCCCGCGCGGCCGCGTGCAGAAGGATGGTGAACACGGAAACTACGAACAGCTGCGGCTTGGCCAGCATCGCGAGAGCGGCCAGGCCGGCGCGTCCTTTCAGGCCGGCCCGAAGCCACACCAGGCACATGCCGAGAGCGGCAAGGGTCAGGAACGTCCACTGGCCCCAGAAAAGCGTGGCCTCCGCTGAGCGCGAACCCAGCAGGCCGACGGCAGCGAGCGTGTGGACCGCTGGAACTCCGGGCACATAACTGCGCAAGAGCGCGCGCAACGCCACGACGGCTGCGACAAGGCCCGCACTCGTCCAGAGCGCCGAGGCCCATTCCAGCGGCAGCAGTCCCAGGGGGAGGAGGCCGAGCGCGACCCAGCCCGGGTACCCGAAGACGGCGGTGTCTGGATTCTGGACGCCAAGCCGCGCTATCTGCGCAGACCACTGGCCGGGTTCGTATGGGTTGACTCCGTCAACGACCGCCCGGGCTCCGGCCCAGAATCCCGCGAAGTCGTTGTGTCGAATGACTTCATCTGACCGGACGAGAGCGCCCGACAGAGTCAGGAGGATTAGGCCGACCGCGGCACCCAACAGAAACGCTATGTCGTCATCCTGGACACGGCTCCGTGCGAACGCAAGACGCTCACGGATGTTTTGGCGCTGCGAAGCCACCTGTGGTTCCACTACGACTCAGTGAACCGCGCATCCATCGAGGGGAACGGTTGAAACCATGGTCAGGCTAGCGAGATCGAGACGATGAAGACTTGTGTTACGGCGCAGCTCGTTGTCCACATTTCCGTCTCGGTCAAAGCGCGATATGTCGACGATGATGACCGCAGGATCCGCTCCCTGAGCTCGTAGGAAACTGAGCCCCGCCTGGATATCGGCAGACCCGGGATCTTCTGCCTGAAAGTGATTGCTGCGGCCTTGCAGCCCATAGAGTCCCTGCACGCCGTAGTAGGTAAAGCCGCGCTCCGATGCAAGGAGAACGATCTGATCTGAACGGAACCCACAGTCGGAAACGATCCGGGCTGCAGCGCGGAAATCATCCTTGGCGTAGCGCGGGTCGAAGAGAAATCCGGCGAACGCGATAGAGCCGACAATCCAGACCACCGCGGCTGAGGCTAATTGGGCGCGCTTGGATGCCCGGGATAGGCCAACGATCAATAGGAGCGCCGTTGCCGGAATAAGAAAGACCAAATGCCGACCGAGAAGGAGGAAACCTGGATAGACCGCGTATACGCAGAACAGTGACCCGACGATCAACCATGGCACCGTCGCGACAAGCAGATCGACGTCACGCTTTGGCCGCACGCCGCGGAGTCCTGCGAGCGCGACCGCGACCAAGCCTAAGGTGCAGATGATCGTGATTGCGAGCCAGACTGGTTCACCCCGAGCCAATCCGGAAAGCCCGTTGATGCCACCGGCGACCCGAAGATCGGTCACCGAAAAACCGACGGATCGGCCTAAGACGAGTTCGTAGGCGGCGTAGCCGAAGGAGGCGACCACCGTGGCGATGCCCTCCGGCTGGCGCCCCGCACTTGCCCGGGCGAGCGACGCCAGCGTGATCGCACCGACCGCAACCCCAGTCGACAGAGCGATGACGGCACCGCTGCGTTGAACAGGCCACTTACGACCAGTTAAGCGAGTCAGACCAAGCGCCGAGAGCAACGATAGGATCGCTGCGACCCCGGCGATCGAGTATGTCAATGCGACAGCAATGGTCAGAAGAGCGAGGACCGCGAGCCGAAGGGTCGTGGGTCGGCGCAAGAAGAACAAGGTCCAGGCCAGGTGCGTCGCAGCGGCAAGGACGATCAGCGCATAAGGCCGCGCCTCAAGCGCGTACCACATCACGACGGGCAATGCGATAAAGCTGGCGGCTGCCGGGTTCGCCACCCGCCTAGGTATCCCGAGCTGCCTCAGCGCAAACCACAACGCGAACGCCGCTCCAAGCGAGAACGCTACCGACGGCAGACGAAGGGCTGCCTCGCCGTCGCCCGCGATGCGGCTCCAGAGCCACAACAGCACGTAATAGAGCGCTTGTGCGGGCTCAGACCCGTCTGACGATTGGAGAAACGCGAGTAATCCGCCCATCGACGAGCTCTCGCGCATGACAAGGCCGGTTATCGCCTCGTCGATCCAGAGCGAGTAGTGATCAGCTGACACGAGCAATAGGAGAAATGCCAGCGCGGAGGCTGAGAGGACCAACAACCCAGCCAACTTGGCAGTGCGCCGGTTGCCGATGGCGGGTGAACGCGTCGCGACGTCCACGAGCACGATCAGGGCTCGTCGGCGGCTGGGCGAAGAGGCAGGGTCGGGCCGATGCCCCCCGCGGGCCCGGCCTGGAGATCACGAGACGAAACTCCTTGTGGCCACTGCGCCCGCGCCCAACGCGGGGTCATGAAGTGCCTCTCGACGAAGTACCAGCTTGCGAAGGTGAGCAGCAGCGTGGATACCGTCCCGGCGATGAACAGCTCCGCGCCCGAGGGCAACGTCGCATCGATCGAAAGCCAGACGGCGGAAAGCAACACGAGCCATGGGAGGTGCACGACATACAGCGAGTAGGACATGTCGCCCAGCAGCGCGAGCCGTTTGGCCGCCCGCTCGACCAGCCATCGCAGCCAGGTGGGCGAAACCACCAACACGTACGCCAGCGTCAGCGCCAGAAGGCCGGCGATCACGAGATCATGAATTCGCCATGGAGTCGCTTGATCCGCTGGCCACCCGAGCTTCAGCCACAGGACACCGGCCACAACGGTGGCGATCCCAAGGAGTCTCAAGACGCGTGGAAGATGGAACCGTCCGACGTAAGCCTCCGCGATCGCCGCTCCCCAGATCCACACGCTCCAGTACAGGAAGACGACCGCGACCCACCACGGTACGAGCCCTGACTGATAAGGTCGCAGATCCGCTCCGGGCATTGGCAGCGCGGGTGGCATCAGCACGATGCCCATGAGCGATGCGCCAGCGGCTACCGCGAGGAGCCACCCGACTTTCCACCGCCAGGTGATCAAGAGCGCCAGTGGGTAGAGGGCGTAGAACCAAAACTCGAAGGCCAGCGACCATAACGGCCCGTTCATCCCGAACGGCGGAACGGCGAAGCTGGCTTGGAAGAAAAGGTTGCCCAGTAACGTAGTGGCTGAGTAGGACGGAGCCTGCAGATGTTCGGTGACGGTCACATACGCGCCGGCGTAATAGTCCGGATTTACGCGGTGGCCGATCGCGTCGAACACGGCTGTCGCCGCAAGAGCGAGGGCTAACGGCGGAAACAGTCGGCGGAAACGGCGAAGTCCGTACGCCTGGACATCGAACCAAGACCAGAGCGTCGAGCTACCGACCATCCCGGTCCTGAGGCCTCGCGCCTGGCGATAGTGGATGCAGAACCCGCTGATGAGGAAGAAGAGCAGGACCGCTTCGTGGCCCCAGCGGAACACGCCGGTGCCGATCTCCTGTGCGAGCAGCGACGCGCTGCCTGTGCCGGGACCCGACCCAGTTTGGATCAACAGGTGGAATGCGTGCCCGAGCATCACATACAGGGCGGCTAGTCCTCGCAGGGCATCAAGGACCGCGAGGTCCGCGACTCGACCGCTGGAATCGCGGCTCACCGGTTTGTCGTGTGACGGGGCGTTCGAATCCATTTCGTAGTCCCACCTGGAGCGAGCGCCCGAAGGTAGGTGCCAATCTTCCAGACAACGTATCTCGGGACGTGGGCCAGTGCGAGATACGCTCTAAGCGGAGCGCGCACCAGGATCATCGAGGCGAATACGTAACCGAGCTGGCAGACGAATGCCACCGCCGCGAGGATCGCGATGGTCGGAGCTCCGCAGACCACCGCTGCAGTGAACGTCGCGATCGAAATTGCGAACGGAACGGACAGCGGAGGGATGAGTTGTTCGAACGCCGCATCGAAACGAACCGCGCTTTTCTTCCGGACGGCGTCCCACATGAGCCCGGGGACCCGTCGGAGAAGCGCGATTCGGCCTCGTTCCCAACGAGCGCTTTGGCTCGCGCTTTGCGCGAACGTTACGGGCATATCAGAGAGCACCGTCGCTTCGGGTGCGAATTGGACGCGCACGCCAAGCCGTACAAGATCCAGGTGGAATTCCGCATCCTCGGCCAAGGTCAACGCCGTCCAGTCGGTCGCCTGCAGAACTCGAGATGAGAAGCACATCCCTGTCCCCTTCAGGCCTGCCGAAAGACCGATCGCAGATCGAGCGAGCGGGCGCAGGTGGTTATAACCGGCGAACGATGCAAGACGAAGAGCCGCGAGGGGCGATTCAGTCGCGTTGAGAACACGGTAGGCGGACTGGATGACCTCGGCGCCGCTTTCGAATCTGCCGTCCATGTGCCGAAGGAAGTCCGCGCTGACCACGCAGTCGGCGTCGACCACGACGATCGCGTCGTGTGCCGCACCACGTATCCGTTCCAGAGCCCAGCGAAGGGCAAATCCCTTTCCTGTGTGCTTCGGGTCGATCCGCTCGAGGACATGGGCGCCGAAAGAGCGCGCTCTATCTGCGGTGTCGTCACTGCAGTTGTCCGCGATCACATACACGTCGAAGTTCGATCGCGGGTAATCGAGCGCACCAAGGCTCTCGAGTAGCCGACTGATCACCAACGACTCGCTGTGCGCGGGCACCAAGATCGCGAATCTTGTTAGACCTTTCCCGACCGGCGGCCGACGCCGCCGATGGAGGACAGCCACGACCGTAAGAAGAGCCAGATACCCGGAGATCAGGCCGACATACGCGGCTGGAAACCACAGGGCGGTCCGGATGAGGTCAATCACTGGCGGTTTCCGCGGTCCGCTCTGGAACCACCGGACGTGCCGGACTCACAAGGCGCTTGGCTCGAGCGTCAAGGAGTTCGTCGTGAAACGCCTCAAGTCGTGCGGCCGAAGCTTTCCAGGAAAGACGCGCTTGCGCGAATGCGCGACCTGCCGTGCCCAGCTCAGTCGCAAGTTGCCGTTCCCGCGACAAGCGGACGACCTGATCCGCAAATAGGAGTGGGTCATCGGCGATGAGGAGGTGCTCTCCGTGCCGGACGTCGATCCCCTCGGCGCCGACGGATGTGGACACGATGGCCTTGGCCATCGCGAGGCCCTCGGCGACCTTCAGCCGTGTCCCACTCCCCATCCGGATCGGAACGACCACGACGCCCGCGCGTTCGAGGTACGGACGCACATCGCTTACGGCGCCGGTGACTTGGACATCCGGCCCAGCGAGCCGTGTGACGTCCGGAGGTGGCTCGGCGCCAACGACCGTGAACCGCGCAATGGGATTTAGGTGGCGTATGCGAGGGAAGATGGTCCGGACAAAGAACGTGACGGCGTCAACGTTCGGTCGATAACTCATAAGGCCGGTGAAGACGATCTCGTTCGGGTCCGAGGTCGCGCCGGTCGGTCGGAAATACTCGGCATCGACCCCGTTTGGAACCACAGCGGTCGGCTTGGTTGGGATCCGATCCCGAAGAATGGCTTCTTCGCGCGCCGACGTAAGCGTGCATCCGTCAGCCTCATGCCAGAATGCGATCTCTTCCCGTCGGCACTTGAGGTATTCGCCGAAGTAATACAGCTTGCGCAGTACCGAGCCTTCAGTGCGACAGCTCCTGAGAAGGCCTTCGTACTCGATGTTGTGCTCATCGAGTGCGAGCACGGCGCGGCTGTTACTTACATCGAAACCGCACATCATGCTGGACTCGATCTGCACGATGTCGAATCGGTCCGCCGCGATCAGACGGTCCAGCGTCTTCTGCAACCACGACGAGAGCAGCCAGGTCGAGTGGTACGACCTCGGTGAGATGAGGGACCCAAGTTGGCGAAATCGCTTTGTCGATTGCTCGGGCCCGATCGGATGTTCTTCGACGATCACTCGTTCGCAAAGAGCCTCGAGAGCCTCGAGCGCGCCTGGGTGAGGGCTCGCATAGGTGACGAGGGTGACATCGTGGCGCTGTGCGAGATGTCGAAGGAGCTGGTAGTTCCGCATTCCCGTTCCCCAGGTCGGGGGGTATGGGAGTGCCGACATCAACATGAGAATTCGTCGGCGAGCACTCACGGCCGTGGCCTGGCACGTTCGAGCGTGCTGATGACTCCCATCGCGATCCCGACCAACGCAGGCGCTCGGCCCCCTGCAACGAGGGCGACGTCGACGGAGCTCACGACCAACGTCATGACGATCGCGGCCAAAACGAAGACCGCTATCGCTCGAGACTGGCCGTCGACCGCTGTCGCAGCAACACGGGTCGAACGCTGGATGGCGACCCCCATCAACGTCAGAAATGCGATGAATCCAAACACGCCCGTCTTTAGCCATATCCAGAGCAAATTCGCGTGCGGCTCGTATTGCCAGAACTCCCAGAAGGAAAGGTCGGGAAGCGGCACGACGAACAGATATGGCCGACCGAAACCGACCCCCAGTAGCGGATCGGCTTGGATCGTTGCATTGACGTCGACCTTCTCAAGTGTCCGGTAGTCGTTCGATGCCGCGTCGCGGAAGTTCGGGTCGATCACTGATTGAACGGCTCTGGCCGGCTGTCCCAGGATGCTCGTGTTGTTCCAGAACAGCGGAAAGTACAAAACCGAGATGACTAGGAGTGGGACGAATATGGCCGCGAAGGCTTTCCGACGGACGACCAGGAGCAGGCATGCAAAGAGCGCGAGCGTGACCATCAGTGCGATCAGGCCGGCTCGTCGTTCGGTCGCGAACAAGGTGAATGTGAGCAATGGAATCAAGAGGGAAGCCAGCCACCGCTGCGGGCGCGTCGCGCCGAAGGTCAGTAGCGCGAGGACCATGAGTAGCGCGGTGCTTAAGAAAATCGGATCCGTGTGATCGTAGCCGCCATCTAGGCTGACGTTGGGGCCAACCAGCGCGTCCCACGCAAAGCGGCGGATCGTCCCTTCAACTGCAAACGCGCTAGTGGCTGCTAGGAAGATCCACCCCAAACGCTGAACCTGTCTGGTGGTTCTTATCGTGTTCGTGGTCAACCAGTAGCAGATGACCATGTATGCGATAAACCTGCTCTCCCAGAACGCAATTCGTCCGTCACCGTTCGCTACGAGACCGCGGAGGAGGCCGGCGACCAGAAAGAACGCGAACGCCAGCATGGGAAGGAGGACTGCGCCCCCTCGAAGATCGAGGCGGCGTCGCATCAGCGCCTGGGCGAGCCAACTGAAAAGCGCAATGCCGAGAAGCACCTCAAGTGGATTCACCACCAGGCCGAGAGAGCTCTCGCCGGTCTGCAGGACGCTCCACGGCTGCATGAGGCGGTCCGGGCTGTCCACCTCGAAGAAGCCGACGAGCGCCATCATCAGGTAGACACAGACTTGAGGTCGCACAACGACGGCTCCGAGCGCGATCAATCCGACGGCGACCGCGAGAAGTGCCGGCTCTAACAGCAGGAGAAAGGCCGCGATGGTCGCTAGAGCCAGGACTGCCCCGAACAAGACAGGACCGCTGACGCGCGACGCCATCGAGGTGCGGGTGGGAATTTCCGCGGGGAACGTTCCCGCTGAGTTCATCGGGAGCGCTCGGGCGAGAGTCGCGAAAACGCCTGGAAACCGGGTCGCAACAGCACCCATAGATGCTGGCGGCAGCAGCCATCGTCAGGCGTTCAAGCGAGGTTGAGAAACGGTTGAGGCGCCTGTCGTTTGGCCTTTTCCGACACGGTTCCAGTCCGCGGCGTCGCAGTCCCGACACGCGCGAAGCGCCGCGCCGGACGCCGCTTCCCGCTAGTGGGGCAACGCGTAGTCGCCCCGTAATACAGACGCGAACTCGGCACCGATCTCGTTCATGCTCTGCCGACTGCTTGTTGTCGCCGGGCTCGGTGGGCCTGCGAGGCCGGCGAGGATGCCGTTCTTGATACCGTCGGCGGTCGGGGAAACATAGATCGGGCCGTTCCCCCCTGCCTCCCGCAGCTCAGGTTCATCCGACGTCACGACCCGCGCGCCACATGCGCGCGCTTCGGCGACGGGAAGCCCATAGCCCTCATATAGGGAGGGAAAAACGAAAACGTCGCAGGCGGTATAAAGGGCAGGCAAGTCCGAATCAGGAACGTAACCGAGAACCTTCACGTGGCGGCCCAGCGTCCTCAGCTTGCTAGCAAGTCGACCGTAGCTCCAACCAGGGGCACCCGCCAACACGAGAGTGAAGGTCGGGATCGAACCAGATGCTTTGAGCTGAACGAAGGCATCGAGAAGACCCTCGAGATTCTTTCGCGGTTCCCACGTTCCAACAAAAAGCAAGAAGGGCTGACGAATGCCGTGCTTGCTGAGGACCGCTTCCGTGCACTCCAGTTCCATTCGCCTGAACGCCGCACTGACGCCTGGCCGGACGACCCGCGACTCTAGGCCCATGTGTCGTTTGAGCCTCTGAGCCGTCCCGTCAGACACCGCAACTCTCTGATCCGCACGCCGTAAGTCGCGCTCGAAGAAGAGGTGATGCTGCCACCTGGTCTGCCTACGCATCGTCTGTGGAGCGACGATGGAAACCAGGTCGTAGACGGTACTTATGAGTCTCGGTCCGGCAAGGCCCGGTGGAAGAAAGGTGGCCGAACCCCAGTACGCATCAAGCGAATCAGACTTTGCGAGGTGGGCTCCGCGTGTCTTAAGCCAAATGAACGAACGCCGCGCCAGGCGCGGAGGACACTTCACGTCGACGCGGGGGATCCAGCGCTCCCGATTGAGACTTGGTGGCAGCGGTACGGGAGTCGGGCTATAGACGAAAAACTCCGTATCGGGCAGGAGGCGATCGACGGCGCAACAGAGTTCGGTTACGTATCGCCAAATACCGGTGTGCGGTGCGGCGAACGGCCGGCCATCTAGTCCGATCCGCACAAAACAATCCCGATCAACAGATTACTGATCCTCACTCGGATCCCCCGAAGAACTCGACGTTAAGGCTTCGTCTGGCGACCGAGGCCGGCTTGGGGCCGGGGAAACATCTACGAGCGGTAGATGCTGGATAAGCGCGAACTGTTCCTGCCACGGCCGACGGTGGCGGAAATACTGGAAGAAATTCTCTTGGAAGGTGTGGGGCGCAAGACCCGTCCAAATCGCATCCTCGAGAGATTCGGGGCGAGCGAAGAACGCATTCACTCCGTGCGATTCGACTGTGACAAAACGATAGCCATGCGCCTCCAGGAGGCACCGCCACGCTTGGATCGACGCGCCGTAGTAGAGGCCGGTCGGATGCGCTACGCGAGAGTTGAAGTCAGCCTGGTAAGGGATCGTGACGGCTCTATCTGGGCCGAAGCAGGAGTTGTATTCGACGACCCAAATCCCTGGGCGGAAACCGAGCTCCAGTAGACCGGCAGCGATGTGCCAGTCCACGCCATCAATGTCGATGGAGAAGAAATCCGGTTCGGGAGTCGCGAACCTCTGATACAGCGCTCCGAGGTTATCGAGGCTGACAAAGCGACTGTCGACCTCGACACTCATAGCTAGCCCATACATCAGAAAACGGCAGTAATCCGCCTTTCGGGAATCGCCCTCGACCATCAAGCCGCTCCACCGACGGGCAACGGCAAGCCACGAAGTGTTGTTCTCGGTGCCGTCGGACGCTCCAATTTCCACGAAGTAGCGGTTCGGAACGCGGATTCGTTGAGTGAGGAACTCGGTGATCCCGTCCTCGCCGTTTTGGCTCAGAGCGGAGACTTCCCACGTACAAGGCCTGGTGGGATCCAAAGGCTGCATCGCCCGCACGGCAGCCGCGCGCGCCAGACCATTTGCGATCCGTTGCATCGTGTACAAGCGCTTGACCCTGAATAGGACTTGTTTGTACGGCGTCAGGTGCAGGCCCTTCCTTTCCGTCGCGAGGTGCTCACCGAGTCTCCCCGTCTCGTATCCCGCGCGGCGGGCAAAACCCCCCAGAGCAACCCGACCTCAGACGCCATCTCATGGGAGCGGCGAAGCCCGCGAGGGCAGGGAGCGCCAGGCTAGCCTTCCCACGTATCGGAGTTCCGCCACTCCAATGAGGCCCGACGCTCCGACGGCCGCGGAATAAGTCAGGCCTCCGGCTACCACCGCGAGCGGCATCGAAACCGAGCGGACCATGAGCGCAACCCCGAGTGCGGCGAGGCCGGCGAGCGCGACTCGGAGAATCTTGCGGATCACAGATCGATCCAACATGCCACGGGGAAGTAGGCGGAGAGCTCCAGACAGCATCAGGGTCTCGGTTCCAAACGTGACGAGGGCTGCACCTATGGCGCCATTGCCAACCGAGTTCTGTGAGAGTGGGATCAGCGCGAGATTCGTGAGCGGGCTGAACAACGCACCAGCGCATCCAACAAGAAGCCACTTGCGCTCGGTCTTGAGCGCGATCAGCGCCGTGCCGAGAACCATATTCACGACCAGGATCGGCTGCTGCAACGCCAGGATGACCATCAGCGGCACGGACTGGTCGAAGGCGGGCCCCCAGCGTAAGAGCACCGGAATGATCGGTGCCACTACCACAATCATCAAACTCAGCGGAACGGTGAGGAGGAGGACCGTGACAATGGCCTTACGAAGGGTGCGTTCAAATGTCAACCGGTCGTGCGCCGCACGACTCAGCGCGGGAAGCAACGGCATTGTGATCAGGGTGGGAACGAAGAGCGGAATCGCGACAATGCGCAACGCCGCCCCATACCATCCCACCGCGCTCGCCGTAGCGAGAAGCGCCACAAGGATCCTGTCGCTTTCGGAACGAATACGTGCCGCGACGTTCCAGATCAGGAACGGAGAGCCGCCAACGATCAACTGGGGCCAGGATCGGATTTCTAAGTCGGTGCGGCGGAATCGCAGACCGGCGCCATACCAACTGACGAAGAGCGCAAGCGCGGCGACGACCAGGTTCACTCCGACGTAGGCAAGCACTCCGCCCCCGGCGAGGACGGCCGCCACTCCGGTTATCGGACCGACAATTGGCGCGACTGCCCCAAACCACGCCGTGCGAAAGAACCGCTCCTGCCCGAGTAGGACGGCAAGGACGACCCCCTGTGCGGATCCGACGACGGCGGCGGCAAGAGCAAGTGGCAGAAGAAGTGGTTCAGTAACGGGAAAGCCAACATTCGGAAGCGCGACCGAAAGAGCCACACCGATGCCCGTAGCGGTCAGGATCACGAGAAGCAGAGCCTTGGCGGCATGATCGGGCAGGTCGGCGGTCCGCGTGGCCACGCGACGGGTCAAGTAGCTCGGTAACCCGAGCGTGGACACTGCCTGCACAAGCCCAGCCACGGTCGCGACGAGTGTGTATTGCCCAAGATTGTGATCGCCCAAGTAGCGGGGCAGGACGATGGTGGCTGCCAGAGTCGCAGCCCATGTGAGAGGCTGCGTCGGTAGGAACGCGATCGCCCCGATTGCAACGCTCGACATCGGAGTGGAGCGCGGGCCGCCGTCCGACGCGCTTAGGTCCACGTCAGGCGGGGGGCCCGCGCGAATCTCCTCGACTGCCGGTGCCGGGCGTTGGCTCACCTCACGATGCTGGTGGGAAGGGCGACGACGACCCGTTCAAGCCCGGTTGAGAAACCGTTGAGGCGCTGCCCGCGTGCCGCGCTAGCAGCGGTCGAGCCTGGGTAAGCGGCCCAGGCTGCGGAGCGCTGACGCTCTTCGCGGCAATTTCCGGTGTACGCGGTTCCTTTTGTGGGCTGCCGGCTATTGTCCGCCGTTCAACGCTGATGAATAAGAGCCACGCGCAGAACACGACAGCGGGGAGCAGGGCTACGAGCGATGCGAAGACGACGAACGGCGAAGTAACGCCGAGTGAGCGAAGGGCGAAGGTCAAGGCTTGGAGGATCGGTTGATGGACTAGATAGAGGCTGAATGACATCACACCAAGCGATACCAGCGGCCGCCATGACAACGGCCTTGTCCAAGTCGCGTCTGATGCGACCACCAGCAAGAGGATCGAGAACACGGATCCAAATAGCAGATGACTGAGCGGATTCCCGACCGCAAGTAGGCCGGCAAGGGCGAGCGGTGGGAGCAACCAAACCAGGCGCCTGGCAAGATCACGATGCCGGCCCGTCGCGAACGCCTCGGCTACGAGCATTCCGAAGACGAATTCCGCCCACCTACCGAGCAGTTGGTTCGGCAGAACAGCGGTGGCGATGACGTCATTTGTGCCCAGCAGACCGCGGTCGACGGTCAACTGGAGGATCAGCCGATACAAGATATTGCAGGCGATCGCCGCAGCGGCCGTTCGGGCTAATCCCCACCGGCTGACACCCCACAACAGCAGCGGCAGCGCGAGATACAGCTGCCATTCGAGCCCGAGCGACCAAAAGGCTCCGTTGAGGCCATAGAAGGTATCCGCGAAAAAGGTTTGCACGAGAGCGAGATGGCTCAGCAACTGGCCCGCAGCATCTATGGCTGTCAGCGGCCTGTAGCCCGGCCAGTCCGCTCCGATCAGATTCAGTCCGAGGGCGAGAACAACGGCAACGTAGTAGGCAGGCAGCAATCGGCGCGCGCGTCGCAAGAGGAAGTCGCCGGTCTTGAACCGCCCATGTCTCCCCGCCGCGAACGGCAAGTAGAGAACGAAGCCACTGATCACAAGAAACAGACTGACTCCGGTCGACCCGCTCCGAAGGAACAGGCCGACCACGGGTACCTGCGCGAGGGGGGCGCCGCTCAGGACATTGAGATGAAAGAGAACGACCCAGAGGGCAGCCAGCGCGCGCAGGCCGTCTATGCCTGGGACTCGGTTGGCCGGAAGCACGAAAGAATCAGCAAACGAAGCGAGCGCAGATCGAAGCATCGACCGGATCTAGGTCGCGACGGCGCGTGCGCCCGCGACCAGATCCTCAAGATGCCGCAGAGGATCAGTGAACGGCTCGATCCCGAGGATCTCCCTCATTCGTTCGACGCTCGCGATGAACGGGCCGACCTGCGGGCCACCCGCCGAAATGATCTTGACCCTCCTGCCGCTACCTCCGGCCGCGCGGGCGATCCGCTTGGCCATTGCGAGGGTCGAGGTGCCGGTCCCACTCGCGATGTTGATCGGAGGAAGCGGTCGTTCCAGCGTGCTAGCTCGTAGCAGTGCGTCCACCACCTGGCCGACCCAGACGATGTCGATGACGCGCTGCTGCTTCTCGACGCGGAGGTCGCGGCCGGCCTCAGCACTCTCTACCCAGACGGAGAACGGAGAACCGACGTCGCGTTGTCCGTAGATCTTGGCGAGTCGCAGTATCGCAACGTCAAGTCCGAGCTCGTTACGGAACGTGCGGCAGAGCGCCTCACCCGCCACCTTCATTCCGCCCTCGAGACTGACCGGCTGCAGCGGATAAGCCTCGTCGACCGGAAGTCCGACGGGCGATCCATACACCTCAGCGGACGAAGCGAAGACAACACGACGGATGCCGTGGGTTACGGCAGCTCGCAGGACATTGAAGGTCCCGATCACGTCCGAGGCGAAGACCGTCGCAATATCGAGCTCAGGGTGTGTAGTCGGCGGTGCAACCGCGAGGTGAAAGACGACTTCGGCCCCTTTGATCGCGTCATAGACCGTCGGCGCGTCAGAAATGTCGCCGACAACGAAGTCCATGCGGGGGTCGCCCAGGTAGCGCGCCAGGTTCTCCCGTCGTCCTCGGGCAAGGTTGTCCAATACGAGCACACGGGTTTCGCCGCCGCTGAGGAGTCTGTCGACGAGATGACTGCCGACGAAGCCAGCGCCGCCCGTGATCACCGTCTTTCGAAATGGAAGATCGATGACAGCAGCATCGTCACTGCTCAGAGGGCGCCAGTTGCCGTCTCGTTGAGCGTGGGTTGAGTGCAGGCCGGCTACTCGGACGGTCGAGGGGCTCACCGTACTGCTCACATAAGCCGAGGAGAGATCAGATACGCCAGCGCCATCGCCGTTGCTGCGGCGAGGACCATGACGCTTGCGCGACCAGCTCCGAGCCTTGTCGGCACGAGCCCAAGGAACGTGCATCCGAAGATGAAGCCGACCAGCAGGAGCAAATCCCGTCACCAGCCAATGAGACGCCGGAAAAGGGGCGGTACAGAAGAACTGGTTCCGTTCAGAACCACGCCGCGAAGGCTCTCACCGAGCACATCGATGGCTTGGCGGACAAGATCCGTCGGTGTCATGCCCGTTCGTGCTACGAGGATCGCGGCATCCGCCGCAGAGCTCACCACCTGAGCGTCGCTGCTTCCCAGGATCGGGGGGACGTCGAGAATGACAAGCTCGTGCTCGGACGCGAGGGATGCGAGTGCTTCCCGCAGCCTGCTCGAACGGAAGAACCGGCTGGCGTTGTCGACCGGTGTGCCCGCCGGCAGGAGGTGGAGGTTTTCCAGGAGGGTCGACTGACAGGGATCCTCACCGGAAGCGGGCTCCGCGAGGTATTCGACAAACCCGGTGACGCCGGTGAGCCCAAAGTCATCAGCAAGTGCCGAGCGTCGGACATCACATTCGACTACCACCACCCGGTGAAGCGGGAAGTCCTGCGCGTACGCAGTCGCGATCCCCAACGCGGTCGTGGTCTTTCCTTCGCCGCCCACGGCGCTCGTCACGGCCAGGGTCTTCAACGACCCGACGTCGATGCGAGTGTAGATGGACCGATAGAGCTCACGAGTCTCCGGAAGCACCCAATCTCGAGGCAGTCCGGTGGCGCTGCGGCCCTCGGGCTTCGACCAAGACACCAACTCGCCTCGGCCCAAACGGCTCACGTTCTCGGACATCAGTCTGCTGCAGTCGAAGCGCCGGAATCAGACCGAACGTCGCCGCTACGACGCCGGGCTCCCGCGACGAAGCCGACCGAGCGCCGTAGGCCATTTGATCCGGTCCGCTTGGCTGTGTACGCGGGTACGAAGCCGATCACCTGGCCACGACCGCCCAGGTCCGATGGGAAACGGATCGCGCGGTCGGCGGCGACGAGGAGGGTCAACACCGCGCCACTCAGCGCAATGCCGACGACAAGACCCAATGCCGGCAGGAAGAGGGTCTTGCGCAGCTCGCGACGCGCGTCTGTTGGGACGAGCGGTTCGTCAACGACCTGAAATCCGATCTCCTGTCCCGCTTGGGCGGCTGCGCCATCGAGCTGACTCTGCTCGAGCGTCGCGCGGATCCGCTCCACGTCGGCCCCATCGAGGTCCACACGCCGCGAGAGCTGGGCGAGCGCTAAATCGGGGGCCGCAGCCGCCACCCCGGGCCGCGGCGCGGCGACAGGGTGCTCGGCGATGTATCCCTGAAGCTCGCCGGTCGACTTCGCAAGCTGAGCCTGGGCCGCCTGCAGCCGGTCCGCGTAGAAGGTCTGGGCGAGCTGTGCCTGGGCGATGGTTTCCGTCGCTGCCTGCGCTTTGTACGCATCGATGAGGCCACTGACCGCGGCGAACGCGACGACGGCCACGGAACTACTCGCACGGAGAACCATCAGGTGGCTTCCGCCGGCTATCGCTTCCATCGACCCGACGCTTGCCGCCAAGTCAACCTCGCTGGCACCCGCGGCGCGTGGAAGCGGGCTGCGAGTGACGACCGCGTTCACGAAGGTCCGGGTTTGCAGCAGCTCGTTCAAGCGCTTGACCTGGACGTCAGCAGGCTGGCTGTATTGATCGAAGTTACTCTGGGAAGTAACGTAAGGAGCCCGCTCGACCCAGATGTTCGCGGTGGCCTGATAGATCGGCGGGCTCTGCAGCGCGACGACGAGAGCCGCCAAAGGGATGACCAGGACGGGCAGGACGACTAGAAGCTTGTGCCCGAAGAACTGCTCGAGTACTCGCTTGACCACGCCCACGATGCTGAGGCGTCCCCGGACATACGGTCGTTCAGGCTCGGTTGAGAAAGGGTTGAGCTGGGTCTCGGCGGCGCCGCAGCCGGGACTCTAGCGACGGAGGATCGCTCGGGCGACTGCTCGGGCACGGTCACGACGCCGTCCCATAAGCACCAAAGTTGGCAACATCCCCCGCCACGAATCGGCAACGCGAAACTGAACGGTCCGCCAGCGCGTCCGGCCGGTGAGGTCCGCCACGCGCTCTTCAGGCCAGAGGAGCTCGTACAGCATCCGAAGCGGCAGAGCCGGTCGCATCGGGCGCGCCTCGGAGGGCATATCGAACGCGAGCAGCGACGAGGCGACGCGGAGGGCGTACCAGACCGAGGCTGTGACTCCTTCGCGCTGCGCGACGACGCGCACGATGCCCCAATCGAGCACGCCTCCTCGACGGAGGAGCAGATCCAGGTCTTTCAGCCAAATGAGCCGGCCGAACGAGTGCTTATGCGCGTGGACCGCAAGTTGAACGACCTGATCCTCAGGCCCGAGCATCAGCGCCCCAGGTAGATCAGGCATCGCAACAGCGCGCTCCCAGCGGCCCGCCTCACAGGCAGGTCGCAGACCAAGCTGAAGCGGGTCAACGTGGAGCTCGAGCAGTAGTCCCTGAGGCTCCTTCACGAAGGTCCGATGAAACGCTCCCTCAGCTCCGTGGTCGGCGTGTGCGAAGCGCGCGATCTCGGGCTCGTATGGGACCTCGTAGAACCCGGTGGATCTCAGCGCTGCGGCTGCCCGCTCCTGGTCATCGTCGTGCACCGTTAGATCGACGTCCCCGTAGGGACGAAGCGTGGGAGCTGGATAGATCGTTCGAGCAAGTGCCGGTCCCTTCAGCACGATCACCGGTATGCCGCGATCGGCGAAGGCCGGGATGACTCGATCGAGCTCCGCGTTCAGCGACATGACATAGGCGACCCCGCCCACCCACGCGTCCCGCAGAGCCCCATCGACCCCCGGCGGTAGCGACACACCAGCGCGACCTACCGACTGACGGGCGAATGCAGCCACGCCGTGTCGGTTGGCAAGATCGATCACCGCCGCCCAGTCCCGCACCTCCGCGGCCGCGCGCCGGATCTCTTCGGCTGTCGTGACGTCAGGCTCTCTGGTGACGAGGGTCACAAAGCGCGCTTCAGGTGCGATGCGCATCGCTAGCCAGTCGATCCGATCCGATTGCGTCGGATCGGATCAGATGAGCGCCATCGCCGCTGACGATCTGGCGCACGAGGGTGGGAAGCGCATCGACATCACGGCCGGTCCACAGCCGGAAACAGTCGCAAGCCCGCGCGAGCTCAGCGAGAGCGTCGAGATGCGCCTGCGATGACCCGCGGTCCGTCAAGGGCACATTCGAAAGGAGCTCGATGAGCGCCTCATCACGACCCATTGGCTCGACACGACTCTGGGCCGCGTTCGTCACCTGTGGAAAGACGAGTGCCGCGGGCGGACAACTCCACGCGATCTTCAACGGGTACAGCGTCTCCGGCCAGACCCGGTGCTTGGGCCAGCCGGGTTCGCGCTTGGTGTTCGCGACTGACGCGAGCTCCGGAAACATCCGCATGGTCGCCTCGGTTAGATCGATCTCGTCGGGGAACGCGTGCACTCTGAGCCCCGCGGCGTCGTGACGCAGAAAGACCGTGTCGTCAGCGAGGAATTCCAATCCGGCCCGTACCAGCGCGAGGGTCAACGTCGACTTACCGGCGCCAGAGGCTCCGGGAAAGAGGACTCCCTTTCCGTCGACAGACACCGCAGCAGCATGGACCGCAAACAGCCCCCGACGTTTCAGCATCTCGACCAACGGCACGGTGAACATTGGATGCGACGCGAGCCAGCTCGCCCGCGGATCCTCTGGTCGAAACGAACAGGCGGCCGTTCCCTTTTCCGGATCGCACAGGACGGCAATCACGTCCGGCCGCGCGAGATAGAGCTGATCACTACCCGGCAAGTACGCGAACTCGTAGCCGGGGATCTCCCACAGCGGTCGGCTCTCGCCGTCTGGTCGTGGGATCAGCGCCTCGCCACTTGCAACCTGGCGGTACTCGATCAAGAGTTCCGAGCCTTCCTCTGCCGATTCGGGAAAGAGTCGAAGACGCGAATGGATCGATTGCTCGACGGTGGCCAGATCGACGCGCACGCTCACCGAGACCCCGTGGATCTGATATCGCGTGTTCATTCGGTGTGGCCGGCATCAGGGCGGAGGCGATCCTCTACGAGGCCCTCAGCGGCGAGATCGGCTAGTAGCTCGATTGCGTCCTGTATGACTGTCGCCCTGTCGGCGTCGTATTCCGCGCAGACCGCCGTGGCGATGCTGTCCACCGTCTGCGAGCCATCGCTCAGCTCCCAGATCCTGCGGCCCGCACCTTCGAGCCGGAAGTGCTTTCCGGTCAGCAGGCTGAGCAGGACCAGAGATTCCTCGGCTTGCTGGGCAAGCACGTTGTTCTCCCGCAGCGGTCTGCTCCGCGAGCTCCACGTCTGAGCTGACTCCATGACGCGAAATGCTATGAGACAGAAGCGCTCGGCGTCGTCACCCGACGCCGAGCGCTCCGTCGTCATTCCTATCGAGGGCCTCGAGGCTCGCTAGAAGGAGAACCCCGTGATCTTGCGCAGTAGACCGAGCCGGCTTAGCCGGGGCTTCGCGTAGACAGCCTTACCCACCTTTGCTGTGTCCTCCTTTGCCTCTGGATGCGAGACCCTACTCATGGATGACGACCGTCAGGCTCGAGCCCTTCGGACCGATCGCGCGGATCTCGATCGTGTTGTTGTTTCCGGCTCGCATCGCCGCCGCCATGTCGATCGTGGTCGTCTGGCCGTTAGCGAGGTCGGCGACCTTGAACTTGTTGCCGTTCACCCACAGCTCGACCTTCTTGACGCCATTGGCGTCGTTCATGATCGTGACTTTGCTCTCCGCTCGAGCCAAGCCGCTGAAGGTCTGCGTTTCGGGCTTTCCGGCGTCACGTACGAATGTGGTCAGGACGGGGTCGCAGACCGTGACGTTCCCGGCCACGTCAGTGACGGTCAGTCCGACCTGCGCCGACAGAGACTGATTGATCTTGGTCGCCGTCGCCACGACCGCTGAGGTCGCGCCGGGAGTGAACGCCGGCACGGCGACGCTCGCGTTCACCGCCGTGGTCGCCACGACCGTGCCAAGACCGCTACCGGTGTCCTGGACGGTGATCTGGAGCTGCTTCGGCGGTCCTGCGATCACCGCGGTCAACGCGCAGGTTGGCCCAGTCGTGTCTGGCGCACCGAGCCCGAAGGCCGGAGCGATGTCGTCCAGGCCCGAGATCCCGGTGGCAATGACATCCTCGGCAGAGGTGAGTGTATCCAGGCGCTCAAGAGTGCCCGTTTGTCCCGCCATATACACGCCGCCAATGCCGTCGGCTGCGATGCCGTCAGGGTGCACAAAGTTCACGAGGCTGAAGACATGGCTGACCACGCACAGGCTCGGTCCGATGGTCAGTTGCGTGATCGTGTTATTGGCCTGACCCGAGACGTAGAGTTCGCCGCTCGCGGGGTCGAAGGACAGGCCGTCGGGTCCGCCAATTCCAGTTGCCACGCCGACGCAAAGAGGCGTATAGGTGTTCAACGAGAGGTTAGCTAACCCAACCGTGTGCCCGCTGAAATCCGTGACCCACAATTGGCCAGTGGTATCGAATGCGATGCCGCTGATCTCTGAGATTCCGGAAAGCGAGTGCGTCGTCACTGCGCCAGTCGATCGGTTGACGACATTGATTCCATTTCCGAAGTTGGTGACGTAGACATTGATGCCGGCCGCGTCGATAGCCGGGTCTGCGGCGGAGCCCGCCAATGGTGTGGTATTGACTTGTGTACCGGTATTGGCTGCCCCACCTGGGGCCGTTGGGTCGAGTCGGTAGATGTTCGGGGATCCTAGTCCAGTGAGGATGAGCTTCCCAGTCGGCTCGAACAGCAAGCTGTCCGCCCCACCGACTCCGGTGCTGCCGACAATCGTCTGCGTGCCCTTGGTGGCACCGGCTACCACAACCGACCGAACAAGGCCATCCGTGGACGAGACATATACCGTCGTGACTGGGGTGGGGCGGCGAACGCCGCAGTCGGTGGCATCGCGACTGCCAACAGCAACGAAACGGCGGCCACGGTCGCTACCACTCGAGCTACGTGACTGTGCTTGTGGAACATGTGCCAAACCTCTTTCTCAGGACGCCCGGCGCCGCGTAGTGGCACCGGGCGTCCGTAGTCGCGTTCTGTACGAAAGGGCCCCTCCGCCTCGTTCTTGGCGACCGCGGCCCTACTTGCCGTTGCCACCCTTGCGGCCCGGGTTCCCAGGCGTCCCGCCGAGCTCGTCATTCGACCGGTTCGGGTCGCCCTGGTTCGAGTTGCCCGGATCGCAACCCTCGGGCCCGTTACCCACGCCCTGGTTGCAGGCGGCGTGCAACGAGTGCGGGGCAATCGCGCGCGTCGACGCACCCTTCGCAAGGGTCGGTTTGCTGTAGGCGAGCGGCACGATGAGGAAGGCGAGGGTTCCCGCGGCGCCCGCGGCGCCCTTGAAGAAGGTTCGCCGGGTCACGCTGTTGTCCGCGGCGGCTACTGCCGCCAGCTCGTCGACCAGCCGCTCTGTATCAACGTCTCTGTTCATTCTGTCCCTGCCTGTCCGACCCAGTGGCCGACGTCACCGTCGCCGGTGCGCCCCCAAGCATCCGCCCAGGCGGCCCTCGGTGGGTTGAACTGCCGTTGCAATGCCGTTGCCTTAGCCGACGACGAGTGGCTGAGCCGGCGCCTCCCGGAGGGGACGGGAGCCCGCTTCAGGGTGCTGGAGCTGGAAGAGGTCGCGATAGACGCCCGCCCGGGCAACAAGCTCCGGATGCGTGCCTTGCTGGACGAGGCGGCCGCCGTCCAGCACCAAGATCCGGTCGGCGCCTACCACGGTCCCAAGGCGGTGAGCGATCACGAACGTCGTGCGGTCGCGCATGAGGTTCTCAAGGGCGTCCCGTACGAGACGTTCAGAGCGCGCATCAAGAGCGGAGGTCGGCTCGTCGAGGATGAGGATCCGGGGATCCCGGAGGAGTGCGCGCGCGATCGCAATACGTTGCTTCTGGCCCTCGGAAAGCAGGACGCCCCGCTCACCGACCGACGTGTCTAATCCGTGCGGAAGGTCCCGAATGAACTCCCAGGCGTTCGCTGCCTCCGCCGCGGCGACGACTTCTTGTTCCGAGGCGCCATCGCGACCGAACGCGATGTTCTCGCGGATGGACCTCGCGAATAAGAAAGTGTTCTGGAACACGATGCCGATCTGTTCACGGAGCCCGGCGAGGCTGAGCTCGCGGAGGTCGACGCCGTCGAGGGTGACCGCGCCGGTCGTGGGATCGTAAAAGCGGGCCACGAGGCTCGCGAGGGTGCTCTTCCCCGCGCCGCTCGGGCCGACGATGGCGAGCCGTTCCCCCGGCCGAGCCACGAACGACAGATCACGGAGAACCGGGCGCTCGAGGCGGTACTCGAAACCGACACCGCGGAAGGCGACTTCCCCCCTAACTCCGATCGGCGCGCGGGTACCGTCCCTTACAGGCGGCACTTCGTCAAGGAAGCCGTGTATGCGATCGACTGCCGCGAGCCCCTTCTGTACATCGCCGAATAGCCCGAACAGCCGAGATGCTGGGCCCAGAACGAGACCGAAGAGCGTGCGCATCGCAAAGACGGTCCCCAACGTGGTCTGGCCGGCGGACACGAGATAGGCGCCGTAACCCAGGATCACGAGCGTCAACGCCATCCCAACAACGCTTTGCCCGCCTTGCAGCGCGGCCTCGAGCATGGTGAGGCGCATTCGCAAACGTAGAAGCGACCGCAACGTCGCCACGAACTGGACTTGCTGGTCGCGCTCGCGGCCGAACGCGATGATCTCGCGAGTACCACTGAGGTTTTCCTGCACGCGCTCTGACATGACCGCGACCATGTCCTGGATCCGGCGGGCCGCCGGCCGGAGGGGTCGCGTGAAGACCGCCGCCGCGATCGTCACAAATATCGGAGTCACAGCACCCGCGAGCGCTAGTTGCCAACTCAGCGCAAACATCAGGACCGTCGCGATGGCGAGGGTGACCAGACTCCCCAGGCCGGCGGACGCGGTTTGCCCGACGAGGGAGCTAACCGCGGGCACATCGCTCGTGAAGAGCGACAGCGTTCTGCCCGAATGGTCGCGCTGCGAGAACACCAGAGAGACTGCGCTTGAGTGGACGAAAAGCCGCCGCCGAAGTTCAAGCGACACGCGCTCCGCCACATATGAGAGGAGCGCGCCTGTGGTGATCGCGACGGCAGTGCTCAGCAACCAAACAAGCCCGTATAGCGCAATCGTCGGCAGGAGGAGATCCGCCCGGCCACCGAGCACGACGGCGTCGATGAACTGCCGCTCGATGAGCGGCACTGCGACTCCGAGGACGGGCAATAGAACGACCAGCGGGAGGAGACCTATCCAGACCCGCCAGAGGATTGGCTGTTCTCTTACGTATCGCGCGAACGAATGCATCGCCACCTCGAAATTAGTGCAGATCGTTCCGGCTTCGGTGGATCAGGACCGGCGCGAGGCCGGTCCTGATCCACCTAACGCCTCGCAAGTCAGCGCGTGCGCCTAATGGATCGTGATGCAAGCCGGCGGTCCGTTGGTCGTGCAGTTCGGCGCCGCAGGATTGACCGTCAGCACGCCATTGACGCTGATGTAGTCCGGGGCGTTCCCGGTGCTACCGAGCGTCAGGTCGCGTGCACGGCCGTACGCGATCAGGCTCGGCGCCTCGTATGTCTTCTTCATCTTTCTGTCACCTCCTTTCCTCCAATTTCGATGGTCCCCTTCGCAGACTCGAGGCTGCGGAGGGACTGGTCGATCGACCACTACGCAATGGACATCGCGGGCACGTGCTCTGCTCCAGTCGGCGCAGCCATTCGGGAACGACCTTTCTCGACGGCGACGCGCCGTGGCCAGGGGAGCTGGATTGCCCGTAGCCAGCTCTCAACGTTCATAACGTGAACGAGGTAGATGAGGTCCGCACCGGTCTGGCCTGAGCGCAGGCCCCGAAGCCTTGACCAGAAACGGGCGTGATCCACGAGGCCTCGTTCCACGATCTGCGGGTGCGCGCCGGGTCCGAACGCCGCTTCGTATCGCGCCCAATCGCGTGCGATCTCGGACTCGTACACCGCTGAGAAGGTCGTCTTGATCTTCCTCATTCGGATGCTTTCGGGAAGGAGGCCTCGCATCGCTCCGCGCAACACCTGCTTACTGGCTGCGTATGCGGTTTCCGTCGAGCCATCGAGTCGGTACTTGACCTCCGGCGGGATGGCCAGCAGGAACTCATGAAGCCGTCGATCCGCGAACGGCCTCGAGAAGTCCACTGCCCACGGGCCCGGGTGCCGGGAGACCTCAGGTGGATACAGCATGTCGAATTCGAGCTGCCGGGCCGGGTTCGAGAATCGACGGCGCGATGTTGTCTCGAGAGCCAGCTCGACATGCCTGGCGGCGAGCGCGTCCCGGAGCTCAGCGGGCATCCACAGCGGCAAGAAGCTCGCCCCGTGAGCTCGCAAGAAACGTTCCACGTGCAGGGCCTCTGTGCGCCGGTGGAGCCACAGGGGAAGCAGTGGCGCGACGACGTAGAGCATGAAGAATCTGCGCAGCGGCTCGTCAGCTCCGCTCCGTAGAAGCTTGAAATGCCGCCAGAACGCGCCGAACCGGAGCTTCCTCAGCAGCGAGTCGAGATACAGCGGAGACCCCGCCACGCATGCGTCCGCGATGTCCCCGGTCAGAAGGACACGCACACCGGCGTCTGAGACCGCTGCCATCAATCGGTCACGAGCCTCGGGCGCTCCGACATTGGGGCTTTCCTGAAAACCTGAGGGTTCAAGCTGTAGGCGCCCGGGGCCCTCATTTCCAGGGACGGTTCGGGCATCGAAGCCATACATCGCCTGGAGATCGCGGACGAGGTCACTTTCGTCGCAGTCGAGCCCGTCGAAGGTGGACGTGAACGAGACGAAACCGAGATCGGTCGCCTGCCCCTTTCGGTAGAGGTGCTGAGCCGTTGCGACAACTGACGACGAGTCGAGACCTCCGCTCAGGAGCGCGCCCATCGGACGCGCGCTGCGCAGCCGTGCGCGAACGGCCTCGCTGAATAGGTCCCGGTAGTGCTGAGCGTACTCATCCTCATTGCGGTAGCGAATTTCCCCCTGGGGCAGCTCCCAGTATCGACGCAGCCGCATCGCGTCGCCCGTCACAGTGAGGACGTGCCCCGCCGGCACCGCCAGAACACCTTCGTAGAACGTCGCCGCCTGATCCTTCTCGTTGGCATAAGCATTCAGGGGCACAAGGAAGTCCCGAAGACGGTCAGTGTTTGGACGCATCGGAATGGTCGGGTCTTGGAAGAGCTGGTGGATCTCGGACGCGGCCGCGAAGCTACGCACCTCGGCGCGATAGAAAAGACTCCGTTGTCCACTGGTGTCGCGCGCGAGGACCAGACGATCGTGCCTTGGATCCCAGAGGATGAAGGCAAAGTCGCCGAGGAGTCGCGGCAGCATGTCGAGGCCCCAGGCCTCGTACGCGCGAAGGATGAGCTCGCTGTCGCTCGCGCGGGGAGAGAGCGCGTCCGGAAGCGATCTGAGGAGCTCCTCGCGGTTGTCCAAGCGCACGTCAGCGACTAACGCAGAGGCGGTCGCGCCGCTGATGCGGGGCTGACGGTCGATGGCATCCTCTGGCGCGATCGCGCTCTTGGCGTAGCCGAGCGAAACCGAGCCGAGACTGCGCACCGCGAGGCCGTCAGGTCCGCGGTACGACGCACTTCGCAACATCGACCAAACGCTCTCGTCGTCCGCGGGCCTGCCGTCGCGGTTGTAGAGCACCGCGAGTCCGCTCATTCGCCCGCTCCCATATCGGTGATCACGCGTTCGCACGCGGCAGCGTGCAGATCGAATCCGCTCGGAAAGCCGAGCACGCGGACTGGCGTCCGCGCGAGGATGGCCGCGTACATCGGGAGAAGCCTCGCTTCCTCGTGCGGCAGCATCGAATACCGAAGAGCAGTGTGCGTCAAAAGGATCGCGATGCCATCGCGCTGGCTCAGCTTCGCCGTTGTGACCGCGGTGGTTCCCTCAATGGTCGGGTCGTATCGGTTGACCAGGTAAACGGCGGCGAGCGGTAACGGAGCGGTCGCGAGAGAAACAGTGTTCTCAAGTCCGAGCAGTTTCTTGCGCGTCAACGCCATGAGGCTCGGCAACTCCCCGTCGAGCCCGAGGACCGACTCGGCTGTCTCCGGCCATATCTTCATGAAGGGAACGCCCGGCTCAGCCCACACGGTCCCTTCGACCAGCTTTAGGGGCAAGGCATCGTCGGTGAACAGCGGTATGCCCATTCGCATGAAACCTGCGGCAATGGTCGATTTGCCACTGCCGCTTCCGCCGAGGAATGCCACGCCTTTGTGAGCGATCGCCACTGCGCTGGCGTGCAGCGTTGGCCTACGAAGCATGTGAAGGACGAACACCATCACCGGTCCGGTGAGGGCCAGGCCGGGTGCATCGGGATCCCTGTCCGGGTAGAGATAGGAGTCGATCCGTTTGAGATCGGCGGACACGTGGAAGGTCCCGATGTCGTTGCACCAGATCCACGCGCCGCCCGGCCCGCGGTTCACGCGCATATCGGCGCCGTGGACGGTGCACGGCAAGTTGCCCACCTCCGGACCATCCGGCTGTGGACACGCCGCCGCCGGAAACATGCGGATCTCTATGTGTGGAGCCTCGGGGCCGGCCGGTACGGGAGTCAGTGGAAGGCGGACCTCGCTCCTGACTCTGAGCCCGTACAGCAAGTAGGAGCTCCCTGGCAGCGTCACCCGTGGGGTCGCGCTAACGGGCGACTCGACGTACTTCACCGCCACTGCAGGTTCCGCTGTCGGCCGAGCGTGAAGCCGGTCTGCGCGTCATGGGCCCCGCCCAATGGAACGAACGTCGCGACCGCCTCAGGATAGTCGTTCACGACCGCCCCGCCGACCTCGACCCAGGCGTGCGCAGCAATGCCGTCCGATTCCTTCCGTACGCCGATCCGCAGGGCGCTCGACAGGCCATCGCTCCGCAACCAACCGGCGAGGACCAGTGAGCGGTGAAGGCAGCGAGCTCGGATGAGATGGTGACGTGCCGCAAGCTCGATCACACTCGCGTAGGTCCGAGCACGCCGGACATCCGACGCGCTGAGCGCGGCGGCTTCGGTCGGACCCGCTGCGCGATCAAGTACGCGTTGGAACGGCAACACCCGAAGGACCAGATCTATCCACAACAGCCAAAGCCAGGCACGCGCGGCGGCGCGGATATCCGACGTGCGAACTACCTGATACACGCGGCGCGCCCTCATGTATTGCGGTGGGGCCGGATCAGCTGATTCTCTTGAAGCTCCGAAAGGAATGCGGTCACATCGCGGCCCAGGCGGTCGGGTTCGACGTCGTACTCCGCGAGCAAGCGCTCGCGGATCGCGGACGCCCCCAGACCGTCACACACCAGTCGCCAGATCGTGTGGCCGATCTCGTCGAGTCCGTAATACCGACCGCTCCCGACGTCCAGCAACACGCCCTCGCCGCCGAGCTCGGCGGAAACGATCGACGTCGAGATCTCAAATGCCTTGGTCGCCATCACTTCCCTATCCCCCTGCGTCGTCGCCTGAATAAAGGCCGCCCGCGTGAGCCCCAGCCCCATTGAGCGCGTCCCCGGTTGAGGTCCGGTTGAGTCCTCAATACGCCCCTCAATACGCCCCCCGATTTGATAGAACCGCCGGGATCGTCCGAAGGAGGATCTGAAAGTCCAGGCCGACGGACCAGTTACGGATGTAGTGCAGGTCGAGGCGGACCATGTCGTGGAAAGGCACCTGGCTCCGACCACTCACCTGCCACAGCCCTGTCATTCCGGGGACCGCCCGAAGCCTCCCGAGCTGCCACTCCTCGTAGTTGTGCACTTCCTCGGGAAGCGGGGGCCGCGGACCGACGAGACTCATCTCGCCGCGCAGGACATTGATGATCTGCGGCAGCTCGTCGAGGCTGTACCGGCGCAAGAAGGCGCCTACGGGCGTGACACGCGGGTCGTGGCGGATCTTGAAGAGCGGGCCGACCGCCTCGTTGTGCGCGCGCAAGTCGTCGATCATCGCCTCGGCTCCGTTGCACATCGAACGGAACTTGTACATGCGGAACCGCTGCCCATGCTTTCCTACCCGGACCTGCCGGTACAACACAGGACCCCGTGAGCCACGCTTGATAGCGATCGCGATAGCGGCGAGGACTGGAAGCAGGACGACGAGCGCTAGCGATCCCAGGGTCAGATCGACGATCCGTTTGACGATCGTGATCCGCGCAGACGAAGCAAAGCCGATCACCGGACGGGCTCCGAGGTGCCGTATCTCGACGCGCTTCGGCAGCGGTAACGCCCCGACGTCCGGAAGAAAGCGAACCTCGACCCGGCGCGTGAAGCCGCGCTGGATAACGTTCGCGATCTGCTCGCGCCGGTCTGCCGGCAAGGCGATGAAGATCTCATCGACGGCGTGCATGTGGACAAAGCGCTCAAGCTCAGCGATCGCGCCGAGGAGGGGAAGGGCCGCGCTCGTGGACTCGAGGTCGCTTCCATTGTCGACGTAGCCGACGACGTCGTATCGCTGTACGAGCTCGCGCGCTAGGTCCTCGCCGGTCGCGTTTGCTCCGACAATGATGGCCCGACGCGCGGGCAGGAGATGGTCGCGGACCCGGGCATAGAGGCCGTGTGCGAACCATCGCCAGCCGCTCATGCCAATGCTCGCAAGAAGCCACCCCGTCGCGAGCCAAAGCCGGGAGTACTTCGGATCACCGAAGAAGTACGAGAACGTCACGCCCAGAACGAGGGCGATGGAGAGGGACGAGATGATCGTCCCGGGCCCCGCCTGGAGCGCTGAAAGCCGCTCGCGGTCGTAAAAACCGTGTTGGGCGAGCACGACGGTCGCCGCAACCGCAACGACCACTGCGATCTTGAGGCAGGAGGGCAGGGTGAGCGTGGTGTCGTCGTCGGCGCGACTAAACCGAACCCAGTAGCCGACCAGGAATGCGATCACCACGATCGCGACGTCCGCGATCCACAGAAGCGGCATCGACAGAGCGAGGAAACGGGCCGCGCGCGTCGGAACGGCCACAACCGCCGGCCCCAGCGCGTAGCGCTCGTGGAACGGCAGGTCGATCGTGCTCACGTGATGTCCTCAGCGCTGCTGATCGGATGCAGAAGGCCCGCGTGCAGAAGGCCCGCGAGGGCGCCGACGTCGTTGACGAGGTAACGCCTCCCAAGCCGTCGTGGCTCTTGCGCCAGGCGGTAGGCCCACTCGAGGCCGCTGGCGCCGACCCAGGCCGGCGCACGGCGGAATCGGCCGGCGATGAGATCGAGCGTGCACCCCACGCCCAT
>CAAGKR010220722.1_pt1 | contig 33732 bp, 31 predicted proteins | sample 2556971 | NCBI WGS metagenome assembly CAAGKR01 (sample SAMEA5207829, study PRJEB30636) | soil metagenome | biome: forest; feature: boreal; material: soil | place: USA | collected 2011-09 | depth 1 m | reverse complement strand
GCATGGGCTTCAAGGAGATCGAGGTCGGCTTTCCGGCCTCCTCGCAGCCGGACTTCGACTTCGTGCGGCTCCTCATCGAGAAGGACTTGATTCCGCGCGACGTGACCATCCAGGTCCTCACCCAGTCAAGGGACGAGCTGATCGAGCGAACCTTTCAGAGCGTAGTCGGGGCTCGCCGCGCGATCATGCACCTCTACAACTCGACCTCGACCTTGCAGCGGCGGGTGGTCTTCGGCCTCGATCGCGCCGGCATCATCGCCATTGCAGTGCGTGGCGCCGAGCTGATCAAGCGATTGGCGTCGGACCAGCGAAACACAGAATTCGTGTTCGAGTACTCACCGGAGAGCTTCACTGCGACCGAGCTCGACTTCGCAAGGGAGATTTCGGAGGCGGTCATCGATGTCTGGCAGCCAACGCCGGAGCAAAAGATGATCCTGAATCTGCCGGCGACCGTTGAGGTGAGCACACCGAACATCTATGCGGACCAGATCGAGTGGTGCCACCGCCACATAGGGAAGCGGGACGGCTACGTCCTCAGCGTGCATCCGCACAACGATCGAGGCTGCGCGGTGGCGGCCGCCGAGCTGGCCCTGATGGCAGGGGCCGAGCGGGTCGAGGGCACCCTGTTCGGCAACGGTGAGCGCACGGGCAACGTCGACCTCGTGACCCTGGCGATGAACCTCTTCACACAGGGCATCGACCCGAGGCTCGACCTCTCCAACATCGACGAGCTGCGGCGCACCGTCGAGGCTTGCAATCAGCTGCCGGTGCACCCCCGCCACCCCTACGTCGGTGACCTTGTGTACACGGCATTCTCCGGCTCGCATCAAGACGCCATCAAGAAGGGCATGGAGGCGTTGGCCGCGTCCAAGAGTGAGACGTGGGAGGTGCCGTACCTTCCCATCGACCCCCACGACGTCGGGCGCACGTATGAGGCGATCATCAGGGTCAACAGCCAATCCGGGAAAGGCGGCGTTGCATACATCCTCAAGAATGACCATCACCTCGATTTGCCCAGGCGACTCCAGATCGAGTTCATGAGGGTGATCCAGGGGATCACCGACGCCAGCGGCACGGAGATCACGCCGGAGGAGATCTGGAGCGCCTTCGAAGCCACCTACCTGGCTCCGATGCCGGCGCTCGAGCTGATTGAGCACGACTCCAGCGACCATTCCGGAACGGGTAACGCTGACCGAACCAGGCTGCAGGCGGTCATTCGAACGCATGGAGTCCAACGCACCATCGTCGGCCATGGCAATGGGCCCATCGCCGCCCTCACCGACACCCTGGCTCGCGAGTGCGGAATCCACCTGCAAGTGGTGGACTACTCCGAACATGCGATTGGTTCGGGCTCGGATGCCAGTGCCGTGGCCTTTGTGGAGGCGGCCGGGGACAAGGGCGCCGCGGTATGGGGGGTGGGGCTGCATTCCAATATCCTCACCGCGTCGCTCCGGGCCGTGGTCAGCGCGGCCAACCGGCTGCACGCACGGGTGGATGCATTCGCATAGCAGGACACTAAGTTCCTTGGTGGTCGACCGATCAACGGTCGATTCAGGGTTTGTGAACTGTGCACTAGGCGCGCTTTCCGCCGGAGCCGTAACATTGATGGTTCCGATGGTGTGCAAGGAGCCGGTAGCGGTATCTGTATCCCTTGAGGGCCTCCTGGCCCTTATTCGCCTCCGCAGGGGGGCGCTCGCGATTTAATTACCCAACGGTTCGCGACGCAAGCCTCTGCAAGACCGCAGGGGCTTTTCTTTACCAGTAAAAAAGAGCGACAAGGAGAAAGCCCGTGAGTACCGCCACAAGCCCGGCCAAGAAGATGGCACTGGAGCGATCCAGCGGAAACTTCGCGCTCATCGACAGCCTACGCAAGTGGGGAATCACGTTCTTCTCGGGAGTCAACGGCGGCGGTCTGATCCATGTGGCCAAGCACCTGGAGCCGTTCCTCGGTCTGGAGCAGGTCGGTGACGGCGTACCGCGCATGCAGACGATGAGCGAGTACGTGGCCGGCTTCGTGCCGCTCGGGTACTACCTCGCGTCCGGCCGGATCGCCGGCTGCCTCACCACCACCGGCGCAGCCACCAAGCTTGGCTCGAGCGGCATCACCGACGCGAAGCTCCACAACATCCCCGCCGTCTACATCATCGCCCTCAACTCCACCCATTCCATCGGCCTGTCGCCCTTGCAGGACGTATCCGAACACGGGATGAACGTGGTGCCTCAGCTTCGAGCCGAGCTCGGAGACGGCTGCATCGTGATTGACGACATCACCAAGCTGGGAGCTCAGCTCGAGCATGCCCAGTCGATCCTGGCCGAGTCCAAGCCGGTAGCGATCGCGTTCCACCCCGACATCCTCTCGCAGCCTGCGGACTTCGATGTGCCCAAGCGGGAGCGACCACGCACCTTCGTCCAGGAGGACGCCGACCGTTTCGTTCATGGTTTGCCCAAGCAGGCAAGCGGCCGCCGCGTGATCATCTACGCAGGCGCGGAGGCGGCACGCTGCCCGGGCATCACGGAGCTGACGACGGAACTGTCGGAGCTGCTCAGCGCACCTACCGTCTGGTCGGTGAACGGGGCCAACGCCATCTCACCCGACAATCGCTTCGGCTTCGGCTACATCTCTTTCGGCGGCAACGACGAGGCAATGAAGCTCTGGCGTGGGTTGACCGCCGACGACATCGTCATCGCTCTTGGTTTCGACTCCGGCGAGTACTCGCTGAACCTCGGTTCGATCCCTGCCGGCCACGTCTGGCATTTCACCGCCTGGAATGAACCTTATGGGCACAAGGGCGGCGACTTTAGACACCGCGTGAGCGGCGACTACAACGTGGTGCGCGGTGATATCGAGCGCACCCTGCAGGAGGTGTTGCCCCGCCTGAAGGGCAAATTCGAAGGACGACCCAAAGCTCACCCTCCGCAGAACTTGAACACTCGCACCATCTCCCGCGAGGTCCGCGACGGTTGCGTCGACGCGGTGGATTTCTACTCCGAGCTGCACCGGTCGTGGCGGCCGCACAGCATCGGTTTTGATGACGTCTGCACGGCTTACAAGGATCGCCAGTACGTCAACCAGCGGCCGCACCCGTCGATCCCCTTCCACACCGTCCATGACGGTTCGGCCATGGGTGGCGCTTTTGGGCTGGGCGTTGGCGCTAGGGCAGCCGACCCCAGCTTGAACACGTTCGTCTTCTCTGGCGATGGTTGCTGGAGGCTATACGGTGGAGCGCTCGCGGAGGCGGCCAACCTGGGGATGAACCTCTTCATCATCAACAACGGCACCTACGCAATCGTCGATAAGGGCCTGGAGGTCGTGATCCCGGACGTCGACAAGGGCCGCTACCACGGTCGCCTACCGATGATCGACTTTGTGGCCGCCGCCAAAGCGCACGGGTGGGACGGCTACAAGCTGCGTCCCGACCTCGGCAACCTGGGCGAGATCATGGACGCCTGCTACTCGGCGTCCGGCCAGTCGATCCTGATCGACGTCCCGATCGACCCCGACCAAGTGATCGGCCTCAACCCGCGCCTGTACAACCTAACAACGGATACGTACCTGTAGCGACTAGCGTGGCAGGTTCGGCCGCGTTTAACCCGGCCGTAACTTTGTCTTCTAACCCCTCCCAAGCTTGGCCAGGAGAGACTTTTCTTCAATAAATCCCATCCCGGGAATGGGAGCATCCTCACGGCTCGGGGACCGTCTCGGGGACCGTCTCGCCGACCGCGCGCCTGATCCCTCGCACGACGGCCGCCATTGTCAACGCCTCTAACCTGCGGCCGAGGGGTCCAGGCCGGAGGAAGTCCCGGTCAATGGTCGTGATCTCCTCACACAAGATGACGCTGTCATGGTCGAGGCCACTTAAGCGGGCCGGCAAAGCGATCCGAGTCGGCCCAAGGCGCCCTCGTGTGAAGACCGGCACGACAATGAGGTCGTCGGTCATCCGGTTGCGCACATCGTCCGACACAACTACCGCAGGTCGCGGCTGGTGAGGGTCGTCCGGTTGCCCGGGAGTGAGCACGAGCCAGATCTCACCCCGTTTCGGAGTTGGTGAACTCGGCGAGGCGCGGCGCGTCAAGATCGCCGGAGTTTGCGGGTCGCCGCGGCCCGCCGCACCGTTTGCCACGCTTCGCGTTCCGATCGGGATTCATCGGAGGCCGAGAACTGGGCTTCCATAGCGGCATCCTGCTGAGCCGTTGACCAGAGACCAAGAGCTCGGTCGATGACCTTGCTGCGATCGGTTCCTCGGTGGCTCTCGACGAAGTCGTCCACTGCGCGAAGCAGCGTCGGATCGACGGTCACACTCACCTTGACCCGATTCATACTACCGATCGTAGCATGAACGGTAGGATATTAGCGCCCAGGGTTCCCCCGGCCGCGACTTTGTCTCCTCAAGACCAGGCGTGGCGTGGAGAAACTCTCCGAAAATCCGATCCCCCGGAAAGAGAGCGCCGGCCCTTGCAAATCGCGAACGCCTTCGCGGTGCGGGGATTGAGGGTCGGGTCCGCGTCGGCGAAGCCGACCCGGCGATGAGAGGGAGCCATCCGGGCTCCCTCTCATTCCACAGCGATGTCGACCGCTGGGCGCATCTGGTTGAGTTTGTGCAGGACCTCGTGCACCGGGTGCGCCGCGAAGCCCTGGGGCATCTGGTCCGGAGTCTCGTCGCGCCCGGCCAGGGCTGGAAAGGCAACCTGCTCGAGCTGCGCCTGAAACCGCGGTCCCCACTTGCGCGAGCCGAGCCGGGCGGTGGTCGAGCAGTTGTCGACCATGTACGCGACTCCACGAGCGTGCATGTAGGGCAGGAGCGAGTCCACCGCCTCGATGATCGACTCGTTCGCGATCTCGGAGTAGGGGGGGCCGTGCTCGACCAGCACGTCCACCTGCGCCATCATGGCTCCGAGGAAGGTGCCGGCCGTGAAGCCGTCCAGCCCGGTCGTGATCTGCGATCGGCGGCTCCGAACCGTCTTCCCGACTGACCACATCGGCGAGCCCTCGATGCTGGTCATCGGGTAGTGGCCGAAGCGGCCCGCGGCCATCACCACGCTCCTCACCTCATTGCCGCTGGCGACCTCGTCGTAAATCTCCGCCATCACGCTCTTGAATGCCCCGTACGTGGCGTCGTAAGCGCGCCGAAAATCTCGTCTGCCTTCAGCATCGAGGTGCTCGTCGATGCCGATGAGCCCGTGCCTCGACACTGTCTGGCGTATGGGCCCGGTGAGCGACTCGCACGCGCGATTGAACGCATCCTCGGGCGTCGCTCCCTCTCCGAGGTATCGGTGGTAAAGCGCCTCCACGACGCCGTGGACGGCGCCGAGGAGAATGCTGCGCTCGCCGAACAAGTCTGAAATCACCTCTGACTTCATGGTGGTCTTGAAGGTGTATGGGGCGCCCAACCCGACCGACCACGCGAGGGCGATGTCGGTGGCCCTGCCGTCGATGTCCTGCTCCACCGCGAAGCTGGTGTTGATGCCCGCGCCATTGACCTCGCGGCCCTGCTCGTAAAGCCGGCGGACAGATGGCCCCATGCCTTTTGGGCACACGGCGATGACATTGACTTCGGATGGGAACCGTCCGCCGATGGTCTCGAGATAGGCGAGAAGGAAACCATGCGACAAGCCGAGCGTGGCGCCGGGCATGAGGGCGTCGAAGACCTGCTTGTGGAGCTGCGCCTGCGCGGCGTCAGAGATCAACAGAATGGCGAGGTCCGACTTCGAAATCACGCTGAACATCTCGCCAAGCGTCCCGTCCGCCTCGGAGAAGCCCGCCATGCCGGCTTCCTCGAAGGAGTCAGATCCCGCGCGGAGGCCAACTGCGACTCGTATGCCGGCTCCGGTCAGGGACTCCTTCAGGTTCTGAGCTTGGGCCGGGCCTTGCGACCCCCAACCGATGATCCCGATCTGCGAGATTCCCGCCAAGGCCTTGGGCAAAAGCGGGAAGAGGTTTCGCCCGCCACGCAAGAAGCTCTCCTGAACACCGTCCAGCTCAATCTTCTCGACGTGAAAGATCCGCGATTCAAAGAGATTCGGTTGACGCGACATCCCGGATCAGTCTCGTCTATCCGCCGGCCGCAGGATAGGTCCCGAACAACTTCACCTCGGTCGCCTCATGTTCGAGTGCCTCCAACGCCGCGTTGGCCGGCGCCGGATCGCCGACCTCGAAATCCAAGTAGAACCGGTACTGCCACGGCCGGTCCGGCAGGGGCCGAGAATCGAGCCGGGTCAGATTGATCCCGCGTTCCGAAAGGCACTGCAGGGCGGCCACGAGGCTGCCTGGCTTGTGCGATCCGATGAACGCCAATGAGGCCTTGCCCAGGCCGGGCGCGCCGGGCCGGGCGGCCGGACCGCGGTCGACGATCACAAAGCGCGTCTGGTTGGAGTCGTCGTCCTGGATCCCTTCAGCCAGGATTTTCAAACCATAGCGGCGCGCCGCTGCGGCGCTGGCTATGGCGGCGCTGCCGACGACCATGCCCTCGGCAACCGCGCGGGCCGCGCCGGCAGTGTCATAGAAAGTCACCGCCTGGATGTGACGTGCGTCCAAGAAGTGCCGGCATTGCAACAACGCCTGGGGATGCGACAGAGCCCTCACCACCGGCTCCCCGCGGCCGAGCAGGCAGTGGCGCACCGGATGGACCAGCTCTCGGCTGATGCGAAGGCCCGGCCGTTCCCACAGCAGGTCGTTGACTTCCTGCACGATGCCTCCGAGGGAGTTCTCGACGGGCAGAACCGCCGCGTCGACCTCGCGCGCGGCGACGGCGTCGAAGACGCTTGAGAACGTGGGATAGCCGATGGTCGTCGCGTCGGGCAGGGCAGCCAGCGCCGCCTCTTCGGAATAAGCGCCAGGCTCCCCTTGGTAGCCGACCCGGCTCCAAGCCATCGCAGACATGGTCGGAAATGGTAGCGATGCGTGAGGCGGGCTCGTTCCCGGGGGAAGACGACTCAGACCATCGGTGGACCCAGGCCCTGTCAATGGTGTCGCGGCGGAATCTAGGCCGGCTCGATGAGTCCCCACTGCTCCAAGAGTTGGCGAAGCCGCCCTTCGGACTGCTCATCGAGTGGTTCCACCGGCGCCGCGGGCCACGGATCGCACACGCCCAGAAGGTGGAGCGCGGCCTTGATCGGCGCCGGAAAGACGGCACCGCGGACCGCCATCACGAGCTCGAACAGCGCGTCCTGGTGGGCGCGGGCGGCGTTCCAGTCGCCGCGCTTGAAGTCGTCGTAGATCCGCACGACCCAGCCAGGGGCAACGTTCGCGGCGCCGCAAATCGTGCCTGCCCCGCCCATCACCAGAGCCGGTAGCAGCATCGTGTCGCTGCCCGTGAAGATTCGGAAGCTGGGGAGGTCACGGGTCGCAATGCAGACGTTCTCAAAGTACTCAAAGTCACGGCTCGAGTCCTTGATGCCGGCGATCGTGCCTTCGCGCGCAAGCGATGCGACCGTGGCCGGCTCCGCCACAACCTTGGTGAACTGAGGGATGTTGTAGAGCAAGACAGGAACCGGGCTGTCAGCAGCCAGCTGCCGGTAGAAGGCGAGCACCGTTCGCTGGTCGATCGGATAGTAGAAAGGAGGGGCGACCAGCGCCGCGGTGGCACCGAGACGCGCGGCGGCCTGCACCTCAGCCCGTGCCAGGGCGATGTGGCTCTGAGCGACGCCGCAGATGACGGGCACCCGGCCGGCCGCAGCCTCGACGACTGCCGCCAGCACCCTTCGGCGCGTGGGTTCGTCCAGCGAAGCGGTCTCGCCGGTGGATCCCAGAGGCAGGAGGCCGTGGACGCCACCCGCAAGGACGTGCTCGACCAAACGGTGGATGGCCGGCTCGTCCGCTGTGCCATCCCGCTTCAACGGCGAAATCAGCGCCGGCAGCACCCCGTGCAATTGGTCGACGGTGAGCACTTGGGACAAGACTACTTGCTCGTCGTGTCCTTCAGCGTCCGAGCATGGCGCAGCATCAACCGCCACAATCGACCCAGTGATCCGGGCTTTCTATGCCGACGGCCTGTTGGATCCGGCGACCGGCGAAACCGTTCAGGAAGCCGTCGTCCTGGTCGAAGACGGGCATGTCAGAGCGGCCGGTCGACGGGCTTCCATCCCGGTGCCGGCGGACTCGGAGCAGATCGACGCCTCTGGCTTGACAGTCCTGCCGGGGCTGATCGACTGTCATGTCCACCTCACCATGCTCGGCGAGGGGCTCGACTTCGCGCGCGAGCTGACCACGCCTCCGACGCTTGAGCTAATGCGGGCTGTGCGCGGCGCCCGCCGCACACTCGAGGCCGGGTTCACCGCGGTGCGTGACGCCTCCGGATCGCCGGCGGGCATACGGATGGCGATCGACGCAGGCTACTTTCCAGGCCCACGGATGTTCGTGACGGTTAGCGCCCTGAGCCAGACCGGAGGCCACACCGACGGGCACTTCATGTGCGGCGCCGACCTCGACATCCCGCTCCCGGACCGACCATATATGACGGTCGACGGCGTGGAGCCGATGCGCCGGCGGGTGCGTGAATTGATCCGAGCGGGCGCGGACTGGATCAAGCTCTGCACGTCAGGCGGCGGTCTCTCTCCCGGCGACCAGCCTCACCACGCGGCGCTCACCCTGGACGAGATCAAGGCAGCGGTCGAGGAGGCCGCCAGCCAGGGCCGCAAGGTCATGGCACATGCCCAGGCCAACGCCGGGATCAAGAACGCTCTTCGGGGTGGTGTGGCCACCATCGAGCACGGCATCTGGCTCGATGGGGATGCGATCGAGATGATGCTCGACGGCGGCAACGCCCTGGTGCCAACCCTGGTCGCCCCGCAGTGGGTCATTCGCCACTCGGAGGCGGGGAAGATGCCGGCCTTCGCCGCCGACAAGGCCCGCGCCGTGATCGAGGACCACAGCGCCAGCATCCGGCAGGCTATCGAGGCAGGCGTGAAGATCGCGTTCGGCACCGATAGCGGTGTCGGTCCGCACGGCACCAACGGTGAGGAGTTCCTGCTCATGCGCCAGCTCGGGATGGCGCCGATCGACTGCATTCGGGCGGCGACCACGGTCGCGGCGCAGACAATCGGGATGCCGGGCGTCGGACAGCTCAAGGAAGGCTCGTGGGCGGACCTCATCGGGGTGCCGGGCGACCCGTTGGCGGACCTGACGCTGATCGCGAAGCCAGAGCACGTCCACCTCGTCGTCAAGGGCGGCGAAGTCGTCAAGTCGCGCTCTTAAAAGGCGACCCCGAAGCTCGGTTCAGGGCCCGCTGGCCGGTCGCAGGGATCTCCAGCTGCTCGCCATGAGGAAGGCGCCAAGGGTGCCGATCGCGAGGGCAGACAGAACCGCGGGCGTCCAACCGACACCAAACCGGGCGATGACCACGCCGATCCCGCCAGGGACGATCGCGCCGCCCACCATTGCGGCCGGAAACAGCCAGGAAGTCGCGAGTGAGTCGCCCGGCCTTAGCTTCGCCAGCCAAACGATTCCGGTCGGAAAGATCGGCGCGATCGCGAAACCGGTGACGATGAAGGCGAACGGGGCGGCAGGACCGACCAATGCCACCGCGAGCGCGAGGGCGGCAATCGCGGAGCCCGTGATGACGATCATGGACTCGGGCACTCGTGGTGGCACCAGGGCGACCAGCAGGCGGCCCAGCGCGACCGCCAACCAGAAACCCGAGGTGAGGGTCGCCGCGACTACCGATCGCTGCCCGACCGATTCGAGGTCAGATGTCATCCAGCCGCCGACACCGGTCTCCACGGCGACATAGAGCACATAGGCGATGACGAACGTGCCCACGAGCAGGCCCGGCCTGCCTGCCGGCTTTCGCGGCGTGAAGGGCAACCGTCCCGAGATCCCGGCCACGGCGGGGATGAGGACGGTAGCGACGACGGCCCCGCCCGCATAGAGCAGCGCAAGGTGCTTTTCGCTGAGCGTCGAGATGAGGATCGGCCCCGCCACCGCACCGACGCCGTATGCGCCGTTGAGCGCGTTCAGCACGGATGATCTCCGCGGCCCCTCGCTGTGAGCGACCAGTTGATTCAAGCCGATGTCCAGGGCTCCGAACCCGAGGCCGATTACGAACACTCCGGCCAGGAATGCCGGCCACGAGGTCGCCAGCGCCACGCCGGCACAGCCGGCGCCGAGGCAGCCCAGCGAAACCGTCACCGAAAGGCGGACGGGAACCCGCTCCGTCGTCCACATCGAGACGATGACCCCGAGCAGTGCGCCTGCGAAGTGGGCGCTCAGGACGCCGCCGGCGACCGACAGGCTGATTGCAAACCTGCGCGAGAGGTGTTCCAGCAGGGGCCCGTAGGCGGCGGCAAGCGCGCCCATCAACAGAAAGGTGGCGGCCACGGCGGGGAGCACCCTTCCGGACAGGACGATTCGATCGCCGCTGTGGGTCACATCGTCCATCGCGACTTGACCAAGAACGTTATTGTGGCCACCAAGCCCAGGCGAAAGCGTTGGCCCAAGGGCACTGATGGAATCGCCGGCGCGAGAACACACGGAGGTCGGGGCCCAGCCATGATCGCCAACCTGATCGGATCCAAGTGGCGCCAAGCGGCTGATGGCACCGCGTCGCTCCCGATTTACAACCCGGCCACAGGCCAGGTGATCGACCAGGTGCCCCTATCAGGCACCAAGGACGTCGACGCCGCCGTGCAGTCTGCAGCCGTGGCTTATGGAAGCTGGTCGCGGACGCCTGTGATGGAGCGCGCGCGCCTGATGTTTCGCTTCAAGGCGGTGCTCGAAGACCACTTCGAGGATCTCGCCGCAATCATCACGCGCCACCACGGCAAGACGCTGGACGAGTCTCGCGGCGAGGTGCGCCGGGGCATCGAGGTGGTGGACTTCGCATGCGCTGCCCCCACGCTTCTTCAAGGTCGAACGATGAGAGAAGTCTCGACCGGCGTCGACCAGGACCTGTACCGCTACCCAGTCGGTGTGTGTGCGGGGATACCGCCCTTCAACTTCCCGGTCATGATCCCGCTCTGGATGTTCCCGCTGGCGGTGGTGGCCGGGAACACCTTCGTGCTCAAGCCCTCTGAACGCACGCCGCTCGGCGGGGTTCGCCTCGCCGAGCTGTTCCTGGAAGCGGGCTTTCCACCGGGTGTTCTCAACGTCATCCACGGAACGCGGGAGGCAGTCGACGCACTCCTCGCCCACCCGGACGTGCAGGCGATCTCCTTCGTCGGCTCAGCGCCGGTGGCCCGCCACGTCTATCAGACTGCGGCGGCCCATGGCAAAAGGGTCCAGGCGCTGGGCGGGGCCAAGAACTACATCGTCGTGATGCCGGACGCGGACCCGGAGGTCACCGTGCCGGCCATCCTGAACTCGGCTTTCGGCAACGCCGGCGAGCGCTGCCTGGCGGGCTCGGTCGTCGTCGCCGTCGGCCAGGCCGCCGACCGGCTGCTGGCCCCGCTTGCCAGCGCGGCGGCAAAGCTGGTGGTCGGGCCTGGCGACCAGCCAGGAGTGCAGGTTGGTCCCCTGATCCGTGCCGAGCATCGCGACCGCGTCGCCGGTTATGTCGACAAGGGCGTGGCGGAGGGAGCGCACCTATTGGTTGACGGGCGCGCCGAGATGTCGCGGCCGGGCTTCTTCCTGGGTCCGACGATCCTGGACCACGTCACGACCGAGATGGCGGTCGGTCGCGAGGAGATCTTCGGGCCCGTGCTCTCCGTCGAGAGGGCGGCGACGTTGGAGGACGCGATCGCTCAGGCCAACCGAATGTCTCTCGGCAACATGGCGACGATCTTCACCCAGTCGGGCCGCGCCGCCAGGGAGTTCCGCGAACACGTGGAGGCGGGGATGACGGGCATCAACGTGCCGATCGCGCAGCCCTTCGCCTTCTTCCCGTTCAGCGGCTGGAAGGGCTCGTTCTATGGAGACCTCCACGTGCACGGCACCGACGGCATCGAGTTCTTCACGCGAAAGAAGGTGGTCGTGACGAGGTGGTGACAGAATCCCATGCCAGGCTGGCTTTGGCACCGTTTCGGAGGAGGTTGCGATGATCGATCCACAGCACGAGGCGGTGATCGAGTTCTGCGTCCCTTGAGACTACCTGGACCAGGCCGTGAGCTTGGCAGCGGAAGTACTCGGGCGATGGGCGCCGATCATGCGAACGGTCGAACTGCGCTCGGGCGACCATGGTCGTTTCGAGGTCACGCTGGACGGCGACCTCTTGTTCAGTAAGGCCAAGCTTCACCGGTTCCCCAAACCCGGCGAGGTGGCTCGAATCCTGGAGGGCAGGCTCGGTCCGCCACCGGGGTGGCGCCAGGCAAGCACCTGAGCGAAGCGGAGTCGGTCGCAGCCGCGCTCGGCTTGATGGAGCGAAGCGTCGTCGCTGACTCAAGCGTGAGTCCCGGCGCTCGCGAGCTCCCCGCTGTCGTCCCATCCGTGCCAGCCTTGCGGTTCGATCCAAGCACTCATCCGCTTGGCTGTCCGGTTCGCAAACGGCTGGCCGCGGTACCGGCGCGACAGGCTGTCGATGTCGGCCAGGTCGGCGTCGTGGGCGATCTTCACGACCAATCCCCACAAGCTGACATGGCGATACCAGTCCTTGTCGAGCACGGTCAGGCTGACCTTAGGGTTGACCCGCATCCAGCTGAGCCGGCTGCGGCTTTCGTCCATGTTGACCAGGATCAGACCGTCCCGCCATTCGTACCAGGTGGCGACCGTCATCGGAAAGCCGTCGGTCCGAACGCACGCCACCACCGCGGGGTTGGGCTGCTTGAGGAACTCGTCTACGCGAGTGGGAAGTACAAGGTGCATGTCGCTCTTGACCGATATCGGGTCGGGCTGTAGGTTAGCGAAAATCCGGATGGAAAGTACCGCGGATGTCGCTGTTATCGGGCTTGGAGCCATGGGCACCGCAGCGCTGTGGCGCCTCGCGTCTCGGGGCGCGTCGGTCGTCGGCTTCGAGCGTTTCGAGCCCGGACACGCGCTTGGCTCATCGCACGGGGCGACCCGGATCTTCCGCACCGCCTATTACGAGGATGCGCAATACGTGCCGCTGTTGCTGGCCGCACTCGAGTGGTGGCGGCGGCTGGAGCTGGAGAGCGCGCGTGAGCTCCTCAAGCAGACCGGCGGGTTGATGATCGGGCGCCCTGAAGGTGCGCTGATAAGCGGCGCGCTTCGAAGCGTGCATGAATATCGGCTGCCGCACCGGGTTCTCGAGCGTGCCGCGATGGCCACGCGCTATCCGCAGCACAAGCTCGCTGTGGGCGAGATGGCGATCCTCGACGAGTTGGCTGGAGTGCTGTTCCCGGAACAGTCGATCGCCGCCGCCACCGCCCTGGCCAGGGGTCGCGGCGCGGTCGTTCACTACCGGGCTGCGGTCGAGCGGATCGAACCCGAACCGGCGCATGTCGATATCGTCGTGGGATCTCAGCGCATCAGGGTGCGACACGCAGTTGTATGCGCAGGCGCCTGGGTGCCGGATCTCATCTCCCTCCCTGGCTGCGAGTTCGCGATCGAGCGTCAGGTCATGACCTGGTTCAAGGGCTCCTTACCCGATCTCTTCGCGCCGAGCCGGTTTCCGGTCTTCGTCAGGGAGCTGGCCGATAGCCGCATCGGCTTCGGCATCCCGGACATGGGTGACGGGTTGATCAAGGTCGGCATTCACCATGGCGACGGCGAAATCGTGCGCCCTGATTCGATGGATCGATCGGTTCACCCGCGTGACTACGCGATGACGGAATCGTTTGCGGCCTCGAACATCGATGGTCTGCTGCCGTCCGTGGCCAAAGCGACCGTGTGCTTGTACACGAACAGCCCGGACGAGCACTTTGTCGTCGGCCAGATGCCGGGCGTTCCCAACGTGACGATCGTGTCCCCATGTTCCGGGCATGGGTTCAAGTTCGCGCCGGTGATCGGCGAGATCGCGGCAGACCTTGCGCTGCAGGGCGGCACGGATTACGCGATCGACATGTTCTCACCGAATCGATTTGCACCATCTCAATCGTCCGGCCGCAACCGCGACCACGTCAGCACATTCAGAGGAGGACAGGGGACATGAGCGATCAGTCAGGCCCAACCAGCCCGCGCTCGCGCGCCAAGTTACGCCCGCAGCTCTTCGCGGCTTCTCGGCCATCACCCAACCAGATTATCGAAGCCTGAGGCGGTCGCGCCCGCTACAGGAGTAGGTCACGATATGAGTCGTGGGAACGGGGGTGGAGGTCCTGACTCTCTGAGGCCCCATCGCCCAGACGGCACGCGCGGCAGCTCTTGATCACCGTATCGGCGCCGCGCAGGCAGCGGGTCGGGACTGCCATGGTCCTCGCGTCGGCAACCGGCTTCGGCACGCTGGCCATCCTGGCCAAGCTCGGTTACGCCTCAGGTCTAGGCACCCAGCAGGTGCTGGCCTTCCGCTTCCTGCTGGCTGCGGTCGGGATGGTGGCCCTCGCCGCGCTGGCCGGTCAGAACCCGCTGCGTTTGGGTCGAACCCGTCTGCTCACGCTGCTGTCGATGGGAATGCTTTTCTACAGCGCTCAGTCCCTGACCTACTTTCTGGCCTTGCGCTCCCTGCCCGCCTCGCTGGTCGTGCTCATCGCATACATCTATCCCAGCCTTGTGGTTGTTGCCGGCTGGCTCTTCCTGCGCCGCGCGATCACGGCCAAACATGGCGCCGCCCTTGCGGCCAGCTTTGTCGGGGTCGCGATGCTGGTCGGCGGCGCCCACTTCCAGCTCACATGGGCGCTCCTCCTGGCGGTGGCGTCCCCAGTCGTCTATACGGGCTACATACTGGTTGGTGAACGGGTGATGGGTTCGGTGCCCGCGCTGGCAGCGAGCGCCGTCATCATGGTCGGGGCAGCCATCGGCTTCAGCCTGATCGCCGCGATGACCAAGGAGCTGACTCCGCCCCGGAGCCCCCGCGGATGGGCGGTCGTGGTCGCGCTTGCGCTGCTTCCTACCATGCTCGCGATCACACTGTTCCTGGCCGGCCTTCCGCGCGTGGGCGCGTCCCGCGCCGCCTTGCTGAGCACATGGGAGCCCGTGGTCACGGTGATGCTCGCCGTCGTCGTGCTGGGCGATCGTCTGTCCATCGTCCAGGTGCTTGGAGGGCTGCTCGTCCTGCTGGCCGTTGTGGTGGTGCATTGACCCCTTGAGAAGGCTGGAATGGTTCCCTCTCATCGCCGGGCGCTTCGCGCGCGGACCCGGCCCTCAACTCCCTCACAACGAAGGCCCCGTGATTCGCCAGGGCCGGCGCTCTCTTTCCGTGGGATCGGATTTTCGGAGAGTTTCTCCACGCCACACGGGAGGAGATAGGACAAAGACGCGGCCGGGCTGAACCCGGCCGCCATGCCACGCCGGCATTCCTTATTAATGTGTGCGGAGCGCCGTTGGTTCGGAGGCCGGATTGCAGGCGGGGAGATAATGCCGGGAGGTGAGTCGAATCGCTGATCGCGAGCTGGGGGTCATCGGGTTGGCCACGATGGGTCAGAACCTGGCTCGCAACCTTGCTTCACGCGGTATACGGGTGGTCGTGTACAACCGCACTCGACAACGCACGGATGAGTTCATGGCCGAGCACGGCGGCGAAGGTGACTTCCGGGCTGCCGGCTCCCTGGATGAACTGGTCCGAAGCCTCGCCCCTCCCCGCGCGATTCTCCTCATGGTGAAGGCCGGATCGCCAGTCGACGAGGCAATCGCATCGCTGACGAACCTGCTCGAGCGTGGTGACACCATCATCGATGGTGGCAACTCGCTCTTTCACGACACTCGCCGGCGCGCGGCGGCCGCGGCCAAAGCCAGCCTTGGGTACCTGGGCGCCGGCGTGTCCGGGGGAGAGGAGGGGGCGCTGCGCGGGCCCAGCATCATGCCGGGCGGGAGCCGGGAGTCTTACGAGCGCGTCGAGGACATGCTCGTCGCGATCTCGGCCAAGGTCGACGGCGTGCCCTGCTGCACCTACATCGGTCCCGACGGCGCTGGGCACTTCGTGAAGATGGTCCACAACGGGATCGAGTACGCGGACATCCAGCTGATCGCGGAGAGCTATGACCTCCTGCGGGATGCTCTCGGCATCACCCCAGCCGAGCTGGCACCGGTGTTCCGCGAATGGAACGAAGGGCGGCTTCAGTCCTACCTCATCGAGATCACGGCCAACGTCCTCGGCAAACAGGATGGCGGTTCCCAATCGCCGCTGGTGGACGCCATTCAGGACGAGGCGGAGCAGAAGGGCACGGGCAAGTGGACGAGCCAGTCGGCGCTGGACCTCGGCGTCCCGTTGACCGGAATCACGGAAGCCGTTTTTGCTCGCATGCTCTCCAGCCAGAAGGATGAGAGGGTGAGGGCGTCTATTATCCTGACCGGCCCCACCGCAACCAGCGGCCGTCACGACCACGACGCCGGGCTCGTGGATGATGTCCGGGATGCGCTTTACGCGGCCAAGATCGTGGCGTACGCGCAGGGGTTCGAGCACCTGCGAGCCGGCTCCACGGAGTATGGATGGCATCTCGACCTCGGGGCGCTGGCAACCATCTGGCGTGGAGGCTGCATCATCAGGGCCCAGTTCCTGGACCGGATTCGTGATGCGTACGCCGAGCAACCGGATCTCCCCAACCTGATGCTGGCCCCGTTCTTCCAGGCAGCACTCAATTCCGCGCAGCCAGCCTGGCGCCGCGTCATCAAACGGGCGGTGGACGCAGGAGTACCCGTTCCCGCCCTGTCCGCCTCGCTCGCCTACTACGACGGCTACCGGCGGGCCCGCGGGCCGGCCAACCTCATCCAGGGCCTGCGCGACTACTTCGGATCCCACGGCTACCACCGAGTCGATCGCGAGGGGTCGTTTCACACCCGCTGGGCCCAGGACGGAACCGAAGTCGAGGTCTGAGACGGTTACCGTCGCGGTGCGTGAACTTCCGTTAGCCGGACTTGTCTTTGGGCGAGGCGGTCGTGACATTGCCGCCAGGGCCTGACTTCTCCTTGCGGAACTCGCGCACGGACTTGCCCAGCGCGCCTCCCAGCTTGGTCAGCCGGCGCGGGCCAAAGACGATGAGCACGATGAGGAGGATGACGACGACCCAGACCCAATGCATAGGCGAGGCGGCGATTATAGGCCGCCGGCTCCGAGCCGGAGGTAGATGCGCGCGAAAACCTGGCTATCGCTCCGCCCGCGCCGCCGGGTCCTGGGCGACGATCATGAACACCGCGACGAGCACGAGCGCCAGGATGGGCGGCCCAAAGTCGCTGACGGGGCCCTGCGAAAAGGCGAGGCGGACCACCGCCGAGCCGACCAGGTAGACACCCCCAAGCAGCAGCCCGATACGGAACCGGCGCGCAGCGAAGCGAAGCTGGCGGCGCAGACCGCCTGGCCGCAGCGACAGGACGCTGGCCACCAGACCCAAGATCAAAACGAGCCCGAACAGGAATCCCCTCATCGGCGCAGTCTCTCAGAACGCGATACCCTGGCCGACCTTGATCGACGTCGGTTTGAGTCCTCTGGCCATCCTCGCCATCCTCGCCGCCGGCTTGGGCGCGGGGATGGCGAACGCGATTGTCGGATCGGGATCGCTCCTCACCTTTCCCACCCTTCTCGCCGTCGGGTTCTCGCCGATCGTGGCCAATGTGAGCAACACGGTGGGCTTGGTCTTCGGCTCGATCAGCGCGGTGACGGGCCAGAGGCCTGAGCTCGCCGGCCAGCGAAGGCGGGCGGCCACTTTGGCGATTCCTGCCGCCGCGGGCGGGCTGTTCGGCGCGATCCTTCTACTGGCCCTTCCGCAATCAGTCTTCCACCAGGTGGTGCCGGTCCTGGTCTTGCTGGCGGTCGTGCTGGTGATCGTCCAGCCCCGACTTTCCACGTATCTGGCCTGGCACGGGGCGAGCGACGGCAACTCCTGGGGGCTTCGGGCGGGAGTGTTCTTGACCGCCATCTACGGCGGATACTTCGGTGCCGCTCAGGGGGTGATGTTCATCGGCCTGCTCGGGGTGTTCATCAAGGATGAGGTGCAGCGACTCAACGCTCTCAAGAACGTGCTCGCCGTCCTGGTCAACGGCATCGCAGCCATCGTCTTTGTGCTCCTGGCGCACGTGGCCTGGGAGGCCGTCGCGCTGATCGCGGTCTCCAGCGTCGCGGGCGGTCAGCTCGGCGCCGTGGTCGCGCGTCGCCTCCCACCCAACGCTCTCAGGGCGGTCATCGTCATCGCCGGGCTCGCGGCCGTGGTCAAGCTGACGATCTGACCCGACGGCAGCATTGTTAAGAGCGGCCTACTCGCCCTTCCACTCGGGCTTGCGCTTGGCCAGAAATGACTCGACGCCCTCACGAAAGTCCCGAGACATGTAGCACGCCACGATCAGGTCCGAGTCCGCCCCTTCGGGGATGAGCTGGTCCCGCACCCGCCGCAGGGCCTCCTTGGTCGCCCAGAGCGTCAGCGGCGCATGCGAAGCGACCTCTTCCGCAAGCACCTGTGCCCGCGGCAGCAGCGACTCTTCGTCGGCGGTGAGCTCGGCCAGCAGTCCGCAGGCCAGCATGTCCTGGGCGTTCATCAGGCGGGCGCGCATGATCAGGTCCTTGAGCCGGGCGATGCCGATCAGCGCGGCCGCCCTTGCATAGTTGGACATCGACAGGCAGTTGCCGAGCGTGCGCGCGATAGGAAATCCGTAGCGCGCGGATGGAGAGCCGATCCGGATGTCACAGCAGTTGGCGATCGCCGCCCCCGCGCCCGTGCATGGACCTGCGATGGCGGCGATCGTGGGGACCCGCACCGACTCCACGGTGCTCATCACCATGTTGCCTTTGGCCTCGTAATCCAAGGCGTCCCGCTCCGTCTTGAAGGAGCGAAATTGGGAGATGTCCGTGCCGGCCACGAACGCCTTTCCGCCGGCCCCGGTGAAAACAACGGCGCGCACCTCGCGGTTGGCGTTCACCTTCTCGCACGCATCGACGAGCCTGTCGTACATGTTCCAGGTCAGGGCGTTGCGTGCCTGCGGACGGTTGAAGATGATCCACCGGATCTGCCCGCGCTGCTCGACCAGCAACTCCTCCGCTCCCGACCCGGTATCCGGTGTGGCGGTCACGATGAAACCGCCTCAGCCGGTCCCTTTACCACCAACGCCCGGATTCGGGTAAGCGGCGGGCGGGCCCGCCAGTCGATCTCACGATCGCTCTTGGTACCCAAACTAATCCCCCTCCCCAGCCTTGGGTTTGGCGGCCGCTGCCTCGATCCTTTCCCGGTCGTAGCCGAGCCAATCGCCCAGCACCTCGGCCGTATGCTGACCGAGCGTTGGCGGCGCCAGCCGGATCGGGCTCGAGTGGCCGTCCAGCTTCCAAGGCGCGCTGACCTGGCTGATGGAGCCGGCTCGTGGATGGTCGATCTCGACCCGCATGTCGCGGGCCGTCGCCAGCGGGCTGGCGAAGGCCTCCTTCAGGTCCAGGATTGGACCTGCCGGGATGCCGTGCCCCTCGAGCCGCGCCAACCACTCATCACGCGGGCGGTGGCTCAGGCGGCGCGCGATCTCTCGATACAGCTCAGGTCGTGCCGCCTGACGCAAAGCGTTGGTCGCGAATCGCGGGTTGTCGGCGAGCTCGGGGGCATCAAGGACTTCGCAGAAACGCCGGAACTGGGCGTCCGTGGCCACAGCCACGTTGATGAACCCGTCCCGCACCGCGAACGTGCCGTAGGGGGCGATGGTCGCGTGATAGTTGCCCTCCCGGCTCGGGACCTCTCCGGTCGCAAAGAGGCGGCCGGCCTGGTACGTGTGAAGCGCGAGCAGCGCGTCGTTGAGGGCGACATCGATATGCCGGCCCCTGCCGGTGCGCTGCCGCTCAACCAGCGCGGCCAGGATCGCATGCGCGGCGAACATGCCCGCTGTGATGTCTCCAATCGGCACCCCGACCTTGGTCGGCGGGCCTTCCGGCGTGGCATTCACGCTCATCATTCCCGAGGTCCCCTGGGCGATCTGGTCATACCCGGCCAATGTCGGTTGGTTCTGACCGAAGCCGCTGATCGAGGCGAACACAAGGTCCGGCTTCCTGGCCTGGAGCTCCTGAGGGTCGAGGCCCAACCTCGCCATGGTGCCGGGCTTGAAGTTCTCGACGACCACGTCACATCTCATGGCCAGCTCCACGGCGGCGGCTCGACCGGCCTCGCTCTTCAGGTCGAGCACAACGCTGCGTTTGTTGCGGTTCACGGACAGGAAGTAGGAGGACTCGTCGTGGATGAAGGGCGGTCCCCACTGGCGGGATTGGTCACCCGTGCCGGGCGGCTCGATCTTGATGACGTCCGCGCCCAGATCGCCCAGCACCATGGTGCAGTAGGGACCGGCAAGCGCATGGGTCAGGTCAAGGACCCGGATTCCGGCCAGGGGGAGCATGGTGTCGGCGGCCATGTTCTGCATCTTCAGCGGTTTCCGGCTGCCATCGCAAGAGGAATGATGGATCGTTCGAGCTGCCGCCAGCGTCGAGCCTTCAACTTAGAGGACGATGACGCCATCATCCTTTATGTGGGCCGCCCACGCGACGAGAGCTCCTGACTGAGCCGCAGCGATCCGAGCCGCGTGTCGACGCCGCGATCGGCGGCATCGCGGGGCTCGCCAGCGGCCTTCTGGGTGTGGGCGGCGGTTTCCTGATGGTGCCGCTGCAGGTGCTCTGGGCGCACACGGATCAGCGCCGCGCGAGTGGCACGTCCCTGGCCGCTATCATCCCGATCGCCCTCGTCGGGGCGGTGGTCTACTACTTCGGGCGCGGCGTACCACAGATCGATCTGCCGGTCGCCTTCTTCCTCGTGCTGGGCAGCACGGGCGGCGCATACGCGGGCGCCATGGCGGCGCCGAGGATCAGCGAACGGGTGCTGAAGATGCTGGTGGCCGCACTGCTGGCTGTGGTCGGGCTGAAGGAGCTGCACGATGCGGCGCTTGGCGGCGCGGCCTTGCTTCACACCTCCCTGAGCAGCCTCGACCTGACGCGCTACCTGCTGATCGCCGCCAGTGGGCTTGTCATCGGGGTGCTCAGCGGTCTCACCGGGGTGGGGGGTGGGATCCTCACCGTTCCCACCTTGGTGCTGGCCTTCGGCATCGCGCAGCGCGTCGCCCAGGGGACTTCGCTGCTCGCGATACTGCCGACGTCAGCGCTCGGCGCCCTCACCTATTACCGGCACGGCAACGTCGATTTGCACTCGGCCGGATGGATCGCGGCCGGCGGCGTTGCAGCCACGATCGTCGGAGCGGCGGTCGCCCAATGGCTTCCCGAGCGGCTCCTGGTCGCGCTGTTCGGCGTTTTCCTGGTCGTGGCGGCGGTCCGCATGTGGCCCCGTAGAAAGGGCCCACCCGTCAGTGGCTCTGGTGACGCGCGATAGCCGATTTGAGGGTCTCGACCACCTGGCTCAGGTGTTCTCGCATGGCCGCCTCGCTTGCGTCCGGATCGCCTGACGCCAGGGCTTCGACGATCAGGCCGTGCTCGCGCAGCGAACCCTGAGGCCGGCCGGGTTGGAGGATGGTGCGGTACTGGAACCGGATGCTCTGGCTCTTCAGGTTGGCCACCAATGTCGCCGCCACCGTTTGATCCGCGATGGCCCAGATCTTCTGGTGGAAGCGGGCATTCAGCTCCGAATACCCGAGAGGGTCGCCGGCCTCGACTCGGTCGGTCATCTGCCTGAAGATGCCGCGGAGGTCCAGCAGGTCGGCGGGCGTCATCCGCGTCGCCGCCTGCCTCGCCAGCAGCTGCTCGAGGGCGACACGGACCTGCTCGATCTCGAGCGCCTCGCGATCCGAGACCAGACGCACACGCGCGCCCCGGTTCGGCTCCCGGGTGACCAGGCCTTCCTGGTCGAGCCGGACAAGGGCGGCGCGGATGGCGGTCCGGCCCGCGCCGAGCACGCGGCTCAGGTCCGCTTCGACCAGACGCTCATTGGACTGGAAGCGCCCGGTGATGATCCCTTCTCGCAGGCGCCGGTAGACCTCCAGGCCGGTCTGCGGCGTCGCCTCGCTTCGCTCGGTGCTCAACTTGCTATCCGCCAGATTATCCCCAATAATGTCGACAATCCAGTTTCAAATTAAGCGAGGGACGAAGTTGAACAGGTTCCAGCCATCACGAGTCATCTCGGCAGTCGCAGTCCCTCTGATGCTCGCCGCATGTGGGGGTTCGAGCTCGGGCACTACCAACTACAGCGGACCAATGCTGGTCGGCGTGATTGCGCCCTTTACCGGCGCGGACGCGGGCTTGGGCCCGGCATACTACGCCGCCTGCCTGCCGGCCACGCTCGCCATCAACAACAACGGTAAGGTCCTGGGCAACAAACTGAGCTGCCAGCAGTTCGACACCCGCGGGGAGCCGGCCGACGCCGTGCCCGCGGCCAACCAGATGATCGCCAGCAATCCCCACCTGATGGCGGTCGTCGGCTGCACGTCCGACGAGGCGGCCGCCGTGGCGCCGATCATCGACCGCGGCCACATCCCCATGTTCTGCATGACCGGCCAATCGGAGTTCAACAAGACGTCCCTCAAGTACTTCCACCGGCTCGTCCCGCCGGACGAGTTCGACGCCTACGCGATGGTGGGCAGCGCCCTCTTCGGGCCGGGCCACGCCCCGTACCACAAGGTCGCGCTGGTGTTCGGCAACGACATTGGCTCGCAGGCTTTCGTTAAGCCCGCCACTAACGCCCTCACCAAGCTGGGCGCGACCGTCGTCATCAACCAGCCGATCACGCTCGGTGCGTCGTCGTACCGGACCGAGGTCGCCGCGATGCTGGCCACCCATCCTGACGTCATCCTCACCGAGGCCCTCGGCTCCGCCGGTACGTACCTGAAGGAAGTCAAGACCCAGAACGGTGGGCAGATGATCCCGTTCATAGGCACCGCCGCCACCATCGACCCGGTGTGGTTCGAGGAGGTCCGCAACGCCATCGGCATCAACGACGTGCTCAAGTACTACTCCGCGGTGGACCTCCATGTCACGTTCAGCGGACCGGGCTATGAGGAGTTCCTGACCAACCTCAACGCCTCGGCGTCTCAGTTTGCCGACGCGCCCAAGTACAAGCAGCGCGGGTCCACCCTGCACCTCTATGACGGGATCATCATGACCGCCCTGGCCATGGTCGCGACCAAGAGCACCGACCCGACGGTCTACAACCCCAAGATCATCGACATCGCCAACGGCGTGAGCGGCGCGGTCGTCGTCAACACGTACAAGGCAGGCGTGGACGCGCTCAACAGCGGCAAGACCATCCGATTCGTCGGCGCCGCCGGTGAGAACAACTTCAACCAGTACAACAACTCGCAGCAGGGCTACATCCTGATCAACGTCGACAAGGACGGCGGCGAGGTCACGATCGCCAGCTTGTCGGAGCAGCAGACCGCGACGATCATCGCGGCGGGCGGCGGTTAGTCGGACAAGTAGTCAACAGGAGCCACGCGCGCTGGACCTTTATGTAGCGGCGTTCGGCTTCGGGCTGGTCGGCATGTCGGTGATCGCCATCGCGGCGGTCGGATTCACCATGCAGTTCGGGATCACCAACATGATCAATCTCGCGTACGGCGAGGTGATGATCGCGTCCGCCTATGTCGCGTATTACCTGAACCGGGCCGGTATCAGCATCTGGGTGGGGATGGTCGCCGGCGCGATCTTCGGTGCAGCGTTCTCGTTCCTGCTGAACAGGTTTCTTTACGCGCCGTTCCAGCGCAAGGGGACGTCTCACATCGGGATGGTCATCGTCTCTCTTGCCGTCTCGCTCATGATGGCCAACCTGCTGCTCCCGATCGTCGGCTACTACAGCGTCTCCTACCAGGAGAACGCCGGACGTCTCATCCGGGTGGGGACAATCGTGCTGACGAGCAATCAGATCGTGATCATCGGGGTCGCCGTCGTCCTGATGCTCTCCATCCACGGCCTGCTCACCTACACGCGGCTGGGCAAGGCGATGCGCGCGACGGCCGCCAATCCCACCCTGGCGCGCAACTGCGGCATCCCGACCCAGCGCGTCATCGACGTGGTGTGGCTGATCACTGGGGCGCTATGCGGGATGGCCGGCGTGGTCGCCGCACTGAACTCCGACTCCTTCGCCATCGCCAACGGCGCCGGCTTCCTGATCCCAGTCATTGCCGCTGCGGTGCTTGGTGGGGCGGGGCAGCCGTACGGCGCGATGATCGGGGCCGTGATAATCGGTATGGTGACCGAGCTGAGTGCCGCGGCCTGGTCGCCTGAGTACAAGGAGGTCGTGGCCTTCGGCATTCTCGTCCTGGTCATGGTGCTCCGCCCGCAGGGTTTGCTGGCGAAGCGCGGAGCGCTGGCGGCGGCCGGATGAACAGCTACTACGCAGTCAACCTGCTGGTCTATGCAGGCGTCGACATCATCGCCTGCCTGGCACTCAACCTGCAGTTCGGCGTGTCGGGCATCGTCAACTTCAGCTTCATCGTCTTCCAGGCGGCGGGTGCGTATGCGGCAGCCGTCCTTTCGATGCCGCCCGATTCCGCCAACGGGGGATTCCAGATCTACATCGGCGGGCTGCAGCTTCCCTTTCCAATCCCATGGATCGGCGGCGCCATGGCCGGAGGCCTGCTTGCCATTCCAGTCGGCCTGGTTGTGTTACGGCGGCTGCGAAGCGACTACCAGGCCATCGCTCTGCTCGTGCTGTCCGTGATCGCGAACACGGTGATCACCAACGCCCGGCCGTTCCTGAACGGGGCCGCAGGCCTCGCCCTGGTGCCGCCGCCACTGTCCGACCGCTTCGACCCCAACACCGAGAACTACCAGTACTTCTACGTGGGGCTGACCGTGGTCTGCGTTGTGCTCGTGCTCCTGGTGGCCTCACGGATCGTGAACTCACCTTACGGACGGACCCTGCGGGCGATGCGCGACCACGAGCTCGCTGCTACCGCCATCGGCAAGAACCCGGTCGAGCTCAAGATGACCGTCTTCACAGTCGGCGGGGTGATCGCCGGCCTTTCCGGGGCCATCCTGGTCGGCTTCATCCAGCTCTGGGCGCCCTCCGTCTGGCTCTACCCAGAGACGATCATCCTTTTCGCCGCCGTCATCGTGGGTGGGCGCGGCAACAACATCGGCGCCGTTCTGGGCGCTCTGCTCGTCCCCGTCGGATTCGAGGAGGCGACGCGCTTCATACCCACGACCATCGGCCCACCTGGCCTGATTCCGGCGCTGCAGTGGGTGGCCATCGGCCTGCTCATCATCGGCTTCCTCTGGTTCAGGCCGGAGGGCGTGCGGCCCGAGCCGCGGCACGTCTTTGAGGGAGCTCCCGTAGCCGAGGATCTGGAAAGTGTTCACGCAGCCTGACGGGCGAGGCGCCGCCGCGCCGGCCGCTCCCTCACCGTCGGATCATCCAATCGGCACCGCTGACCGGCCGATGCTGGTGGCCAAGGACGTGCATCGGCACTTCGAGGGGATGAGGGCCGTGGACGGGGTCTCGATCGAGGTGCCGCCCGGCCAGATCACCGGCCTCATCGGGCCTAACGGCGCCGGCAAGTCGACGCTCCTGGCCGTGATGGCCGGCACGCTGCCCGCTTCGAGCGGCACGATCGTGTTCGACGGCGATGACGTCACTCGCCTGCCGGCCTACGCGCGAGCGCGGCGCGGCCTTGTCCGCACATTTCAGCTGCCGTCCGAGTTCGCCCGGCTGACAGTGCTGGAGAACCTCCTCGTGGCCGCGCCGCACAATCGGGGCGATTCGCTGTTCGGGGCACTGATGGGCAAGGGCTACTGGATCGAAGATGAGCGCCGGCTCGTCGACCAGGCGCGAGGTCTGCTCAAACGTTTCGGCATGAGCGCCAAGGAGTCGGACTACGCCGGCACCATGAGCGGCGGCCAGAAGCGCTTGATCGAGATCATGCGCGCCCTGATGCTGGGGCCACGGCTCCTGCTCCTCGATGAGCCGATGTCCGGCGTGCATCCGTCGATCGTGCAGGAGATCCAGTACTACCTGCAGGACCTGCGCAAGGAGGGGTTGACCATCCTGATGGTCGAGCACGAGCTCCACATGGTGGAGCGGTTGTGCGATTCGGTGATCGTGATGGCGCAGGGGAAGGTGATCGGCAGCGGGACCATGGCGAGCCTGAGGCGGCAGCGGGAGATTGTTGACGCTTACCTTGTCGGATAACCTGGCGCCCGCGGGGACCCGCCCCGCCCCCAGCCTGCGGGCCGAAGGGATCACGTCCGGCTACGGGGGCGTGCCTGTGATACGAGACCTCTCCATCTCGGTCGGCCCTGGGGAGATCGTTGCCGTCATCGGACCGAATGGAGCGGGCAAGAGCACGCTGCTCAAGAGCCTCGTCGGGATCCTGCGCTTGACCAGCGGCAGGATCCTGCTCGGAACGGATGACGTCACGGGCCACCCACCTGAGGACCTGGCGAGACGCGGCGTCGGCTACGTGCCGCAGGTGCAGGACATCTTCGAGCCTCTGACCGTCAAGGAGAACCTGGAGATGGGCGGCTACCTGCTCAAGGACTCCCAGCTGCCCGCGCGGATCAAGGAGGTCGGCGAGGTCTTCCCGGCGCTCACGCCCATGCTGGGGCGGCGCGCGGACAAGCTGAGCGGCGGCGAGAGGAAGATGCTGGCGATCGCCCGCGTGCTCATGCTCGATCCGCGAGTCCTCATCCTCGATGAGCCGACCGCGAACCTGGCGCCTATCCTCGCCGATGCGCTGCTTCGGGAGCAGGTGCGCCGCCTGGCGGATGTCGGCAAGGCAGTGCTGCTGGTCGAGCAGAGGGCTCGCGCGGCCCTTCAGATCGCGGACTGGACCCTTGTCGTCGTATCGGGCGCCACCCGCTTGGAGGGACGCCCAGGTGATCTCCTCGAACGCCCGGATTTCGAGGAACTGTTTCTAGGAGCCGGGCCCCCGGTTCAGGAGGGATGACCACATGCGATTCTTGATGTTCAAACACGGAAACAGCCGCCGGCTCGGAGTTCTGGCCGCGGGCCGCTCCGACACGGTGGTCGACCTTTCCGAGCTCGCAGGCGCGAATGGCTCGGCCCCGCCGCCGGCGGACTTGCTCGCGCTCATCGATGCCGGCGATGCGGGCATGGACGCGATCAGGCATCTTGTGGCGCAGCTCAAGCCGTCCGACGGCGCCCCGATCGCGCGCCCGCTCGCCGGCCTGGTGCTCCTCGCGCCGCTGGACCCGCCGCGCGGGAATGTGATCGCGATCGGTCGGAACTACCTCAAGCACGCCGTTGAAACAGCAAAGCGAGGCGAGGAGCCGAAGCCACCGACCGTCTTCTCAAAGGCGATCACGACCATCACCGGGCCGCACGATGAGATTCCACTCGATCCCGCGGTCAGCGAGGAGATCGACTGGGAGGTCGAGCTCGGCCTGGTCATCGGCAAGGCGGGGGTCAACATCACGCGCGAAGAGGCGCTCGACCACGTGTTCGGCTACACGGTGATCAACGACGTGACCGCCCGCGACATCCAGAGCAATTGGGGGGGCCAGTACTTCAAGGGCAAGAGCCTGGACTCCTCGTGCCCGAGCGGACCGTGGGTCGTGACGCGTGACGAGATCGCCGATCCCCAGTCACTGAAGCTGCGGTTGACCGTCAACGGGACGGTGAAGCAGGAGTCCACCACGGCCAACATGATCTACCCGGTGGACGCGATCATCTCGTGGATCTCGATCGGCATGACGCTTCTGCCGGGGATGATGGTCGCGACCGGCACGCCCGAGGGGGTCGGCTTCGCGCGGACCCCGCCGGAGTTCATTCACATCGGGGACACGGTCGAGGCCGAGGTGGAGGGCATCGGCACGCTGCGCAACAAGTTCGTCGCCGCGGGGAAGTCGCGAAGGGTGCCCTGAGCCCCTAGTAGAGGCCAAAGTGGAGCGGTAGGCCGGATTCACTCCGGCCTTCACCCAAGCGTGGTCCTCCAAACATCTCCAGGCGCGGCCGCACACAGGAGGGGGTCCCGCGGGGGAGGACTTACGTCCTCACCCGCGCCTAAAGTGGAGCGGTAGGCCGGATTTACTCCGGCCGTCACCCAAGCGTGGTCCTCCAAACATCTCCAGGCGCGGCCGCACACAGGAGGGGGTCCCGCCGGGGAGGACTTACGTCCTCACCCGCGCCTTTTCGCCGAGCAGCTTGGTCAGGCCGTAAACCACCCGCAGCGACGGCACCGGGACGCCGGCGCCATCCGCGAGCTCGACGACCGCGCCTAAAAGGGCATCGACCTCGAGCGGCCTGCCGGCCTCCAGGTCCTGCAACATCGAGGTCTTGTGCGCGCCGGTCGCGGCCGCGCCCTCCATCCGCTTCTCGACGCTGAGCGCCACCTCGGCGCCCATCGCACGAGCGACGGCGTCCACCTCCTGCATCAGGGTCCGGACCAACTCACGGGTGGCGGGGGACGTGACGATGTCCACCAGGGTCGCCCGGGTGAGGGCGCTGATCGGGTTCAGGGTCGCGTTGCCGAGCACCTTGAGCCAGATCTCGTTGCGGATCCGGGTCTGGACGGGGGCCTTGAGGCCGGCCTTGACGAGCATTGAGGAGATAGACAGGACTCGTTCGCTTCTTGAGCCGTCTGGCTCCCCGAGGGAGAAGCGATTGCCCTCGAGGTGCTCGATCACGCCCGGTTCGATGACCTGGGTCGCCGGGTAGGCGATGCAGCCGACGACACTCCTGTAGGGGATGCTCCGCGCGATGACTCCGCCGGGGTCAACCGACTCCAGGTGGCGATCTTCGAAATACCACCAGGGGATCCCGTTCTGCGCCCCGACGACCGAGGCGCCGTCCGCAAGCGCGGCCCCGATCTCGGGGGCAACTTTCGTGATCGAGTGCGCTTTCAGAGTCAGGAAGACGACTTCCGATCCGCTGATCGCGGTGAGGTCGTCGGTGCATTCCGGATGTGCGGTGAATTCATCCTCTCCGTGGCGCACCGTCACGCCCCGACTCTGCATCGTGGCAAGATGCGGCCCGCGGGCGATGAGGATCACGTCCTGCCCGCTGCGGGAAAGGTGAGCGCCCAGGAAACCACCGATGGCGCCGGCGCCGACGATGGCGATCGTCACTGCGGATTGAGCGTGGCGGCGACTGCTCGGCGCTGGACCTTCCCGGTCGCAGTCGTGGGGATCCGGTCGACGATGTACAGCTTCTTTGGCACCTTGTAGTCGGCGAGCCGCTCGCGGGCGAACGCGATCAACTCCTTCTCGGTCACCGGCTGCTTCAAAACCACGGCCGCGACCACCTCCTCACCCCAGGTCGGGTGTGGGGAGCCGAACGCAACCGCTGCACCGACGGCCGGGTGCTGAAGCAGCACCTCGTCGATCTCGCGTGGCGCGATCTTCTCACCGCCGCGGTTGATCATTTCTTTCAATCGCCCGGTCAGCGAGAGATAGCCATCCGCGTCGAGCAGCCCTTGGTCCCCGGTCCGGAACCAGCCATCGATGAAAGAGGAGGCGTTGGCCTCGGCATTGTTCGAGTAGCCGTCGATCACGTTCGGTCCCTGGATCACGACCTCACCGCGATCGCCCTGCGGGACCAGCCCGCCCGAGTCGTCCATGATGCCCAGTCGCACGCCGGTGCCCGTCCCCACGGTGCCGGGCCGGCGGTCGGCGGGTGGCAATGGGTTCGACGCCATCTGGTGCGATGCCTCGGTCATGCCGTAGGCCTCGAGCACCGGGGCTCCAAACCGCGCTTCCAACTGGCGCATCGTCTCCGGCGACAACGCCGACGAGCTCGAGCGGATGAACCGCAGCTTCTCGGCGCCGGCCGGAAGCCCCCCGCGATTGCGCATCAGCAGCATCTGGTGCATGGTCGGCACCGCGGAGTACCAGGTCGCGCCGTGGTCCTTGGCCACCGGCCAGAACGTCATCGGGTCGAACTTCGGCGGCACGACGACGGTACCGCCGGAGCGGAGTGTGGCCATGGTCGACGCCATGAGGCCATGAATGTGGAACAGGGGCATGACGCAGAGGGCGACGTCGGCGGCGCCGAGGCCATACGTGATGGCGATGTTGTCGACCGAGGCGAAGAGGTTTCGGTGCCGTAGGGGCACCAACTTCGGACGGCTCGTGGTGCCGCTTGTGTGCAGGACGAGCGCCACATCGTCGTCGCTTGGCGTGGTGGCCGACCGCGAGGTGTCGCGCGGCGCCGTGCTTTCCAGGAGGAGATGTCCGGTCCGGTCCATCTTCGCTTCGACGAGCCTTACGCCTTCTGGAAGGGCCCGCCGAGCTATCTCGGCCTCGCCCGGCGGGACCACCAGCGCCTGTGCGCTTGTGTCCTCCAGATAAAACCGGAACTCCTCCTCTTTATAGGCGGCGTTCAGAGGCGCCGCCGTCCCGACCGCCGAGGCCGCAAGGAAGAGCACGATCGCCTCCGCGCTGTTGGGAAACACCAGGGCGACGCGGTCACCCCTACCCAAGCCGAGCTGAGCCAAGCCATCCGCCGCGGCTGCAACCTGTTCGCGCAGCTGGCGGTACGTCAGACGGACGCCGGCCGGCACCACGATCGCGGGGTCGGATGCGTTGCCATGCTCCAGCACGTGGAGCAGCGTTCGTTCGCCAAGCGGCGCTACCGTCAATCTGCGTCCAGTTTAGATGTCGTACGTGCCTCGACCCCGTGAACTTCCACCCGAGAATCCACATGTCGCTTCGAATCGCGACTGCCCTCACCGGCTTGGCCTTGGCCCCGTGCGGTGAAAGCACGCCCAGCGCCTCCAACCCGACCTCCTCTCCTGCCACCACTCCGGCCACCACGGAGGCCGCGTGCACCGTCGAGGTGGTCATGGTGCCGATTCGGGCGCAGTTCGACACCGCCGGTAACCGGGCTACGTTGGCGCCACAGAACGGTGGCCTCCTGTGCGCCTCCGGCATCGCCAGGATCAGCGTCCTCATCGGACCGGTCAACCCACCGGCCAACGGCCCGCAGGGAGCGCTGCATCTGGCGCTGCTCGAGGACCAAGGCGGCCAATGGGTGATCGCGAACAACACGCTCTGCACGATCGCCGGTCAGCCCACCAAGCCGATTCCGGCCAAGCTCGGCCAGGTATGCGGGCTCCCATAGGGGGGTTCTAGCCCGGAACTTTCGTTTCGAGCGGGTCCGTGGCCCTAGAATCCCGCCAACATGGTGCGCGGCCGGCGCATTCTTTGCGCCCGGAGTCGCGCTCGCGCGCGCCAGCGCCTCAGTGCTTACCGGGGGTCCTGCACCACCGGAGCGCGCCCTCCCGCCGCTCGCAGTCCCGGCAGCGCCGCCAGAGCGAATAAAACGCCCGCGGCGGCGGCGACCACGAACGGGACCGCCAATCCCATCGCGAACAGCGTGCCTGCAACCAGCGAGCCGATCGCCATCGACCCGACCATGGCTGTTCCGACTACGCCCTGAGCTTCACCTCGTCTGTCCGGCACAGCCTCCATCAGGAAGGAGTTCATGGATGGCTCTGTGAACGCCCACAGGGCGCCCTCCACGGCACCGATGGCGATGACGACCGGGATGTTCCTGAGGGACGGATAGATGAGGGCCATGAGGGACCCTACCGCCACCGAGCCGAATGCCAACCACCTCCGATCCCAGCGGTCTGCCGCCCAGCCGGCAAACGGGGTGGCGACGACCAGCGGCAGCGCGTACAGCGTGAACGACAGCCCGATGATGAAGTCGCTTGCGCCCAGCGCCCGCATGTAGAGACTCCAGATCACGTCGTAGATCCCGATCAGGAGCCCAAGCCCGATGGCCAGCGTGACCATGGCGCGCAGAGCCACCCCAACTCGGGTCGATCGAATGAAGATGCGGCCGATGCCGACCTCCGCCGGTGCCCTACGAACCGACCGCGCGAGTACGAGCCCGGCCACGAGCGCAGCCGCGGCGAGGGCGGCTCCAGTCACCGCGAAGACCGTCCAACGCCCGAACACCGCCAGCAGCCCGCCGATGGCAGGCCCGACGATCAGGCCCGACTGCCGCGCAGCGGCGACCCATCCGTATGCTCTGCCGAGCTCCGCGGGTGGAACGACGTCGGCGACCGCTGCGACCTCCGCCGGCGCCGCCGCCGCGAAGCCGAGCCCTTGCACGAATCGCACCACCACGAGCCACTCCACCGGCAGCGGGAACAGGAACATCAGCGAGGCGGCGGAGGCCACGAGCAGGCCGGCCACCATCATCTCCCGGCGTCCCATGCGCTCCGCCAGCCAGCCAGCCGGCCACTGGCCGACTGCCTGCGCCACCAAGGCCGCACCGACTATGACCCCGACAAACGAGTACGACGCGCCCCGTTCCCTCAGGAACAGCGGCAGGATGGGCAACAACGACCCGACGCCCGTGCCCGACACGAAGACAGCCGCGACGATGCCGTACAGCGCGGCGCGGGGCCGGGAGCGCAGCATGACGGAAGGTTAAAGGCTCGGTCTGGAAGCTTCGGGCGGAGCTACCCAGCGGCTGCGTCCACCGGCCCACGCGCATAGTCATGATGCGTCCTTGACTTGCGCGACCACCTGAGGTAAGACCGGTACTCAGATGGACGATCCCGCCCCTCCGGCTGAACCGCCAGAGAGTGAACCCGTGCGCGGTGAGCGACAGACGCGCCTCAGCGGTGCTTGGACTGCCATCGTCGTCGGCCTCGTCGCGTTGGTTGTGATCCTCATCTTCATCCTGCAGAACCAGCAGAGCGTCGAGGTGTCCTTCCTGCCCTTCCACGGTCAGCTTCCGCTCGCCGTGGCGCTGCTGTTCGCCCTGATTCTCGGGGCGGTCATCGTTTTCGCATTCGGAGCGGCTCGCATTCTTCAGCTTCGACTGGTGGCTGGGCGGGCAAGGCGGAGGGGGCCAAGCTCTACCCCGCAGGCGAAGTGACCAACTCCAGCAAGGGCGCCAGATGACAGCTGCCAAGAAGCCGGCGCCGCGAAGCACGGCCAAGCCGCCCCGCCAGCCGAAGGCCGCTGAGCCGAAGACCGCAGAGTCTGTCGTCGAGGCCGGTCCGGTGGCCGTCCAGGTGGACTCAGGCAACGTTGCCGTGGTGGTCGTGCCTCCCGCTCGGGCCGGGATCGACCGACGGCTCTTCAGGTTGATCAACGGTCTGCCCCACTCGACGAACAGCGACCGCTACGTCAGCGTCATGTCGGACCTGGGCGAAGGCCTCGGGTGGGTGGCGGGAGGAGCGGCTCTGGCCATGCTCGGCGGCCCCAAGGGGCGGCGGGCTGGCATGGCCACGGCCGTGGCATCACTGGCGGCGACCTATGTCGTCCAGCAGCGCGTCAAGCCGCTGTTCCGCCGCGTGCGTCCCTTCGTCAACCGCGAGGCGCGTGTGGTCGGGATCCGGCCGCCCGACCACTCGTTCCCGTCCGGCCACACCGCCTCATCCTTTGCGGCGGCCACCGCCCTCGCGTTCTTCTATCCGAGGGCAGCTCCCCTGGCGTACACGCTGGCCACAGGTGTCGGCATGTCCAGGGTTCACCTCGGCGTGCACTTTCCTAGCGACGCAGCCGTCGGCGGTGTGATCGGCATCGGGATCGGCACGTTCAGCGCCTGGCTGTTCAAGAAGCGAGGCTGACGACTCCCGGATGCCCTCCCCTTTGGGGGGAGGGTGGGGGTAAGGCTCATCCTTCTCAGGCCGGTTTAGCGCGCCCGCGGAACCACTTGAAGCTCGGGGACGGCAGCCAACGTTCTGGGAGCCAGAGCACGAACGCCGACCAGCCGATGCCGAGAAGGACGCCGCCGAGGACGTCGCTGGGCCAATGGTCGCCCGACCAGACCCTGGCGAGACATGTCAGCACGATCACGACCGCGGCCATGAGCCACAGGAACGGACGGAAACGCGGATTGACCCTCGGCGCGAGCGCGAAGACGAGCATGAAGCTCAGCCAGGTGAAGAAGACGGCGTGCCCGCTGGGGTAGCTGAAGCCCGTGGTCGGGTTGAGAATGTGG
>CAAGKR010364077.1_pt1 | contig 33818 bp, 27 predicted proteins | sample 2556971 | NCBI WGS metagenome assembly CAAGKR01 (sample SAMEA5207829, study PRJEB30636) | soil metagenome | biome: forest; feature: boreal; material: soil | place: USA | collected 2011-09 | depth 1 m | reverse complement strand
GTTGGTCGGGGGCCCGGGATTTGAACCCGGGGCCTCACGGTCCCGAACCGTGGCGGGGACTTGTCCTCAGGTGTCCGACCGACACCGCAGCCGTCCTCGCGAATACGAAATCGACCACGCCCTGTCCTTGGGTAACCCGAAGGACCCTGCCGAATCCGGGAGGTTGTGACACGGCCGTGACACGGCGACCTCGATCCTGGCCGAGTCTCGACATCCACTGTCTCCCGTGGCGTATACCTTAGAACCGCCCGCGCACCAAAGGAGGACCACCGTGACCGAGGAGCAACCCCCCGCGTGGTGGGACGACCACTTCCAGCGTAAGGCCACATCGCTGGAGATGTCCCTGCGCTTCGTGTGGGCTTGCCAGAGGCAAATCCATCGGTTCGCGGATGGCCTGGCCGCACGACCACCCCTAGACTTCGACTACAGCAAGGCGGTCCACGCCCCGGTCGACACACAGCGTATCTACGACCTGTACAGGGTGGACGGATACTTGGTGCCGGTCCTGGCACACCAGGCACTCCGCTGGTTACGTAAAGCTGAGGCCGCGATGGGCCGCGATATTGGAACCCGATACTTGCGGGCTGGTATCGCAAGGCAGGTTGCCACCCTACGCGACATCTATGAACACTGGGTAGACCACGTTGACTCGTTTCGTGACAACACAACCAAGAAAAGGGCGGGGAAGCGGTTTGTAGCGGAAAACGCGAACTATGCCGCGCCGGGGGAAGGCTGGGGCATCAAGGTCCACGAAGGACCGCACCTAGACAACCTGAAGCTCAACGACCTGTTCGCTGATCTGCGGCAGATAGAGGACTCGCTGCTGGAGACGCAGCGTGAGTTGTTTTCCGCGGTGGGCCTCACCGTTCGCGATGGCGATTACAAACCGCTCTCCGAATGGCAGTACTTTGTCGGCGCAGTCCGTGTCGATAAGGAGAAACCGTGATCGCCGAGACATGGGTGGCAATCGGTACTGGGGTGCTCGCGCTCGCCACGTTCGTACTTGCCGCCATGCCTTGGCCGTGGACTGGCATGTATCGGCTGCCAAAGTGCTGAGCAAGCCCCGCCAGGTGACCAACGGTGACCTTTCGACCAGGGACTCCGCGTACGCGGACCTCACCTTTTTCAATAACAAGGTCTGACGTTGCCGCCTCTAACTCCTCAGCAGCGATAGTGAGGATCTGCTGCCGAGCATCCTCCGCGGCTCTCTGGACGGCTGGCCCAACTGAATACGTAATCTTGCTGCCACCTGCCATCCCCGCATATGGCATGTTGGTTGTGTCACCGCCTTCGACACGCACGCTTTCGATGTCAACCCCGAACGTTTCGGCTGCGATCATCGCCATAACGGTATTGGTACCGGTTATGTCCTGCGAGCCAATAAGCAGGCGCAGCGTTCCATCAGACTCAACCTTGCAAACGGCGGCTGCCGGTTCGCGTCCGCCAAGCCAGCCGCCCACCGCCACACCGAGGGCCTCTCGTTCCTCGAGCACCGCTGTATACAACGGGTGCTGACGAGCCGTCTCCAAGCAAGCGATGAGTCCTATAGCTGGCCAAACAGTCGAGTCGGGCTTCAAGTCGCCCTCGCGACTGGCGTTCTTCAGCCTCAGCTCCACCGGATCCATTTGCAGCCGAGCCGAGAGCTCGTCCATGGCGGATTCAAGAGCGAAGTAGACTTGCGGTGCGCCCGGCGCGCGGTACGCACCCACCGGTGTCTTGTGGGTGGCCACATCGAACCCCAGCAGGTCGAAGTTGGGTACTCGATAGGTACCACCCAGCATTGTGGCGGTGAACCCACCTAGAGCGCCTGCAGAAGCACCATTATCGAAAATGAGGCGAGCCCACAGTGCAGTCAGCATTCCATCGCTGCGAGCTCCGAGCTTCAAATCGATGACGGCGGCTGGGCCGCCACGGCCCATCAGAAACTCCTCGTTGCGAGTTAGTTCGACCCGAACTGGCCGGCCGACCCGTCGTGACAAGAGGACAGCCAGGGGCTCAAGCAGGCAAATCTTGCCTCCAAATCCACCGCCCACCGGCATAGGGACAACGCGGAATTGACTAATCGGTTCTTTCAGCATGTCGGACAAAGTCTTCCTGCATAGGAATGCGCCTTGAGTTGAGGTGTAGACAGTGACGGTCCCGTCCGGTTCGCTCAGAGCAATTGAGGCGTGCGGCTCCAAGAAACCTTGATGGACAGCGGGAATTTCGTAGCGGCGCGAAATCATGACCTCGGCTTCCTGTAGCGCTAAGTGAGCGTCTCCTCGCTGGAAGTGCGAAAGCGCATGAACATTTCGTGGCCTATCTTCTGTCGCCTGTCCTTCTGCTGTCGTGCCGTGAGCGCCCGCATCTTCCAGACCTGCCTTCAATTCGTCAAGGACGATTGGCGCATCGTCTCGCATCGCTTGCTCAGGATCGATGACGGCAGGTAGAGCCTCGTATTCGATGGTCAGAAGAGCCGCCGCGTCAGCAGCGACACCAGCACTCTCAGCGACAACAGCCGCCACAGGTTGGCCTACAAAAAACACTCGGCGGCTGGCCAAAGGCAAGTCGGGACCTGGCCAGTCGAACTCTTGAAGATCGGCCCCCGTCACCACCGCCAATACTCCGGGCACTGCGGAGGCAAGCGAAGAGTCAATGCGAACGATGCGGGCATGTGGTTGGGTACTCAAAACGAGCCGGGCATGTGCCAGATCCCTTAGATCAAGATCGGCAGTAAAGCGCAGAACGCCCTTCACCTTGGCTTCACCCTCGAGCCGGCGTTGGGAGGTCCCGAGAATGCCCATCTAACTAATTAGCACGCTTGTGCAATTGCGATGCAACGCGTCACAGAGAGTCAGGTGCCACAAACCGCGAATAATGTCGGCCATCGACGGATCATGATGATAGCGCTCGATTAGGCGACGTCCAAGAGGCCGAGGTTTCGTCCGAAACACTCGCGACTGAGCCTGGCCCGTCGGAGGGGTGTCAAACTGGCCCACCTTGATTGTTGCTACCAGAGAGGATATCGTAGCTCTCGAGTCAAATACGCTAGCTCGATCCCCAGTCCGTATCGACTCGCGGCCGTTTTAGCCATCAGGGTTTTCGTGATTGACATTCGACATATGGAGAACCACGCTGTGCGTCACACATCAACTCGCGAATTCAACAGACTCGGTGTTCTATAACGAACCCGTTTATCGACCGCTTGGGGACCTCTATCTCACTGTCGAATTCGGCGATGAGCTGTCTATTCTCCTGAATTTCCGTGTAATCGCCCTGGATTTGGCCATTAAAGCCAATGGTGTTAGAGGCGTCGCAGAAACCATTCCAACCAATCGCTCGTTAGGCATCGTTTACGATCCATACGCCGTCACCTTCGAAGATCTCGTCCGTACCCTCGAGGACCTTCAGAGGGAAATGACAGCGCTTACGGTCCTGCCTTCTCGACTGGTCACGATTCCCGTTTGGTACAACGATCCGTGGTCACAGCAATGTGCTGTCGACGCCGGCGTACCCAACAATCTGGAGTACATCGCGCAGATTAATTCGACGACGGTGGAAGGTGTGGTTCATGCGCACTCGGCTAGCGTTTGGTGGGTCAGCGCCGTTGGCTTTCAACCTGCGACCTACCAGGCACTTCCGCTCAGTCCGGAGTTTCGCTTCACTGCTCCCAAGTATCTGCGGCCACGTAAGTCCACACCTGAAAGAATTGTCTGCCAGGCTGGAAAGATCACTTCCTTCTATCCAGTTACGAGCCCAGGAGGGTATCAATTGCTTGGTAGGACGCCCCTGGACCTGTACGACCCACAACAACGAAATGTCGCCTTCGCCGATGGTCCGGTCCTTCCTCGAGTTAGCGACAGGCATCAGTACGTGGCGATTGATGAGTCAACCTACTGGGATATCCGCCGACAGGTTGAAGCGGGAACGTATGAATATCAGATTCGTCACGAGACGTTTGACCTGCAGGATTACGTCGCACAATTACTAAAGTCGTGACCTCGAACCACTGTACGACTATGACTACCGACTGATTTGTCCGGTACGCCTTCGGAAGCGCGACCTGTTTTCGACGTTCTCAACGGTGGTCTCCAATCGACGATTCAGGATTTGGGCCGGCCCGGTTTCCTTGCGACTGGAATGCCAGCATCGGGCCCTTCCGATAGGTTCTCCTTGGCAATTGGCAATCTCCTGGTTGGCAACGATCCGGGTGACCGGTATCTGATCGGCCGCCGGGTAGGAGATGCCGGCATAGAGATGCTCCTCTTTGGGCTGCAAGTTAGGGCACTCGCCGATGCCGTCATTGCGGTTACGGGCGGCGGTACAGAGCCGAAGCTCAATGGCGTTTCGATGCCGCGGTGGCAGTCGATCAGGGTATACGCGGGCGACACCGTCTCGTTTGAGCGCGGCGTACCAATCGGTGCTCGAGCTTACCTTACGGTTGCTGGTGGGTTCGAGGCACCACCCTTCGCAGGTAGCCGAGCGACCAATGTCCGGGCCGGCGTGGGAGGGCTTGGAGGTCGCGCTCTAAGGCAAGGGGACATCTTGTATGCACTCCAGTCTGCCCACCTTCTCGACGACCTGTCAGGGCGCACCTTGCGGCCCGACATCATCTCGACCCAGGTCGATCGACGCATTGTTCGTGTCGTCTTGGGACCACAGGAGTACCTCTTTACCGAAAAGGCTGTAGAGACTTTCTTGACGTTCGACTGGCGGCTCTCGCCGATTTCCGATCGTATGGGCTGTCGCTACATCGGGCCCAAACTCGAGTTCAACTCCCGGCCAGACTACCTCGTCGACCAAGCAGGCTCTGATCCGTCCAATATTGTGGACGACACGATACCCGTCGGCGGCATTCAAGTCCCCGGTGGGCTAGAGCCGATCGTCCTTCACGTCGACGGGCCCAGCCTTGGAGGCTATGCCAAGATTGCAACCGTCATCAGTGCAGACCTCAGGAGAGTTGGTCAGACACTACCTGGAGAAATCAGCGACTTCAAAGCAATTTCACCATCTGAAGGCGTTGCCGCCCTGACTGAGGTGGAAAATCTCATTTCTGAAGACTCAATCGTCAGCGCATGAGATCAGCCCTTGCGGCGACCTTCTCACGGCGTCCTAACGATCCTCTCCCTTGATAAATATCAACTCTGACGTTGGCGAATCGTTTGGGCGTTGGCAGCTTGGCAACGACGCCGCACTCATGCGCTACGTACCAACCGTCAATGTGGCCTGCGGATTCCACGCAGGCGATCCTCATGTCTTGGCGCGCACAATGCGACTTGTTGCTGAGAGCGGAGCGGAGCTTGGTGCCCACGTTGGACTACCAGACCTTCTAGGTTTCGGCCGCCGGATTCTCCAGATCAGCAGCGCCGAGTTGCGCGACTATGTCACCTATCAAGTCGGCGCCTTGCTCGGGTTCGCAATGTCAGCCGGACTTCGGGTTGGACACGTAAAGCCCCACGGAGCCCTTTATGCAATGTGCGGTGAGAGTGAGGAATACGCCTATGCATTGCTCGAAGCCGTGCGCGACATTGACTCCAATATGGCGGTTATTGCCGGTGGCAGCGCCGTGACTACTGCTGCCCGCGCTTGCGGCATGACTGCCATACCTGAGGGCTACATAGACCTGGCGTATAAGCCCAATGGTTTTCCTGAACTGGAAAGGTCCAAACGAGCATGGGATCCGGAAGAGGTGGCGGGTCGTGCCATCCGACTGGTTCGCGACCACACAGTTGAGGCCAACGATGGATCGGCGCTGACCATTGATGTGCCCACCATTTGTGTTCATGGGGACGCGTCTAATAGCGTAGAAGTGGCCAGGGTCTTGCGTGGGCGCCTAGAGTCAGCTGGCATTGAGGTAGTCTCCTTAGCGCGAATGCTCCGAGAACATCGCGTCCCTTAGTATCGACCCGGCCGATTTCCGGTCGCTACGGAATCAGCTGACGGGTTGGACTAGACCACCGCCGCCTGTGGGAAAACGAGAGACCTCGACAAACTTGTCCACTGAATACACCTGGCTACGCTAGGGGCCGGCAGGAGCCTCGACTTCGTCCAGCTTGATATCTGCACCGCGGGTGCTTTTGCGATAGTCGCGACTGGCAGCCTTTCGTGTCACATACCCGTCGTCGACATCTTGGCGGACCTTACGAGGGTCGCGCCCAGATGGCCTGCCATAACCGCCTCCCCCGCCGGTCATGACCTCCACTGTGTCTCCTTTGTTCAGGGGAATTGAGTTCGCCTTGAGTAGGTGTCTCTCTGCATCTCTACCGCGATTAATTACGACCTCTGGTGGAGCGCCTTGGTCGCCTCCAAAGACACCCCAAGCTACGGTGCGTGAGCGCTCAAACCAGAGCGATACGGACGCCGGTGCATCCAGGCGATAGACTCGGCGCAGCCCGCATCCGCCACGATTCGTTCCAGCGCCTCCCGTGTCGGGGCGAAAGCCGTACTCGGTAATCGTCAGTGGATACTTGGCCTCGTATACCTCTATTGGAATGTCCTTGAAGGCGCCGTTGACGACATTGATTAGTCCATCCTGTCCGTCCGATGTCTTTGAGGCTCCCCAACCTCCAGCCGTGGGCTCAACAGACAGGAATGCTGAACTCCCGTGCCGGGGATCTCGACCGGAGACGTAGATGACCATTGAGTCACCGTAATGGGCCGCAGCCACCGCGTTTGGCATAGCGTCTGCCAGAGCTTTAATAACTAGGTCAATCAAAAGGCCCAACGGAGTGAAGTACCAATGGCAGGCAGCTGGCTCCTGGGCCGAGAAAATTGACGACTGCGGCGCGACTACATTTAGGGTCCTAAAGGTACCCCCATCGACTGCCCGCTTCGGGGTGACCAGGAGCTTGAACGCCATGCGGCACGCCGATATCGTTTGAGCGAATCCACAATTAACGGGGCCGCGGGTCTGTTCTGATGAACCCGTGAGATCGATGGTCATCTTTTGTCCGCGCACCTCTACGCGCACCTTGACGACAACGGGCTGCGTGTCGAGACCGTCATTATCGAGAGCACCCTCAGAGACATAGACCCCATCGGGGATCGCCTCGACCGCTTGGCGCTCAATCGCCTCCGACTGACGGAAAACTTCGTCTCGTGCCGCCACAAAAGTCTCGTAGCCAAATCGATCGAGCACTTCATTGAGTCGTTTATTGCCGGTGCGGCAAGCCGCAACTTGCGCGTGCATGTCCCCGATCAATGAATAGCCGAAGCGGCCATTACGCCTCAGAAGATCGAGAATGTCTTCGCGAGGCTCGCCACCAGAGTAAATGCGGGTGGGACCCCAACGCATGCCCTCTTGATAAATTTCGTGTGAATCCATCGGGCCTCCGGGATCCTTGGCGCCCACGTCAAGCCAATGTGCTCTAGTGGCGACGAAACCGACAAGCCTATCCTTCCAGTGGACCGGCCCGAAGATCGTGGCGTCGTTCAAGTGCGTCCCGGTGATGTAGGCATCGTTGACATGAAAGATGTCGCCAGGTCGGAATGCACCCCAGCCCAGTTGTTCTGCAGTGCTCTTCACACAAACTTCCAGGTTGCCCAGGAACAGGGGAACTCCGACAGATTGCCCCAGCACGTCTCCGTTCTCGTCGAGTAAGGCAACCGCGCAGTCTTTGCCCTCATAAATGATGGGGGTGTATGCGCTTCGAATGAGAGTCGCGTTCATGTCCTCCGCGCAGGAGATGAGCGAGTTTCGGATGATCTCCGTCGTGACCGGGTCCGGGCTTGTCATTCGGCCCGCGCCCTCGTTATTACCAGGTTGAAGAGCTCATCAATGGCCATGCTCCAGCCTGGTGGCACTATGGCGGTCGCAGTGTCGTCCTCAACCACGAGCGGGCCTGTGTGAACCTCGCCTGACTTAAGCCACTGGCGGAGGAAAATTCTAGTTTCCATTGGGCCATCGTCGAACACGACTGTCCTCGTCGTCGGAGGCTCGCTATGCTCCTCAGCGGGCGCGTGGCGCACGGTGCTTGCATGTGGCATTCGCCCGAGGACGCCGAGTCTGAGATTGACGAACTCCACCGGGGCGTCGGGAGTGGCGTGACCGTAGAGCATGCGGTGCGAATCATGGAACGCCGAGGCGACTGCGGTTAAGGTGATCTGATCGGGGATGGGAACATTAACGGAGTACTCCTGACCCACGTACCGCATCTCGGCCGTTTGGATGAAGTAAGTGTCCGGCTCAGCGACGTGCTCGTCTGCGAGTAAGTGGCGACCTGTAGCGGCAAGACCTTCATAGGCAGAAGACACTTCCGACTCCGTGACCGTGGCCATCCGCCTGAAGAAGGGCATTGTGAGGTCACGACGGATGTCCGTGGTCAGCATCCCCCAGGCTGAAAAAGTCCCCGGACTCCACGGAACGACAACCTCTGGCATCTCGAGCTCCTCAGCCAACCACACAGCATGCATCGCTCCGGCACCACCAAATGCCACCAAGCAGAAATCCCTTGGGTCAATGCCATGACGGACAGTTATCGTCCGCATAGCATCAGCCATGCGTGCGTTGACGATAGCCAATATTCCCCTCGCAAGAGTCACCTCTGTGAGAGCGAGAGAAGCCGCCAATCCTTTGATTGCTGCAGATGCTGCTTCACTATCAAGTCGCATTCGACCACCCAGGAACTGCGTCGCGCTCAGACGCCCAAGCACAAGATTCGCATCGGTCACGGTCGGGTTCGTTCCTCCGCGCCCGTAGCACGCCGGCCCCGGGTCGGCGCCGGCGCTCTGGGGGCCGACCCGGAGCGCCCCCGCCTCCAACCACGCGATCGAGCCGCCGCCGGCTCCAATAGTGTGAATATCGACCAGCGGCATGAGAATTGGCAGGCCCTCAAGCTCAGCCTCAGACGAGAGTCGAGGCTTGCCACCGACGACCAAGCTCATGTCGAACGACGTTCCACCCATATCAATGCATAGAAGATTCGAGCGACCTGTCGCTTCAGCAAGACCGACGCCTCCGATCGCGCCCCCGACCGGACCTGACAGAAGCGTATTAATTGGAAGTTCTCGAGCTGCCGCGGCGGTCATGACGCCGCCGTTTGACTGCATTACGTGCAAGCGCGTGCCGATACCTTGTGCAAGCAGATCGGATTCCAAGCGGGTCAGGTAACCCTCGACGACTGGGGCGATGTACGCGTTCATCACCGCCGTCGATGCCCGCTCGTATTCGCGCCATTCGCGCGCGACTTCATGGGATAGCGTTATGGAAAGGCGGGGCAGCGACGCGTGCAGGATTTCTCGTGCCTGCAGTTCGTGTACTGGGTTCACATACGAATGAAGGAAACAGATTGCGACCGCTTGGATATTCTCGGCGCTAATGCGCTCGACTATGGGGCCGAAATCCTCCGCACGAAGCGGCTCGAGCACCGATCCGTCCCACTGCATGCGCTCACGCACCTCCATTACGTCACGACGTGGAACCAGGCGTTCCGGCTTGCGATACTGGAGCGCATACAGTTCTCGTCGATCCCCACGCGCGATCGAATAGAAGTCTCGCACCCCGGCAGTAGTGAGCAGCAGAACCCTGCTGCCCCGTCGTTCGAGAACCGCGTTCAAGCCAACCGTGGTTCCGTGGACGAGGTACTCGATCTCTCGCCGACTATCGATAAGTTCATTCAGGCCTGCCATAACGCCATCAGCAAGATTCTGTGGCGTGGTCAGCGTCTTACCTGAATACGTCTGGAAGCCAGGTGGCCCGGCTATGACAAAGTCGGTGAAAGTCCCACCGATATCGATCGCGAGTCGCAGGCCAGGCATATCGGTTCAGGAAGGTTGCGGTGGGCTGATTCTGGCTGTCAGACCGAACCCAGACTTCATTCCCAGGCACCTTGCTGCATCAGCGTGACTTAGTATAGATGTCCCTGGGTTGCAGGCTATTCAGTAAGGACTGGCCTCGGCGAAATCGATCGATATTCCGCAAGATGATCTCCGCGGATCCCGCCCAAACATCCGGCATGTCCGGAGTCCAATGGGGAGTGACGATCATGTTGGGAGCATCCCAAATCGGGCTGTCGCTGGGCAAAGGCTCCTGCTCGAAAGTATCGAAGGCGGCGCCGGCAATGACACTGCCGTTCAACGCCTTGACCAGCGCCCTCTCATCGACAATCGCTCCCCGCGCCATGTTTATCAGGTAGCTTGTCGGCTTCATGAGCCGTAACTGCGCTTCGCCGATGAGATGGAACGTCTCATTAGATAACCTCACCGCGAGCACGACAAAGTCGCTTTCGCGGAGTAGCTCGTCGAGCGTGTCACCCTTGTCAGCAACGTACATTCGATCAACAGTTGGCGGCGTCTCACCAGCACTTCGCCTGAACGCAAGTACTCGCATGCCAAAAGCCTTTGCACGCGAGGCGACCTCGTGCCCAGTGTGGCCTAGGCCGACCAAGCCTATCGTCTTGCCATACACTCCTCGACGGTCCTCATAACCGGGGATCCCCCTCCAGCGATGGGCCATCTGCGCAAGATGAAGCGCTGGGGCATCGTATGTAAGCGAAAGCATCAGGAAGAACACGTGCTCGGCAAGCACTGGGCCTGCGCGCCCGGCAGAACCTGTGACTGTAACTCCCTTGTCGAACATTTCGGGCCAGGCTGATGACTCAATCCCAGAGGCATCCGAATGCACCCACCGAAGGCGCGGCGCCTTAAGAAAGCGATCGTCAATGCCGCCGTCAATGATGGCAATGTCCGCGCGCTTCAAGGCCTCAGCAATCTCCTCGCGGTCTTCGCGACGTAGCTTGATAACCTCCGCCGGAGCTAATGCCTCCTCGAGCTTCCGCATGTATCGCGGTTCGACTTGAACCGTAACAAGAGCGCAGTCGATTGCGTTTGGCATTTTCGACACCGACACCTCCATTTAGAAATAAGCCTGAGCACCAGCCACGTTTAGCAACTTCTCTCGTTGGTCGGATCTGGGTCTCTCATGTCTGAATTTGGACGGACCCAGTCCACCTCCAATGAAGCGCAAATGGCTCGTCTCGAGCTGCGGAAGACTGCCAAGCCGATTAATCGGGTATGTCCACGACTATGAACTTGCCGTCGAGACTCACCAGAAAAGTCTCGGCCGTATATGGCCCTTTTACAAGACCTGTGCCAAGAGAATGATGATCGCGTCCCAATGACGCCCCGTCCACGACGCTGACGCTGTAACCGCGCACGCGCAGCCGCGACGGTTCGCACCAGGACAGACCCGTTCGAACATCAAAAGCCCACCCGTGCCAGGGGCAGGTAAGCATCTCTCGACTTGGGTCGTATTCAATCTTGCCTGGAACAGGCGATTCCACCCGTCCCCATAGGGAACCCTCGCACAAGGGGCCACCCTGGTGAGGACATCGGTTGCGGAGAGCAAAGAATTCACCACTAACGTTGAAGATGCCGAGTGATCTCGCGCCAACCGTCACGATGCGGCGATGACCCGGTGGAATGTCGACAACTTGGCCGACGACATAGTTCACGTTGCTAGGTTGTAGAGGTTCGTAGCGTTCCCGGAGAAGATTTTGTGGCGCAACTCGTCGGTCAGCCCCGGCATTAGAGACGGGTCCGGCAACTCAGCATCCCAGTGCGGATAGTCACTTGAGAAAAGGAGGCAGTCCGCGAGGTATGGGTACAGTTCAAACAGTTGGGCAAACCCGCGGCGAGTGTTGGGCTCTTCCATTGGCTGAGTTGACATGTAGAAACGCCCGAGCACGTACTCGGAAGGGGAGGCTTCTAAATGCGGCGCCTCGCTCCGGAATAAGTGCCACGCTTTGTCAAGACGCCACATTAGTGACGGCAACCACGCAAAGCCGTTCTCAAGCGAGACTAGCTTCAGGCTGGGAAAGCGAATAAATGCACCTTCGACAATCATGCTGACCAAGTTGGCCTGCATTGATTGGGCCGGTGCGACATGGTCCTCCAGGTATGACGATGGCCAGCCAGCCCCTGTAATCGGCTGACCAGCAGAGCCGAATGCATGAGTCATCACCCGGAGACCAAGGGCAGCGCATGCTTCATAAATCGGCCAATACTTGCGGCGACCCATAGGTTCGCTCGGCCGCCCCGTGAACTGAACCTGCACGAATCGCTTGTCGGCTGCTCGGCGAGTCAGTTCCTTCACGGCTTGTGGTGGATTCTCGACGGAGATAGCGATCGATGCACGGAGCCGAACATCTCGATCGAGCCAGACTTCCGTCTGCCAATCATTCACCGCCGTTGCAAGTGCGCCATCGAGATCTAGGTTGGGCAGTCGGCCAACCTCAGTAAGGGGGTTGATAATGGCGTACGCGACGTTCCGGCGGTCGAGGTATGTCTCGCGAATCATGTCCAGCTGGGACGCCCCGGGGACCGATGAATTGGATCCGGCATCCTTACGTCGACCCCACAATCTCGGGTAGAAGGAGCCACTATATATCCGAACTCCATAGCGTTCAAGGTACTCGCGCCAGCGCCGGGACAGATATGGATAGAGATCGCCCAACGAATCAAGATTGTTGTGAACGTCGACATCCACCAGCCCGGCCATAACGCCGGCCTCGGCTAGTCCCTGCTGAGATACCGGAATCATCTCGTCGGCCCTCCCACCTTTGGTTTATCAGCTCTCTCGCTCATAGCCGATACCATTCCCGCGCGTTGCCATTGGCGATCTTCTGAGCGGCTGAGCCAGTAACCTGGGAAAGGATTCGGTAGGGATCATCCTGGCCGTGAGGGTGCGGATAGTCGCTCGCAAACATCAGCAGTTCGGCGGCAGCGCCCAGCTGGGCAATTGCACCACTCATCAGTTCTGGGTCGCTTGCACAGTCGAACGGTTGGGTCGTGATGCGAAAGTGGCGCTGCACATAAATGGACGGAGGCTGCTTAACCCAGGGCACCACGCGTCGCAGGGCTTGCCAGTCTCGGTCGACGCGCCACAGATGAGGTGCCAACCAGGTGACTCCAGACTCAATTAGCGCGATTCGAAGAGAGGGATATAGATCGAATACACCCTCAGAAATCATGCTAGTGACCTGGGAGGCGAAGACGCCAGCCATGTCCACATACTCTTCAAGATAGTAAGATGGCCACCCGACCGGAGTTGGAGGATTGCCGGGTGCTCCTCCGAAATGAATGCCTACGACGAGATCGTGACGGGCAGCGGCCTCCCAGATTGGGTGAAACAAGCGATTGCCATACGGATGGGCTGAACGAGCCGGCAGTAGCACTTGTACGAACCCCGGATGGCCTCCAACTCGATCTATCTCTGCGGCAGCTAGGGCTGGAAGCTTGCTCGGCACGACGATGGAAGCGCGTAGCCGCTGATCCTTGTCAAGCCATTCCGAAATCTGCCAGTCGTTGACCGCCGAAGACAAAGCAACCGCCTGATCCGGATGATGCAGGGTGTCGACGGGATACGTGCAATTCAGAATGCAGTGCTGAACTGGCCTCGTCGAATCCAGCGCATCCACACGAAGCCGCTCCAGGTCCGCCGTCACGTATGCGCCGGTTGATGAGAAGGTGGTAGGGACTTTTGATACTTCGGAGACTCCTGGATTGGGATAGTACGAATCCGCTGGACCGCTGAACCCTGTGTTCTCGATAAACTCCACCCAATAGTCCGAAAGATATGGGTAGAGTGACTGAATCGACGGCAAGTCGTTGTGGAGGTCCGCGTCGATCAACTGAAGCTCAGTCTCCAGTCGCCCTCCGTCCTTTCCGCCCGAGTCGATAGCACCCACCATCATTCAGGCCCTCGCCCTTTGTGAGGCTCGCCACCCATCGCCCAGCTCGCCTCGGCAAATAGTCATCGGCATCGTCGACTTGCAAACACTGTCATTTGTCTGGGAACACCTTGAGGGTCGAGTCGATTTCGCGCTGATATGAGTCAACGCCACCCGACTCAACCTCGCTAAGCGTGACCGGTCGCCCTGCCCGATGCGACTCAAACAGCGCGTAGACGAGTGCGACGGCACGGAGGGCGGTTGCCCCGTCGACCTCAGGTTGAGTTCCGCGGCGGATGCATGCGGCCAATTCGTGATACTCGAGCGCAATTAGTTTACGGTCAGTCACAGGAAACTCAAACGAATATGTCAATGGCCGCTCCCCACCGAAGAGGGTCGCTGCGACTGGGTCGAGGCGGTAGCTAGGAGCAAGATCGAGTAAGTCTCCGCTCTCGACCGCGCCGCCTTCATCAAGGTGCACGCTGACCGGCCTTCCATTGCGGTCGCCCGGTGGGTTGATCGAACCGTGTGTCCCGAACACCTGGCGTAGGTGGAACTGCTGGCCATGACCTGCGTGATGGTCAGTCCATTGACCAACTGCCCCATTGGCGAACTGCAACAAACCGAACATTGCGTCTTCGCCGTCGGGCTCTATAACCTCCGGCATTGCTGTAGCCCAGCGCTCATAGAAACCGCCTGGACCAGACGTTTTGTGCTTATAGCGGCGCCCCTCGAACAATCGAACCTGGCCAAATGCACTCTCGACCGGACCAAAGTAGTACTGGAGAATGTCCGCGCTGTGGACTCCGACATCTAGGGGTAAAATGCCCCCAATCTTCATGTGTCGCCAGGGGGTGATCGTGATCGAATCACCTCCTCCGACACCGACTTCCAAAACAAACTGCGGCGATCCAATCGCTCTATCGTCGATCAACGCCTTCACCAGGCGGTTGATAGGGTCTCGCCGAAAGTTCTCCGCGACTGAAAGGATCCGACCAGACCGGCGCTGCGCTTCAATCACAACTCGGCAGCTGCGAATTGTCAGTGCTAGCGGCTTCTCGCAGAGAACGTGGAGTCCGAAGCTGAATAGCTCGGATACTACTAAATGATGTGTCGCGACTTCGGTGGCACACGACGCCGCCTCTAAGTCTGGAATCGCACGTAGCATTTCGGAGATCGCGCTAAAGACACGCGGGCGTAAGCCGAGTAGAGCCTCTGCTTCTTCGGCCAAGAACTTGGCGTTGTCGAGGTTCCGGTCGCAGACCGCGACAAGGTCGACATTCATGTAAGGCGTCTGCCCGAGTTCAGCAAGTCCAGCGACGTGGCGTCTACCCATCCCTCCGCAACCAATGAGAGCCAAACGTACTGGTTGCGTCGGATCGCCAGGCTTACTGTCGGTAGTAATCGGTTGGTTCACTGCTATCCAGTCTTGACCATCAACTACCGAATTGCGTGACGCAATGCCACCGCTTCGTTAAGGTCATGCCCGAGACCTGGCAATCCAGAGGGGATCAAGTAGCCGTCCTGCCAGATGAGCGGCGTCACGAGCAAGTCCGCATGGAACCCATCCAGCTTCTCGATTGACTCCATGATTAGGAAATTCGGGCAACACATTGCAATCTGCAACGAGGCTGCCGCGATAAGGGGTCCTGAATACAGGTGCGGTGAGATCTGCACGTAGTGAGCCTCAGCCATTCCGGCTATCTTCTTGGCTTCTAGAATGCCGCCTATCTGGCCGACGTCGAAGTTGAAAATCGCGGCCGCCTTATACTCGATGAGGCGGGCAAAATCAAACTTGGTCGTAAGCCGCTCGCCTGTTGCGATTGGGATTGTTGTCGCTCGTGCGACCAAGGCCATCTCCGCCATGTTTTCGGGAGGTACAGGTTCTTCGAACCAGAGTGGATCAAATTTCTCAAGGCGCCGAGCGAGGCGAATCGCGCCGGCTGCTGTCATCTGAGCGTGCGTCCCAATCATGATGTCGCATCGGCTTCCTACTGCCTCTCGGATGGATCGGATGACCTCCTCGGCAGTGTCCAGGGCCTCCAATGAGAACTGCAGTGGTGATCGTTGGCCGAGGCCCTGGGCTCGCACGTCCGTACCGAATGGATCCAACTTGACGCCAGTGAACCCTTCATGGGTGTATTCAAGAGCCCGCGCAGCTGCCTCCTGCGGCTCGACCCAGAGCTGCTCTTGCGTTTTGGAATCGTCACGCGGGTACAGGTAGGTGTACGTGCGCACTCGATCGCGAACTGCGCCTCCCAGGAGTCGAAATATCGGGCGCCCGACGTCCTTCCCGATGATGTCCCAGCATGCCATCTCGATACCACTGAGAATTGCAAGCACTGTGTGCTCAGTCAGACGGCCATATCCAGATACGGCCGCGCTCAAATTCGTCTCGAGCAGCAATTCAGTGTCTTCTGGATTCCGGCCGACAAAGCGATGCTTCACGAGGTCTTCGACCATAGCAGCCATCACTAACGGACTGAATACAGCCGAGATCATGTAGACCTCACCGTAGCCGCTGATCCCAGCGTCGGTATCCAATCGGAGGAATAGCCACACCCTACCGCCGCGATGCGGGGCAGGAACGGCTACTGGAAACGTGGTTACTCCAATGATTTTCATCGGCGATCCTCCTTCTTATGTATGGCCCCGAACCCGACCCTGGCGTTCGGCTGAGAAACATTCCTGCATGAAGGAGGTCTTCACCTTTCGGGGTCTGTGACAGCTCGGGCTGTCTCCAGCTACGTCATGACCCGTATCCCTAACGTAACGGCGTTCCAACTGTCCGTCAAGCTCAAGTGCCGGCGGACCAGCTCGACAACCCTGAAACCGCCGTCGAGACAGAAGGCACTCCTCCGGTCACCAATCGTCAGCAATCGGCACTCTAAAGCGCGCGCGCGCTCTGACCTGTGCCACCACTCTTGCGTCTGCGGAAGCTCGTGGCCGACAATTCGTCTGCGACTCGAACCTCGACGGAGCGACCGGAATAACCCTCGTCGCGTTTGCTGGCGGCCCCGCGCAACTTAGGAGCCTGACTCTGAACGATGAACTCTGACACCAGAGAGGTGCCGCTGGGCGAATGGCAGGTCGCCCGAGTCCCAAGGAAGTCGTGGAATTCCAGTGCTGCCCCACAGACTCGGGGCCTCAAGTGGCTGGCTGCGATCGTACCGGGGGCGGTCCACTATGACCTGATTCGGGCCGGCAAGCTGACCAACCCGTTCGCCAGCTCGCAAGCGGCTAAGCAAGCTGAGTGGGTTGCTGAAAACGACTGGGTATACCGCACGAGTTTTAGGCTCGGCCAGGCCGATCTCGCAAACGTAGACCTTGTACTGGACATGGACGGTGTCGATACGTTCTCGGACGTTTGGGTAAACGGGACACTGGTTGGGCAAACCGCGAATAACTTACGCGGATATCGCTTCGACCTCGCGAAAGACCATCTGATAGCCGGTTCGAATCAACTGCTCGTTCATGTCAAGGCTCACCGCCGGCTGGTAAGTTCGCAGGTCCCTGAAGCTTCTCGCCGACTTGCCCTGAGCCGCGATCGCCAGTCATATGCAGGAAAGGCCTTAATTCGCCGATATCCGCGCAGCTTTTCGAGCGGCAACGCCAGCCAGTTGAACCTCGGCACCGAGATTCTGGGGATAGGAATCAACCGACCGGTGCGAATTCTGAACAAACCCTCGGTCCAGATCCATGATCTCCATTTCCACGTAGGCGAAGTTTCTACTGAACTAGCCGACGCGAGTGTCAGTTTCCAGCTCGTAAGCGGCACCGCGATTCGTCCTGGACTCCATGTGCAAGTCTCCTTGTTGGATCCGCTGGGCGCCCAAAGTGTCGCAAACGCCACTGTACCGGCCACGAGCGATCCGACTTCGGTGTCCCTTAAGGTCAAGAACCCCAAGTTGTGGTGGCCCAGGGGCTATGGCGAACCCCACCTCTATCGACTTCGTGTTGAAGTCAAGGACGGGGACCTCCCGGTCACCTTCGATGCACGCCAAGTCGGCATCAAAAGGGTGGAGTTAATCAAGAAGCTGGAGTCGGGAAGGAAAACATTCAAGTTTGTGGTCAACGGAACGGAGGTCTACGTAAGGGGCTTCAACCACGTTCCCGTCGATTACATCCAGGTGCATGGAGCCTGGGCGGAATACGAACGGTTACTCGAACTCGTATGTGATGCGCATGCCAACCTAGTACGCATTTGGGGAGGAGGGTCGGTCGAAAGTGAGCGATTCTACGATGCGTGCGACGAGCTGGGCCTCATGCTTTGGCAGGATTTTTTCCTGCACAGCACTCTATATCCAGATTACGACCCGACCTTTGTGAAGGAGTTTGCCGAGGAAAGCGATGAATTGGTTCGTCGCCTCCGGAATCACGCCTGCCTTAGTCTCCTCTGCGGCGGCAACGAGCAACTGCAGGGGTGGGAAGAGTGGGGGTGGCAAGCAGACGTAGATTCCTTCTATGGCAAGCCACTCATCGATGAACTATTACCTGAAATCGCCCGCACCCTGTGTCCAGAGGTTCCGTATATCGTCAACTCTCCCCACGGCGGCAGGGTAGCCAACTCGCCTACCGAAGGAAACGTCCACTTCGGCAATAGCTTCTACCAGGCCACCAAGGACCCTCTTTTCCTAACCGAGACTTGCTGGAACTTTGAAAGCTACTCGAGGCCGCGAACGCTACTGACTTCGATGAACTTGGACGTGGACGACTTCACCGATCCAGGCTGGCCGGCGCGATGGACCGAGATAACTAGCCGCCCACTCATCACCAGGCAGCCCTTCAGCGGTTGGTACACACAAAGGACTCTCCGCGAGTATCTCCACGGACTGGAGATCGAACACCTCGAAGCCGACCGCCAGGGCATCTCCCTCTTGCGGCTGCGCAGTGGGTCGTGCAATGGCATCGTTTACTGGCCTCTCAACAAAGGAACGCCGCTGTTCGAGTTCGGGTGTGTCGACTACGCAGGGTATCCGCTGATGAACTTTTACCTAGTCAAGCGGCTCTTCGCCGACGTAGCGCTTGGCCTCTATCGAGACATCGATGACATCCGAGTCGTTGGTTCGAACTTGACCAGTGAGGCAATTCCGGCAAAATTGCGCGTCATTCACCTAGATAATGGAGGCACAGTCCTAAAGACCTGGGACACGTCCGTTTCCCTGGCACCTAAAGGAATTTCGCGGCTTGCTGACTTAAGCGGGTACTACAGGGCTGTCACGGACCGCACACGCGAGCTCGTGTTTGCAGAGCTTGTTGTGGGCGACGAGGTTTTGTGCGAAGACGTGCTCTATTTCTGCCCGATTGCAGAGTTTGAGACCGAGCCATCAGTTATCTCAGCCCGTGCAGATCGGCGTGCCGATGGCGAGTGGGTCGTCACTGTAGATGCGCCGGCCGTTGTGAAACTACTTGAGATCGAGGGAGACGAGAGGTGGCTCTTCGGAGACAACTACTTCACTCTGGTGCCCGGCCATCGCCGGCAGATCACGGCCAGGTTGTTAGGCGTTGAACCCGACAAGGGCTATGAAATTACTCTGTCAGACAGCGGCCAGTCCAAGCTGGTCCGCTGCGAAATGCCGGCTCGCACACAGCCGACGCCTCCGAGCGCAGGGGAAAGCTTGGTTTAACGTTAGACCGCAAGGTTGTTGCCCTTTCCACGCGGTACCCATAGCCTTGTCGCACTCATAGCACAGCCGTCTCGATGGTGTAGTCGCCGTCTGCAAACCGTGCCGGTCTGAAGGGCTTAAGGTCAAACGTTGAGCAGCGTCCGTCACGGATCAACTCCATCACAGCGTGGCCGGCCGCCAACGAATGCATTATTCCGTGGCCGCCGAACCCTACGCAATTTATCAGCCGCTCCTGCTCCGGAGCCGCACCGATGATTGCCTGATGGTCGGGCGTCTCCGGATAGAGGCCGGCCCAACATTTGCGGTGGTCGATCGGGATCGTCTGAAGAAAAGGAAAACGGTTGTCAACTCGTTCTGCAAGCGCCTCGAGGAAGGTTTGGTCAAAGGAGCTCTCATACGTTGGCTCATCAAGCGGGTCTGAATAAGCTAGGAGTAGTCCGCTTGCCTCGCGCCGAATGAGAACTCCAGTATCCATATCAACGCACATTGGGATTAGGTCCGGGACCTGGGACGTTGACTCGGTGCACGCGAGGTTTCGCCGGTAGGGCTGCACTGGCAGCGTCACCCCGACCATCCCGGCAAGAGCGCTTGCAAACGGCCCAGCAGCGTTCACGACAATTTCGGCCTTGATTGTCATGTTGGAGGTCTGGACCTCGAGTCCTCCGTGAACAGGAATAATCGCAATGACTTCTTCGGACAGTCGATACTCTGCACCCAAGCGCTTGCCTTCCTGCCAGAGCGCCAGCACTACACCATGCGGATCAATGATGCCGTCAGTGGGACAGAAAGTCCCCCGACGCAAGCCTTCCGCTCTCACAAAAGGAACCAAATCAACAATCTCGCGTGGTGTGAGCAATTGCACCGGCACGCCCATCGCATCTTGTAGGTTGAAGTTCTGACGAAGCCTCGACTCATTCGACGCATTACCCGCCATAAAGAGATAGCCAACCTGACGTAGGCCTACCAAGCCGCCCGTAGCGCGATCAAGGCCGGTGAGCGCTTCGATCGTAAATTGCGAGAACGCAATGTTGGCTGCCGTTCCAAATTGGGCTCGAACGCCTCCATTCGCTCTGCTTGTCGACCCCTGCGCGGGAGCAGAATGGCGATCTAGTACCAAGACCGAGGGAATGCCCGCGCGCCGGAGCTGTAAGGCGACTGCCAAACCGATTGCACCCGCACCGACAATGACCACGTCCCGCGTCAGGTATTCGGCGCGGCCACGGTCAGCATGCTCGGGGCTCGGTCCGACGCGTGGACCGTTCGGGATCATCGACCCAGACGGCGGCGGCAGATCCGGGTCATCGGTGTACTGGGCAGCATTGGGAACCTATAGCTGGTCTTTGGGCTGGCCGTAGTAAGCGGCATGACCATGCTTGCGAGAGTGGTGGCGTTCTAGCAACCAGTCCTCAATGCCCTGTTGACCCGGATCAAGCGCCACCGTATGAAAAGCAATCAATGCGATCTCTTCGAGTGCCACAGCGGTCACAACCGCATCCGCTGGGTCCAAACCCCATGCGAACGGGCCATGAGAGGCAACCAATGCGGCCGGCATTTGCAGGGGATCCAGACCTACCGCCGCCAATGTCTCGACTATCACATTCCCGGTCTCGCGTTCGTAGTCGCCTTGAATCTCGTTGCGACTCAGCCGCCGTGTAACTGGTATCGAGCCGTAGAAGTGGTCAGCATGAGTCGTTCCAAGACAGGGAATCGAGCGGCCCGCCTGAGCCCACGCGGTCGCAAACTTCGAGTGCGTGTGTACCACACCGCCTACCTTTGCCAGTCGACGGTAAAGGACAAGATGTGTAGGCGTATCCGACGAAGGTCTGTGCTTGCCATCGACGACCTGACCGTCGTCGATGCCCACAATGACCATGTTTTCCGGCCGTAGATCATCGTATGGCACACCGCTGGGCTTGATTGCCAATACGCCAGCCGCTCTGTCGATTCCGCTTGCATTTCCAAACGTCAGAGAAACGAGACCTGCGGTCACGAGCTCGCGATTCGCCTTGCAGACTCGCTCACGAAGATCCTCGTACATCAATCCCTTCGCGCGAGTACGCTCACGATGATCACCCTAGTCATGCGGTACGAGGTGCCCAGTTGCGGCAGGACCACATTGTCCTACCCGTCGCCAGATTCGGCAGGGTCACCTGAAACTGCCGGCCTACAAGCCAGAAGCCAAGTGGTAATAGGCTTGATTCCAACGCAGCTCCTTCGCTAAATCAGACAATCGCGCACTTCCATCGATCACCAGTAGTTCACTCTGGGCCATCTCGGCGAAGTGAGCGACTACTGGTACTCCGACCGCGGCGCTGAAGCTCGTGTGATGCGGTCCTCCAGCCAGGAGCCACGCCGCTGCTGCCGTCTTGAGATCCGGCCTCGGTTGCCAAACGGCGCGGCCAACTGGCAGTCGTCGCAGCTCTTCGTCCGGCAGTACCACGTCAACCTCGTTTGCAAGGAATCGAAAGCGATCCCCAGTGTCGATCAGCCCTACCACAATCGCAGGTCCTGGGGCAGCCGTGAAAATGAGCCTAACCGGGTCCTGCTTTCCGCCAATTGACAACGGATGCACTTCGCAGGACGGTCGTTGGGCCGCGATTGAGGGACACACCTCGAGCATGTGAGCTCCGAGAACCTTGGCTCCGCCAGGCGATTGGCGAGATAGGTGATACGTATAGTCCTCCATGAAAGAGGTGCCGCCACTTCGCCCGGTCGCCATCACCTTCATGATCCTGACCAGCGCCGCTGTCTTCCAGTCTCCCTCTGCGCCAAATCCATAACCCTCAGACATGAGGCGCTGGACGGCAATGCCTGGCAATTGCTCTAATTCGCCGAGATCCTCGAAAGTATCTGTGAATGCTCTGAAGCGACCGTTTTCAAGGAACTCCCGCAGCCCGGCCTCGATCCTCGCCGCGTATCGAAGAGCTGCATGTCGATTCCCCGATGGCCGCAATTCGGCCGCAACATCGTATTGGTCCTCGTATTCCTGAACTAGCTCGTCGACCGTGCTTTCCGAGACATTCTGAACACTTGAAACCAACTCACCAACTCCGAAGCCGTTGACCGAAACACCAAAGCGAAGTTGGGCTGCAACCTTGTCACCCTCAGTGACAGCAACCTCGCGCATGTTGTCGCCAAAACGCGCGACTCGCAATCCTTGTGCTTCATGCCACCCACATGCCGCTCGCGCCCAGTCGTCGATTTCTCGGACTACTTCTGGATCCCGCCAGTGGCCCACTACTATGGCCCGAGCCCCCCGCATTCTGGATTGAACGAAGCCAAACTCACGGTCACCGTGAGCTGACTGATTTAGATTCATAAAATCCATGTCGATTGAGGCCCACGGAAGATCCAGGTTGTATTGGGTGTGGAAGTGGAGCATTGGCTTTTGAAGGCGACTGAGTCCGGCGATCCACATCTTCGCCGGCGAAAAGGTATGCATCCAAGTGACCACCCCAATGCAACTAATGGCCGCATTGGCTTCGAGACATACCTGCTGAATTGAGTCTGATGTTGTGACCACAGGCTTGCGAACTATGGTGATCGAGATTTCCGGCGAAGCGTCCAATGCTTTGACGATCTGGTCTGCGTGATCCGTTACTTTCCGGAGAGCTTCGTCGCCGTAGAGCTGCTGGCTACCAGTTACAAACCAAACCTCAAATTGTGCGAGAGGCTTCATCCCTTTATCTGACGACTCCGCATTGCGAGGTCACCGGTTGTCAGGCACAAGTTGATGATCTGACGCCAGGACATCGTTACGAATCCGGCGAAGACGATGCATAACGTCATTCACGCCGTGGCCAAAATAGTCATGTAGGGCTGAATACTCAGCGAATAGCCGGTCGTAAGTTTGCGCGCGCCCTGGGTGGGGGGTATATGAGTTACTTTCCAATTTTCCCATCGCCTCAGATGCAGCCACCACATCAGGGTAAGCGTCAGCTGCCACCGCAGCGTGGATCGCCGCTCCGAGTGCAGGTCCCTGCCCGGAACCAATTACGCTGACGTTACGTCTCGTGACGTCAGCGTAGATCTGCATGAGGAGTGGGTCCTTGGTGAGTCCGCCCGCCACCGCGAGCTCGCGAACCGTGATGCCGCACGTTTCGAAGGTCTCGATTATCTTTCTGGTTCCGTAGGCCGTCGACTCGAGCAAGGCTCGATAGATGTCAGGCGGCCGAGTTGCCAGCGTGAGGCCGAGAATCAGTCCGCTCAGATCGTGGTCCACCAGCACTGAGCGGTTGCCGTTGTGCCAATCCAACGCAAGTAGGCCATGTTGGCCGACTTCTTGTTCACCCGCGAGTCGACTCAGGGCCGTATACACGCTTTCTCCGTTGCGCTCTGCGTCGGATCGATATGAGTCGGGCAAGTTATGGTCTATGAACCAGGCGAAAATGTCCCCGACGCCACTTTGACCTGCTTCATATCCCCAGTAGCCGGCAGTTATCCCCCCATCGACAACACCGCACATTCCTGGAACCTCAACAAGAGAATCAGCGTTCATTACGTGACATGTCGAGGTGCCCATGACTGCAAGCATCCTGCCCGGTGCAATTGACTTGGCGGCAGGGGCCGTGACGTGGGCGTCGACGTTGCCCACACAAACAGCAACCCCCGGTTGCAAGCCTGTCCATCTACTTGCCTCCAGAGTCAGGCTGCCGGCACGCGTTCCCAGAGCTGACAGTGCCTGCCCGATTTTCTTCTCGACGAAGTCGCCGAATCGTCGATCCAGCGCAGTCAGGAAGTCGCGAGAAGGGTAGTTGCCATCCTGGTAAATCGCTTTGTAGCCTGCGGTGCAGGTATTGCGTGTCTCAGTCCCGCAGAGTTGCCATACGATCCAGTCAGCAGCCTCAATCCAACGTTCGGTGCGCGCGTAGGTGTCCGGATCTTCGTCGAGGACCTGGAGCGCCTTGGCAAATGCCCATTCAGCGGAGATTCGACCACCGTATCGACCCAGCCATGGTTCGCCTAGTTCGCGGGCAAGTGCATTGATCCTGTCAGCCTGAGATTGCGCCGCATGGTGCTTCCAGAGCTTGACGAAAGCATGCGGGCGAACTGCCATTGATGGCGCTTGGCATAGTGGAGTGCCATCGTGAAGGACTGGCATCACCGTGGAGGCCGTAAAGTCGGTCGCGATACCGACAATGTCGGCTGGATTGCATCCGCTTGCGGCCACCGCCTGTGGCACCGCACTTCTGAGTACGTCTCGATAGTCTTCAGGATCCTGCAATGCCCAGTCGGGCGGCAGCGATTGGCCAGTACTGGCCAAGACGGAATCCATGACGCCGTGGCGATAGTTGTGAACTGCGGACCCGACCTCCGCACCATCCGCGACCCGGACGACCACGGCGCGACCCGACAGAGTGCCGAAGTCAACTCCGACTACGTACTTGTCGCAAAGTCCACCCATCACCTGAAGTTCCGCCGGCAGCGGGTCGGATCGTACCGAAGCACTATCGTCTAACCAGCTAACCGGACGGAGCCAGCCCGTTCCTCGGGTAGCCCCTTCCGGCCAGCTAGCCGACGGCGGCTAATCATCCCTTCAGACCACCGGTCGTGAGGCCCGCTGAGATGTAGCGCTGCGCCAAAATCAATAGCACGGCAGTTGGGATGCAGGCCAACACTGCCGTCGCCATGAGAGCGTTGTAATTGGCCGCCTCCATCGCACCGATGAAGTTATAGATGCCCACTGTGACGGGGACGACTACGTCCTGCGTCGAGATTGTGAACGCGTATATGAAGTCTCCCCACGCAAAAAGAAATGCAAACAGCCCCGCAGTAATGATCCCGTTACGACTCAACGGCACCACGATATGAATGAGAATGCGCCAGTAACCGGCGCCGTCGATCATCGCACTGTCGGTCAACTCACCTGGAACCGAGAACATGAATGCTCGGAGAATCAGGATGGCAAAGGGAACTGCGTGAGTCGAATCGGCGAGTATCAGTCCTTGATACGTGTCCAGTAGATTGACGTTGCGGAAGACCCCGTAAAGGCCCTGAGCCAAGACAATTGTCGGAAGCATCTGAGCGACAAATAGCCCGAACACGAACCACAAAGCACGCATTCGGAGGTGGGTCAACGCGTAAGCAGCAGGCGTTGCTAACACAAGCGTCACCAGCACTGTGCCGAGGCTGACAATCAGGCTGGTGATCAGGTTGGCTCCCTGCGTTCCGATGGCCTTGTTGTAGCCATCCCACGTGGCCTCCGTTGGGAACCAAAGGGGAGGAATGTGAAACAGACTGACACTTGGTTCTAATGAAACATTCAGCATCCAATACAGCGGAAAAAGCATTAGCGCCGTCAAAAGGATCGCGATCGCCGTTAGTCTCCAGCGCCAAATTGCCCTGATCGTTATCGCCCGAGTGCGAGGCTGCTCAAACCCTTGAGTTCGATGTGGCCAATCGAGCGGCTTGGATGCCATCTTTACCCTCGCCTACGCGGCGATGTCTGCTGAGCGGCTCGTCCTGACGTAGATCAGGGCGAAGACCACCGCCACCACCAGCAATATGTTGCCAACCGCGGCACCCTGGCCAAACACTAGGTCTCGAAACGATTTCGCGTACGCAAACGTAGCGAGAGTTTGGGTTGCGTTGGCCGGCCCCCCTCCAGTGACGATCCAGATCAAGTCAAAGACACGGAGTGTATAGATCAGCCCCAGCATCAGGACTATTCGAATGACGGGCGTCAACATTGGGAGTGTGATGTGCCTAAAGCGACTCAGTGCTCGGGCTCCATCGACCTTGGCCGCCTCGTACAAATCCTGAGGTATGCCCTGCAGTCCACTATGCAGAATCACCATATTGAAGGGAACCCCAATCCAAACATTTGCAATCAGTAATGCGAACAGCGCGTCCCATCGGGTGATCAGCCATGGGACCGGCGCGCTCACCAGATGAGTGCTTAGCAGTATCTGGTTCAACACCCCGAAGTCTTGATCGTAGATCCATCTAAATATCGTCCCAGACACGATGATAGGAACCAGCCAGGGCAGCATCAGAAGGCTCCGGAGCAGGGTGTTAAGCGGAAAGTGTCGATTGAAAAACACAGCCAAAGCCAAGCCCAAGGCAAATTGAAGGGCGATGGATCCAACCGTGAAGATCACTGTGTTAAGGACGGCGATCGAGAACACCGGATTCCGAAAGATCGATAAGTAGTTCGCGAATCCGACAAACGGCGCGTCGCCTGTGAAGAATGAGGCGACCGTGTACTTCTCGAAACTCATAGAAATGTTGTAGATCAGCGGGTAGCCGAAGAAGAGCAGTATGAATACGGCACTTGGCAACGCAAAGATCCACGCAGCCGTCACGCGCCTGCGATGCGGGGTCTTGAGAAGAGGCGCCGTGAAGCGCCCGATTATGCGGCGTGGCCCCGACAGCTTCCCAGTAAGCCAAGCCTCGCGCGCGAAGGTTCGGGAACTAAGCGTCACCGACCAAGTTGCCCTCGCACGTGACGGCTCATCGTTGCCAACACCGGCCCTCCGCTCCTGAAGACTCATTCTCTAAATAGCCCAACCCAGTTAGGTTTGGAGGAACCCGCGCACGCGGCGCAGGTTCCTCCAGGTGACGTTAGACAGAATCAACCACCCGGGATCGCGAGGGCTATGACGCCATGATCGTATCTATTTGCGCTTGAGCTGCTGCAAAGGCAGCTGCAGGCGATTGCGCGCCCGTGAGTGCCGACTCGATGGACGACGCTGTTACAGCGGAAACCTGCGAGTACTTCAGGCCACCCTCATCAGCACGTGACTTGGCGGTCGGGATGACGCTATTGAAAATCTGCATCGCCGGATAGTTGGTCGCTGCCTGAGCAGCAAGGGTGGCCGTTGGCGGTACGTAATACACGTTCTTTGCCCACGTCAGAATGTTTTGGGCGGAATTCACACAGGCCAGAACGTCATACGCCTTCCGCGCGACTGCAGAGTTAGATTGCCTAGTAATCCCCCAAGCACCACCTCCAAACGGCACGATCACCTGGCCTCCAGCTTGAGGTGTTGGAATCGGAGCGATGCCGAAGTCAAACGGAGCCTTCGTAATAATCGGAAGGTTCCAGGGACCATTGATCACCATCGCGACATTGCCAGAGATGAATTGCTGCGCAAGGTCCGCCTGGGAATAGCTCACTACCGACTTTGATGCAGATCCGTTGTTTACCAAAGTCGTCCACACCTGGAGTGCTTGAATAGCCTGTGGTGTGTTCAGATGTAGCAGGCTGCCTCCGTTTGACCAAACGAACGGCTCGAACTGCCAAGTTCCTTCTTCTGTCGGATTGGCGCTGAACGCGATTCCCTTGGTCGTGCCTTTAGTCAAGCTTTTTGCGTCGCTGATCAGTTGATCCCAACTGGCGGGTGGGTTTTGTATGCCGGCCGCGGCAAACAATTTCTTGTTGTAGAAGAGCGCGATCGTGTTAACGCCCTCGGTCATACCGTAGACGTCGCCGTTGTACGACACGCTCGAGCGAATACCAGGAAAGTAGTTGCTGGCGGTGAACCCAAACGTCTTGAGAGGCACGAGTGCGCCCGTCGAGGCCACCTGTTGCAGGTTGGCAATGTCGACATTAATGATTGCATCGGCAGGTGTGCCTTGGCCGCTCGAAGCTTCCTGGATCACTTTTTGCAAGCCGGTGTTCTTGTCAAGTTGCTCAAGCTTCACAGTCACATTGTTTGCCGTTCCACAGGACTGGAACTGGGCCTGATTGAAGGGTGCACTGAGCCCCGTCGGTGCGCCCAGCTCCGTAACGGTTGTGACCGCGCCGTTGGAAGATGAACCGCCGCCGCAGGCCGCAACCACCATGAAGCCGCATAGTGCACTCAGAAAGGTTGCGCTACGCCGGCTTTGGAAGGTGGCCCTCCACTCTCGCGTACCCTTAGTCACTCTGGTTACCTCCATCAAATCCGTGATCGTCGAAGCCTGGACGGCTGAAATGCCCGGCGACGAGCCACGAGTTGTGACAGCGCTGCCAGAATGCGTCCCATCGTGATCCGGCTCCGAAATTCTGTCAACCTAGGCGGGTAACGGCGCATCTGTCAGGCATAGGCGTCGAGGCCGCCTTCCACTCGCTTGAGAACTACAAGATCGCCTCTTGTGTGACCGAGTCGAACAGATGAAGATGCCGGACGTCCACGCTTAGGGTCACCCGATCTCCCGGCGCGAGCGCAAGGTCTGGATCGACCCTAGCAGTGATCGTGTCGCCACCGACCACTCCGTAGGCATATTGGTCCGCACCAAGTACCTCAACAGCCTCGACCCTTAGGTCCAAAACGGCGCCTGTAGTCAGGGGCTTCTCTGAAAGTGCGTCCGGCCTAATCCCCAGAATCCCCTGCTCCACGCCTGGAGCGACCGGTAGTTCGAGCTCGAACCCGGAAGCCTTAGCTACCACGCCTGCGATGGTGACAGGAACGAAATTCATGGGCGGGCTCCCAATAAAACCAGCCACAAACATGTTCACAGGCTTGTGGTAAATATCCCGTGGAGCTGCCACCTGTTGGAGGATTCCGTCCTTCATCACAGCGATCCGGTCCCCCATCGTCATCGCCTCGACCTGGTCGTGGGTGACGTAAATGAAGGTCGCTTGAAGTGATCGGTGCTGCTTCTGCAATTCAATCCGCGTCTGTAGGCGAAGCTTGGCGTCGAGGTTCGACAGCGGCTCGTCCAGTAAGAACGCCCTGGGCTCGCGGACGATCGCACGCCCGAGCGCAACGCGTTGTCGTTGGCCGCCGGACAATTGCCTCGGCTTGCGTTTAAGTAGAGTTCCAAGCTCAAGAATTTGTGCAGCGCGATTGACGCGCTTTTCGATCTCCGCACCGTTCGTGCCGCGCATTTTTAGGCCGAAAGCCATGTTGTCGTGGACGGTCATATGCGGGTACAAGGCATACGACTGGAAGACCATGGCGATATCGCGGTCACGGGGAGGGAGATTGTTGACAACGCGATCGCCAATTCTGATCTCCCCGGAGGTGATGTCTTCAAGCCCGGCAAGCATCCGCAGGGCTGTCGACTTTCCACATCCAGACGGGCCAACCAGGACCATGAACTCTTTGTCCGCAACTTCAAGGGAGAGGCTATCCACCGCTGTGGTATGGCCCGCGAAACGTTTGGTGACCCGGTCGAACGTAACTGACGCCATTTCGGGCATATCCTAGTCGGCCGTGGCCTAACTGCGAAGGCTCGCATCTCGGGGCCCGTCGACCGGTCAGCGGCTGGCGTCGACCTGGCCTAGCATGGGAGTTGACCGCTTACACGCGCGCCAACCTGCCGGGGCGAATTAGTTTTGAGAAAGAGTCATAGTCGAGACAGCTTCTGGTGTGAGCTGACCGATGCGGCCCAAAATAAGGTCCGCCAACGATGTTGATTCCGCCTCCGGCGGGAACAGTGAATTGGGGATCGCGATCACTCTCGCGCCGGCCGCAGCGGCTGACCGAATGCCATTTGTAGAATCCTCAACAACTACACACGCGTCGATAGGCAGCCCTAGTCGGCGTGCTGCCTCTAGATAGACGTCGGGAGCTGGCTTGCCTCGGGAGACTTCATCACTCGAGACAACGACATCGAATTTGTCGGTGATTCCGGCCCCTGTTAGCACAGCATCGATCAGAGATTTTGGCGAGCCCGAGGCCACGGCGAGTCGCCACAGAGACGCCAACCCGAGCACAGCTTCAACCGCGCCAGGCATAAGCGGCAAATGGCTCCCATATTCGGCCCGCATGTCGGCGATAACCAGGCGTTCAACATCGGGCGCCCGCAATCTCACGCCCAACTCGTCTGAGAGGTACTCAGCCCACTCCCTCGTACTCACGCCCATCATGCGTCGGTGGCTATCGTCACGCCAGACGCCGCCATGAGATTCAACGAAAAAGCAACGCACACGCTCCCAAACTGCATCCGACTCCACGATGACGCCGTCAAGATCAAAGATTACCGCCCTTATCTGCAGGGGAAAAGCTCGCCTATAGTGCTATTTGACATCTGGCACTCCGAGGTCGCTTAAAGCGAGTTCCTCAAAGATCTTCACAACCGATGAATTGTCGAGCTCTCCATCACCATGAGCCACGAGGGCATTAAACAACTGCTCGACCAAAGCAGTTATTGGCAGCGACACCGAAAGCTCACGGGCGATTTCGAGCGCGATGCGCAGATCCTTGCCATGCAGACGCACAAAGAAACCTGGTGCGAACGCATGGTTGATCATGCGTTCACCGTGGACCTCAAGTAAGCGGCTGCCGGCGTAGCCTCCCATTAACGCCTCTCTGATCAGGCCGGGATCAACACCAGCCTTGCCGCCAAGCACAAGCGCTTCGGCGATGCCGCAGAGGGTCGCAGCAATGACGACTTGATTACATGCCTTTGTCACCTGACCTGAACCCGTGTCGCCTACGTGGACGATCTTTTGACCTAGGAGCCGGAGCAACGGTAGGCAGCGCTCGAATACAGGTTCAGGGCCGCCGACCATGATTGACAGGGTGCCGTCCCGTGCACCAGCCGGCCCCCCGCTGACTGGCGCGTCTAGGCAATCCACCCCCTGCTCATTGAATCGGGCTACAAGAGAACGGGTGACTTCTGGCGATATCGTGCTCATGTCGATCCAAGTCATCCCGGGCCTCGAGCCTGCCATCAATCCGACGTCACCGGTCAGTACGTCGGTCACATCCGTTGAATCGGGCAGCATCGTAAAGACAATGTCGGCTCTCCTGGCAACGTCAGCTGGATCAGTTGCTGACTCTGCTCCTCCTGCGAGCAAAGCCTCTGCCTTCGCCGTCGTCCGAGTGAATATGACAAGTTCGTGTCCCGCGTTGAGCAGATTACGTGCTATCGGGAAGCCCATGAGGCCGATTCCAACGAATCCAAGCTTCTGGCGCGCCGACGAGGCCGCTACCTCTTTCAAGACTTCAGCGTTGCATCATTCGAAGCAATGCTGGCGCACATCTCGTTGATGAGACGGAAGCTTAATCACTCAGCCAGCTGCAGAAAACCGTTCGCCAAGCTGTGACCTCGCTCACCTGCTGGCTCGCCTTCCTGCCGCCACGTGCCCAGCGCATCGCGATGCTGCCGTTCACGGCTCACCTCTTCAGGCTTTGCGGTTGTTGGGTGGAAGTGGCGGGAAAACTCAGTTAGCCAGCGGGCGGCTTTAGAGAGTCGCTCCCAACTTGGAATGTCATCGTCAGAGAGAAGGCCGACCAGGGTCGTAACTGGGGGCATGTCCGCCAGATACTCGATTATGTCGCCAAGCTTACGGATTTCGACCGGGACGTCATGCCCATTGCCGAGGCTCGATCTACTGAACTTGGGTTTCCGCACTGTGTCGACGCTCGGCATCGACGCAGGGGAGTGACGGACATTAACCCTGGCTTCAGCGACCCGAGCCCGCTCTTCTCGGATCACTTCCTCGACAACATCAGCAGCAACACGAGACTCGCCAACCATTCGGGCCCGGATTGTCCCGACGACGACACTGAGGTTGGGCTTGATTTGCCCAGCCGCGTAAGTCGAAATGTCCGGAATTCCGGACATTCCCAAGGCGTCCTTAATCGCCAGGATGACTCGGGCCTGATCGAGCAGCTCATAAGAGCGGCTGCGGCTGAGCCCAAATTCACAGCGAACGTAGTCTTCCCATGTTCGAAAACGAAGCGCCGACCACGCTCTCTGCTGCCTGGCCTTGAGCAGCAAGATGCACACATTCTTCAAATCTGTCTTGATTCGCTCAGTCAGCGCCCGCGCTTCTCGCTCCGTGAGGGGTTGTTGCGCGGCGGCCGCATCGCCGAAACGATCTCGGATTGCGACGCGCCCTCTCCGGACGGACAAGTGAGCTCCCGGATCAGTGCTCGCGACTACACGTGTCTGCACTGGCGGCGGAAAGACTGTTTTCGCGTCCATATCGAGACAGGATTGTTGCTGACTGAAGATGATCTCAATTGCATCTTTGATCAGCATCTTGGGAACAAGCCCTCGAACCGCACCTCTCAACTTGTCTTCAAGTTCTGCAGTTACGACGAGTTGCCCGCTCTCATGAGCGTCCTCAAGGTCCTTGAGGCATGCGTCCAGGATTCGCAGGCGCTGGCGGGCAGCTGGCATCCGCCCTTGTAATCGAACTATCGCGGCGCCATTCACCGCATGCGCACCGGCCGCAAGAGAGACATCACGGGCTCTTTCCGCCGGCGTGCGCTTTGATACATCAGGACAGATCCCTACTCCGTGTTGCGAGTTCTTAAGTTCTTGCAGCTTACCAGCTTACCTACCTACCTGACAAGTTGCCCTAGACGTCGCTTCCCACAGCGACGACAATCGGCAGAAGATCCCAAATGGTTGCCCATAGCGCCCTTCATGACCACGGCGGTTCGGCGGAGGTTCAAGTCCCGCGCGCGTTCGGCAACCTATCGAGCCGCACCCTCTCTGAGAGGGTCAGCCAAGAAATCATTAAGAGCATAGTCCGAGGCGATTTCACGCTCACGGGCTCGCTTCCCTCGGATAACGAACTCGCAAAGCAATTTGACGTGAGCAGGCCCGTGGTGCGAGAGGCGGTCAAGGCAGTCGCGATGCTCGGTTTGATAAGCCGCCGCCAAGGCCGCGCCACCAGGATCGCGCCAGAGAGTGATTGGCGACAACTTGCACCGGAGTTGCTCATCGCTCGGACAGAGACGGGCAGAACGGAGATTGGTTCAATTGACGACATCCTTTTGGAGTTGCTCGAGTTAAGGCGGATCGTCGAAGTCGAGGCTTCAGCTCTTGCGGGGGGTAGGGCGACAGACGAAGACATTCGAGCGATGCGGCAGCACCTCGAAATGATGGATGCATCTCTGAACGATCCCGACGCCTTCACACACCATGATTTGTGCTTTCACAATGCGGTGCTCACGGCCGCGGGTAATCACCTGTTGCCACCGTTATTCCAGCAGCTGCACCCCTTGCTTGAATTTGCGCGCCGGTTGAGCCACGCCACGCGTCAGGGCGGACTAAAAACGTCTCAGGACGGACACCGAGCGGTGTTCGATGCCGTCCTTGCAGGTGATTCCGAGCTCGCACGCAAGTCAATGGCCGACCACTTGAGCTGGACAGCCAATCTCGACTTTTCAGAGCGCGAACGTCGCCTCGAGGGAACGCACAGGCGTCACGCCCAGCCGCGACGAAGCATCGGGCGGTCTTGAACTAGTACCAGACCCTGTTTCCTATCGCGAAACGACTCCTCGGCGCTTATGGAGTACCAAGGGCTGACATGAGCATCACGATGTTTCCCCAATTGAATGATCGAAAGTGTCCAAGCCAGCGCAGGGCCGTTAGCCGGCTTCCAGTGAAGGCCAAAGGCTGTTTGGGGCTCAGTGGGAGTCGGGTAACGCTGACGAAAGTCCGGTCGCTTGACTCCGCTGCGCGTGGCCATGTGAAAGTACCCGTCTGTGGCCAGTCAATGTCCCCACCCTCAACCGTCTGATTTAGGTATGGGGTACGTCCCCCGGAGCGGGCAAAGTGGAGTTGCTTCAAATCCACTCACCCGACCGGAGGACCTACCTATTGAAGACGACGAGGGAGCATTTGAACATCATCGATGCGTTTCACCAGCTCG
>CAAGKR010164120.1_pt1 | contig 33871 bp, 23 predicted proteins | sample 2556971 | NCBI WGS metagenome assembly CAAGKR01 (sample SAMEA5207829, study PRJEB30636) | soil metagenome | biome: forest; feature: boreal; material: soil | place: USA | collected 2011-09 | depth 1 m | reverse complement strand
TCTGCCATGTGTTTCGTTGGGTTTAGCGAGGCCGTATTCGGAGCTCTTTTGTCATAGGGCGATTGGGGCCTGTTCAGGCTGCCAGCGCCCATCTCCTCCCAATAACACCTGTTTTCGGAAGGGCAAACCCGGCCGGTTTCGGCGCTGTGGAATCAGGCGTTTACAGCGCACGATTCCGAAGGGTTTTTGGAAGGGGGCTTCAGGGCTCGACAGGCTGTGCCGCTGCAATCCGGATAGGCGCGGCAGCAGTCGTAGGCGTGCTTCAGCACGTCTAGCCGATAGATCTTGTCATACAACGCGTAGAAGCGAAAGCCGGGTTCATCCTTCGCTTTTGCATGTAACGCCGTCCGCAGTCTCTGAACGCTTTCCGGAGTTGATAGGTTGCCCAATCTCCTGTCCCTTCCCGCTTCCCGCGTTGTTCTGAACTGAGGCCCCTTTCCTCCACCGGCGTTACCCGGCATCTCAGGTACTACGAGCCTCTCCGCCACCCCACTGCGCCCAGCCTCACCGTCACCGGTTGCCAGTTGGCCAATACACTCGGCCACGCACGGGGCTTCCCGTGTTGCATCGGTCTTCCTCTTGTATGTGTGCTATCGCCATTACCCCGGCGGAACCACAAGGTGCTCACTTCGCTCGCTTCCCTTGCGATGGCTGCCTTCCCCGGAATTTTGGCGGGTCGGCTTCCGCATTGCGTCTTTCGAGGCCTGCTCAGCGTTCACTCGCGTTACGGCCCGCATACTCGCCAAGTCACTGATATGACCCTCTACACCGGAGGCTTCAGCCGCTTCGTTGCCTCCATGGCTGCTCCGATTGCTACCGGTTGGAGCGAAAGCTGCCGGGCGGGACTTCCACCCGCTGGAAAACCGTGCCTTTGCACGGCGCACAAAACTCTGGACACTACCTCGCTCTAAAGTCGCGCCTCTGCAAAACCGGACTTTCACCACGGGCTGATAAAGCTGCAGATGCAGAGACAACAACGGGCCGTTTTCCGACACGTGGAAGTGTCCGGAAAACGGCCCGTTGCCGTACCTGATTTACACGATCATTCCACAGTGAGTGAAAACACCATAGTCTGTTGAATGGAGCCGGAAGTTGCAGTTACTCCAATCATTGTAGAATTTTGATTGATTTTTGCCGGTGCGCACCCGTTTATCGTGGCCATGGCCAGTATGCATACCAAGAGCATCATCAGCCGTTGCAGCAATTTCCGCCTTCTCAATCCAAAGCAGCAGAGAAGGGCAGCCAGTATCGACGCCGGATACAGCGGCTTGTTGCTGTTGAGCACCGATGCGACAGTCGTTTTGCTAAGGGTCATGGTTGTTGTTACCGGTGCAGTCGTCTTCGGCGTAACGCTTGCCGGGCTGAAGCTGCACGACACATCGGCTGGAAGCCCCACGCACGCGAATGTAACCGCCGAATTGAATCCATTTACCGGAGTGATTGAGATGGTGGCTATTGCGCTGTTTGCGGAGGTAACAATCAACGCTGGCGTTAGACCGGAAGAAGCACCGGAGATGGTAAACGTCGGCAAAGTGTTGGCCGCCGCAACTACCGAGTAGGCCAGGGTGACGTCGTTGAAGGTGAAGTTATAGGCGGTGGAAGCACCCGAGGTGAAATTGATGTTGCCGGAACTCACCGGACTCAATGCAGCCACGCCATTCGTGCCACTTGCGCCCCAGCTCGAAGCATTGGACCAGTCTCCATATGCATCGTACTTGTACGCGTAGGTGGTATTTGGGGTCAGCGTCACCAAAACCTGCCAGGTATCTTTTCCGACCAGCGTCATTGACGAAGTGCCCCAGCTGTTCATCGAGCCGCGCAGATCCATCGTTGGATAGACGGCGGTAAACGCCGAGGCGGCTGCGGTGGTCGCCGAAGCTATGGAAGACGCCGCCGAAGTTCCCGCGGTGTTTCCGGCCGTCACATCGTAATAATAAGTGGTGCTGGCTGTGAGGCCGCTATCGGCATAGCTGGCGCTGCTCGATGTTCCGATGGAAGTGAAGGTTCCGGTTGCAGAGGTGGAGCGGTACACAGTGTACGTTGTGGCTCCGGTGCTGGCGGTCCAGGTGAGGTTGATGCCCGTGCTTGAAGCGGTCGTTGCACTCAGGTTGGTAGGTGCTGCCGGGGGAGGAGTCGCCGCAGTGGTCGCCGATACCGTGGAAGACGCCGCCGAAGCTCCTGCGCTGTTGCCGGCCTTCACATAGTAGTAATAGGTGGTACTGGGACTGAGGCTGCTATCGGAATAGATGATGCTGCTCGTGGTGCCGACAGAGCTGAAAGTCCCGGTCGAAGAAGTGGAACGGTACACCGTGTAGTTTGTGGCCTGGCTGCTGGCGGTCCAGGTGAGGTTGATTGAAGTGCTGGAAGCGGGCGTTGCACTCAGGTTGGTGGGCGCTACTGGAGCCACCGACGGGCTGGCCTCGGTTTGTCCGACGTAGATCGCGATGGCCGGAACCACTGAATCGCCACTGGCGGGATTGCCATTGGCGGGCACGGTGACGTTGGCGTTGCCACTGGCGTCGACCACGACGACATCTGCCGTGCAAGAGCCGCCAGACAGGGTACCGTTGAGAATGTTGCAATAAGTTCCCGCAGGCAGTCCGGTCGCGAACGTCGTGTTCCACACGGAGCTGTCGTTGTTCAGCGCCACGAAGCCCAGTGCTGCGCCGGCAGTGACGGTCCCGCTGCTGTTAATGGAACTGGCGGGGGCGCGGCTGAACGCAATCTGGTTGTTGGTGCCCACCGTCCAGGTGCTCATGCTTGTGCCGTGCACCGCGGTATTGAACTTGACCATGTTGGAAATATCCGTCCAGCGGTGAATGAAGTCCCAGCCATTGGTCGGCGTGGTGCGCGAATTTGGCACCTGCGCAACGCCATTGACGAATGCGCTGGTGCAGTCGGTGGCGCTGGTGCCTACGGGAATGAAGCAGCCGAACGGCGCTGCATTCTCGTCGGTGAAGCGATAACCGGATTGCACCAGTGCCATCACTCCATACGGCGAAGCCAGCATAAAGATGTTGGCAAGGTCGTAGCGATAGGAGGTGGTGGCGTCATTGGGGTCGCCCTTGACAAAGTCGCTGGCGTTCAGTGAATTGCCGTTGTTGCGCTCGGTGTCCCAATCGTCGACTAAAGTCTGTACAATGGCCGAATCGTCAAAACTCCAGGTGCCGCCCCATTTGCCGGGCGTACCCATGTCGGCCGGGATGGCCGCCAGCGACGCGCCATATTCGCCGCGCAGCGCCTGCATCATCAGTGTGGAGAATTGAAACTCCTGGATGGCGCCGATGGCGGCGAATTGCGAACGCGGATTCGATTCTCCGTCAACAACCACCTCTTGGGTAACCCACGGTGTCTCGCTTTCATTCGTCAGCGGCTGCACTTTACTCACCGCAGCGAAGATTTGCGCCATCGCAAATTCCTGCTGGTGTTTGGCGGCATCGATGCGGAAGCCGTCGATGCCCATGCTCAGCAGCAATTCCAAATAGGCCTCAATCTTGACCTGAGTAGTGGGATTCTCGGTGGCGATGTCCGGCATTCCATCAAGCCAGCAGTTCTGTGTGTCGTACTGGCTGATGCCGCCAGGGTATTCGGTCGCGAAATTGGGCAGAACAGAGGCCGCAGCCGCGTTCGAATCGCTGGCGTCGGACAGAGTGGTTTGCCCATTGTAGTCGTTTGAAGTAATCGCGCACCCCGAGTTAGCCGTGGTACCCGAGGTATGAAAATCGGTCGCGGTGAAATCCGGGTAGAGCAGCGTATTACTGTTCCAGGAGGAGGTGCCGTCGGTTGCACCATTCGGTGCGGTCCCTGAACCGCCGGCCATCTGATTGGTTACGACGTCGGCGTACACACGCACTCCGGCAGCATGACAGGCATTGATCATCGCCTGTAACTCTGCGGCGGTGCCCATGTCGCTGGTCAAACTGGTGTAATTGACCGGCTGGTACATATTCCACCAGACCGGCGTTACGCCAACGTTGCTGAGGGAAGCCTCCGGTGGCGATATCTGAACGCCACCATAGCCCTGCGGCCCAAGCCATTGCGTACACTCCGTAGCGATATCGTTATAGCTCCATCGGAAGAGCTGCACCGAAGTGTAAGGGGGGTTCAACTTGGGGTTAGCGGAAGCTGCCTCCGCGCGCGGCGACAAACTCAGGATGGAGATGATTGTAGCTAGAGCGATCAGCGCCCCAGTTAGCATCTTGCGACGTTTCATTGTGGTTTATCTCCTCATACAACTGTTGCAATTTGTCATTGGCCAACGAAAAAACCCGTGCGGTTTTCAGTACTGAAGTCGCATTGGGCTACCCCACCCCTGCGCGAAAACAGGAACCTCGCAAGGATGGGGCACCCAGCACTGCATGCCACAGGAGAAACCCGCTAGAAGACGAAACGAGCCGCCCCCTGGATCTGGCGGTTGCTGTTGCCCTGCGTCCCTTCTATCTGGCCGAAGTTGCCACCGAACATGCCGGAATTCGGATTGGTGAATTCCGCGGAGTTAAGAGCGTTGAAGGCATCGGCATGCAGCTCCAGCGTGTACTTTTCTTTCACCCGCAGGTTCTTCTGCACACTGAGATCAACCCTGCGGTACCCAGGCCCGAAAACCTGATTGCGGCCCAGCGTGCCAAGGCCCAGATAGGTCGGTGTGCTGTTGTATCCGGGCACTGAAACAGGATCGGCAAACGACTTCGGATCGAACCAATATCCGGAGATGCTCTTGGGATAACTAATGGGTTTGATCAGATTGGGACGGTTTCCAGGCTGGAAGTGTCCGGTTGAAAGATCGACCGGTGTGCCGGTCTGAACCATGGCGATAAGGCTAAACTGCCATCCGCCGACCAGATAATCCAGGGCGGTCGGCATCTTGTTGGCAAAGCGCTTGCCGTGGCCAAAGGGCAGCAGATAGACAATCGACGAGCTGAAGACCTGGCGCTGATCCTGGCTGGAGTTGCCATAGCCGGCCGCCGGGTTGTAATAGAGGGCCGCGGTCTGGCCCTGGAAGGCGCCTGGCGAGTCATCCAGCGTATGCGACCAGGCGTAGGAGACGGTTCCGGTCAGACCTTTGGTGCTGCGGTGCTCGAAGTGAACCTGCATACCCTCATAGTTGGAGATGCCGTTATAGGCGTTGAGATTGATGCCGCCCAGGCTGGGCAGGTTCGGGATTCCGGTCCCAAATTGGTTCATATTGTACGGGTAGTAAGTGGACAGGTGCTCGCCTCTGGTTCCCACCCAGGCGACATTCAAAACGTTGTTGGAGCCAAGCGCGCGCTCCACCTGTAGGTTCCACTCATGAATCATGCTGGTCTGATTGTGCCGGTCGACAGCAATCATGCTGGTGCCGGTGGGCGGGTTTACGGGGTTGAAGTTGGGGTAGCCGCGTGCCGGAAGCGCCGTGGTCACCGCGGTGGGGCTGGTGTATTTCGAACAGTTGTAATTGTTGCCGGCGTTGGTCGTGGCCTGGTTGAGCTGGCCGGTGAAGGTGATGCAGTATCCGTCGCTGGCCATGTAGCTGCTGCTGCCGCCAAAGGGCGCCTGCTCGCCGAGCTGGTTGTTGATGCCGCCATAATCGGGGTAATAGAAGATGCCGTAGCCGCCGCGGATCACAGTCTTGCCATTTCCGGTCAGATCATAGGCAAAGCCTACGCGCGGACCGAAGTCGTGATAGACCTGGTTGACAATGCTCGCGGAGATTCCGTTCTTCCCGGCAATCATGACCGTGTCAGTATTGATATCAAAAGCCGCCTGCTGGTTATGCGCTTCGTAGGGACGGGAGAGGAAATCCCAACGCATCCCTAAATTCAGGGTCAAACGGTGATTCACGCGCCAATCGTCCTGCGCGAAAATGCCGTCTTCCTGGCCGATATTGGCAAAGTATCCTGCCTGTGAACCGATCTGGTAATTATCCATACCGCCAGCCAGCAGTTCGGAAACCTCATAGCCGGTGAAGTCGACCTGTCCCGAGTCGATCCAGAAGTAGCCTTTGCCTTCCTGCGGATTGAAGAACTCCACCTGACGGCGCAGGAAGGTTCCGCCGAATTTCAAGGTATGGTTGCCGCGCACGTAGTTCATCGAATCGGTCACCTCATAGGTGTTTTGAGGAACCGAATACAAGCCATAGTCGCCGGTGTATTCGAGGTTGCCTTTCCATCCGCCAATCAGCGCACCGCCGGTGGTTTCCGCATTGATGTTGGCGTTCACGATGCCGAGATCCTTCGACACATTAAGGCCGTACATCGGCGGCATATAACCGTAGTTGTCGCGGTTATAGCCGATATGCGCCTCATTCACCAAGTTGGGAGAAAAGACGTGCGTGTAGCCCAGGTCATAGCCGCGCGCATGTGTGGGATTGGTGCCGGTTCCAAAGCCTGCCGGAAGATTGGCGAACTCCGAAGTCTTGGTGTTGACCGAATTGTCGTAGCTCATGCGGAAAAACGCCATATCGTTGGGGGTGGGGTTCCAGTCCATCTTGACGTCGAAGGTGTTGTATTTGTTGTTTGCCGTCTGGTTGTCGAGGTAATTGTTGAGATAGCGATCCGTGCGGGTAGGCTTCGGGAACGCATTGAGATAATTGACCGCGGCCGGATTGAGACGGGCTGTCGGAATCTTATTGTTACTGAACGGCTGACAGGTGGTGGGATCGTAGATGAGGCCCGGGCTGATCGCACCGGAATTGGGATCGCAGCGCGGATACTGGGTCTCGTACTGCGGTGTCGATTGGCCGGACATATTGATGTTTAGAAGTTCCGAGAAATCGCCCGTGCGCATCAGCGTCGTGGGAACGGTCAGATAGTGCGAAGCCGACGGAAGTTTCTCGCGCAGCGCCGCGTAATCTCCGAAGATGAACAGGTGATTCTTGAGAATCGGTCCGCTCGCCGAGAAGCCCGGCTGGTTGCGCAGGAAGCCTGCGTTGGGTGTTTCCGGGGCACCCTGGAAGCGATAATTGGGGTTGGCGTCGAAGGCACTGTCGCGGTAGAACCAGAAGGCCGAGCCGTGATACGTATTGCTGCCTGACTTGATGGAACTGACGACGGTGGCGCCGCCCGCGCGGCCAAACTCGGCCGGGGCCACGTTGGTGTTCACTTTGAATTCCTGCGTCGCATCAATATTGGGGAAGAACAAAATCGTGCCCACCAGGCCGTCGTTGTTGTCGATGCCATCGAGGATAAAGTTGTTCGCCTGGGGACGAAGACCGTTAACAGAGATTGCGGCGCCGCCACTTTCGTTGTTACGCAATGTTTCGGTATTGTTGCCGACGCCACTGGCTGCATCGCCATAAGCGCCGCGGGTAACACCAGGAGTCAACAGGGCAAGGCTGCTGAAATTGCGGCCATTCAGCGGCAGTTCCGAGACCTGATCGCCCTGAATCGTCGCGCCAATAACCGCGTCGGAGGTATTGATCAGCGCCGCAGCGGTGGTGACTTCAACGGTCGTCGACCCTCCGCTGGGCGACAGTTGGAAGGCCAGGCTCTGGGTGGTTGTAATGGTGATCGTCACCGTGGCGGATTGCGTCTGGAATCCCATGGCCACGGCCTGGACTTTATAGTTGCCACGCGGCACGGCCAGAATCCTGTATTCGCCCGCGCCGTTGGATACGGCGTTGAGCACCAGTCCATTTTCCGTGTTAGTAGCGGTAATCTTCGCCGCGGGAAGCACTGCGCCGGTGGTGTCGGTTACCGTTCCCGCGATTGCTCCGGTATCGGTTTGAGCCGACACTCTGACGGATGCCAACCCTATCGAAATAATAATGCCGAGCAAGAGCATGCAGGATGAAGAAATAGTCTTCAAACCGCCGTATCTTTTGTATTGCATCGATGGTCCTCCTGAGTTTGCGATTCCTGAGCGTTCTCGAAATGGCGTTCCGGCGGCTTGGATAAGGACCCGATCCTTCTCTTCCGCCGTGTTCTGTGAAGGGGCGATCTGCCTCCTTCGCCGCTATTTCCAAAACTGATGAACCATCGCCCTTTCCCGCAAAGATGGGCAATTCACACTGCGTCATTTATCCTTCATTTCTACATCGCCCAATAGTTTATTATTATTCATATACTTACGCAATTTTTCCCTCCGTAGTCTATTCTCCCGAGAGAGCAGATTTATCGTTTCCATTCGACCAACCCCATGGTTGACGGGTCCTGGCAGCCGGGGATAGGCTACCTGACGATTTTCGCAGCGTAGGCAGTAGGGGTCAGTTCTGCCATGGACTGAATTAAGTGCCCGGCAACTCCGGGCAGGGTGTCGGCCAGATATTGGCGGATCGGGATATTCAGCCTTCGGCAGCTCTCAACGATGGAAGTTGGGACGAGGACGAATCACTAATGTAACGGGAGATCCCCCGGCTTTGCCGGGGTGGCAGTAGCAGTTTGACATTTGCAGGAGTCCATCCAAGAAACTCCGAGAGGTGAGCCGCCAAGCACACTTCAAGAAGAACCCGGATGGACGAGTATGAAAGCCTAAGCCACTCGAAATGGGAGTGCAAGTACCACTTCAAGGTTGCCCCTATGCGGGTTGCTCCACAGTTTATCACATCAATCCGGTCACGCAAACCGCCTACTTGATGGCGGACGGAATGGATGCCTCCGAAAATGGAATGCCATACGAAACAGCCTTCAACGCCTTCTATGGCTACGATGAGACCCCCTACACCGCCATTCCTGACCCTGCCGGCAATCTCTATCTGATGACCTACAACCAGATTGCCGAAATCTCCGGATTGAACTCCGCGCTCTATATGCCCAGCGGAACCAGCGGATTGGCCGACTTCTCCACCAGCGCGGATCAATCCGTCACCTATACCAACGTGGGCAATGCCAGTGATACGATTCCATCCTATGATTTGACCTACGAAACGAACTTCCATGTCGATGGAAGTTTCCCGGCGGGATCCTGCATGGCCGGCGTCAGCCTCGCTCCCAGCAGCGCCGTGCCCAGGTTCCCCGCCCCCACTAGAAACGCCTCGTTTATATTGTTCCAGCCAAGAAATGTTTCAATGTCCAGGATGAGTTCGGAGACCCAGTAGCCAGTCTTCGGCTTGCCGATGATCCCCGTATATTGCAGATCCTTGCGGACCTGTACGGGGACTAATCCCAGGTCTAGGCCGATGATGCTGCAAGAAACCCTGCTGATCCCTTTCGCCTCAAGATCCTTCAGGTAATGGTGGTACTGGGGCAGGCGTCTCAGACTTGGCTGCGGAATGGATGGCGGATCCGGCCGATTGACGGGAAAAGTATTCGATAAAAAGTTATCGATATCCATATATCGAGTTTATGGTGGAATTAGCTTTGCAATCCTTGACAGCGGTCACGGCTGCCTAAGAGCCAGAGTAATTGGCCCAGATATTGGATAAACCGTTTGGAATGTTAGCTTTCTGTCAGACCGATCCCGCGAGGAATTAGGATTTTGCTGATGAGGATAAAGCGCCTTTCCATGTGCTAATTGTCAGTGACTTGAAGCGGGCCGTGGTGGGAGTGGCAGTAGTGTAGGCGAGCCCGGCATTCCATTAAGCGCTCCGACAGATCACGGCACAGCCTATCGGCGTTGCAGCGGCATCTCCTCAGCGCAGCTTCCCTGAAGCAATCGTGAAGGGCTGGCTCAGCGCTCCGGCTCGAACCTTCAGCTAATTGAGCAATCCGGAAACAGTGACCGGATCCGCTTGACGGATGCGCCGGCATTGATCACAGATTGATACACAGTAGCCAAGTCGCTTTGAGGAATCTGACAGATTTAACGCACGGCGAAGACCGTCATCGACTGCGCCGGCTCTTCGATGCGCAGCTTTCCGCCGTTTACCCCCGGAGCAGCTCCATAGGCTGGAGCCTCGGCTTCAAACGCCTCGCACCCGGTCAGCGCCGTCTCTGCCATCGGCAGTTCAACTACCCGGCTGTGTTCCGCCTTGTTGACCACGATCAACATTCGCTCACTGGAGTGATCTAGCGCGCAGCCTGCCTCGCCTGGTGAGCGGACAAACGCAAAGAGATCATCATCGGCGAAGAGGTTCTGCTCGATCCCTGTTTGCAGCGCAGGATGAGCTGAACGCAGCGCCAGCATCCCGGAGGTCCAGGCAAAGATATTCTCTTCCGCGGCGGTGCGGCCTGCCTTGGTGAAGGCGCTACGCGCATCGCCGGGGAAGCCGCCAGGAAAGTCGTGGCGGTTGTCAGGATCTCCCCCGCCCGAGATTCCAATCTCATCGCCGGAATAAATCTGCGGCAAGCCACGCAGGGTAACCAACATGCCCATCGCCAATTTGGTTTTGGGCACTGATCCGGCTGCCTCGGTGAAGAAGCGTGAAGTATCGTGGTTGCCAATGAACGTAACCAGCTGCTCTGGATGCGGGTAGAGCGCATCCTGGCGCAAAACCCTGGACAGGTCTGTCATGGGTTTGCCGTGGGTGAGAACATCGCGCAGAACGAAGTACACCGGAAAATCGAAGGGCGTATCGAGGCCGGTGTCGATGCCGCGATGCGCGACTCCTCCGGCAAAGAATGAAGTGACCTCGGGATCGCCATTGAAGACTTCGCCAACCGTGGTCATGCGCGGGTAAACGCTGTGCAACGTGGCATGAAAATCCCGCCAGAAGGCGCGGCCTACATAGGGAAGTGTATCCAGGCGTATGCCGTCGAGGTTAGCCGTCTCAATCCACCATAACGCATTCTGGATCAGATACCGCGATACCAGAGGATTCTCCTGGTTCAAGTCGGGCATTTGATCAGTGAACCAGCCCTCGGTAGTAGCGCTCCAGGCCTGCCGGGGCGCGTGCGGGTCCATGAGCGCATAAAAGTTGTGGTCGGTGAGGCGATGATTTGCGAGCGTGCCATGAAACCACTCCGGCGCAGGCGGATCGAGCATCCAGGGATGCTGAACGCCAATGTGATTGGGAACCAGATCGATCACCAGCTTCATGCCCTTGGCGTGCAACGCATCGGAGAGATGCCGATAATCATCAAGCGTGCCGAAGTGCGGGTCCACTGCATATAAATCCGTTGCGGAGTAGCCGTGATAGGACTCGAGCATGGCGCTGTTCGAGGTCACCGGTGTGGTCCACAGTGCCGTGATGCCAAGCTCGTGCAGATAATCGATATGCTGCTCGATGCCGGTGATATCTCCGCCATGCCAGCCTTTGAGAGCCTTGCGATCATCTCCGGGCAGGTTATTGGCCGCGTTCCCGTCGGCAAAGCGATCTGGCATGATGAGATACATCACATCAGCCGATGAGAAGCCGCCATGCGCTTTTGGGTCGCGCGAGCGCTCTGCCAGCGTAAAGCTGCGGCGCGCCTGGCCCTGGTCATTCGAAGCCGTCACCCATAGAATTTGCGGCGCAGCATTCGCGGTCTTCAGCCACAAGAATGCCCAGTGGCCGTTGTTAGAAATTTGTGTATGGTCCAGCGCTACATCCGCGCCATCTACAGTAAATCGCGCATGGTTCAGCCCCTCGCCCTGCACCAGAAGCATGGGATCGGGCAAGCCGGCCCACCATCCCGGCGGATCGATCTTGTCGATTCGTGGAGACTGGGGGAGCGGAGCTTGCGCAATGGATGCGGCAAGCGCACAGGATAGCCAGAGAGTCAGAACATAACAGGGCCGCAATCGCACAACATTCTCCGATGACCGTCTCAACTGTAGAGAGCAGACGTGTTTCCCTGGCCAGTCGCTGCTGCGCCTGGGATAAGGCTGAGGTAGAGAGAAAGCCTGCGGCAATTCTTAAGAAACTGCCGCGGGGTTGGGTAATACCATGCAATGGCTAGAAGGTAAAGCGAGCCGCCAGCTGAATCTGACGCCAACTGTACACTTGAAGCGAGGTTATCTGGCCAAAGTCGCCATAGTTTTCGTGATATTCGGGGTTGGCAAATTCCGGCGTGTTGAAGAGGCTGAACGCATCGCCGTGCAGCTCCAGAGTTTGCTTATCCGTCAGATTGAGGCCGTTTTCAATATTGGTAGCAGTAATGGGCGCGCCCGGGATGATGGCGCCGGTTGAGTCCGTCACCATTCCGACGATATTTCCCGTGTCCGTCTGAGCGAACAAGCTGGGCAGCATCAGGCAAGACAGCAGAACGGCAAAGGCTGAAAACAACAAGCAAAAGCGGCGCTGTCTGCTGGGTAGTACGGGGGTTCTGCTGAACATCACGCAGTCCTCCAGAAAACGACATTGAGAAGCGTTGAGAATTCCGGCACGGAGAATGGCACGCATAGCGCCATTCCACGTATCAGATTAAGAGAAAACTCCCAGGGGCTGGAGACGGTCAATTCACACAACGCCAATTCGCAATCATCTGAGGGTCATCCGCTAAATGGCATATTTTCCAACCTGTTGTAGGTGTATTTCTCCAGGAATATTGATGGCTTTTCACTTTGTCAATTAGAAAATAGCGCCATTTTACTTTCTTCGGTATACTACTGGCCGGAGATGCGCCAGGCCTTGATGTTTACCAAACAGGACAATAACGGCGTTAGACGGGTCCAGTTCGGAGTCTTCGAGGCCGACCTGAAGAGTAGAGAACTGCGCCGTTCCGGAGTGCGTGTCCGGCTGCAAAGCCTGCCTTTCAAACTGCTGGCTGCGCTCCTGGAAGAGCCCGGAGAAGTTGTCACTCACGAATCGCTACAACAGTTGCTTTGGGGTTCTGACACAACTGTTGACTTTGACCATAGCCTGGGCATCGCCGTCAACAAACTGCGCGAAGCCCTTGGCGACCACGCCGAAAACCCCCGTTTTGTTGAAACGCTGCCCAAGCGCGGCTACCGGTTCATCGCACCGGTCAAGCAGGTTGATGAGCAATCCTCCGCGCTAGTTGACAACAACCGCATCTCCGGCGCAGCCTCGGGGTCGCTAACCGCCGGCATCACCCGCTGGCGCTGGATTGCGGGGTCGCTGGCGTGCCTAAGCCTGGCGCTGGCGCTTGTCATGGTTCTCCGCCCACCCGCCCGCAGGCCCTACCGGGTCGAACAGATCACTTATTCCGGGCATGTGCTGACCAACGATCAGGATGATCTGGAAGTGGAGAGTTTTTCCAGTTCGGCGAGCGACGGCACGCGGCTCTACTTCTCTCAGATGAACAACGGCAACCTGGAACTGGCGGTTGCCCTGGCCGCCAATGGCGAGATTGTCCTCGTCCACCTGCCATCGGAGATTGGCGCCCCTCTGATCGGCTCGCTTGCGCCAGATGGCTCCAGCTTGCTTGTTCACAGCCATTTGGAGGCCGAGCCTGAACAACCCCTGTGGATTGTACCCACCCTCGGCGGCGATGCCCGGCTCGTTCCCAACGTGCTGGCCCACGATGCAACATGGATGCCTGACGGCCGCCATCTGCTGATTGCCAACGGCAATGAATTGACGATTGTGGGCGCCAATGGCAGCGATCCCCATAAGCTCATTTCCACGCCCGGCCGGGCCTTTTGGCTGCGCTGGTCGCCGGATGGCAAGCGTTTGCGCTTTACCCTTCACGACCCCAAGCGCCAAACCACAGAACTATGGGAAGTGGAAGCCGACGGCGCCGATCCGCATCCGCTGCTGCCCGGCTGGAGCCAGCCAGCCTCGGAGTGTTGCGGAAGCTGGACCTCCGATGGCGAAGATTATGTATTCCAGTCCCGGCACAACCTCCAATACGACCACTACGAGATCTGGGCGCTGCGTGAACGCCCCTGGATTCTGAAGGACCGCGAACCACGGCAAATCACCAATGGGCCGCTGGCCTATGAGGCGCCCAGTACTTCGCCGTACGGCCACCGCATCAATTTCATTGGAGTCAATGCGCAGATTGAGTTGCTGCATGCACTGCCCAGGTCGTCCACATTTGTCGCTTTGGAACAGAACTTGAGCGCAGCGGCCCTGGCAGAATACTCACCCGACGGCAAATGGGTGGCATGGCTCAATGCCTCCGACGGTTCCCTGTGGCGCAGCCGGATCGATGGCAGCCAGCGTATTGAATTGACCACTCCGCCTCTGCGCATCTTCACCATGAAGTGGTCCCCGGACAACAAGCGCCTGGCATTGATGGCTGAGGAGCCGGGAATGCCCTGGAAGCTCTATCTGATCGACGCCGAGGGCGGAAAGCCTATCCCCCTGCTCAATGAGGACCGCAACGAGGCCGACCCGGACTGGTCGGGAGATGGCCAATCAATTGTCTTTGGCCGGCTGCCCAACCGCATGGATAGCCGCCAGCCCAAGGCCATTTACATTCTGGACATACAAACCCACAAGGTGACTGAGATTCCCGGCTCGACCGGGCTTTTCAGTCCGCGGCTGTCGCCCGATGGCCGTTACATCGCTGCAATGCGCCTGGACCAGAGGGCGTTGCTGATCTTTGATCGTGGGCAAGAGCGCTGGACCACTCTCACCACCCACGGTGTAGGCGATCCAGCCTGGTCCCACGACGGCCGTTCTCTCTATTTTCAAGATTTTCTTGAAAAAGGAAAGCCCATTTACCGCATCGCTGTTCCCGCCGGACAGGCAGAACCGGTGGCCTCCATCGACAATCTGAGGCCCATTGCGGCAACCGACTACCGGCTGATTGGCCTGGCGCCCGGCGACCTGCCCATCGTGAGCGCCCGTACCTCCACCGTCAACCTCTATGGTCTTGACCTGGACGAACGGTAATGAGCCCCGTTTGAGCCGAGATTGCTGACCTCATCGAGCGCTGCATGGGGCGGCGTTGCCGTAATGCCCTCTGCCCGTGTATGGTTACTGCGTGAAAGTTCAGCGATGTAGTGGGCTCCTGCTGCACGTTACCTCTTTGCCCGGCCGCTTCGGCATCGGCGATCTCGGCCCATTCGCATACGAATTCGCCGATTTCCTCTCCGATGCCGGACAGAAGTTGTGGCAAGTGCTGCCGCTGAATCCCACCGGATACGGCGATTCCCCTTACCAGTGTTTCTCCGCTTTTGCCGGCAACCCGCTGTTGCTCAGTCTTGACCGCATGCGCGATCAAGGCCTGCTCCAGTCGTCAGACTTGGCTCATGCACCGGTGTTTCCCGAAGACGTTGTCGACTATGGGCCGGTGATCGAGTTCAAGTGGCCGGCTTTGCGCCGGGCGGCGCAGGTATTTTTTGCCGACGGGTCGCATACGGATCGCGCGGCCTTCGATCTTTTTTGCGAAAGCGCCAGTTCCTGGCTCGACGACTATGCGCTCTTCATGGTCTGCAAGGATGCGCACCACGGAACGATCTGGACCTCATGGGACGCGGGGATTCGCAACCGGGACGCGCGTGCGGTAAGCGAGTGCTCGCGGAAGCTGGCGCCCGAACTGCAGGCCTTCAAGTTTTGGCAATTCGAATTTTTCCGGCAATGGGAATATCTCAGATCCTATTGCCGGCAGCGCGGCATCCATTTCATGGGCGACATCCCCATCTATGTTGCGCACGACAGTGCGGAGGTCTGGGCACATCCCGAGCTGTTCTATCTCGACGATCAGGGCAGTCCGACCGTCGTCTCCGGCGTGCCGCCCGATTATTTTAGCGCCACCGGACAACTCTGGGGGAATCCTATCTATCGCTGGGATGTGCTGGCCGCCAGCGGATACAAGTGGTGGATCGAGCGCTTCCGCGCCTCGCTCGCGCTTTTCGATATGGTGCGGCTCGACCATTTCCGCGGCTTTGAATCTTACTGGGAGGTTCCCGCCGGCGAAACGACCGCCATTCACGGCCGCTGGACCAAGGGGCCGGGAGAAATATTTCTGGCGGCGCTGCAGAACGCATTTGGCAGGCTGCCGATTGTGGCGGAGAACCTGGGCGTGATCACTCCGCCGGTCGAGGAACTGCGGCAGAAGTTTGGCCTGCCCGGTATGAGCCTTTTGCAATTCGCCTTTGGTACTGATCCGCAGGGTCCATCGTTTCGCCCGCATAATTACAGCCGCGACCTGGTCGCCTACACCGGCGGCCATGACAATGACACTACGGTGGGCTGGTGGTCCAGTTCAGGCGCCGGCGACAGCACGCGCACTCCAGACGATGTTCGCAAAGAGCACGACTTCGCCCGCCTCTATCTCAACTTCCACGATGATTCGGAAATCAACTGGGTCATGATACGGGCGGTGCTGGCTTCAGTCGCCGATCTTTCGATTGTTCCGCTGCAGGATGTGCTGGGACTGGGCAGCGCGGCGCGCATGAATCTTCCCGGCTCGGTCAGCGGAAACTGGAAATGGCGGTATCGTCCGGGCGTCTTGAGCCCCGATTTGAGCGCCAGACTTCGATTACTGGTCGATCTTTTCGATCGGTAAGAAAATCCGCGACAGGAAAGCAGGAGAATCGCACTCATGGATCGACCACAGCGTTCGTTTTGGCAAATTTGGAACATGAACTTCGGCTTCTTCGGCATCCAGTTCGGCTGGGGATTGCAAATGGCCAACATGAGCGCCATTTACGAATACCTGGGCGCGCGGGCCGATCAGATTCCGATTCTGTGGCTGGCCGCGCCGCTGACCGGCTTGCTCGTGCAGCCCATCGTCGGCCAAGCCAGCGACCGCACCTGGGGTCCCCTGGGCCGGCGGCGGCCATATTTTTTGGCCGGCGCGATTCTCAGTTCCATGGCGCTCATTCTCATGCCGCGCAGCTCCGCGCTGTGGATCGCGGCGGGACTGCTGTGGGTTCTCGATGCCAGCATCAACATCAGCATGCAGCCCTTTCGCGCGTTTGTGACCGATATGCTGCCGGAATCTCAAAACACGCGCGGTTATGCCATGCAGAGCCTCTTCATCGGGCTGGCTACTGTGATTGCCTCGGCGCTGCCCTTCCTGCTGACCAATGCTTTTCACCTGACCGAGGCCAGGGCCGCGGGCACGATTCCCTTTACCGTGCGCGCTTCTTTTTACATGGGCGCCGCGGTGTTCCTATGCGCCGTGCTTTGGACCGTTTTCACAACCAGGGAATATCCGCCGGACAACTTGGCGGAATTCCGCAAACAAAAGGCCGCGGGCGCTGGTTTGTCGTCTGGTGCGCGTGAAATTCTGGCGTCCGTTCTCGCCATGCCAACTGTCATGCGCCAACTTGCCTGGGTCCAGATCTGCACTTGGCTGGGGTTGTTCTGCATGTGGCTATATTTTCCCGTCGCGGTAGCGCGCAATGTCTTCAGCGCCGCGGACACGAATTCTCCCCTGTACACCGCGGGAGTGGAGTGGGCGGGCGTTTGCTTCGGAATGTACTCGCTGGTATGCTTCGGATTTTCATTTCTGCTGCCCGCGCTGGCCCGCAACTTTGGGCGCAAGGCAACCCACACCGTGTGCCTGATCTGCGGCGGCATGGGACTGCTCTCCGTCGCTGTGATTCACAGTAAGCTGCTGCTCCTGCTCTCCATGACCGGAGTGGGGATTGGCTGGGCCAGCACACTCTCCATGCCCTACGCCATTCTCTCCGGTTCGTTGCCGGAAGGAAAGGCCGGCGTCTACATGGGTATATTCAACTCCTTCGTCGTGATTCCAGAGATCACGGCAGCATTGGGATTCGGCTGGGTCATGGGCCATCTGCTGAACAATAATCGGATCTCTGCAGTGGTGGCGGGTGGAATCTTCTTCATCCTGGCGGCGGTGCTGATGCATCGTGTCGAGGACGTGTATGACCTGCGGCATTCTGGGACGCTGCCAGGCAATGCCGTCGCGACAAAATCTTGACCTCAATCTGAGTGGGAATTTCGACTATTTGTTGTCACTCCACCTCACCGATGTAAACACCGTACGGCAGTAGCTGAACTTCATCAAGGAACATTGGATCGGCGATGCCCGGCGTCTTCGTTAAGGTCCTGGTCCGCTTGGCAGCGATACCAAGCACCGAAAGATCAAACGATATTTTCTGCGGCTGATTTGTGAAGTTACAAGCAACTACAACGGCAGGCTTGCCGGGGACAATTCGTAGCCAGGACAGGACGTTCGAGTCACTTGGGTTCAGCATCACGTTCTCACCATCGCGAATTGCGCTGTTGGTTCTGCGCAACTCGATCAACTGCTTGTACCAGTTAAGCATTAAGTTGGGGTCAAGAAGTTCAACCTTAATATTGCGCTCTTTGAAGTTTGGCGGAATTGGAAGCCACGGAATAGCATTAGCCGTGGTGAAACCAGCATTTGCTGAGTCATCCCATTGCATCGGCGTACGTTCCCCGTCGCGGCCTTTCTCTTTCGGCCAACCAGTGATACCGATTGGATCCTTGACGTCTTGAAGCCGGGTGGGAGTGGATGTCACCATGCCGATCTCTTCACCTTCGTACATTAGGGAAGTTGCCCGCGTGGTAAATAGGATCGTGGCAAGTAGTTTGGCGATCTGCTCATCGTGCACGCCATCGCCGTAGCGGTCAATAGAACGGGGATTGTCATGATTGTTGAAGACGAAAAGAGGTTGAGAACCGTGGAGCTGAGTTTCTGCCTCATTGATGTACTTGCGAAATATAGATATATCCAACTTATTTGAGAATCCGACAAGCATGTCCATGGCCAGGGAGAGTTCGTTGTGCGCGCTTCCTCCATACCACTTGTCGATTTCCATAGTATTGGGTAGATATGTCTCGCCGATAAGAACGCGGTGCCCTGGATAGCTGTCGACCATGGCGCGCAAGCGGCGGACTACGTCATGGTCTTCAGGGAGGTTATCCGTGTAGTTGCGGGCAAGAATTGGGTCTCCCTGTGCGTTCGTGCCGCCTAGCTCGGCTTCATCACGAAGTTGGAGATCTTCGAAGAGAGCAGGTATGGCATCAAGTCGAAAGCCGGCCACGCCACGGTCAAGCCAGTAGCGCATCATACGAAACATCGCCTTCTCAACCTCAGGGTTTCGCCAGTTGAGGTCTGGCTGTTGCTTATAGAAATCGTGATAATAATATTGATGAACAGCTGGAACCCACTCCCATGCTGAACCCCCAAAAAGGGAAACCCAGTTATTGGGGGGGACACGACCTTCGTGTGATCCTGGACCTATTCCGGGCTTGCCGTCGTTCCATACATACCAGTTGTGTTTTGGATTTGCGCGGGAGCTCGCAGCTTCAAGAAACCACGGGTGCCTATCAGACGTGTGGTTGAGAACCATGTCGAGTATAACCCGGATCTTGTGCTGCTTAGCCTGTGCAATGAGGCGTGTCATGTCATCGAATGTTCCGTATTGCGGATCTATGGCTTCGTAGTTGGAGATATCGTAGCCGAAATCGACCTGTGGAGAAGGATACATGGGGGAAATCCAAATTGCGTCGACGCCTAAACTCTCAAGATAGTCAAGACGAAAGTTGATTCCTTTGAGGTCGCCGATGCCGTCGCCGTTCGAGTCCTGAAATGAACGTGGATAAATCTCATAGATAACGGCGTGCTTCCACCATGGATCTACAGCGGAATCCTTCTTCGAGATCGACGGTGAATTCCTCGCGGTGATTTGCCCCAGTATTGGCGAGGTGAGCAGGATGAGCAAGGAAACAAACACTAGACCGGCACTCCGGTTTCTTTTGCAATTCCAAATCATTTCTTTATCTCCAAGAAGATGCCTTATCAGCAACGCTTCCAGTAGTGAATACAAGGATTAATACGAGGATAACCCCGGCGAGGTATAAGCCCACATTTCCATTCCAGCTGGCAAACAGAAGTACGGCGTCAGCCCACGTTGTTCCGGCGGCGGCAACCGGCTCGGTCTCATCCTCATGCAGGTACGCCAGGAGATTCGCGGCGGCCTCCACCTCACCCCGTTAGTGCCAAAGTGTGGTCCAGCTGCCGAAGTCACGACCGAATCGTTGGCTGGAAAACGTGCGCCCCAATGGGCGTCTGCTGTTACCTAATCCGAAATGGCTTCCATCTGGCGACCGACGCTGATTTAACCTTGCCGCCGGAGCATGCGTCGAATTCAAAGGGGCATGGCGTGCGTTGGGAACTCTCGCGCCCGAACGCTTGAGCGCCCTGCGCCGCGTGGCGACCATTGAGAGCATAGGCTCCTCGACGCGCATCGAGGACAGCAAACTCTCCGACCGCGACGTGGAGCGCCGCTGCGCCTAATTGCCACCCGTGGCTGATCTTTTTTCTGCGGGCATTGCAGCAGCAGGAGCGCCGGCTGGCGGCCAAGGTGGAGCGCGAGCGGGTAGTGATCGCCGCCATGCCGGAGCTGGACCTCCAGATCATCGACTACGTTCGCCAGCACGGCCGCGTAACGATGGCCGACTTGGTCCGTGTCACCGGCGCCAGCCGCAACACCTTGAAGGACCATTTCCGCAGCCTGATGGAAAAGCAACATCTCATCCGGCATGGAAGCGGCAAGGGCTCCTGGCATGCACTGCCGTGACAGGCCTCGTGGAATCCCAGGTCTCAGAATCGAGGCCTGAGGCGCCCGGCAAGAGCATCGGGTTGGTCCAACTTCCGGTCGGACCGATCAGGAAATACTGCACTCCTGGACACTGGGGCGTTTGAACTAAGTCGCTGGCGCGACGGACGCTACGCGTGCAATACTTCCGACATCATGGCCTGCCACGGCGTCCTGAATCGCTTTTCGCCTATGTTTTCTATCTCTTTATTATTCAGTCTGTTGCAGGAGAAAATCGATTCAATTCCCATAGATTGACCGCATCCACCGCAAACGCCAGCGGCTTCCTTCGAGTCGCTGTAAGAGACTATGTTTCATGTGGAGTATCGCAGGCGCAACTTTCAGCTGTACCGTCTTGCCAAAAAATCACTGACAAACCAAAACTTTTCTGTTGACATCTCTATTTGTACATTGTATACATACAAACAACAATGAAACAGAAGACCAATCTTTGTATCGATCCCGGCTCCTCCGTACCTGTTTACCGCCAGGTGGTCGATAATCTTCGCTCGCTGCTTGTCGAAGGCGCGCTTCAACCGGGCGACAGCCTTCCAACAGTCCGCGAACTGGGCCTCGACCTCGGGGTGCATTTCAACACTATCGCGGAGGCCTATCGCCTACTTGCCGCTGAAGGCTGGCTCGATCTCCGCCGCCACCGTGGCGCCGTGGTCACCAAACGAGCAATACCTCGTCAGCAACCGGAGGCGGAAGCGCAGTTCAGCCGCAGTCTCCGCCAACTCATCGCTCAAGTCCGCGCCGATGGACTCTCGATCAGCGCCATCACCAATGAAATGGAACGTCTCACCCGGGAGCTCTCCTCATGATTCTGCCTAACTCAGTCCTTCCAGTCCTTGCTTCGTTGGCCGCCCTCGGCGCAACCACTGCCTTCAATTTGTGGACCTCGCGGATCAATCAGTTCTTTTTCTTTTCCCGCACTACCGCACCAGAGTTCGCCAGCACGCCAAGTGCTCGCCGCATTACGAAACGATACATTCATGGGGTTCTGGCAGGCCTTGCCGCGTCTGCGTTAACCTTCCTCGCCTCGGTGTGTTTTACCCAACTATCAATATCGGCAGGTTTTTTGCTCGCTCTGATCGTCCAGGTACTAATCAGTTGCACATCCTTTGCCCGTGCCCATCGCGAGGCCGGAGTGGCCCTTGCCGAGAGTCCGAAAAATGTTGTTGCCGGGGAAGAAGCCCCCGCGCGGGATCGCCGCCTGATTACCGTTCCATTGCTGGAAACGAAAGTTTCCGGCGCATCCGGCATGATTGCGATGCTTCTGCCCCTCTTCATGGCTGCCGCTTTGTGGCTTATCCCCATGGCGGTCTTGCACATGAGCTTTGCCTCGCTCGACAAGGCCATCGAATTGAATGGCGGAGATTTTCTCTTTGGCCTGGGTCTGGGCTTGTTGGCATCCAGCTGTGGGCTTTATCTTTTGCTGCGCTACACCGCTCGGCGTCGCACGCCCATGGCGCGTTTCACCGTGCGTAGTTACGTCCTGCTTGCCTGGATTGGTGCTGTGGCCATCGCGGCAAGCACCCTTTCGGTTCTGCTGCATTTTGCCATCACGCGGCAGATGAAGCAGGTCATTCTTGGAACGATATTTGCAGTGGTCATTCTTCGCCTTCTGTATAGCTGGATCCGCAACAAGCAGTTCACTCCCGCGCAGGCCGAGCAGAACGGAGATCAGTTCTGGCGCTGGGGACTGTTCTACTACAACCCCTCCGACCCCGCTCTTTTCATCCAGCATCGTTGCGGCCCCGGCTATACCATGAACTTTGCCAGCTTCCTATCGTGGCCCATCACGCTATTCTTCTTGGGCGACTTTGGATTCCTGTTTTTCATCCATTTCCATCGATGAATCAAAAGAGGGCGTGCCGGTGAGTTTACCTGCAATGGTGTGTTCAGAGACCGCGATCTGAAGACATAGGGGTTCATCGCACACTCCCATTTCAATCATTGCGCTTCAGCTCAGGCCTCAGTCCTTGTGCACCGTGTCCGAATTCACGAAGCTGGTGTACGCGGCAATCCAGTTCAGGAAGACGGTGCCGGTGGGGCCTGGCGTATGACAAGACGCAGGATCTGGGCCGGGTGAAGATGACCATGAGCAAGCCGCTCTCGCTGGTCGAGAACCTGAAGTACACCACCGCCGACCTGGGCGGCGCAACCGGCAAGCTCACCATGGAATGGGAGGACCACTCGGCCTCCGTTCTCATCGCCGTGCATTAAGTCCGCGCGCTGGGTGCCCCACCCTCGCCGCGTACTTGTTTTTGCGGCTAGGGTGGGAGACACAAAATTACGCGGTCAGAGACCTATTCCCTAGTCCCTAGTCCCTACTTCTCAAAGAACTTCCCGTGCCCGCCGTTAGCCCACGGGTCGTAGTGCAATGCGAAGTTGGCGCGGGTACTGGTGGAGGGATGGTTATACTCCCAGAACTCGATGAAGGGGCTGGGATTGGGATCTTCCAGCCAGGCTTCGCCTAAATGATTGAAGGCGGAGACGGCGGTTTTCTGCGGATCGGCGACCAGGCCGTGGATGGCCTCCTGGCCGTAGACGTCGGCCTGGTGCTCGAAGTAGCGGCTAAAGGCGTTGTTTGCCGGCGTCATCAGGAAGCTAACGACCGAGATGGCGAAGAGGAGTACCAGGAAGCCTTGACGGCTGGAGAGCGCGGAATTTCCGCCTTCCTGCCCGCCCAGGCGCCAGCTGGCGCCGAAGCGTCGCGCCAGCCAGCCGGCAAACGCTGCACAGCCCCAGAAAACAAAGAACAGGGAGAGCGCTGTCCCTGCGAGTATTTTGGGAATGTGATTGAGGACGTAATGGCCGCTTTCGTGGCCGAAGATAAAGAGGACTTCGTCGTTGGGTATGCGGCCGGCGGTGGTATCCCACACGACGACGCGCTTGGTGGCGCCCATGCCGCTGACATAAGCATTAAGGCCGTTCGTCTTAAGGCTGGCCTTCATCAGAAACATCCGCTCGGGCGGGATGTTGGTTCCCGTGCGGGCCACCACTTTTCCCAGTTCCGCGACCAGCGCGGGATTGCTTTTGGCGAGAGGCTCGAATTTGTTAAAGATGGGTGCAAGCAACGGCCCCAGGAAGATGCCGAACACCAAAAGCGGGAGTGTGGCGACCCAGAGCCCCAGCCAGTAGCGGCGAGGCCAACGGCGCACGATCCAGTTGAAGAGCAGCAGCACGGGCGCTCCAAGGAGAAGGGAAAGACCCAGCGCCTTCGCCTGGTCGCCCAGCCAACTGCCCCAGCCCTGCATGCTGATGCCGTAGCTGCGGCCAAAATGGTGGCCGATGATGTCGAAGGGTAAGCTGGCCAAGGTGCTGATGACGAGAAAAGCGGCGAAGAAAAGCAATCCCTGCAGCCAGCGGCGGCGCAACAGGCGCTCAACCCAGGCAGCCAGGCAGGCAGCGGCGCGGGTAGCCAGCAGCAGCCAGAGAAAGACCAGTCCCCAGAGCGAGCCGGCGATACTCAGAATGTTGCGAATGTGGCTGAGGGCGATGGCCTTGGCTAGCTTGTCCGGCGGCAGAGAATAGGCCTGCGGATTGGGCTGGGCGGCGGCCGGCTGTGCCTGGGCTGATGGGGCGGCTGGTCGGGTGGGGGCCGGTTGGGCAGCGCCAAGGCGCGGGGCCAAACCGGTGAGCAGCAAGGCAAGGCAAGGCATCAGCAGCGTTCGGCGCACAAATGTCATGGATGGTCTCCTCTTAACCGGGATTTCCATTTTGCTTGTCCGGCGACGAAAGAATACATCCCTGAGTGCCCGGCTCGCCACCTTTTTAGCATTCGTTCCAACGGCAAAGCCCCCTTCCTGCCCCGCGGGTCCTCTGCCCAGACCAAAAGGCGCTGCCGGGCACGCCTTGGTCTTTGGGATGGGAACGGATGCAAAAAAACGGACCTGGCGGGGACAACTGGATGTATATTGGTTCGTAGCCGAGATGCAAAATGGAAATCCCGGCTTGATTCTCCGCGTGCGCGCACATACATCTGCCCTGGATTCGAAGATGGAAGTTCCGGGTTTGTCGATTCGCGCAGCGTGTGGATCTAACTTCGCACACTCTCTGCAAGGGGGATTTGATGATGGTCGTTTATCTTCGCGGTATCCTTTTGGGGTCGTTGGCGCTGGCCTGCCTGATTCCGCCACCGGTCTCGAATGCACAAACGCAGGAAGCCACTATCTCAGCGGCTCCGGGCACGCTGGTCCGCTGGGCGGTGCCGGGCGCGACGCGCTGCAGCATGAAAGCGCGCTCCTGGGCCGCGCTGGAGGGAACCTGCTACTATCCGATCGACCTGCTGGAGAGGCCGGGACCAATCAGGATCGCGATCTGGGGCTCCGGGCCAAAAAAGTTCGCCCGCATCTCCGTGGAGCCCAATGATTACGGGACTGAGGAGGTCACGCTTCCCGACATTCCGCAAGTCAACCCCTCGCGGGAGGACCTGAAGCGCGACGCGGGAGACCGGGCGCTGCTGAGCAAGGTGTGGCGGAGCAAAGAAGGGCCGGCGCAATTTACGCTGCCCCTTGGAGAGCCGGTCAGACCGATGTCGGTGGGCAAGTCCTTCGGCGTGAAGCGGGTCTACAACGGCAAGCTGGCCGAGCAGGCCCACATGGGGTCCGACTACGATTCGCCGGTGGGCTCGCCGATCCTGGCCGTTGCGGCCGGGACAGTGGTCCTGGCCAGGGATATGTTCTTCGAGGGCAACGCCGTGTTTATCGACCACGGCGACGGCCTCATCAGCATGTATTTCCACCTCTCTGAGATCAAGGTTCAGGTAGGGCAGGAGGTCAAGAAGGGCGAGACACTCGGCCGGGAAGGAGCGACGGGCCGCGCCACGGGACCACACCTGTGGTTCGGCGTCCGCTGGCATGACGCCCGCATCAACCCCAAATTCGTTCTTGAGAACCCGAGCAGAATTCCGGCAGTGAAGTGAGTGTCACCATGAGGCTGGCTCGGCTTGGCTCCCACAGTGAACTCTTCGCCTAAGCTGGCGGCGGACCATCAGTCCGCTCTCAGGTCGGGGTGATGCGGGAGGTCGGCGAGAAACCTTGCTTTATAGATTCCCTGAGCACCTTCCGCACCTAATCGACGGCCACTGGAATCTCGTCACCTCGGGAGACTGGGCCATGCCCGCCAACAACGAAGCCGGGCTTGAGCCGTTCGATCCGATCAAGTGATTTGAGCCACAGTTGCCAGTCTGCTCTGCTGCCTGCGTCCAGATTCGGAAGATATTCGCGAATCAAGTTTAAGAAGTCAGACTCTAGCGACCACAAGTACGCTTATCGCATTGGGTACTATACTCTCGCTGCAAAATCACGAAAACCTGTCTGGGGACAATATGCCGCCCTTCATTTTGAGAATGATTTCCAAACACTCGTAGGCATGGCTCATGAAAAGGGATGACTAAGCTTGCCAAGGGCATAATCCTGCTTTTCTCAGCACAGGAATCAGGCTTCCCTCACACGACCCCCAGTATCCACCCCTCGACCCGCCGCGACCACTCGTTCCTCCGGCGTCAAGTTCGGCTTGAAGAATCCGTTTAGAGACCCATCGCGGTCCGCACGTTGCAGCCATGCTGCGACCACGTATGCAGCTTGCTCATCGCCGTCCCGGCCTTCCTTCAGGAAAGCGTCGTCGCCGCCGACACTTCTGTGGCTGAATATGTCCCGACTTCCCGAAGCCACCGACACGCCGGGGGCAATTGAATGGTTTCGACGCGGCCTCATTGCGCCGGAGGCCGAGTAGCAGCCAATGCGAGTTGAGTCGGTGCTCTTTAGGCGGTCGTTTGCGACTACCGCCTATTGAGCCGAGGCTCATTCACGGCCAAGGCAACAAAGGTGCCAGCGAAGAAGGCTGCTAAAGCCGCTCTGGCCGTCCCCGCAGCAGTGTAACCCGCTCTCACCAAAACGCACAAAGGCTCCGAGGCTATCGACCTCAGAACCTTTATGTTTGGTGTGGCGGAATCCCTTGTTCGTCTCTTTGGTGAACAACGTCCGGCTTTTGCGCGTATGCAGGAAGTCGTTATGTTAGGGTTACTTCTGTCCTGGAATGCGTTTGCAAGTCTTTTCGTGCTCGCGCAGTTCAGCTTCAGTCTTGAACGATTTGTTGCACACTTTACACTTGTACTCAGTGGTCGGAGTGTTCGGTTGGTTCATGATTGATTGCTCCTCTTGAGCCAGAATTCATTTTCAAACTTCCGGCTCTGGAAAATCTGACAGGTCGAGGATGGAGCAGTCTGTTCAAAAGAGAACACACTCAACCCTAACAGCCCGTGGTGCAACTCTGGATTCGTTAAGTAGAAAGTACTAAACTGGAATCTCCTTTTTCAGCTCTGATTCGCCTGATTTTTACCGCTGGTAGCTGGTTTTGCAAGGTGGTCGATTACGACAACTGCCTAAAAAATCCGGCGCTCACCGATTATTGCTGCGGCGTGGTGGGCGCAACAGGCTCAACTGCTTTGGCCGGAGCCTTCTTTGCCGGAGCCTTCTTTACCACCTTCTTGGCGGAAGCCTTTTTGGAAGTCTCTTTAGCGGCCTTAATAGCTGCCCAACGCTTCTTCTGAGCCGCTGCAATGCGCTTCCGAGCGGCTGCGCTCATTCCCCGTTTCTTGACCGGAGCAGCAGGTTCCTTCGCTGCCTTGACAGGGGCGGGTTTCACAGTCTGCTTTGCCGCTGCCCACCGCTTACGCTGTGCGTCCGCGATTCGCGCCCGAACCGCTGCGCTCAGTTTCCGTTTGACAAGTTTTTTGGCTGGTGCGGTGGTCGTTCGACCCTGCGAACCGGCCAGCAAGGTGCGTGCTTGCTGGAACCGAGCAATCTCGGCGTCTATTATTGCAATCAGATTGTCAATGCTCATGGTGCTAATCTCCCGCACCCTAATATAGCACTGGGGTGTGGGTGGTATGCTGCCGGTTTGTAAACAGAATAGGGCGAATCTAAGGAAGGTGGGTTTTTCGTCAACCGAGAGTCTTTCCTGGCGACATGGGCGTTTTCCAGGATTAATCCGGATTCGATTTCCCAAAGAACGCTGGATAAGTGCATTGGGCTGTTATCGCCAAGCGACTTTCCCAGCGACTTTGTTCGGCAAAATCTGACAGCTTCCCAGGTCCGAAAATCCGGATCTGGGGCACCCAGAATTCTGTGTGGAGACATGGGCCGCCCGCCAGTCCAGTGTGCCAATGAGATGGCCGCCGCCCTCGATAAAGGCGGGGACTATCACGACGCTTTGCGCGAGTTCCAACAGATAACCCTGAGTGCCGGGAGGCGCGAGACAGGCCGCGCCTCAGAGCATTTCTCAGGTTAGTTTCAGTCCACAGGATCGTCAGTCCTTATCGTTGCCGTTGCCATGATCATCTTTATCGTTGCCCTTGCCATGATCATCATTATCGTTGCCCTTGCCATGATCATCTATATCGTAGCCCTTGCCATGATCATCTTTGCCACTGGGGCAGCGGCTATGGATCTCGATGTGTCCACCTTTAATGTCACCCGAGGCGCTGTAGCCGGTTGACAGGCGGATAGCGAAACTGTCTTTACCCGACTCGTTGTCGTTCACATCCAATTGGTACGTGCCGGCCAGCCCGTTAATTTCGGCGGTGCCTTGGATGCGCCGCGAATTCGGTCCCATCTCAAGATATGCAGTAACGCCGGTGCTCTTCATCCTGAGGTCGATGCCATGGTCGTTGTAAACGACCTCCCCACGCAGCGAGCTGTCCTGGTCTTTGTCTTTGTCTTTGCCTTTGCCTTTGTCGTTGTCTTTGTCTTCGTTGCACTTGCATCCAGCTTCAAAGCCAAAGGTCGCCTTGCCGCCGGATGGCCCGATGATGAACCCGCCGCCGGTGGTGAAGTCCTTGCACTGCGGGGGCGCCCCCAGCACGGAGGCTGCAGCCGTGATCGCGTTATCGTCCAGCGTCACAGCACCATTCAGCGCAAAGACCCGGCCGGTAACGCTGGCGCCGGTGGTGACGGTGTCGCTAGTGTAGGCGAGAATGCTTCCCACAAAAGCGGTTCCCGTGCCCAGAGTGGCAGAACTGCCGACCTGCCAGAATACATCCCCTGCCGTCGCTCCGTTGGTCAGGACGACAGAGGAATTACTCGCTGTCGTAAGCGTGCTCCCCATCTGGAAAACGTAAATACCGCTGCCGCTGAGTGTGAGGGTTCCAGTCAACTGAGCTGACGTCGAGGGAAAACAATAGACGCCGGGCGAGAGCGTAACCGCACCGGGAGTGGTGCCTAGAATCTCCCCGGTTAGGTTGGTCCCGCAGGCCTCCGCTACTAGATCGCCGTACGCAATAGCTGCGTCACTTTGGGCCGGGCCAGCGAGAGAGCCCGCGCCGACGTATATCGTCCCGTTCACTACTCCTGGTCCGCCAGTGCAGGGGGCTGGGAATCCAGTGCATGAAGTGCCCGGACTCACACCCAAATCTCCGGTGATGACCGTCGCGCCTGTATTGGTGACCGTTGAGGCTCCCAGGACCGCAAAGGGCTCCGCAGAACCCAGTGGAGGGGCCGTTTGCGCCCAGGCCACGATGCCCATACTCAACAAGCAAACAAACAAGAATGCCCTTTTCATTACACTTCCTCCTTGGTTTCCTGCTTTAGGTGAGTGCTACGCCGGTCTAGACTCATTTTGAAGTCCTCCGAGGGCTGAATTGTAAGGTTGGCGGCAGCTTGGACGGAACGCTTCACGAGCCGCGCGGTGTGCGCCGGTTCCTGGCTTGGCACCGGACCTGCGTAGGCCCAGATTGGTTAAAGCATGACAGGTCGAGTTTGAGCAGTCTGCTCAAAAGAGAACGCTGTTCAACTCAGAGCGATTATCCTATTGACCAGGAGACGCCGCGCGCCATGGTGTGTGACACGGCAGATGCTTGCGAAATTAAGCCGGAATTTCCATTTTGCCTCTCGGCTGCGAACCAATATACAACCGGTTGCCTCTGCTGCGATCCTTTTCTGCATTCGTTCCAGAGCCAAAGACCCGGGAGTGCCCGGCAGCGCCTTTGCCAGGTCCAAAAACTAAGATTTGCCCCATTTCGAAGCGATTTCTCAGACACCCCTCCCTCAACTCCTCTTCGTCGTCCAGGGATTAGTCCTCTGAAGTCGGCCAGGGTTCGCCGATCTGCATGGGCATGAGCCTCGGTTGGCGATAACAGGCCGATTCACTCATCGATCTTGTTTGTTCTGAATACTCAGTTACCACATCTCCCGACGCAGAACTCAATGTGGCGGATAACAAGCGACCCATACGCGAGTCAATGTCCCAAATTACGTCCTTCCCCAATCTGCAAATCTTTAAAGGGGAAGGCCGTCGAGCGAGAGAAGACGGCCGACTGGATAGTCGCCGAGGTGGTTTTCGCGGCTCCAGGGCGAGCGCTCGTAAAAGAATTCGAGGCGGGCGCGAGGGTTTGCGGCGAAGTTCGCGTCGGTCTGGAGGCGGTGTTCGAATTCAGCTTTGAGGGCGGGGTCCCTGGCGAGCATTTCGCGTGCGAGCTTTTCGAGGATGTAGCTTTCGCCATACTCCTTTTGCTCGAAGATGGGGTCGAAGAAGCCCCAACGCAGGGCGGAGTCGGGGGCCTCGGGCTCGAGCCAGTGAATGGCGACCTTGGAGAGGCGCTGGTTGAGGGGGACGACGACCGAGCCGGCCGGGAAGGTGACGGTTTCCTGCGAGAGAATGCACTGGCCGAAATGGCCGGGTTGCCCCCCGCCGCCTTCGTCGATAAGGAGCGGATGGCGGCCTTCAAAGGGAATGGCATGCCACTGCATTCCGGAGCAATGGTAACGCTCGACGTTGCCAGTCCACGGAGCGGTGGTGCGGCGGAAGGTGACGTTGTGGGCGGAGAGCACATCGATCACGCTGGTCCACTGCGGAGGAACGATGTAGGCGGCCGGAGGCATCACGGAAAGGGTCACCTTGGCGCCAATCTGCATGGGAAGGGTCGTGTTCCAGAGCTCGTGGCTGTAGGCAATGCTCATGGCTCCAGAGATTTCGCTTGTGGAGCGCGTGAATTGATAGCCCTTGAAGGCGACCTGCGTGATCTGGCCGCCCCAATCGACGGCGAGCGGGAAAGGATGCTGGCCGGACGGTTGTGCACCCAGTTTTGCGGCGTCGGCATCGGCCTTGCGGTTGAGAGCAATGAGACGCGTAGCATCGCGATTCAGAACTTCAAGGAGCGCGCGGAGGATCTCGTAATTGCCGGTGACGCGCGTCTTGTAGTCCTTGAGCATGTGCAGCTCGACGACCAGGCCGGGGCGGTTCTCAAGAACCATGTAGCCGTTGGAAAGACGCGGCGATACATTGTCGAAGGCCAAACCCTTCGAGGGGTCCGTATCGTCTTTGGGTGCGATGTAGGTGGGAAAGGCCAAGTGTCCGCTCGCGTCTACGCGCCGTTCAAGCTCCGGCGTAACGGCGGTGCGAATCCACTCAGCGGTGGCGGGAAAGACGTCGGGCGTCGCCTCGAGCTCAAAGGTGACGTCGTACTGGAAATCCATGCCGTCGGTTACATGGTCGTCCACGAAGAAATCCGGAAGCCAGCGGTGAAACATCTTGAGGAAGGCGCGCGTCTCGGGTGCGTCGGCCTTCATGTAGTCGCGGTTGAGATTGAGGTTCGTCCCGTTGGCGCGCCAGCCGACGATCTCAGGCCCGTTTTGGTTGATACGGTTGAAGGCGGAGCGGCGCTCGTAGCCGTCAATGTTGTAAACGGGGATGAAAACGAAAACGGCGTGGTCCAGCAGCGCTGCCTGGGTCTTGGTGATCACCATGTCGCGCAGGAGCGCCAGGCAGGAATCCTTGCCGTCCATCTCGCCGGCGTGAATGGCGTTCTGGACGAGTAGAATGACGCGGCGGGAGGCGTGAATCGCGGCAGGGTCGAAGACTCCGTCCCTGGAGACGATAACGATCTTGAGAACGCGGCCTTCGCCCGTCTTGCCGAAGTCTTCCATGCGGACCTTTCCGGGCGCGGCGTCGGCTATGCGCTTCAAATAGGCGAGAGTCTCGGCGTAGTCGGGCGTGGCGCGGTAATCGGAGGCTTCGGCGGGAGTCCGCCAGTCAGGAGCCGCCTGAGCGCGGCATGCGAATGGAAGGGCGAAGAGAACCAAGGCAAGAAGGACAGAGATGCGTGCGCGCAACGAAAGTCATCTCCTTTCAGCCGGGATTTCCATTTTGTTTCCCGGCTGCGACCCAGTGTAACGTACCCCAGTCCTTGCCTGCTTCGCTACTAGGTGGTTCGGACGGCCCAAGTAGACCTCCGATGGCAGGTACCGTCGCAACTCGCCGCAGAGGGGGCACTCTACGGTGATGGACTGGAAGGGGAATTTCCTCGCAGGATGCAGATGATCCCAGAGTATTCTGGATTCACGATAAGGAGGGCGACATGCAGAGTCAGAGTGATGAGTCGAGGCGCAGGTCTAAGGACGAGAGCGACAATCGCATCATGACTGTCAATGTCTCAGAAATCCACGAGATGCCGGGCTTGACCCCACCCCAAGACCCAGTGCTCACCTACCTGTTTTCGAAAGCAGCGGAAGGACATCTGCCAGTGTATCTTGCAGCGATTCCTCTCAGCCTTGTTCGTCCATTCTCTACGGAATACGATCCTCGCCGACATCCGATAGGTCGGCAAGCTGTGGATGCGATGAAGAAGGATTGGCTGGCAGGGAACTTCTCTAAACTGTGGGTTTATCCAGATGGGTCAACCTACGTGATGTCAGATGACTACATCACGTTTTACGCAGCGCAGGAAGACCAGTCCGACTTTCTCCCATGCTTCATCCTCGGCGGGACTGAAGATTCGCGAATCAAAGACCTGCAAGGGCCGATACAGGTTTCAGATGTGAGGAAATCACTTGGGTTCCGAGATTGACGCTCCCAAACTGGAGAACTCCAGCACGGTCGTCGGGCATCCGCTCCGGCACCCTCCGAAACACCCGGTTGAAAATCTCGTAGGCGAGGTTAACCGATTCCTCGATTGCCTTGCCGCCAGCGTGGACAAGGTCACGGCATTCAGAAGAAGTCTTTACGTTCTGGACTTTAATTGATTTGCAAACTGCACAGCATTTGAGAACGTCAGCCGGTCAGGCTGATTTGAACCCTCTTCCTCAATAGTTCTCCAAGGAATTCAAAAAGACTAGCACCAGAACGTCAGCGTGTTCTTACCATGGTGCTGAGAATGATGTTGAATTGAAGGCGCTGAACCCCCGCATGAATAAAAGGGAAACACCATACTCGGCACCATCGTAAATATTGTTTTTGATTGTTTAGGATTGCATTTGGCTATTTATTGTTTCTGTAAGTTGTTGATATATATAGGTTTATCCACTTTGGGAAGCTGACGTTCTGCCACTGAACTACTCCCGCATCCTGTATGCAATCAATAACATGAAGACATTTTCAACCTTGCCGGCACAGCTCTGTTTCAGTCGACGCCGGCTCGGCTCGTATCCGCATCAGAGGTCCACAATCCAACCTCGCTCCTATCATAACCGGCACATGACGCCAGCGTAAAGCCAAAGTTCGGCCATTCGCAGTAACCTGCAAGACGGGGTGTGAGGTTCCCGCCAATTTTCCCCATCGAATGAAGAGAAGCGTTAAAAGATAATTCTCAGATCAACACGCGCGGTGTTACTCTGCTTGCGTGGATTGCGCTCCATCGGGCGTGATTCATAACGGTCGCAACGCCGGCCAGGCGTGCCTTTCCAAGGGGGTGCATCTTGGCCCGCACTGTTGACTGATGCTACAGAGACTATGAGTTTTGGAGTTAGTTATGGACATTGAGATCATTGTTATTGGGGAGTCAGGCAAGCGAGTCTTGAGTGATTCCCGCATCCGTATCGGGCAAGACCCGAATTGTGAAGTCAGCTTGCCGCCAGAAAGATACCCTGCGGTGGCAGGCGTGCATCTGACACTTGAGGTGGTGAATGGCGCCGTCAGCCTGGCAAGAGGAATTCCTTTGGGCGGCGAAACCTTCGTGAATGGCCATCCGGCCGCCGCCGGGGCCACGATTCGTTCCGGCGACATCCTGCGCCTGGGCGCCGGAGGGCCGGAGCTCCGCATTCGCCTTTTGGAGCAAGAAGCTTATGCGCCGCCCGCGCAACATGAGCCCACGCGCGTTCTGAATCATGAGCCCACTCGCGTCATCTCCAGTCCGGCAGCCGCGGCCTATTCTCCCCCGCCGCCCGTTGCGCCAGCGGCAGTGGGAAGACAGGGCTACACAGCCGAAGCCGTCCGTGGAGTTTCCGCTACTCCCCGGACTCCTGTACTGCAACCGGCGGCAAGCGCGACAGAAGGGGAAGACATGAGCATTCTCGAAGGCAAGTTGAAGTCGCTGCAAGGCATTTTGGTGGCTAGTCTGTTGATGATCCTCGTCCTGCTGGCGTGTAACATCTGGCAGAGCTGGGAGCTTTCCCAGACCAGGGACGATGTGCAGCAATTGCGCACGCAGGCGCAGAATGCTGTTGGCCAGTTCACGCCCGCGCTTGATGCCAGGCTGAAAGCTCTTGATGATCGCCTCGACGGCATGGACGCAAAAGTTGCCGACGCACAGGACCGCATGGTCAAAACCATGGATGCTCAGACCAAGCGCGAAGAGGACCGCTTGGTTGAGCGCATGAACACCGCGATTCCCGCCATGCTGGACAAATACATCGCCAACAAG
>CAAGKR010430255.1_pt1 | contig 33930 bp, 34 predicted proteins | sample 2556971 | NCBI WGS metagenome assembly CAAGKR01 (sample SAMEA5207829, study PRJEB30636) | soil metagenome | biome: forest; feature: boreal; material: soil | place: USA | collected 2011-09 | depth 1 m | reverse complement strand
GCTCAGCCAGCAAGTGTGCGACCCTGGAGCCTAGAAACCCAGTTGCTCCGGTGAGGAAGATCTCATCGCAGCGCTGTTGTTACGGCCTCGGAACGAGTCCTTTCGAAAAAGGTGTTGATGACCGGTAAAATCAGCGTGATCATGCCCGCGTACAACGAAGCGCGGCACATCGTCAAGAACCTGCTCGAGGTCGTTGATACGCTCGCGGTTTTCGGCTACGATTTCGAGGTCATCGTCGTTGACGACGGCAGTCCCGACAAGACGTATTTGGAAGCTGTAAAACTCTTATCTACGCATCCTGAACTGGTCAGGGTCGTGCATTACGACGAAAATCGGGGGAAAGGCAACGCCTTGATTTGCGGCACGACGTTTGCAAAAGGCGAGTACGTCGTATTCCTCGACGCCGACATGGACTTGCATCCATCGCAGTTACCGGTTCTCTTTGGAATCATGGATGCCGAAAACGCGGACGTCGTCATTGGCAGTAAGCGTCACCCGGCATCCATCGTCAACTATCCGTGGCACCGGCGAATGGGGAGTTGGGCCTATTACAGTCTGATCAAACTGCTGTTCGGATTGCCCGTCAAGGATACGCAGACGGGATTAAAAATTTTTAAACGCGCCGTATTAGCGCGCGTTTTCCCGCGCATCCTTGTCAAGCGCTTCGCTTTTGATATTGAAGTCTTGGCTAACGTCCATCACCTTGGATATAAAATTGTTGACGCGCCGGTTACGCTCGAGTTTCAACGCGGAACGTTCGGCCGCATCAAGCCCCGCGATATTTATCGAATCATGTTGGACACGGCCGCGATTTTTTACAGAATGCGAATCATAAACTACTACGATCGCGTTCTGGACGTTCCGCTCGATGAGCTTCGGGCGATGTCGCCGGGGCACGAAGTGGAAGCCGTTCGATGAGTGCGCCCGCCGGGGACGCCGGACGGCTGCGCATGTTTAGCGTTCATTTCGAAAAGTAGTAACAATGCTGCTGGCGTTGGCAACGATCGTTCTCGCGGCGTCGCTTGGGCCGTGCTCGCCATGTTATTCGGTCATCGTAGTAACAGAAAGCGGAGCGGCCGTCCCCGCCGCGCAAGTGACGTTTTTCGATCCGCGCGGCATGCGTGACGTCGAGATCACGGATGCAAAAGGAGCAGCCACCGCACATGCCGGTTTTATGCCCGTGACTGTGCGCATCGTTGCTGCCGGTTACGAACCGCAAACGGCAACGCTCGAACGCAACGGTCAAACGGTCACGATGGAACGCTTGCTGCCACTGATCGGATCGGTGCGGGTCGCAACCGGCTCGCAGCAAAGCCTGCACTCGCTTCCCGTTGCCGCATCGCTGCTCGATCGCACCGCTCTTTCATTCCATACATCCCCGACAATGGACGCGATGCTGCGCGCGCTGCCCGGGTTTGACCGCACGCGCAGCAATAGTGCGTTTACAAATTACGGGCAGCTGCGCGTGTCTTTTTCGGGCGCGGGAAACGACCGCGGACTCGTGTTGGTTAACGGCATTCCGGCGCAGGACGGATTTGGCGGCCAAGTTGATTGGCTCGCCTATCCCCCCGGCGAAGTCGAGCGTGCCGAGTTGTTGCGCGGTGCCGGATCCTGGTTGTACGGAGCCGGCGCAATCGGCGGCGTGTTGGACCTAAAGACATTCGGACCCGAAGGATCGGCGCCGGCCTCAGGGACGCTCACACTTATCGGTGGCGCACCGGATCTGCTGGAACAGTCGCTCAATCTGCGCGCAGAACTGTCCGCGAAACTGGGTGCATCGGTGTCTGCGCAATCGCAGCGCCTCGCATATTACGACCTTCCACCCGCATATCGAAGCCCGGTCGACGAAGTCGCGCAATCCGCGAGTCAGGTGGTGGCTGTGCGGCTGCGCTTCGCAGCGTCGCCGCAAACGGTGGTTGAAGCCGGTGGCCGGATTGCGGCCGACCATCAGCAAGAGGGACGCCCAAACTATACGTTTGCGCGCCGGTTAACGCAAAGCGATTTGCGCGTGAGCCATACGACCGCAAACTCCGTACTCGATGCACAGATCTATGCTCGCAACGCATTCATCGTTAACACTGCCGATCAGTTTCCTGCTAAGCCCGGTGTATTGCTCTACGTGCAGGACGTATCCACCGGTGAGAGCGGGGCCGCTTTGGGTTGGAGCATCGAATCTGCAAAGTCCGCGTTTCGTATTCGGGCGGATGCGCGTTGGATTCGTGGAGAAACAAACCAGTACGGAAACGCCGGGGTCCTTCAAAATGCGGGCCGCGGCGCTCAGCTTCTCGACGGTATTGCGGCGGGCGCAACCGTTCGAGGCAAACGCATCGAGGTGGTTGTGGGAGTGCGGACCGATTCGGCGACGTTAGCAAACGCGTCCCTGATCAACGTTAAGGGCAGTACGGCGACGCATCAATTTCCTCTCGCGCGGACGGATTCAGCGGTCTCTCCGCTGCTTGCCTTGCGTTTCGATTTAACTCCGCAGTTGGCGCTACGGATCTCGCAAGGCGCCGGCTTTCGACCTCCCTATCTCAACGAATTGGTCCGCGGCTTCGTCATCGGCAGTGTTACGTTCTTGCCGAATCCCGGCCTCATTCCGGAGCGTAGTGGAACCACTTCGGCCGGACTCGATTGGGTTTCCGGGACGCAGCGACTGTCGGCCGACGTCATGCACACCATTGTCAATAATGCGATCATGTTCCGTACCGTGGGCGCCAATATTCAGCAGCGCAGTAACGTAGCGCAGACGCGGACGGACGGAATTACGCTAACATATACGCGCTCCGTTGGATCGTGCGGCCGTTTGTCGATGTGGGGAACGGAGCAGTCGGCGCGAGTAACCGCGGGGCCGGCGGCAATCGACGGCAAGTTCTTGCAATACGTTCCGCAAACGTCGTTCGGCTTTTCGTACGACGTACACACCGGGCGCGCCGACTTGGGCGTTCGCGCAACATATCTCGGTCAAACATATGCGGACGATTTCAATACGCAACCGCTTGGCACGGCGGCGCTCGTGGGAGCTCATGCGCGCTTGCACCTCAACGGCGGTGACTCGATCGTGATAAACATCGACAACGCGGCGAACGCGCACTATCTCTCGAGCGTCGACCGGTACGGCACACCGCTGTTGGTTTCGGCGGGACTTATCGTACCCGTGGGCCGGCGCGAACCGGAACAACAATGTTTCGCGCCGGCGCCGTAGTTACGGCTTGACGGAGCTGGCGCGTAAGCATGGCGTTCATGCCAATACGATTCGCATGTGGCGTGACCGGTACGGCGGTTTGGAAACCAGCGATCTCGTTCGCTTAAAGCAACTTGAGGCTAAAAATTCGCAGACGGAGCGCATCATTGCGCGCCAAACGCTCGAGATCTACACCACGAAAAACCTCATCTCAAAAAACGGCTGGGGCTTCAGCGCGAAAAGAAGCGGTGAAGGCCATGCAAACCGACGGACTCTCGCAACGGCAAGCGTGTTTGCTGGTCGACTGCCCGCGGAAAAACGGCTCAATATACATCGCGCAAGGCGCCGAAGACCCGCTGCTCGTCGAGCGCGTCAAGGCCATCGCGGAGCGCTGGCCGCGCTTCGACTATCGGCGCTTGATGATCATGCTCCGACGAGACAGAGTGACAGTGACGTGGAGGCGTTTTCGCCGGCTCTATCGAGCGCCTTGGCCTTCAAGTACGACCGCGACGCAAGCGCCACCTGCGCTATGTTCGGGGAGTCGCGATCGTCCCGGCGTCGCGACCGAACGAACGCTGGTCGTCGACTTCATTCATGATCGCCTCAATCTGGGCCGACCGTTTCGCGCCATGGTCGTCATCGATAATTTTACGTGCGAATGCTTGGCAGTCGAGATTGCCTTCTCGTTCGGTAGCCGCGACGTCATTCGGGTCCTGGAGGGGATTGGAATGGAACGAACCTTACCGACATCGATGCGATTTGACCGCGGGAGCGAATTTACAAACAGAGCGATGCTGCAATGGAGTGCCGAGCGGAATATCGGCTTCCAGTTCAGTAACCCGGGGAAGCCAACGCAGAACGCCCAGGTCGAATCGCTCAACGGCAAGATCCGCGACGAATTGCTCAACCTACACGGCTTTGCAAACGTTTTCGATGCGCGCACGGCGGCCGAGCAATGGAGGATTGAGTACAACGACGTGCGGCCGCACTCAGCGCTCGGATATCGAACCCCGAGGGAGTTCGCCAGGCAGTCCGAATTCAACCCGAGCTCACAGTTTTGCGCGGCGTAACTTCCCAGCGCACGTCAGCGGCTCACCTCCTTGGTGGCACCAGACTTTCTGTTGCTCACATAATTGCTAGTGTCCTGAAGCATAAATAGGATGACAAATGCGATGATGTTTGGTAGAATGAGGGCCTGCCATTTCAGCCTGCTCCTCCCCTGCGAATGCACCCGAAGGTGCGGCGCGAATTGAATGCGTTGCTGAGGAAAGCGACAGCTGCGCAGCGAGCTATCCAACGCGCGCGAATTCTCCTCGACGCGGCGAACGGTCTTTCTAATACGGAGATTGCCAACCGCGTCGGCATGGCCCGCCAGAACGTGATCGCCGTTCGACAACGCTTTGAGGAGCGCGGGCTAGAGAGCGTGTACGGCGACGCACCCGGGCGAGGCCGACCCAAGACCATCACCGAGGCGACAATCCAGAAGATTGTCGAATCAACGCTGCAGGCAACCCCGAAAAACGCAACGCATTGGAGTTCGCGCGAACTGGCTAAGCGCCATAAGGTGAGCTTCAGTACCGTCCAACGGACATGGCGCGCACACAACTTGCAGCCGCACCGCGTACAGAACTTTAAGTTCAGCACTGATCCGCATTTTGTGCAAAAGCTGCGCGACATCGTTGGGCTGTACATGGATCCGCCAACGAACGCGATCGTGCTGAGCGTTGACGAAAAGAGCAGCGTTCAAGCTCTCGACCGCACCGCCCCGATTCTGCCGCTCCGCAAGGGCATCCCGGCGCGCCAAACGCACGACTACATCCGCAACGGTACCACAACGCTCTTCGCAGCGCTCAACACGTTGACTGGAAGGGTGTTGGAACGGTGCCTACCGCGTCATCGGCATACGGAGTTTCTTGAGTTTCTCGAACACATCGACCGCAACGTACCGCGGAAGCTGGACGTCCACATAATCATGGACAACTACGCCACGCATAAGCATCCGGCGGTCAAAGCGTGGTTTGCGAGACGTCCGCGGTACCATGTGCACTTTACCCCGACCTCTTCATCATGGCTCAACGCCGTGGAGCGTTTTTTCGCAGAGATCACCGCAAAGCGCATCAGGCGCGGCAGCTTTCGAAGCGTTGCCAAACTGGCGAAGGCGATCTCGGCCTACGTCGCTGACCACAACACCGATGCGAAGCCGTTCGTGTGGACAAAGTCCGCGCGGACGATCGTGATGAAGATACGCAAGTGTCACTCCATTTATTGGTTCAGCACACTAGGACAAAAAACCGGAGCTCTAAAAATATGATGTTCGAGGATTGGGAATTGCGAGCGCGAATGCATGGTCGTTGTTCCGCCTCACTTTGCTGAATGTGCGATGAGAAACGGTAGATGAAGGTTGTGATTTTAGCTGGCGGTCTCGGCACTAGATTGGCCGAAGAGACCGCCATTCGTCCCAAGCCAATGGTTGAAGTTGGAGGGAAACCACTGCTCTACCATTTGCTAAGGAGTTACGCAAAACACGGCTTCAAAGACTTTATCATAGCACTTGGCTATAAGGGGGACGTAATTAAACAATATTTTTCATCGTTTTATATGTTCAACAACGATTTGATTATAGATCTTGCCACTGGCCGTATACGGTATGAAAACAAGGGAGAAATCAAAGACTGGATCGTGCATTTGGTAGATACGGGACTCGATACGCAAACCGGTGGCCGGCTCAAACGTATCGCTCCTTTACTCGGCGCTGAGCCTTTCCTGTGCACTTATGGGGATGGCTTAGCCTCGGTTGATATTGCGGAGCTCGTGCGATTCCATCGGATGGCCGGCCGCATGGCCACACTTACAGCAGTTCGGCCTCCAGCGCGATTCGGTTCCCTAGAGATAAAGGGTAATTGTGTGACACAATTTGTCGAGAAGCCACTTACCGGAGAGGGTTGGATAAACGGGGGGTTTTTTGTTTTCGAACCAACGGTCCTCGACAGAATCGCCGGGGACTCGACCGTTCTGGAGCACGAGCCTCTATCGGGATTGGCACGCGACGGACAGCTATCAGTTTTCGAACATCAGGGATTTTGGCAGCCTATGGATTCGTTGAGAGATAAGAAAGTGTTAGAGGATCTTTGGTCGACTGGGCAAGCGCCGTGGATATAGGGGTAGATTGGTCTAATATAACGGCCCTTGTCACTGGGGCAACTGGAATCGTCGGTTCGTGGCTTTGCCGGGATCTGGTCTCTCGAAAGGCACGTGTGATCGCCTTTGTGCGTGATCCCAATCCGGAATCCGAGCTTTATCGATCCGGCGCCTGGCAAAAATGCGCAATTGTTCTAGGCCAGCTCGAAGACTACGCCTCCGTTGTGCGGGCAATAAATGATTATGACGTCCAGGTAGTGTTTCATCTTGGCGCTCAAACTATCGTGGGCGCGGCCCTTCGTGATCCCGTCGGTACCTTTGAAAGCAACATACGAGGGACGTATCACGTACTAGAAGCGTGCCGGCGCTTGTCCGGGATACGCGTTGTAGTCGCTTCAAGTGATAAAGCGTACGGTGAAAGCGACACCTTGCCATACGACGAGACTATGGCACTCAAGGCGCGGCATCCATACGATGTATCTAAGGCAGCGGCTGATATGCTAGCCGTGACGTACGCAACTACGTACGACTTACGGGTCGCTGTCGCGCGTTGTGGCAACATCTACGGCGGCGGCGACCTAAACTGGAGTCGGGTCGTGCCCGGAACGGTTCGCAGTGCTCTGCTCGGTAGGGCCCCGGTGCTCCGCAGCGACGGGACGCCCACTCGTGACTATACTTACGTGAAAGATATAGTGCGCGCGTACATATGCCTGGCTGAGTCGCTTGAACGACCGGATCTTTGTGGCGAAGCTTTCAATTTCAGCCCCGAGACGAGCGTTACGGTTTCCGAAGTAGTGGCGCGAATACTTCAAATTATGAATAGTTCTCTGAAGCCCATTATTCTAGGTTCCGCAAAATTCGAAATTGCCAGCCAGACGCTCTCGTCGAAAAAAGCCTACAAGCTACTGGGGTGGAAAGCGGAATGGTCGCTGGATCGTGGCCTAGCCGAAGCGATAGAATGGTACCGCAATTATTTTTCTGACGCGCTAGCGCGGCCCCCCTAAGATTTCCAAATTGAGGCTAAATTCAGTACACATTTACGTTCTTAAGTAGTTTCTTAAATGGCTACACTTGAAGGCGCATAACAACTCGCTTGGGAATAGCTTAATAGGAGGGGTCCGTATAGATGGCAATATACAGCCTGGGGATCGTGATTCCGACGCGAAACGAGGCCAGAAACTTGCCGCGTCTTTTGAGCAATCTTTTGCGCGAAAATCTTACTCCGGATCAAATCGTCGTTGCGGATATTGGTTCCTCCGATAATACGGCAGACGTTGCGAGGTTATTAGGAGTACGTGTCCTCACGGATCCGGGAACGCGAAGCGACCGGATCAATCTGGGCGTTATGCAGACCAGTGCTGACTTCGTGCTGATTCTAGACGCCGACATGGAGATTGAGTCTGGTCTCATCCGCGAGCTAGAGGACCTGTTCAGAAACGGACATGAGTGCGTGATCATACCAGAGAAGTCGATCGCACGCGGGCCGCTATCGCGCGCTCGTGCTTTCGAGCGCTCATTATATTCTAACGATCCGGCGATCGAGGCAGCCAGGGGCTTATCAATACGGCTATTCTGGAAAGCTGGCGGTTTTAATGCTGCGATGGCCGACGGCTGCGAGGATTGGGAATTCGGCAAGCGAGCGGCTGCATTGTGCGCTCCAGTACATTCGCATAAACGAATCATCCACTATGAGCTTGATCTCACGCCTGTTACGATCTTTAGAAAATATTCTGAATATGGAAAGGGCTTTTATGCCTTATTCAAGGCCAACCACAAAATGTTTTTCGAACACGCTAATCCGATCAGAAAGTCCGTGCTCACCCAATGGAGGATTCTACTGGCGAATCCGCGCCAACTATTAACTCTTATTTATTTTAAGACACTCGTGTGGCTCTCGGGCCTCGTCGGCTTTTTGAGCGCGATGGCTGAAGATAGGCGGCGCAGGCAACTGGAGCGACGTTAGTGTTCGCTAGATCCCCGTTTGCACATAGTTCCCGCTTCGCGCCCGAAATAAGAAAACTTGAATTCTTCAGAAATGTTAGATACAAAATTGCGGCCACCTGAAGCGAAGCCGATCCTCGTAGTCGGGGCATCGGGCCTTGTCGGCGGGGGGCTACTGACGGAGCTTCATGAGCACGGTTACACTGCAATTGGAACACATCGTTCGAATCGTACAGCAAAAACCGTAACCCTTGACATGTCGAGGCATCGGGAGACGAAGCGCTTCCTAAAAGAAGTAGCACCAGCAGCGGTGTTCGTTTCCGCTGCGATTGCGAACGTTGCGGTGTGCGAAGCCGAACCCGAACGAACGTGGAAGGCGAATGTCGAGGATATGATGGCTTTTTCTGAGATGTGCGGCCCCGTACCGCTTATATACTTTTCTAGCGAGTACGTGTTTGACGGCCTACGTGGCCCGTACACAGAGTCGGCCGCGACCAACCCACTATCGGAATACGGACGGCAGAAGGTGGCTGTGGAAAATTATTTGGTTCACCGATCTCAGACTTTGATTATCCGAACAATGCATGTGTTTGGCAAGGAACTACACGGAAAGAACTTCGTCTGTCGATTGATAACGGCGTTGCGCGAAGATCGTCCATTCTTTGCTTCCACCGACCAGTTCTCAAGGCCGACCTATAATCCCCAATTGGCACGAGCGGCTGTAACGCTCATGTCTGAAGGTATAAACGGCGTTGTCCATCTCGCTGGAGTCGATACCATGAGCCGTTACTCTTTCGCACGGTTGGTTGCACGTGTCTTCGGACTCAAAGAGGAGCTGGTCATCGGAATGCGGACATCAGAGCTCGGATTGAGGGCGCCTTGCCCGCTGAACGCACCGCTCATCAGCGAACGAGTTGATTGTCAGGCGTTGGGATTCACGCATGTCACGGATGCACTTCACCTCGCGAGGCGGGAAATGTTGTAATGCTGATCCAGTTCAAATTCAAGACCTATAGATCAATATGGTTCGTGTGCTTGAAGCCGCCCAAGCCTCCATGAATGCGGGCGGACGTCCGCAACGACTTTAAGATCTAAGGGAAAAGCCGAATATGATACGATTCGTAAATCTCGCTCGCCAATACGAAAGCATACGCCCGCAGGTCGATGGCGCCATTCAGGAAACGATCGGGCGGACCGCATTCATCCTCGGTAAGCCGGTTGCGACTTTCGAGCGGGAGTTCGCGGCGTACTGTAAAGTCCGCCATTGCATCGGCGTCGGCAACGGCACGGATGCGCTAACCATCGCCTTGGCCGCAATGGGAGTCGGGCCCGGCGATGAGGTCATCGTGCCAGCGAATACCTTCATCGCAACAGCTTTGGCCGTCTCGCACGTCGGAGCTGTCGTCGTTCCGGTGGATGTCGATCCAAAAACGAACTTGATGGCCGCCGAGCTCGTGAGTGAACGGATCACGCCCCGAACCGCCGCGGTGATCCCGGTGCATCTTTTCGGCAAACCCGTCGAAATGGACCCGCTGTTGTCGCTGTGCGGCAAGCACGGAGTCGCGGTCCTGGAAGACGCCTGCCAAGCGCACGGCGCCATGTACGACGGCCGTCGCGCGGGGAGCTTCGGCGTTGCCGCGGCATTCAGCTTCTATCCCGGAAAGAATCTGGGCGCGTACGGAGACGGAGGCGCGATTGTGACCAGCGACGATGCGCTCGCGGCAAAGATTCGGCTTCTCCGCGATCTCGGGCAGGAGCGCAAATACGTTCACACGGTCCTAGGATTCAACAGTCGGCTCGACGGACTGCAAGCCGCAATTCTGTCCGCGAAGTTACCGCATCTCGACGCTTGGAACGAGAAGCGCCGCGCCATCGCAGAGCGTTACGATCGCGAATTCGCGCGCGCGGGGATCAAAACGAACAGCGCGTGCGCAGGGACGTCCGTTCAGCACCTGTATTGCGTTCGCGTTCCCGGCCGAGCACGTGTCACCGAAGCGCTGGACGCTACATCGATCGGCTATGGAATCCATTACCCCACGCCGATTCATCTGCACGCGGCCTATGCGGACCTCGGATACTCGGCGGGCGCATTTCCGGTTTCGGAGAAATGGTCCGAGCAGACGCTTTCGCTTCCGATATACGCCGAGCTCACCGGTGAGGAAGTCGACCGCATCATCGATGTGGTGACAACAGCAGTTCAAGCTCAGGTTCAATTGTAGGCACTTCGCTCAATTGCTTGAGAATCACGTCAGGCGAGAACGACCGTAGCACACGTTCCGATCGCAATCCGCAACTCAGAGCGACGCACGGCGCGCCGAATCGTCGCGCCGCAAGAATGTCGAGTTCCGTATCACCAATCCACACCGACTCATGCGGTTCAATGCCTGCAAGAGCTTTGACGCTCTCGGCCTTTCCCTGATCGCCGGACTCGTAGTCGCAAGGGACCACATCATTGAAGAACGACGATAGGCCTAAAGCGTCGAGTTGATCGTAAAGGTTGCGCTTGTTTCGGCGCAGTGTGGCTACGACAATGCGCAGCCGGCGGTTGTGCCAAAGAGACAACGTCTCCCGTGCGCCGGCTTGCACCCTATCGCGACCTAACGCCTCCGGCAGCTCGATTTGCGCGTTCCAGGTGCGGTGAAAGTCCTCGTAGCGCGCTGCTGCACCGCTTGCGACAAGTATGTCGCTAGCGTGAACGCGCTCACGTTTTTGCGCCCAGTACTCATCGATCGAGAGCGCCCGAGCGCCAAAGCTTTCGAGAATCTCCTTATAGCACCAATAATGACGCTGGCGGCCGTCTAGAATCGGGCCGTCAAGATCGATAACGAGATTGCGGATCATCGCATGGCGCAAACGGCGAAGATCTCGGCTGCGTTTTCCGGAAAGTCGGCGCCGAGCAAATAGGCGCCTTCGATGAGATCATCGGACCAATGATCTTCGATCTGTTTGTTCGATAGCGGTTTAAAAAAGACGCCGCCCATCTCGAGCACATCGAGATCCGCCTTTCCGATATCCTCACGGAACATCTGATGTGAGTAGACGCGCCGGTGTCCCAGAGTGTGATCGCGCTCGTTAAGTTGATCGGGTCGATCCAGCAATCCCATCTTGACCGCAATCAGACGGTGAAACGAAAGCGCGTTGGGGACGCCGGCGATAACGCGCCGCCCGGCGCGAGCCAGGAAGACGCTCGGCGCAGGAGGCCGACCGGGTCATCCACGTGTTCGAGAATATGCTCCATGATGATGGTGTTAAAGCGCTCGACCGGTTCGAATTCCTCGAACATCGCTTGCACCTTGACAACATTTTCGCGGTCTGGAATCTTGTCAAGCAGCGCTGCGGCGCCTTCCACGACGGTCAAGCGTTCGAAATGCGCACAGAGCAACCTCGTCATCTCGCCTTCCGCCCGCCCCAGTTCCAAACCGAGCGGCTGCAAAAAATACTGCCGAATCGTGCGATAACGAAACTCTATTAGCCTCTTGTCCAAGTCGAGCTGCGCATTGATGTACCAAGCCGCAAGATCTTCAACCCTTTGCTGTTCGCTCACGATACCGCTTTCTTAAAATAGTCCACCTCTTGTCGAAGGCCGGACTCGAATGGGACGCGCGTCCACGAACCTAAGGCTCGGCGCGCGATCGTGTCGTCAAATCGCAGGACGACCTGAGGAGCTGTCGCCGGCTCGTATCGAGGTACTGTCTCGAAAGCGAGTATGTTGCCAAGGGTCTCAACGACGTCCCTAACCGAATGCGAGGTTCCGCTTACGATGTTGATTAGTTGCGCGCCCGGTTCGCAGCCGACAGACCTGACTGTGGCTTCGACCGCATCTGAAACATAAAAATAGTCGCGCTCAGCGCTTCCATCTCCGGAAATGACCGGTGGATCACCTGCCACCATCCGGCGAATCGCATTCGGGATGATTTTGGAGTACGATTCCTCCCCGGGTCCGTAGATGTGGCCATACCGCAGCACGACCGGTTGGAAGCCCTGCTCGCGCGCGAACGCCCGAACGAGGTGTTCGCAGAAAAATTTGGAGGCCGCGGAAATGCTAGCCGGTTCGACAGCGGAAAACTCATTCAATAAATCCCCATCGTTTGGTTTTGCGTATACGTCTACCGAGCTTCCGAATATAAATTTTCCCGGAACAGCAGGCAGGCTTTGCAAGAGCTTACGCGTGCCGATCAGGTTGGCGGTGTAAATATTTTCGATCGCGTCCGCTTCCCGCGCATTCTTGGGAGCGAAAGCGCCCAGATGAAACACGACATCGAAAGCGGAAACGCCGGCGCGCTGCCAAAAAGCGGCGTCGAGCTCTTCCAATCGTCCCGGCACATACCGGACGCGCGCATCGTCCGCGCCCGGTTGCGAGCGCCCCAAAAGAACGAGTTCTCCGACTTGTTCCTGAAGAATGCGGCGCACCAAATGCCGGCCGATGAAGCCGGTTCCACCGGTGACCAGCACGCGCTTGCCGCGCAAAAAGCCGCCCTGCGGCAAACTCAAACCTGCGCCGGAGCTTGTTGGAGTTTCTCCAGCTCCGCCGCTGTTGTCAGAACCGGCTCGACGTCCATGCCGCGAATCCAAACGAGGCCGTCCGGCAACGGATTGATCTTGCGTTCCAGTAACGGAAACTTCTGCTCGATCGCCAAATCGCAATAGATTTGCGGCATGTTCAAACCCGCTGCCGTAAAGAAATGATGCGTCGTGAAGAAGCGTCCGATGTTGATTTCGGTGACGTATGGCAGCCCGTCGGCGTCATAGGTCATGTCAACGCCGAAAATCCCGTGGGGACGATCGTCAACGGCCGCGATCGCGTCTAGTGCGAGCCGGTCGACCACCAAGTCCGAGCACGTTTCGCCTACGCCCGTGATACCGGTGACGCCGGAAAGTGTTCGATTACCGAAGTGCCAACTATGGCGCTTTCGCGTTTGCGCGACGACGAGCTCGCCGCAATGCCAAATCGAAAGCCACGTCACCGTATCCGCAGTAAGGCATTCGCTCGCGGTGAAAGTGCCCCACCCTTTAAACCGATCGATCCAAAGGCGCGCGAACTCATAATTGTCCGTTGGAAGCGCTCCGCGTCCGCCGCCGCCCTCGGTCGCGCGCACCCACACCTTCCCGCCGAACGCAGTGAACGCTTCGCGGAGATCCTGTTCGTTGCGAATTTCGATGGTTCGCGGCGTGCGCACGCCCGCACGTTCCCAGATCCTATACGAAGCCAATTTATCTACGCATGTTTCAACGGTCTGCGCTGCAGGCAAAAACAACCGCACGTCCGCCGCCTCGATACGGTCGCGCATGCGAGAAATGGCTCGCACCTCAAAGTCGTTTTGCGCGTGTAAGAGATCTGGTTTGGTTTTGTGAAGCAGATTCACGAGCGAATCTGCGAACGCGGGGTCGGACGCGAGCGGCACCAAATACCGCTCATCGGTGTCGGCCAAAAACAAATCAGTGGCCGAAGCGCACATTCCGATAACGTAATAATCTTCGTCCGAGCAGCGAAGCGAACGAATAAAATTATTGGATGGCGCGCCGCCCGCGCCCGCGACTTGGATACGTTTCATGTTCTTTATTTGATGGTTCGGGCGATCTCCCGAATGCCCTTACCCTGTCGATACAGGACGTCAATCTCCACCTGAATCTCCTTAGTAAGCATCAGTAAGCATCGAACAGACGTTCGCTGTAGTTCAGGTGGGTAATTTTCAACCGGCGGGGTGGGTCAATTTTACTCCGGCGCTAACACCGTGCTTCTCATACCCCACAATGGCGGAACTTCTGGATACGATGCACCAAGCGTGGCGGTACTACAGGCCGCCATTGCAGGCGCTTGCAGGCGCTTGCAGGCGCTTCTCTCAACGCCTACGATGCCATTCGGTATGTGCGTTACGGCCCGGATTGGTCCAATGTCGTGTCGCCTGAAACGAACGTCATAACGGACGCAATTGCGGGCAACCTGCCGGCTGTTTCGTGGGTCGTTCCAAAATCGTACAACTCCGATCACTCCGCAGGCATTAGCAACGCAGGACCATCTTGGGTAGCTGCCGTGGTCAATGCCATTGGGGAGGGACCAGATTGGAAAACCACCGCTGTATTTCTAACCTTGGACGACTGGGGTGGGTGGTTCGATCACGTTCCTCCGCCGCAGGTTGATCCCATGGGACTGGGATTCCGCGTGCCGCTGATTGCCATATCTCCGTATGCTAAGAAGGGTTACGTGTCGCACGGCCAGCACGATTTTGGGGTAGCGGGTCAATTTGCGCTAGAACGGCAGTTCCGACGCTGTCCTGGGATTACAATTATGGACGTTCCCGCTGGTGTTCGCGCTCAAGGCGTTATAAAACCCCAGCGAACCTTGTTTTCACGCGCGGGGCGGTTTCTGCGTTAAAATCCTGGTATTGCGGGGGCACTCACAGCAGGCGCGTCCAACCAGTTCTCCCTGATCCTCCGAAACGCGGAGCTGACCGCACTCCTGGCGTACCCCAGGGCCTAGAGCGCTGACCGGTGCGTTCACCATAAGGAGAAGTTTTAGATGATCGCCACTCTCATCTCTTTCCTCATCCCCGCCGCCGTCGTGGTGGCAATGGCCTACGGCTGTGCTTTTGTGGCGCGCCAGATTCCGGGCGTACCCGCCAAGGCGCCGGACTGGATTTGGATTGTGACCGGTATCATCCTCGCGCTACTCCTGCTCCAGCGGCTAGGCCTGTAGGGTGCGGGGCGATACGAGGCGGCTCGGGCCAAGTCGATTGGGCCGCGCTCAAGAAGCAGCGTGCGGTAAGATTCACGTAGCTACGCGGCTTGTCCGCGGATAAGATCGGGCAGCTTCGCCAAGTCGTGAACCGTCCAAAGCCGGTCCGTGACACTCGGCGCGATTGCGGGCGTCGTTTTTAGCGTTTGGTGACGGCGGCAAGAGTTATAGTACGTGAAATGCAACGCAAGAGCGCGTGACAGCTTCTCCGCTTTCTTTGAGAATGCTTTTGTTAGGCGCGTAAGGAAAGTGACCCACTACCGATTTTGGCAGCATCTTGCAGTTCACGGAAAAGGCTTTTGATTTAGGAACCTTAGGGATCGCGACGGATGACGTGCGCGCGGATGATCTTTCCGACATGTTCGATTTCAACCAGGCTCCCAGGAAATTCGTGATCATAAGTGCACCTTTGTCACGCGGATACTTCCTGCATGACCAGCCGCCGGATCGTCCGGTCGGTCCGAACGGAGTTATAGACTGACTGACGTCACCTTGCGAATCGTCATCTTTAATTGGCGCGATCTGGGCCATCCCAAGGCCGGCGGCGCCGAGGTCGCAACGGATCAACTTGCGACGGGACTCGCAGCGCGAGGCCACAATGTTACCTTTTTTACAAGCGCGCATCCCGGAGCGCGCGCGCACGACGAGCGAAACGGCTACCGGGTGATACGCCGCGGATCGGAACTCACGTGCAGGTTCCACGCGTGGGCGTGGCTTTTTTTACATCGCAACGAAGTGGACATTGCGGTTGACGAAGTCAACACGCTGCCCTTTCTGTCGCGTTTGGTAATGGGCAGAAGGCATGTGGTTTGGATGCTGCAGCTCGCGCGCGAGGTTTGGTTGCTCGAAGCCCCCGGGACGGTGGGCCGGATCGGGCGTGCCTTAGAACCGTTGATGTTGAGAGTGTATCGGAATTCTCGAATCATCACGATCTCTCAATCGAGCGCACGAACGTTCCGCTCCTTCGGAATGCGCGGACCGATACACGTGGCCGAAATAGCGCTGCGCGGCCCCAGCGACAGCATACTTCGGACGCAGCCTTACCGGCTTGGATACGTCGGAAGAATCGCGCCCTCGAAGCGCATCGATCATATTCTTCAAGCGGTGCGTATCTTGGCCCAGCGCTTTCCGCAAATGAGCCTAGTGCTAGTCGGTGGCGGACCCGCGGCGGAAGCTGACAGACTGCGGAAAATCACCGACATGCTGGGGGTCGCGCAACGCGTGACTTTTGCGGGGCGCGTGCTCGAGGAGGAGCGTGACGCCATCATGGCAGGGCTAGACGTCTTGGTTATGACATCCGCGCGGGAAGGCTGGGGCCTTGTCGTGTCCGAGGCCGCGCGCTACGGCGTGCCCTCTGTCGTGTATCCCGTTCCAGGCTTGATCGATTCCGTGCGCGATGGTGAAACGGGATTGGTCAGCGCAAACGAGACACCGGAGGCGCTCGCCGAGGCAATATCAAGAGTTTTGGAAGATCGCAATTTGCGAGATCGACTCGGCGCGGCTGCACGGCAATATCTGAGCGAATTTGACGACGAGAGGTTCGTCGGAGGGTTTGAACGGGCGTTGAAGGAGCAGATCTCGCCGGCTTAGTTGTTCAAGAACTCTACCGCACTGCGGATCTCGGGACGTCCCGCATCCCACACAATGTTATGGAAACGCAACCCGTCAAAACCCGGCGAAATCACGAGCGGCAGCGGATAGCCGTGGATAGTTCCGTTGACAACGGTAATCGAGCCGTTCAAACGCGCACGCGGCTTTGCTGAGAATAGAGACCCCGTGCTCGCGCAATTGCCGCAGCCTCCGGTGCCGCAGTTACCGCGAAGTTCCTGATCGTGAGATGGTCGCCGCCGCTACCGGCGACCGCAGATGCGATCGCAATAGCCGCTCCAGGCGCGTAGCAATTCATGAGTCTAACCTCGTCCATCTCGGTGTCGACGGCGTGCCCTGATTCCGCTCCTACGCCGAGCAAGATGCCTGTCGAGTTCGTGGCATCGATGTGCCGCACGACAAGGTTGCGCACGAACCAGCTGTCGGGGTTCGCGTCGATAGCCAGCGGCGTACCCGAACCGTTTTTGGAATATTTGGTCGGCAAGGGATCGCCATAAGCGCCGTTGCGCGACCCGCGGTACGTAATTCCGTCGACGGTTACGTCTGAATGATCGTTTTTGTGCCGAATTTATTTTGAAAGAATTGACGCTTCCAACCGAAACACTGTCCGAAACGTACGTGCTGATGTTCGAGGCTTTGATGTTGTACATCTGGCCGAGCCGGCCCGGAGCCGGATGCGTCACGCCGTCGATGACGACTCGATCGTCGGCAATATTGTTCTGATCAATCCGATCGTGCTCGCCCTCGATCGTGATGTCGTGCGCGTTCGAGGCAACGCCGGCTTTGTTCGTGGAACCGCCCAGCGCTAATTGAATCGTACCGTTGCCGTTGTGTCCCACGATATTTTGGAAGGTCAGGTCGAAGCTCGGATTGTCGGGGTCCACACCCAGTACGGGCAGCTTTATTCCGAAGAATCCCTTCGGGCCGTTCTCATAGGTCGGATATGCCGAATTGGCCCCGAGCTCAAAATAAAGATTCTTGAACGTGACGTGCGGGAGCGGGCGCATGTTCGCAGTTATGCAGTGATACGTGCCTGCCCGACACCGGGTAGTACGTTTCCGTACCCGCGCGCGGGTCGAATCCCATGTCAGAAATGGTGACGTCGCGCAAGGGTTCCGTCGCATCCGGGCCGTCGAGCCAGATCATCCCAATGAGTTTACCGTTACCGCCGCGGCGGACATGGTTCGCGCCGAAGCCGAAATTGGGCGCTGCGACCAGCGTCGTCGCGCGCATTCCCGCGCCTTGCAGCCAAACGTTTGAGTCCCACGCGATGCCGGTCGAGATTACGCATCTGCCTGCGGGAAGATAGACCGTTCCGCCGGCAATAGCCGCGGCACGTTCGGCCGCCTGAATGGCTTTAGTATCGTCGGCAGTCCCGTTGCATTTGGCGAAGAACGGGGCGCCTCTCGCATTGAACGCGGGCCGCGAGTCGTCGCGTTTGCGGCGCCGGACAGGCCCCTTGCTCCGAGGAGCCAGGCGACCGAAACCGCTGTGAGAAACTGTTACACGAAATTATCCCGATGCGCCCTACGAGAAACGTTTGTGGGCGGAGTTCAGTTTCCCCGCAGAGTATAGTAATCCGGACCGATGGATGCATACGAGCCGACCGCTATCGATGATCTCGCGCGCTGAATTTCCTTCGCGTTCGGCGCCCTTGCGGGTATTGCTGTTGACGCGGCATTTTCGAGGAAAGGATATCGTTCCAATCGAGCGGGGCGGCGGAACGGAAACGTTTATAGCTTCGGTTCTCAAATTGCCCGCCGAAATCCCCGGCCTCGAGATCGATGTTGTGGCGCCCTTGCCCGAAGGCGGCACGATTTCGGATCCGCCCGGCGTGCGCGTGCGTTACTTCAACGCGAAGGCCTTGGTTCAGTTGCTCTTCGTATTCCGAAATGCGCGCAACCCCGTCGCCAATGTGGCGCTATTAATTTCTGGTGCGGCGGCCCTCGCCTGGAATGGCATCTGGCAAGCTAGGACACAACGATATGACGTCATTTATGCGGTCGGCGGCCCGATTGCGGGACTAGCCGGCATTGTCGTGAAAGCGCTCACAGGCGTCCCGCTTGCGATGCATTTTCAATTTTGCTATGCTTTTTCAAAAAGCAACGCCTTCATTCGTTCTTTGGCGCGTAGATTCTACGACTCGGCGAACGTCGTCATTGGAAATTGCCCCGATGTTCGCAACGGACACAGCGGCTCTGGGGGTTCCGGAATCGAAATGCAGCTGGGTTCTCAATTGGGTCGACCAACAGCATTTCAAGCCGCGAAGCGATCGGCCCGAACTGAGGCGGAAATTCGGGTTATCGCCCGGCCAAACGGCATTTCTTTTTATAGGTCGGCTCGATTGGACCAAGCAGGCCGATCGCGTGATCGATGCGCTGCGAGACTTCACGGCACCTCGCGGCGCCGTATTCTTTTTCGCTGGGAGCGGCGAGCTTCAGCCGGAGCTCGAGCAATTGGCGCGAGAAAATCCCGCCATTTGTTTCTTTGGAACTGTCGATGCGCACGATCTCGTCGAGCTTCATAATGCTTGCGACGTGCAGCTATGGGGGTCTAGGGACATCGATTATCCGAGCTTAGCGGTCATGGAAGCAATGTCATCGGGGCTGCCTGTCGTAACGTCTTGTGAAACATTCAATCATTTTTACGAAGGCGTGGCCGTCGACCCGGAAGTTATAGGCGCCCCCAGATGCGCGCGGCACTATCCTCCGACCCGCTCGGGAATTCGCCAAGCAATCAACGAAGCGGTGTTTGATCCTGCGTTCTTCGATGGCACGCGTGAGGACGTCGCGCGGTTTGCCCGCGGCCACTTCGGGGTATCGAATGCGCACAAACTTGTGGGGCTTTTGATAAGCGCAGCATCACGGCACGCGCGAAAGCGTTTCGTAAGCCGCCGTGAAAGGAGTCGAGCGTGAGCGCGCTCACCGCGCGCTCCGAACAGGAAAGCCCCGACGTACTCAGCGCGAGTGCCTCTCTGCTGAACCGCTGGCTCATCCCGATCCTATGCCTGGCCCAAGTTTGGATCGCAACGCAGGTAACCATCGCAAACCTTCCGGGAGACAAGATCTTCGTCGGCCACGATAGCGGATTTTACACCCTCGTTCCGCACGAGTTCGTTAGGCTTTCAACGCAGGCGTGGCAGGTTAAAGGGGACTTCGGTTTCCCGAATTTTGAAGGCTTGGCAACACAGGTCATGACCCTGTTCGAATTGGCTGTTGCGGCTCTGCGGCTCAGCCAACCGTTGATCGGCCGAATATTTTTTGAACTTCAGATTTTGTTGCTGGAATTGGGAACGTTCTGGAGTCTTTGGCTGACTTTGGGTCGTGCATTCCCCGATGCGTCGCGAATCACGCGCGGGATCACGGCGTTGTGTGGTGCCTTGGTCGCGACGTTCAACATTTTTACGGCTCTATTACTGTTCTATCCCCCGAGCAACTTTCAGCTCGGCATAGTCATTTGGCCGCTCGTGATTGCGCTGGAACAATACCTGCTGTGGGTTCGTCCAAGAGTTTCTATCGCGCTATTGTTCGGTGTGCTCCTTGCTATTGCTGTGTGGGGCAATCCGGCCCATACGATACTAGGGATGGCGTTAGTCGCGGGATTCTACGCAGCTCACGCGATCGCCACGAAGAATTGGAATCGCGGTTTGGCGCTCGCCACGATTTCCGTGTTCACCGGCGCGACTGCGTTCTTTTGGCTTCCCGCGCTGTCTGTGATCTTACTTTATCCGGGGGGAGGATTGGTCAATGTTGGCGGCGTCGATCAGCGCACGCTATCTCTTGGCGAGGCAATAAACGCGCAGCGCCAAAGCATCGGCGCCCTTCTCCGGTTCGATGGGTTGATTTGGTGGCCTAAAACGCGCAATGCAGGCCTTTTCGCTGCATGGCCTCTCATCGTGACGACGGCCGTCCCGGCGCTGATCGCAACAGCGGCAGCATTTTCACGATCCGTTTATGGAATTGCGAGCTGGGTTCTTCTGTTGATTGGGATCGAACTGGCGAAGGGATTGCATCCTCCTTTCGCTTTGGATATTAGCTGGTTCTCAGCCCATGTGCCAATGGCTGCGGCTTTCCGCGAGACGTATAGCAAGTTCATTCTGATAATCTTGGTCGCGCTTCCAACCGCCTTCGCGATCGGGTCCGTTTATTTGTGGCGCCAGGGCGGTCTGGGACGCGCGGCGATGAGCGTGGGCTTTTTGTGTGCCGCCTTCAACGCATGGCCGTTCTTAGCCGGCCGAATAGCCGAACCTTATTTCCTTACGACTCAACCTCGCGACTACGCCATCGTAGACCACCTGACCGGAAAGGATCGGGAAAATCGGATTCTTTCTTTTCCCGGGGCGCCGAGCGGCATACATGTGACCAGTTGGTTCAAGGGTGGTCAGTTCGAGGACTGGATTTACAAGGCCAAGTCGGTCAATGCCGCGACCTTTAAAGAGCGTAGCATTTCGGCGGCGACGCTGTTCGACGATTTTTCGATGCAGCAGCCGCGCGAACTCCCAGAACTTATGGGCCTGCTGGGCATCTATCATATCAACTATGTGCTTTTACATAAGGACTATCTCACCAGCTATCGGATGGCCTTTGACTATGAGCGCTACAAGGTTCTGGGGCGCCTTATCGCCAGGGCGTCGGAGCCGTTCCTGGATGTAGATCCACGACTGAAGAAGATTTTTGAGGGGCCGAACCTTGTATTGTACCAGGTCCGGCCGGCCGCAACGCTTCCTTACGTTTACGGAACCTACGATGCCGGTTTGCAAAATAGCTATGAAAACGCGTTGTTCGGTTCCGTGGCCGTCGGAGCGATGCAACCTTTTCATCATCCCGAAATCCTGTTTGCCGGAAACCAGGTGGCCGGGACGGAAGCGCAACGTTACCGGGTGGCCGCTCTTGTGCCGAGGACTGCCTTCATGGTGGAGGCTCCCCTCGTAGTCGAAGACCCAGCGCTCTACCCAAACCAGATTTCGCTGCCGCCGCAGTTCGTGTCTTCGTTGGTCAAACGCTACGATCGACTAAACAAACCAACTGCCTTCGTCTTCGTCCAACCGCACGGCGATTATATCAACGGCACCATTCCTCCAATTGAGAACATCGCCGGTGTCTTCACCGCGAATAGCGCAGGAGTGCTTACACCGAAGGCAACCCTCGAGGCCCGGCGCGTGCCGCGCGAAGTTCTTGCGAATTTTGTCGGTACGGAAGGTGATCCCGCTTGGCCCATTTCAGCATTTTTCGATCAACCTCCGCCGGATGACAGCTTCCTGGACGACAGCGCTTCGAATGTACCACTGGTCTACCCAGTGTACGCGTCTCCCGTCCACCTCCTAGACAATACGATCGAACGAAATACCATTTCTTCTATCGTCTTCGAGCCCGCTGCCGTTACGTATCAGTTTCGTCTGACTACCGGGCCGACATATGATGAAGTTATTGTCGCGTCGGGTCCGCAAGTGAATGCGTCGCTAATTGACGATCCGAAAGTCGAATTTTTATACCAAATGCCGACCCCCGACGTGGAAGCAGCGTGGTTACGATTTGTCCTGCGCGGGCCGGGCGGCCGTCTCGTTTTCTTCGATAAACAGCTTGACGCAAGCGGGCACCTAGACGACTACGGGCTCAGAGATAACGTTCAGACGGCGCTCGACCGCCACTTTGACGAACTGTTGGATTTACATAGCAACGACCGAGCCTGGATCACGTCTCGAAAGTTTTTTAACGCCGAACAGGCTGACGACTACCGGTTGACCGGCGTGAAACTTATCGTCGGAAAGAAACCCGGACTCGATGCGACCAAACAAGCTAGTGTCTTTAGTTTCAAGATGCGCGGGATAACGATCACTCTGGCGGGAGTAGAGCCCCCGGCGTATCCATTGAGAGGCTATTATGCGACCTTCGCGGACGCTCATGCTAGGCCGGAACTACGCAACCTGCAAACCGTTTTCACGACCCGAAAAAACGGGGCAATCTTAGTGAATGCATCTATTCAGAGGCGAGGACTGATTCTCAATCAGTCGCTAGCCGGGCGTTCCGCCGACTTCAAACTCAAAAACGGTGAAACTGTAACAGCGAGTGTCCTTAGCGAACTGCCGAATGCATATGTCATCTCGATTCAACCAGGCCAGCAAGAGCAACTCTACAAATCGTCCATAGACTCCATAACCGCGATCAACCAGGGTCTCGGACTTTACGGACTCACCATGCAGTTGCCGCCGATCGACTTAATGAAATTTCCGGAGCTGCACGTTCGCTATCTGCAGGGTAGCGACGATGAGGAGGTTAGGCTGCGCTTAGGCCTCGAGACCCCCCAGGGCTTTGTCGAAGTAACCCCCAGCTATGACATCGATCCAAAGGTCCTTGACCAGACGATTCCGCCGGAATGGATACATCTCGCTAGCCCGATCGGAACAAATGCGCCCCTGGCTCTTGATGGCAATCCTGTTGTGATGCAGTCGGACACCGGATGGCGCGAAATCGTCTGTGACATGCGTCAAATCGAGACATTAATCTCTACGCTGAAGGCCAAGCCGCGCTACCTGAAACTGAGTTTCGTGCTAGACGCTAGCCGGCAACCGGTTACGGCGAGCCAGCAAAAGGCGCCGGTCGATGCCTACTCTTTCGGTTTCGGAAATGTCGCTTTCTTCGGCCAGGAGTCGGTCCGTTCGCTTGCCCCTCCGAGAGGCAGCGTCTTCGTGCTGGATTCTCGACCGTTAAGAATTGTTTCGGAAAACCGGATCGGTGGCGCGGCGGATTTACTGAACATTTCCTTCGCGCCGGTTCGCGTTTCCGCCGGACGCCACCGACTTGGCACATTTTTTCGACAGCCCTGGCTGCTTCGGAACGCTGCGTTCGTCCCCCGCGCCTTCCAACAACGATCCGCTAATCCCGCGGTTAGAATAACCCGGCTCGACGACCTGTTGTACGCCGTCCATGTCACCGCCGCGCGGCCGACGTGGCTCGCCCTTACCGAAACGTACAATTCGGGCTGGCGGCTGATTCGTGTCGCACCGCCAACGGGTCGGCTATCGTGGCTGCTATCTCTGAACTGGTTGCGAGCGCCGGTTGGGGATCACGTGGTTGGGAATGCATACAATAACACTTGGTACCTCAAGTCACCGAGTTCCGGAGACTATGTCATTGATTTCGCACCCCAAGAATTCGCCATTATCGGCCGCGCGATCGCTATCTGTGCATTCCTACTAGCTATCACCCTCTCGGCGCTTTGGTGGCGCAGAGCATGACGAAACGTTTGATGAGCAAGCTCGTGTACAGCCTGAAGTCTAACGCCTTCCGGCGTGGATTACGTTGGGTACTCGTGCCCATTATCATCGGCGCCCCGTTATTGGCCGTTTTTAACGGCGCCATTCAGTCCCTGGCGCTGCTATGCTACATGGTGCTCACTGTACTCGACAGCGATAATAACGACAAAGCTTTGTGGATGGCCCCGCGTTTTCTAATCGTTGGGATCGCGTTCTCGGTAATCATGCTGCCTCTCGTCCAAATTTTGGCGGATGGGTTTTTCACCATCGGCATCGCGCTCATTGTCTGCTTTCTTTTCGTATGGATCACGCGTCGGTTCCGGCGGATGCTACCGGCGGCACATATAACTGACGGCTTAATGGGGCGCCTTGACGCTTGGCTGCGCGCGGCTGCCGCATGGAGAGCGGCCTATGCGGGTACTGCCGGCGCAAGCGGCGCGCATGTTAGTTTGCCGCTCTCCCCAATCCTTATCGCAGCCGGGGTGTCTCTGATTATCGCCGCCGCCAGCGGCTTGCTTGGCTCGCCTTGGCACCTCACCGGCTCGGGTATCGGCTCTTCCATCTGGAACGCTCACTACTTGGGGGCGGCATTGCAGCGGGCCGGCAACCGGCTAGCGGACGGGTCGATCGTCGGAACAGGGGGGCTCCCGGCATACATAGCGATTCCCGATGTTCCGGTTTTAGATGCAGTCAAATTTCTGCACCCGACGGCAATGGGCGGCGTGGCTCTGACTAATATCATCAGTGTCCTTTGCACTTGGTCGTTCCTTCTTGGGGCGACGCTGCTACTGGAGACGTGGAATCCCAACCGCTATGCGTGTGCGCTGGCAGGCTTGCTTTTTCTGCTTCAACCTTTAGGATATTCTATCCGGATTGGTGCCCCTTTCGATCTGCTCGCGTCGATCTTCATTTTGGTGCTGGCCGTACGGCGAAACGTACCTGCCATCGTATTGATCGGCGCCGCCTTTCTTTCCGGCTTTTTGAACATAGCGAGCGGATATGAACTCGCGGTCCTGGCCGTGCTGATGTGGGCTTTCGGCTACATAAAAAGCGGTACACTTGCAGTTAGCATCGCCGCCGCGGGCATCGCCTCAAGCATCCTATTTGCCGATCTCATTCACGCAATGGCCCCGGCCATCAATCTGCGCGAGGTGTGGTGGAGCTCAGGCGAGTTAGGACGCATGCTTCGCACGGGCGAGGTCTCATATTTTTATCTCGGGGTTGGACTCGTGGTCGTTGCCGCGATTGGCGGTATTGTGCGCATGGTGCGTCTGGGGGTGATACGGGAGCTCTCGTTCGTTATCGCTCTTTTTGTGACTGGCGGGATACTCGCAATACCTTCACGGCTCGGTGGAGTGCCTCTGTTGCTTCCCAGCGATCTTCTAGATCGCATAACCCCTATGGGTTGGCCTTCTGCGCGCCTTTTCGAGCTTTGCATTTTTGCGCTGGCTATTCCGATGAGCTTCGCTGCCGCCGCCGTGCTCGACTTCCTTTGGGTTGCGCTACGTCGACCGCGGCCTCTTCGCGCTTTGGGCTGGTTGCTTTCAGCGTTAGTTCTAGTGGCGATGCTGCCGCGTGCGACGCAGTTCGTTGTGCCTCCGACGCCACCGGGAGCATCGACCGTGATATTCCCAATTGCCGAGGCCGGATCTAATGCGTCCCTATTGGAAAGCGGCGCTCTTTTGCAAAACGCAGCCAGGATTCTGCAGCCGATGCCGTACGTGAACGTCAGCCCGTTCTATCCGGGAGAGGCCCCGAACTCGCCGGCCACAATTGCGAAACTGCGCCGCTTCGGTGTTCACACCGTAGTGGTGCTTTACTTTCTTTATGCGGAGCCCGATCGGTTGAGCGTTGCACCGGGGCTCTTCGATCCTCGAGATTATGTGGAACCCGCCCTTGCGTCGAATCCAAACTTTCAAATCCAGGAAGTCGGGGCAAACACTGAGGTGTATGAGGTGTATCGAGTGATCCGGGTTCGCAAACTGGGCGAAAGCTACGGCTCTCTCTTCAGTGCGAAGTAACGCCAGCTTTGCCACCCGTCGCCTGCTCCGTTAGTTTCTTCTACGAAAATCGCACGAGCCCCCAAGGATTCCATGAGCGCCAACACGCGAGCTTTAGCGATTCCGTGCATTTCCATGTGGCGTTTCGGAATGCGATTTAGGATCTCGTTTGAAGCATTCGGATAACGCCGCTTTCGATACATGCTCAGCAGTCCTGACGGAATTAGCGGCAGCAAAGGCGACAGCACGGTTGCCGCTAGCACTCGGGCAAAGCTGTTTGGCCACCGGTCCGGAATTTGGAAGACAACTAAGCCCACATTCTCCAGATGAATGCACAAAGTTGCTGCACGTTCGCGGCGATTTCGCTATAATAGCGGTATGTTTTGCTTGATCGATCAGGGCTGGCATGACGAACCCGGTGGGTGAAGCACACGACGGTGTTCTTCGGCTCGATTTCGACCGCCGCGTGATGCTCCAGTTCCGCGGGTCCGTTGTCACTTCCGATGCCGGCCTGCTCGCCTATCGCGAACTCGACGACGCACTCGGTCTGAGCGCAATGGCAGGCGAAGCACTTGCCGACGCGCGCACCGGCAAGAAACGGTCGCCATGCATTGGTGGGCTTGCTGCGGCAGTCCGTGTTCGGACGACTCGCGGGATACGAGGACGTGAATGATGCGGAGCATCTGCGCCACGATCCGTGAGAGGCAAAAGAGCAACTTTCCGAAGAGTGGACTAAAGTTGTCGCGCGGCCCCCAGTCGAAGTGCTTGCTCACGCTGATCGGCTGGGCATCCAACTCGGCTCTGGCGAACCTGTTTCTCGCACTCGAAGGAACGGGCTCATACGATCTCTCGTTATTGGGAAGAGATACTGCAGCATGAAACTCCGTGCGCCGATCGCACCACTTCGAATGGCCGCCCTTGCCGTCTTCGTGACCGCGGCGGCTTTCGGCACGGTTTGGCTTCGGCCCGCAGCCGCTTCGAACATATACAATGTGAAATCCGCCCCGTTCAATGCCCGATGCGACGGGCAGGCGGACGATGCTCGCGCCATTCAGGCAGCCGAACGCGCGGCAGCCAATGCGGGCGGCGGCGCGGTCTACATTCCGGCCGGCAAATGCAAGATTTCAACGGGAATACAGTGGGACTCAAACGTCTCGCTTCAAGGCGCCGGCATGCACCAAACCACGCTGGTTGCCACGCCGAATTTCGGCTTCGAGGATAAGCATGTTCGGTTCGGAGAGAACGGCCGATTCATCGGCATGATCTGGCTGGACGGCCCTACCGCGACGTCGCCGCTGCGCAACGTCACGATTTCAAACATCGGTTTCGATCCGCGCGCCGGAACACAGTCATTCGCTGACGATCCCACAGGTAAAGGAACGTATCAATGCATTACCGCCAATCAACGGCCTCTCCAGCATGTAAAGTTTGAAAATCTCTATTTTGATATGGGAGCTAACAACCACGAGGTGGTCCCAGGCGAAGCAAACGGATCCAAGGGATTTTTCGGAATCGTCCTGACGGTCCTGGGAGTCGATCCCAATAATCCCAGCCACGACCTTTCGTTCATCAACATCAACGGCCATAACGGAAACGGAACGATTCAGCTCGCGCTCGGCGGCCGGACAAATCGGCAGGGCGTGACCTCACGGGCCTACAACATCAGCATCGACGGCGTCCATGACAATGTGGATGTAAACTATATTCTGGACGATCGGGTCGTCATCGACGGCGGTACCCTCGGCTCGCGACTCGGACAAATCTCGAACATAACGATACGCAATGTCAGCACGTATATCTCCGACAACGTCAGTGTGGGAAGTGCGAACGCCGTGAAGATCAACCCCGCGACAAACACGATCATCTACGACGTGACGATAGACGGCATCGCCTTTCACGGCTCGGCCAACGGCGCGTGGGGGGCGCCGCTTCCTAACTCCAACTCGAAGAACGGCTCGGGCACTCCTCTCGCAATCGCTGCGTACCCCCAGAACGGCTTCGTTCGAAATGTCACCATCCGCAATATCATGGGGGTCAACTCCCAGGGAATTCTGGTCGGCGTAGGGTCTGAAGCGGGTCAAATCACCAACACCGTGATTGACAACGTCACCCTCTTGAATTGTTATGCACCGCTGGGGGCGGTTGCAATTGCCGCGGCCGGCCCGAACACCGGCAATGACCACTTCGAACTGTCCAATTTCAGGATCGTTGCTTCCCCGGTCGCGCTGGCGCACGGCCGCCCCGCGGGGCTGTACTTCACCGCCCAGCGGGGCGCGGGCGTGGGTGGCTCGCTGGTCGTCCACAACGGATCTATCGAAGGATATCCACGACCCGTGCTGGTGCGGTCGCCCGGTTTCGACGGATTGCAGATTCAAGGCGTTCGCTGGACCACCGGTCGGCCGGAGATCCACTACAGCAACGTCATCATACAATAGGAATTCACTCGCCGAGAAAACCGGCGCTGACGGCAAAGGTCGCGACGCTGCCCGAGCGAGTTACGGCGAAGGTCATTTTACGTAAGGTTGCAAGAGCCGCGCTAGGTTGTTCCCACCGGCTCACGTCCCGCGGCTGCAAAGTGGTCATCCGTCGTTCCCCGAAGCCGTCCGAATTAGCCATGCTCGGCAGCGTCTAAGGAGGGCTTTCCCGCCCGCGCAGATGTCGCGCCGTGGAGCGAATCGAGTCAGGTCGAAGTCGGCAGCGTATACGCGTAAGCGCTTCCGCTCTCGTCTGCGGCATAGATGCCGCTGGGTACGACGACTACGCTAGCCGCGCGGCTGTCGAGACGATTTCGTCAATCTCGTGCTGTCCGGTCGCGAAGAAATCGGCCGGCACCCATCCGTGCCCGAGCTTCGACGAATCTTCCGTGATGATCGCCCACATTGCGTCGGCATGGCCGAGCGTGTCCCACGTCTTCTGCAGTTATGATAGTTTCATTGAGTCCTTACGCGAATTACTTCGGCGGTGATCACCAATCCTATGATCCATAAACCGCACACTATGAGCAAGATGTGGATTCGGGCGGCAGGCTCGAAAACCGCTACGAATCGGTGCCGCCCGCGAGCTACTCGCCAACCGTTTGCATATCCATCGCTCTTCTCAGAAGCGACGAACGCTTTGTCGACTGTGAGCCGCCAGCGTGGGTCGAAGCTCGTTCGCAGGATTAACAACGCGGCAGTCGGCGCGTCATAGGTTCCCTCCACGAAATCGGGCGTTCGACGTTTGATATCGACCGTTCCGACTTGCAGCGCCATTGTCGCGGCAGACGGATTCGCTAATTTTCGCGGTGACCATCGAGATGCGACAACCAGGGTTCTACTTGGCAACCGTGCCAGGTCGCTCCGCGACATCCATCGGCATTGACCTTCCACGTTCACCGGAGCTGCAAGAAACCAACGATAGGGAGTTCGCAGATAGGCATCCGGAAAGCCAAGCACGGAGTCCGACCCGCATTGCGCCACCGAGGGCGACCTGTCGTAAAAGGGAAATGCCGCTACGAGACTACGGCGATTTGGCTTGTAATCGACGAACGTTCGAGGCAGTACGTGACCTGCGGTTTCGGCGACCGAATGCGGTATTTCTAACGACGCGTAACCCAACGGATGTTTGATCCAGTAGACGTCATATGCTCCTGCAGAGCCGGTCCTGCGAAGTTCCGTGTTATCAGAAACGGAACGGAATCGAGGACCGGAGAAGGAGCCGCGAAAACTTCCGAGATCTCGTCGGTTGACGATCATTGCGACCCCAAGAGATCGTAGGATCGTTACGGCCGAATCCCACTCTCCCTTCTCGCCTCGATCGAGCGCCGCCGCGAAGTCGCCTGTCGGCTGGTACTCGAATAGCGGCGTTAGCGTTTTCGCCGGTGTGAATTCCAGCGGGTCCGTCCCGCCCTTAGAGCCGACGGGTCCAATCGGTTGATTCCCAGGCCACCAAACGACGTATCCCGATGCACCGGTCGGGGCCAAAGATTGTGCGCGCAACACTTCTCGCAACGGCGGAGCTTTCGCAAACATTGCTGGTAGTGCTACCCATCCCGGAAGTAGGGCTACGAATAGGAGGGCCGCCGCCAGCGCACCATATCGCCGGGGAATTGACGCCAGCAAGGCAGACGCCAGAAGCGCATACGCGAGCCAAAGCATCGGCATCGCGTCGTATAATTCGCGATAGAGCGACGCCGCTGCGACATGGACGAACGCATATTTCAGCAGTGGCGACAGCGGCCCGCGCAGCCCCATTGCGAAGAGCCATCCCGTTAAAGCCAAGATAATGAGGAAGACGCTGAATTTGCGCGCGCGGCGTAAGAAGATCGCAGCCGTTGCGAAGGCTGGGAAGAGCAGGAGCCAGTGCCAGAGCAATGGAGGCGTCAACTGCTCAAAGTATTGGGCGAAGTATCCGCGGCCTTCCAGCGCTGCAAGCGGCGGCGCGCTCTGCTGCAGCTCCCAACCGAGCACTGCATGTTGGATTGCGAGCGTCCCCTTAGCTCCATGCTGCAGAATCGTCGGCCCGATAATTCCTGGAAGTATTCCAGGTGCCGCCAAGCACGCGATCACCAGCGCGGTCTTGAAACGCACGCACCGCAAAATTACGAGCAGAAGCAGTATGTACAGTTCAAAGCCGACGAACTGTATTTGAATCCCGGACAGCGCGAGGAAAAACGCCGCCAGAAGCGCCGACGAAATCGTACTATCGGAATTTGCCCGAAGTACGGCCCTGATGAACCAAGGCAGCACGGCGTAGGCTTCCAGAAAAGAAAAATGACCTGCGACAAACTTTGTCAGAGCGACGGGAGCGGCCATGTAAAATATGCCGGCGACAAGCGCCCAGGGTGTTGGGACGCTCAGGGCGCGGCGCGCCAGCCATGCTGCTCCGAGCATGCCGACGGTCCATACAACGAAGAGCAGGATCCAAAGCACGGCTACTGCCGGCAGGACCTTGGCGAGCAGCCATAACAGCGCAGGGTTAGGAAGCGCCGAGATGTATGCATTCGGCTGCCCGAGACCCGAGGGATCCCATGCACTCCAGCCGCGCGAGAGCAAAGCCATCAAGCTTGCGCTGTCCGGCGGCCAATTCCAGTCGTGAATGAAGGCCGGAATCGGCCGCATAAAGAGCGTAGGAAAGAGAAGGAGACCCGACGCGGCCGCGCATAGGACGATCAATCCAAGACGTGGACGGGTCACGGCGTGCTCTTCACGAGGGAAACGATCAGGAATGACAACTCAAGCAGAGCGCTCAACGTTTGATGAGAGATTCGAAGCGTTGGCGCAGAAACTAGCAGGCGTTGACGGCTGGCTCTACGATGGGGAAGCGTGGGAGCTCGCGAAGCTCGCGCGCGATTATCCGCGAAGTGACGAACCGCTAAACGTCGTGGAGATCGGCTCTTGGAAGGGGCGCTCAACCATCTGTCTAGCGTTCGGTATGCAGGCACGACCCGGAGTCGTCTGCGCAATTGACCCGCACCTTCCTGCGTCGACGGGGCACACGGGAGAATACGGCGACGTCGATACCTTTGCCGAGTTTCTCGAGAACGTGCGCCGCGCCGGATTCGGTGATCGGGTGACCGCGATTCGCGAAATGTCCGGTCTCGCCGCGTTGCGGCTCCAGGGAACGCCGATCCACGTCCTATTCGTTGACGGCGCGCACGAATACTCATACGTGATCGACGATATTCGAAAGTACGAACCATTGCTCGCAGACTATGCCTTCGTCGCTTTTAACGATCCATCGCGCCCCGGAGTCTTCCGCGCGCTGCGGGAGACGGTGCTGCGCGACGATAGCCACTTCCATTGCGGCCGCGTGATTCAGAATAGCATCTTTTTCGTCTACGACAGGCACGCTGCTAACGACGAGGCCGATAGGAGGCAGAAAGCCCGCTTTCGCAGAGTACTCGAGTTGCGAGCGTTCGCCGCCAGATACCGCCGGTTCATGCCGATGCCGTTCGTGCGCCTGGGCCATCGCCTCTCGGCAATGCTGGCCGGCCACGAGATGGAGCGGACTTGAGCGTAGAAACGGCCAAGCCGCCGCTGTCGGTGATCGTCCCCGTTTTCAACGGCGAAGACCGGCTGCCGAAAATGCTGTCCTCGCTGTGCACGCAAACGTACGATCAAGCGCTCATCGAGATCATCGTGGTCGACGACCACTCCACGGACGCATCCGTAAGCGTGAGCCGCTCGTTTGGCGCGCGCATCGTCGAAAACGGCACGAAGAACCCCGGAACGCGCCAAGTCTTTGGGAATCGAGGCTGCGACGCACGAGCACCTGCTCTTTTTGGACGATGACAACTTCCTACCGCATCCCGCATGGCTGACGACGCTCGTTGACGCGTACTTCGCGAACCCAGGTGCGACGGGCACCCAGTGCGCGTGGTTTACGTATCAAAAGCGGGATTCGATGGTGAATCGTTGGTGCTATCTATTTGGCATGGCCGACCCGCTGGCGTACTATCTCGGCCGACAAGATCACCTCAGGTACATCGATCGCACGTGGAACGTTAGCGGGAAAGTACTGGCCGAGGGAGCCGACCGCTGGCTGGTGCGTTTTCGCCTGAAGACATGCCGACGCTTGGATCGCAAGGTTTTCTGACCCGCAAATCGATCGTCGATCGTGTTTCGTGCGCCCGTTTTTCTTTCACATAGACGCGAACCACAAACTCGTTGAGCAAGGACTGACCGATTTCGTCTTCCTTCGGGACTCGGTCGGGCATGAATTCGGCGACTCGCTCGCGCCGATTGTCGGCAAGGTTCGTCGGAACATTCGACAGTTTACGCGCGACAGCCACATCCGCAGCTACAGATACGACACTAACCCCCTCAAGGTCGGGGTGGTCGTGGAGTGACCCCGCCGTTTCTAGACACGCAGTGATGTTATTTGGGCCTCATTCCGCTTCCACCAGGCAGCCGGCATGAGGTACCCGAGGCTCGAGTGAGGGCGCTCCTCGTTGTAGTGGTTGATCCAGGCGCTGATGATCGCCGTCGCGTCATCGATAGTCGCAAAGCGATGCTGCCAAACGCATTCGCGCTTAAACGTTTTATGGTAGGCTTCGACAACGCGATTCTGCTTAGGCGTGTGTGGGTGAATGAATTCTTGCCGTAGGCCGTAGGATAAAAGCAGCTTCCGATAAAGGCGCGAGGCGAAGACCAAGCCGTTGTCGCTGCGCACCATGACGCCGGTATCTTGGCGTGGCAGTACACCGAAACGCTTGAGGCAAGCATCTTCGAGCGCCCAGACCGCCTCCTGCGCTCGGCATCGTTTACTGATGCAGCGCCCGATGACGCTGCGATCGGCGCAATCGATGACCTCATTCACATAGATAAGCCCGTCGTACTTGGTCCAAACGCAGGTGAAATCGGTCGCCCAACGCATGTTGGAATGCGTCGCGATACTCGTCTTGATCTCGACGCGCGGATAGCAACTCGTATGCAGCCGCCGATGGCATTGCCAACGCTTGAGCTGCATGATGCGCTGCACCGCCTTGTGATTAACGACAAGCCCTTCCTGACGAAGGTGCGCCCACACCATCCGATATCCCAAATACGGCTCGTCTGCGATGACGTGCTTGATGCGCAGAGCGAGGACCTCGTCGATTTTCGCAGCTCGCTCGCGTTGTCGGTAGTAGGCTGTGCTGCGCGCCATCTTCAACCCTCGGCAGATGACGATTTTGGTGAAGCTTTTGCGAGCAGCGAGTCGATCGTATGCTGCTCGCTTGCGTCCAAAGGGATGATCCGCAGCGCCTCCTTGGCGATCTCGTTCTCCATCACCAGCTGACCGATCTTGGCCTGCAAACGTTTGACTTCGGACCGATGCGCTGCGTCAAGGCCCTTGCGGTTGACCTTCAGCGCGTCAATCCCGCCGCGCATGAATTCATCGGCCCACTTGCGGTACTCGCCTTGCGTGAAGTCATACTTGCGGGCCGCCTCGGGAACGGAGATCTATCCCTTGAGGACTTCGAGAATGAGGGTGGCCTTACGCTGCGCCGTCCACCGCTCGAACTTCTCGTTCTCGGCTGGTTGCAGTTGCTGCGTTATAGTGATCCATGTCACCAACTGCGACGAAAGGTTTGCGATGATCCTCGCGCAGAGCCTTG
>CAAGKR010014777.1_pt1 | contig 33952 bp, 30 predicted proteins | sample 2556971 | NCBI WGS metagenome assembly CAAGKR01 (sample SAMEA5207829, study PRJEB30636) | soil metagenome | biome: forest; feature: boreal; material: soil | place: USA | collected 2011-09 | depth 1 m | reverse complement strand
AGCCGCGCCCTTTCAAAGCTCTGCAAACCGCATGGTCTGCTATCAATCTCTCAACGGATCGGTTTACTGCGCCAACTCGTATCCCGCGAAAAAGTAGCTCAACTCAAACCGCGCCGTGTCGTCCGCATCGGAACCGTGGATGGCGTTGTATTCGATGCTGGTCGCCCATTTCTTCCGGATGGTTCCTTCTTCGGCGTTAGCCGGGTTCGTCGCTCCCATTAGCTTGCGCAGATCGGCAATGGCATTTTCTTTTTCGAGCGCCAGCACCACAATCGGCCCGCTCGACATAAACTCGGTAAGAGAATTGAAAAAAGGCCTCGCGGCATGGACGGCATAAAACTGCTCCGCCTGATGCTTCGAAATTTCCAGCATCTTCATGGCGAGGATGCGGAAGCCATTCTTCTCAAATTGTTCAATGATGTCGCCGACAGCATTCCTGCGGACGGCGTCGGGTTTTACGATGGTAAAAGTACGTTGTAGGGTCTTCATATCTCGGTTCAGTCCTCAATGGGCTAATTTGGAAGTCTTCTAGGCTCTGGCGGCAACTCCCATGGCTGCGGCGACGGCCTCACCGATGTCCGCGGGCGACTTCGCCATGCGAATGCCGGCATCTTCCATCGCGCTAATCTTTTCTTCCGCCGTTCCTTTGCCACCGGAAATGATCGCGCCCGCGTGTCCCATGCGGCGTCCCGGTGGCGCGGTTTGCCCCGCGATGAATCCTACGACTGGCTTCTTCATACGCGCTTTTACGTATTCCGCGGCGGCCTCTTCGGCATTGCCGCCGATTTCGCCAATCATGATGACGGCTTCCGTCTGCGGATCGCGATTGAACAGTTCCAGCGCGTCGAGAAAAGTCGTGCCAATGATTGGGTCTCCGCCGATGCCGATTGCAGTGGATTGTCCAATACCACGCGTCGTCAGTTGATAAACAGCCTCATAAGTCAACGTGCCCGACCGCGAAACGATGCCAACGGAGCCCTCAAGATGAATACGGCCCGGCATAATGCCAATCTTGCATTTTCCCGGAGAAATAATTCCGGGACAATTGGGACCGATCAATCGCGAGCGGCGGTCCTGCAAATATTCCCACGCGCGGACCATGTCGAGAGTTGGAATTCCTTCGGTGATGCAGACGATCAATTCAATTTCAGCGTCGGCGGCTTCCATAATAGCGTCGGCGGCGAAAGGCGGCGGCACGAAGATCACCGATGCATTAGCGGCAGTCTTATCGACGGCCTCTTGCACCGTGTTGAAGACCGGCCAACCCTCGTGAGTGCCGCCACCCTTGCCGGGAGTGACGCCCCCAACGATGTTTGTGCCGTAGTCGGCGCATGCTTTGGCGTGGAAAGTTCCTTCGCGTCCCGTCAAGCCTTGAACGATTACTCTGGTGGATCGATCTACAAGAATGCTCATAATGATTTCTTAACTTGCGACTTTTACCTCGCCGCTGCGACTACTTTTTCGGCGGCGTCCTTCATGGTCTCAGCAACGATAAAGTTGAATCCGGATTGCTTTAGGATTTCTCGTCCTTCTTCGACGTTCGTACCTTCGAGACGCAAGACAATTGGAAGTTGAATTTTGGTTTTATTCGCGGCTTCGACTACTCCTTTAGCCAGCGTATCCACCCGAAGGATGCCGCCAAAAATATTGATCAGCACGGCTTTCACGCTCTTGTCGCTCAGCAGGATTTCGAACGCATGCGTCACCTGCTCGGCATTGGCTCCGCCGCCTACATCGAGAAAATTTGCCGGCATTCCGCCCGCGTATTTGATGATGTCCATGGTCGCCATCGCCAGGCCGGCGCCATTTACCATGCAGCCGACGCTGCCGTCGAGCTTGATGTAATTCAGGCCGTACTTGGAAGCCTCAACCTCAAGCGGATCCTCTTCCGTCACATCGCGCAGCTCTTTCAGATCGGGATGACGGAACATCGCGTTGTCATCGAAGGCCATCTTGGCGTCGAGGGCAAACAGGCGTCCATCCGTGCAAGTGATGAACGGATTGATCTCCATCAGCGAAGAATCGGTTTCACGAAATGCCTTGTACAAGGCAGTCATAAAGCGAACCGCTTCGTTAATCTGCTTCGGTTGCAAGCCGAGTTGGAACGCGAGCTTCCGCGCCTGAAACGGCTCCAACCCCAGTCCTGGATCGATGTATTCTTTGAGGATGGCGGCGGGATCTTCCGCGGCGACCTGCTCGATTTCCATGCCGCCCGACCGCGACGCCATCAAAACCGCCTTGGCTTCTGCCCGGTCAATCACCACGCCCAGATAAAGTTCCTTCTCAATGGGCAGGGTTTCCTCGATCAATAAACGGCGCACGATGCGGCCTTCGGGGCCGGTCTGGTGCGTGATCAAATTCATGCCCAGTATTTTCGAGGCGATCTCAACGGCTTCTTCAACCGACTTGGCAAGCTTCACCCCGCCGCCCTTGCCGCGTCCGCCTGCGTGAATCTGGGCTTTTACGACAATCCCGCTGGCGCCGGCATTGAACAGCATCTCCGCCACCGCTTTTGCTTCATCGACTGTGGCCGCCATTTCTCCGCGAGGTACGGAGACGCCATATTTCTTTAGAATGTTTTTAGCCTGGTACTCATGAATCTTCATAGATAAATCATCGGCTCAACCTTGTAGGAAGGATGCAGCTTGCGGCTTCGATTGCGGGCAGCAAACTTACAATTTTATAGAAGCCGATGGATTCGGTAAAGCACGCCGCTTGAGTATAGACAGTTTGCAGGCGAACTAAGCCGGCTTGAGATGACTTACAATCCTGCTCTGGAGAAATTTCCGTCCCATGCTCTTGACTGACGCTCTTCATTGCATCGCCGACCATCGGCAGTGTCTCTCTCGGGAAGAAGCGCGTACCGTGATGGCCGAAATCCTTGCTGGGAAATCCTCCGATGCGCAGATTGCCGCATTGCTGGTAGCGCTCCACATGAAAGGTGAAACCGTTGAGGAAATAGTCGGCTTTGCCGAGGCGATTCGGGCGGCTGCAACTTCTCTAACCGTTCATCAAGATTCCACGGTGGACGTTAGCGGTACCGAACGCGACGCCCTCGTCGATACGTGTGGCACGGGAGGCGATGCCAGCGGAACGTTCAACATCTCAACCGCAACTGCGTTCGTTGCGGCGGGCGCTGGCGTTCGCATTGCCAAGCATGGCAATCGAAGCCTCAGTTCCAAGTGCGGATCAGCCGATGTCATGGAAGCTTTGGGCGTGAACATCAGTCTTTCCCCGGAACGGCTGACAGCATGTCTCGCCGAAGTCGGAATGGTATTTCTGTATGCGCCAGCGATGCATTCAGCCATGAAACACGTTCAGGCGGCGCGCCGCGAACTTCGTCTGCGCACTGTTTTTAATTTGCTGGGGCCGCTTACAAATCCCGCTCATGCCTCGGCGCAAGTCGTCGGGGTATATTCGGTGGAGTTAGTGGAAAAGCTCGCCGAGGCTCTCAGCATTCTGGGATTGCAGCGGGCCATGGTCGTCCATGGGCTTGATGGACTGGATGAGATAACGATCACAGGCCCGACCCGTGTCGCAGAGGTTCGTGGCGGAATCGTTCGAACCTACGAGGTTACGCCCGAGGAATTTGGAATGACGCGCGCCCCGCTCCACGAAATCGAAGGGGGCGACGCGGCGGAGAACGCGGTAATAATCCGCGAAATTCTCTTAGGCAAACAATCTCCGGGAAGAGATGTCGTGCTGTTGAATACGGCTGCGGCGCTTGTAGTCGCGGGAAAGGCAGATCGTTTGCACGATGCAATTCCGCTGGCGGTGAAATCGATTGATTCTGGCGCCGCTAAGGCAAAACTGGAAGCGTTAGTCGGATTTACAAAATCTTGACCTTCTGTAACAGGAGTAACTCCCCATCGCGACTTATGTAGTGGGGCAGCATTAAGTACCTGGCAACTGCGGCACCCAAATCACATCATTCGGAGGGGAACCAAGAGCTCTACGCTCATGGGGAGCAAGTGCGGCCACCCAAGCGCTGGAATACGCGTCGACAGCATCGTGCAGCGGAGCCCTTACACCCTCTTTGAGTGCTTCGCGAAGCTGCGCGAAGCTGCGCGAAGTGGACGGTTCACGCCAGCCGGTATATCGAGAGAGGGCCTCCAACTGAGCGGAAACACCATCCGCTTTCGACTTATGAATGGAACTCGCGCCTAGGGTCCGCATTGTCGCTTGCGGATACACTTCCAGGCATTCCCATTCAACTCCTAGCCGCTTGAAGAGAGCGAATCCGACCAACATCCAGAGCTGATTGGCGTGAGGGAGGGTGGATTCCAGACCTCCATTTTTCATGTGATTCTCAACCCGCGTACAGATCGTCTCAAATTCGGTTTTGCTCGGGGTTGTGAAGCATCTGATGTGTAACTGATCCAGAGCAGCTTCGGCCAGCCGCCGCGATAAGCACTCTAGTCTGTAATCGCTGGGTGCATCGATGGCAATCCGACTGATAGAAACGTCGAAACGCTTCTCGAGGCCGCGAAGATAAATAGCCGTATCATCGACAAACGAGCCGACCGTTAAGGGATTAATGCTCGCCACATTCCCATATCCTCGGGGCGGTTCGGGCGCATCCCTAGCCGCCAGCGGCAGTAGTATCAGGCGTCCTTCATTCCAGACGCAGAGACATACTGGAAGACGCTTGCGCTTAGCGAAGGCAAGATCGATGCCTGCGAATGCTTCCACGTGGGGATTGTAAAACGTCTATGGGGTTCTCTACTTTTCCCGTGCTACCACAAACTCCGGAGCCCATAACAACGCCCGCTTAATCTCGCCATCGGGAAAATTGCAGATCGCGTTTCTTGCGAGCTCTGCGTAGCGTAAGGCGCATTCGTTTGCGGCTTCCAGCGAGCCATAGCGATTCAGGATATCCAGCACTCCACGATGAGTTACGCCATCCACGCTGCGCTCCTCTACTACATTAGCTATCAGACGACGTTCGGCAGTAGTGCATCGTTCGAGCGAGTGGATAACCGCCATGGTTACCTTGCCCTCGCGGAGGTCGCTGGCGACGGGCTTGCCGAGAACATCTTCCGAAGCAGTGAGATCAAGCACATCATCCACGATCTGGAACGCCATCCCTAAATCGCGGCCATACTGCGCTAAATTCTCTTCCTGCTCCGGGGTTGCGCCTCCAATAATGGCCCCCATTCTCATGCACACGGAGAAAAGGCAGGCGGTTTTGCGGAAGATCAATTCGAAATATTCGTCCAGCGAAATCAGTTTACCGAGCTTCTCGATTTGAAGCAGTTCGCCCTCGACCATTTGCTGTGTGAGATCGATGAGTGTGTCGAGGATGCGAAAATTACGCTCCTGCAAGGCGACTTTGAAAGCCTGCATGTAGAGCCAATCGCCAGCGAGCACGCACTTGGAATTTCCCCATTGGGTGTTGGCTGCAGGGCGCCCGCGGCGAATCTCCGCTTCATCAATAATGTCGTCGTGCACCAATGTCGCGGTATGAATAATCTCGACTACGGCACCGAGTCTCACCGCGCCGCGTCCCTGGTAGTCGAAAAGCTTGGCCGAAAGAAGCAGCAGCGCCGGGCGAATGCGCTTTCCGCCGCCGCCGCGCAGGTATTCGCCAATCTCGGTAATCGCCTCCACGCCGGAAACGGTATCCCGTCCGAACTCTCGCTCGATCGCAGAAAGGTCTTCGCGAAGCAGCTCGAAAAATTCTTTCCCGCTAATAGTGGCAGGTGTGCTCATTTGTGGTTTCAGCTTCGGCACTGCCCGGATTCAGTCTCCAGTCATCTTTCAATTCGTGCGGTAATTAGTGAATTGTAAATCAATCCCAAAATCCCGCTGCTTGAGCAGCGCGATGATTTGCTGCAATGAATCGCGGTCTTTACCGCTCACCCGCACCAGGTCTCCCTGAATCGAGCCATTTACTTTCGTCTTGGAGTCCTTGATCACCTTGACGATTTCTTTGGCTTTCTCAATTGCGATTCCTTGCTGCATGGTGATTTTCTGTTTCGCCGTGGCGCCAGCGGCGGCCTCGACGGGGCCGTAGGTCAGACCTTTTAGAGACACTCCGCGCTTCACCAGTTTCTGTTGGAAAATGTCATTCACAGCTTTGAGCCTGTATTCGTCGGCAGAGTGCAGCAGAATAGCGTCTTTTCCCTCAAGTTCGATGTTTGATTTCGAATCCTTTAAATCGAACCGGGTATGCACTTCCTTCAAGGCCTGTTGCATCGCGTTTGCGACCTCTTGAAGATCGAGTTTGCTCACAATGTCAAAAGTGTTCTCTGGCATGGGATTCCTTCACCGGGCGGACAAGCCGCCGACAATAGATATACCTTAACAAGCTAAATGGAGTTGAGGTTTTCGTGAAGCGAAAAGAAGAAAGCGTAAGCCCGGCATTGGCCGATTCCATGCGGCTGGTTCGAAGACTGTTTCGGACATGGACTCGCAACCGGCTTAAAGTGTGATTACAATGGGATTCGCCTGAGGCACCTTGCCGGAATTCGACTCCACTTCCGAAACGATTTCCGACGATAAGGCGAGGCCTCGCCGCCGCACGGTTCTCGCGTCAGCCATGCTTTGCGGCGTACTGGCACTGGTTGTGTTGTACACGAATCGGCGGGCATTTTTCAGCCCCCTTGCCATAGTGGTCGTAGCCGCCATTGGCTTGGTTGCTGTTCTGCTCCAGCTCCGCTTTCATAACCGCGCGCACACCGATGTCGTTCACCCGCCCTTGTGGCTAAATCTGGTTGGAATCGTATTTGCCTTGGGCGCGCTGTTTGCCGACTTCCTCCGGTTCAGTGCCCAAGCCGCCCAGTTAATGGCACTAGGAGCTGTCGGCAGTTTTGGCATCAGCGGCGCAATCATCCTTCATGCTTTTCGAAAGCATCGCATCGCTTCCAAATAGTCGCCAATGGGTCTGCTATGAGTAATGATCAGGAGAAGATAGCAGCGGCTCGCGCGAGCATGGCCTTCGTCCGCGAGGGCGACATCGTCGGTCTTGGCTCGGGTTCAACGGCTTCCTATGCTATTAAATTTCTGGCCGAGCGCGTACAGGCTGGCCTCAAGATTCGAGGGATACCCACATCGGCAAACACCAAGACCTTGGCTGAAAAGCTTGGAATTCCTCTTACTTCGTTGGATGAATTTCAGGAAATCGATGTCGATATTGACGGAGCCGATGAAATCGATTCGCAATTGCACTTGATCAAAGGCGGCGGTGGAGCGCTCTTAAGGGAAAAAGTGATCGCATCCGCAGCCCGCAAACTGATCATCGTTGCGGACTCCAGCAAGCAGGTTTCTGTGCTCGGCAAATTCCCGTTGCCGGTGGAAGTTATCACGTTCGCACAAGCGTTGGTGGCGAAGAAAATTTCTGCCTTGGGAGCATCCGTAAGAATTCGGCGGCTGGACGACGGGTCTGCATATGTCACCGACGAAGGCCATCATATTTTGGATTGTGCCTTTGGAGAAATTCCGGACCCCCCGAAGCTTGCCTTGGCATTGCAGAATATTCCGGGAGTGGCCGGCCACGGCCTCTTCGTGAATATGGCGAGTATCGCATTGATCGCGAAAGGAGATCAGGTGCGGGAGGTAAAGCGGGATTTGCGGACTGATTGACGAAGTGATGGCTGCGGTTATAGGCCGCGGTGGCGCGCCGCGCGGCGCAAGTGCTGGCGACACATCAGTGCGAACCAGCGGGCGGATGCGGACTGGCTGCGGGTGGAATACGCCGCGCAGTGCTTTCGTTCCATGCCACTTGCGCGCAGCGAACTGAATCCGTATCGTATCGGTTATTCACCATTGAGGTTCCCATGGAATCCGGGGAAGTTCATGAGCTTCAGGAACACGCCGAACATGCCAGGCACGATCCAAGTCTCGCGCCGATTTCGTTGACTATGGCGGTATTGGCTGTGGTGGTCGCGACCGTGTCTTTGCTCGGTCACCGCGCCCACACTGAGGAAGTTGTGCTGCAAAATAAAGTCAGCGACCAGTGGGCGTTTTATCAGGCCAAGAACATCCGGCGGCATACTGACGAACTTTTTGCCGATATCACATTGGTGATTGCCTCGAAGGATCAAGCCGAGGCCAGCAAACTCCACGACAAATACTTGGCGGAGGCGGGACGCTATAAAGATGAGCAGAACGATCTCGACGCCGAGGCCCGCAAATTAGAACAGGAGACCGAGCACGCGCGAAGACGCGGAGATCGCTATGACCTTGCCGAAGTCTTCCTGGAGATTGCGCTTGTCATCACCTCCATCACCCTGCTTTCCGGACGGCGTGTATTTTGGCATTTGGGAATCATCCTTGGCATCCTCGGAATCGCGGTCGCCGCAACAGGGGCAATGATTCACTGATTTTTTCGGAAGATGTGTCCATCCTAAACTCCCAGTTGACGAGTTTTCGGCATCACTGACTGGTAGTCGGCACCGATCAGTCTATTTTTGGACGCCCCGCTTCAAAGCCTCATTGTTCGTTATCAGTTCCGCTGTTTCTTGAACCCAATGGTTCGGCTATTCGCGTGCATCCTGCGTTTACGAACTGATTTGCCAAGAACCCATGCTCCATAAATGTGCAAATAAAGATTGTCTAAACCTGTTCCGCAGCATGAGCCGGGGCAAGCTGTTTCAAGTGGAACAACCGGCGCGGGCGCGGCTGACGACCATGCGAAAACACAGCTCTCTGCCGCGCCTGGAATATTTTTGGCTCTGCGACGACTGTTCGCTTTTCTTCACCCTAACTTTTGTAGAAGGGCAGGCGTTAGTGGCAGTTCCGCTGCGCAAGAAAATGGCGGGGCAGATTTCTGGCAAAGAATCCTCTGTCCAAAAACCCTCTGGGGCCGGAGGAAGTGCATGCTCAGCTTCATAATCCACTTTTGCACTATCTGTGGACGCCAAAAAATAAGGCCCGACTGGTTCCTGATCGCCGAAAACCGGTGGGAAGATAAACTGAAAATCTTGCAATGGGAGGACCGGCTCGCTGGCTCGAGCGGCATCCAGGCTGTGTGCGGCGCTGCCCATGCACGCGAGCTTGTGGTTTATTGGATGAAAACCAGCAGTCTCAACTATCCTTTGGCTCAAGCGCAGTCATTTGTCGAACGGCCGGCTCAAAGAATGATCCGAGCCGCGAAGAGCGATCCAGACGTCAGCGGGGCACGGCAATTGGGCGAACTGTATGTAGATCGCGAGAGCATCAGCAGAATCATGGATGAGAATCCGGATTCCCTCACTCCGATTCTTGACGAACTGGTGTTCGCATTGCGCGAAGAAGAGAAAGAAGTGGCAGATGTAGAAGCTGCGGAAATTGCTGAACTCGACTTGCAACTATCCAGGTATTGATAATCAAGAACCGTTACTGTTTTTCTGCTCCGCTCCAGACACGCCAGTCGTGAGTTGTTGCCTTTGCCATCTCCTTGGCAGCCGCCGACAGCCATTCAGGCTGTAGTTTACGAAGGTGTCTTCGTACGCTGCCGATTGATTTGCGGCTACCCAGGTGGATGTTCGCGGTTTCCCACCCCATCGCGAAAAGCAACTGTTGTTCGTCACGATTTGCGGGCAAGAGACCGAGTTCAATTCGCGAGCAGTAGGGAGCAAGCCGGCGCACAATCCAGCAGCCACGCAAATGCACAAATGGGTCCGGAGTCCGAACGGCTCGGCTGAGAATTTCCTCGTAGTGAATGTCAGACCTTGCCCCCTCTTTCCTTGCCCAATATGCAGCGGAGGGAACCAGAGCTTTGACTTCACGAGCGATTTTTGCCCCTCGGAATTCTGCTATCGCGACGAGCCGGAGGTGTCCAAGGCTGCCCAAGCCGGCCACGCGCCTCGCTACTCTGTAATCGAGGCCCCGTTCGGGCATGGCGCGCTCAAGCGCGCGATGGGCGCCAGAAGGAATTCCTTTGCGGATTGTGCGCAAAGCATCCATCTTGCCCCAGAAGCGCACCGGATCTCGGGACGCAGATGTGGCTATATCTCGCAACCAAATATTGTCTTCGGCGAGCACAAAGGGCTGTCCCTCTTCGCCAAGGCATTTGTTATAACCCTCTACAATGGCCGCGCATGCATTCTTTGTGGACAGGCTTAAATGCCCCTCTTCGACGGCCAGCATCGCGCTGGTTGCCAAACGAACCAGGTCGATTGTATACGGCAGGCTAGCGGCCTCATCGAAATCATTGACACCCCAGATTAGGCGGCCTTCGATATCCCGCCACGTTCCGAAATTTTCGATATGAAGGTCGCCGACCGCGAGCACTCGCGGAGCTTTCGACAATTCCGGACATACTTCCGGCCAAAGTTGCATCCAGCGGTAAAAGGTCGCCCGGAAGAAAGAAAAAGCAGCTTCGCACATCCAGCGATGCTTCAGGAGGATGTCTGGCTTCACCAGTTTGGTGTGGTGAGCCAGCCAAGCTTCAAATTTCTGCGTGGCCTTAACGATATTCATTGAAAATCCAGTGCGCGAAAGATAGAACCCTCGCGCCTGGATGTCAATGATGCAGCGGGGAACCGATCAGGCGGATCAGGCGGCTTTCATTTGGCCCCAGGGATCAAGCACTACTTTTATGCAATGCTGTTGCTTGTCTCGGAAGGTCTTGTAGGCCTGCGGCGCTTCTTCGAGGCTCATCCGATGAGTGATCACGAATGACGGATCGGTATCCCCGCTCTGAATGCGAGAAAGTAACGGCTGTAGATAGCGGTGGACGTGAGTCACACCGACGCTCATCTGGCTTATTTGGGCAGCTACACTTTTAATGGTGTCACTAGCTCGTGCGTTTCGTCCTCCGGGTCGGGATCGTCGGGTTCAGGCTCGTTGTGAATCGGATTCGGGGTTCGGTTATCATCTCCGTCACGATTTTTGGTGGAAACTACGCAGTGCGCTAAAGACATTTTTCGACCTCTAACGATACTCACGGTACTGTAGCCGCTAGTGGAGAAAGCGAACATCCCGCACTCCCTGTAAGTTGTCTTTGGAGAATGCTGTATCGAGAACCGAGGTAAGATCGGCGCCGGAATGGACGATTTCTCAAGTTCGGCACGCTGTCCGTCTTGGAAATCCCCGGGTCCCGCCGACTACAGTACTTACTGTATTGGATTGTTCAGTAGTTCCATGTAGGTTGGGTTCCGGCACGGAGTCTTTCCCAAATGCAAAGGTTGCAACAAGTCCCTCTGAGCGGGAAGCTTTCCCCTGCTAATGCGGAAAAGACGGAAACAACGACGAATAATTGTTGACTGGCGAGCGATTTCCGACGGCCAAATTAACCAGAATCCAAGATGGGAAAATAGACTAGAATATTAGTTATTCAGCACCGGTCGGAATCGATGGTTTGGCTATCGAATTTTGGCGCTGGGGAGGTGGAATGGTGGCAATTTTCAGAATTCTGATCGCTGACGATCACGAAGTCGTGCGAAGGGGATTAATTTCGCTGTTGCAGGCCCAGACCGATTGGCAGGTTTGCGGCGAAGCTGCCGATGGGCGAGAAGCCGTGGACAAGGCCCAACAGCTCAAGCCCGACGTTATTATTCTCGATATAGGAATGCCCAGCCTCAATGGGTTGGAGGCTACTCGCCAAATCCTAAAGACGAATCCCCACGCCCGAGTGCTGATCCTCACGCTGCATGATTCAGACCAGGTTGTGCGGGATGTTTTGAACGCTGGCGCCCGCGGATTCCTTCTTAAATCGGATGCTGCACGGGATCTGGTTGCCGCTGTCGAAGCGTTGCGCCGCGATAAGACTTACTTTACTTCCAAAGTGGCGGCGATGGTGTTGGAGGGATATCTAAAGGCGGGAACTCAAACAGCGCCGGCTGCGATCGGGAAAAGCCGGCTAACTCCGCGCGAACGGGAGATCGTGCAGTTGTTGGCTGAGGGCAAGAGCACAAAGGAAGTTGCCGTATCCCTCGGCCTGAGCGTGAAGACCGCTGAAACACACCGCTCGAACATTATGCGCAAATTGCAGCTTCACTCGGTTAGCGACCTGGTTCTTTACGCGGTGCGGAATAACATTGTCCACGTAGTGCAAGCAGGGCTTGAGTAACGGTTTTACATCGTCCCTATCGTCGGTCGTCCGAATGTAATTGCTGGTTTTTTAATCCGGCAATTTTATTTGCTATTCGCTTTTTCCGGTCAGTTCCTAGCCCGGAAAATTCACCTTCATTACTGTTGCCCTGCTGCTCCGGCTTTCTGCTCGGCGATCCATTCCGTAACTCTCGTGTCCAGCACATCGAGGGGCATGGCGCCTCCGTCCAAAATTTCATCGTGGAAAGCGCGGATGTCATAGCGGCTGCCCAATTCCGTTTGAGTTCGCGCTCTCAGCTTAAGTATCTCCAGCTGCCCCAGCTTGTAACCGAGCGCTTGCGCGGGCCACGCAATGTAGCGGTCGGTCTCGGCCTGAACGTTTGGCTCATCTTCCGAAGAGTGCTCGTGGAGGAAGTCGACCATTTGTTGGCGCGTCCAATGCTTGTAGTGAACGCCGGTATCCACGACTAAACGGATGGCGCGCAGCATCTCATCTGACAAACGGCCATAATCAGAATAGGGATCCTGATAAAAGCCGATGTCTTTCCCCAGGCGTTCAGCGTAGAGGGCCCAGCCCTCCTGATAAGCGCTGAAAAAAGCCTGCTGCCGGAAGGCAGGCAACTCAGGCAATGTTTGGGCGATGGCAATTTGCATGTGATGGCCAGGAACGCCTTCATGGTAGGCCGTCGATTCCGCCGAAATAAGGGAACGATGTTGGAAGTCGCCGGTATCCACGTACACAATTCCAGGCCGCGAGCCATCGGGCGTGCCCTGGTTGTATTCGGCGAATGCTGCGTCCTTTTCCCGGTATTCCTGTACGGAACGCACTTCGACTGCCGTCTTTGGCAGTAGACCAAAAAGTTTTGGAAGCTCCGGCTGCATTTGCGCAATATATTTGCGGAAAGTATCCAGGATTTGCTCACGCGACGTAGGAATCAGCTTCGGATTGGTCTTCAGCGAAGCGCGGAAATCTTTCAGGTCCGAGAATCCAAGCTTCTTGGCAATGGCCAGTTGGTCGGCCTCGATTCTAGAGACCTCTCGAAGGCCGAGCTCATGAATTTCTTCGGGATCCATATTCGTAGTAGTCAGCCGACGAATCGCGAACCGGTAGCGGGCGTCGCCATCGGGCAGGGACCATATGCCTGGCTCGGTGCGTCCTGCACGGGCGTAATCGTCAGCAATAAAATTTCCCAGCTTCGTATAAGCGGGACGCACCTCGCTGTCTACCGCCGCCACAATGGCATCGTGTAAACGCCTGCGATCTGCCGCTGGGACTGCATCTGGGAAATGCGCCGCCGACTGGCCAAACGCATTCGCTTCGCCGGCGGGCTCAGCGATGGATTTGCATTGAGCTACCGTTTTCTCCAGCAAAAACCGCGGAGGCATCAACTTGTCTTTCATCCCCTGTTGCAACAGCTCTATCATCTGATCGACAAGACGAGGCACGCGGTGCAGCCGCGCAATGTAGTCCTCATAATGTTTAGTGGAGTCGAAGGGAATGTCTGCGACGAACGTAGCGATTTGAAGGTGCAGCCCGTTGAACTGATCAATGGGCATCTCGTAGTTTTTGAAATCGGTGTCCTCGATTTCTTCCTTCAGACCGCGCACCATCAGGGATTCGCTCAGCTTTTCCTGCTCGGTGAAGCCGGTAGTATCAAACGCCTCGAATCGGGCCAGCCAGACCTGTTCGTCCTTTTTTTGTTGTTGCACGTGGGCGAGCGAGATGTCGCTGAAGCGGTCGTTGTAGCGATAATCGCCGATTGAGGTGGCCCGCTCCGGAGACTCTCGCAATTCGTACTCCCACTCATCGGCCAGTAGTTGTTTGAATTGCTGTCGCCGAAGGTTGACGCCGCTTGCATCTGCGCCATGCAACGCCGCTGTTCCTGGAAAGAGGCCGACGAGGACGAGAAGAATAAACCAACGATTCATAGGTGTGGAGCTCCATCGACTATTGTATAGGGTCGCGGTGAGCGGAGGTGGTTCCGGTGTTCGGACGAGACAGCCGCCAGGGGTCAAAAGTCCGGAATTACGGAGGGATTATTAGGGAAGAAGCCCCCGTTCTGAAAAGGACGGAGGCCCCGGATCGAATGCTAGTTGTTTAGTGTTGAAGCGCTTTGAGTTTCGTTGATCGGCTGGAGGACAACGCCGTCGAACGGTGTAGCCGCCAGGAACCGGCCCTTTACAACATTGATGCTGTGCAACGGGTATCCGGCATCGGGTCCGCGATGCCAGTTGCGGCCGCCATCCTCACTTTCGAAGATCACGCCCGTGACTGTGCTCGTTGCCAGCAACCTATTGCCCGATTCGTCGTAAGTAATAGAGCTCAGGTTTGCATCGGGCAAGCCGTTGTAGCTGCGCTGCCAGGTCATCCCGGAATCGCAGCTGCGAAACGCGCCTTCGCGCGACGCAATCAGAATCTGTTGATCCGCTGTAATCGCCAGCCCACGGATATTGGATACGTAGGAGGGCAGATTCACGTGCTTCCAGGCGGTGCCGTTATCCGTCGAGAAAAGAACTGACGTGCGAGTCGCTGCGACGATGATGTCGCCACTGCTCTTGACCGAGACGATATCCTTATTGCCCATGACCGGACCACCGCTCCAACTCTTGCCCTGATTGCTGGAAGTGAACAGGCCCGCCGCCGTCGCCGCCATCCAATGTCGCGGTGCGATTTCAATGTCACTCACCTTGGCATCGAGAACGGAGCGAGTAATTGTGTTCTGCGCCATTGCGGTTTTCTTTGACCCCTTTTTCCCCGCCCGCAGCGACGCCTTTTCATTGATCACGGCATTAATCGGTTGCCATACGCTGGCATTTGCCGGCAGCAGGAAAATACCCCGGTTGGTCCCGGCGACGAAACTACCATTCGCAGTTTGTTTCAGGCTAAATACATCGCGTCCGCCGAGCCCGCTGCTCTTTTGCAGCCAATTTTCTCCGCGGTCGCGGGAGACGAAAACTCCGCCCAATTCACGGTCGTTCACGAGGCCCACTAAAATTTCGTTGGGATCGTTCTTGTCGGACGCGATCGAACTGACATAGCGGTGCGTGTATCCATGATTGGACGGAGAAAGTGTTTGCACGCCGTCATTGCTGGCCAGCACGCCTGCGCGATCTGTCGCCAGAAGGACTCGCCGCGAGTCGCGTGGATCAATTAAAACATCGTTCACCACGACTTCTGGATCGCTCATCCGTTTCCAGCTTTTGCCAAGGTCCGTCGTCTTCCACAGTCCCTCGGTGGTTCCAGCGTAAACAGTCTCGGGATTACTTGGATCCTGTTTCAGCACGCGTGTGCGGCGGGCGGTAAATGGGATGCCCTGGATTTTGTGGAATTGTTCGCCGGCGTTTTCGCTCTTATAAATTCCGGAGCACGCGCTGGCAAAAACGACCGAGGAATTCGATTCGCCGACAATGACGGAGAAAACATCAGAGTCGTCGATCAGACCTTTGTCTTTATTGATGTGCTCCCAATTTGCGCCGCCATCGGAGGTTTTCCACGCAAGATGCCATGTGCCGGCGTAAATTACGTTTGGATCTTTGGGATCGATCGCGATCGATTCGATGTTCTTAATTTCCTGAGTTGCGGGAGAAATCTTTTGCCAGTTCTCGCCGCCGTTCACGCTGCGAAAAACTCCATCCAACGCGCCCGCGACCAATGTTTGAGGATCGGAAGCGGAAATTGCAAATGCACGAATTGATTTGCCATGCATCGCCGGCAAAGTCTGCCAGGTCTTCCCACCATCCATCGAGCGAAACACATCCCCAGCTTGCTGGTCCTGCACGCTCCATGCAGCCACGAACATGGTGTTTGAGTCCTGGGTGCTGATTACGATGTGGTCGAGAACATAATCGTCGCTGTCGCCAAGGTGCGCAAACCGTGACCAATTGTGGCCACCGTCCTGGGAAAGGAAAAGAGTGCCGGTGCTGTTCCCCAGGAAAATTCGATCTGGATTGTGAGGATCGTAGCTCAAACTTCGAACGTCGCCGCCGTCAGGACCTAAGACCGCCCACGGGCTTCCCCATGCAGCAGTTGCGAACAAGAAAATAGCGAGCAATGAAATCAACAACTTAGGTGAGACTGAAAACACAGATGATAACCGCATGGATGGATTTCCCCTTGGGCGAAATATACGCCTATCGGGGCACAGAGTGACACCTTGGCGGGAATGGATCAAGTTACGAGAGGGCAAGTTCTGTAATCACGAAAATGGGGCCGACCGGGTTTTTGCACCCGGCCGGCTCGGCTCGTTTTACTGGGCAGCCGCCTTTTTCATCTTGGCTGCCACGTGGGGATGGTCGGGTACTGCTTTGACCCTTGATTCATTCACAGACTCGGTGCCTTCGCCTGAGAAGGTGATGCCCGCCGGCACGATCCAATACTCGGCCGTCTTGCTGCCACCGTTTCCGGTTCTAGCTTCGATGCGAGTGGGGTCAATTCCCTGCTTGGCTTCGCCGCCCGAAAGATACGCCTTTGAATTCACAGCACGCTCCGCTGCGAGATTCTTGCGCTTCTCGGTTGGCTCCGCATTGCCAACGATCACCAGTTTCGAATCTGGATCATGCTGTAGGCGCTGAGCTACGTCGTCCAGAATCGCCTTGCAGGTGTTATCCACGCGCCACGGCTTAACCGGGTTCGGGAAGTCGCATTGGCTCAGCTTGCTGGCTTCAGCGGGTGCCGCCGGCGGTGGTGGTGGAGGGGGCGGTGCTTCAATGGTGATCTGGGTTGAGGTTGGTGTGCTGAGACCACGCTGGTCAGAGCAGGTTGCATTCACGGTGACCGTCCCCGGCGAAGCACCGGTTGTGTCTAGCGTGGCGTTATTGCCATTCCCGGTTATGTTCCCACTGGTGGCGGTCCAGCCACTTATAGTTACTGGAACATTATCCGGACTGGTGCAGGTGCATGAGACGTTTACGGTACCGCCCGCCTGCAAGCTGGCGGGATTGGCCGTGCAAGAAAATGTGGGAGGATTCTTCGGCGGTTCTTTGACATTGAAATTGGCGGTCGCTGTGGCATCGCCGTTCTTCTTTCTCTTTAGATCGGTAATGTGAACGGTAACCGTGCAAGTACCAGCCGGGGCGCCGTTCGTGTCAATGGATGCGGTCGTGCCGTTTCCGCTGATCTTTCCGCAAGTGCTGGACCAGTCGTACTTCAAAGTGTGTTTGGAATCAAAATTGTTTGCAGTGGCGGTGGCCGTGACAGGTTCGCCAACCATAACTTCAGTGGGTTGCACTGACAAAGATGCTGAAGGCATCGTCGTCTGCGGAAAACCAAAATTTAGGACTATACCGGTACGAAGCCTCACGCCCTCCAAACCAACATGCTGGAGATTCGGACTCGATGAACTTGCAACACTTGCAAAATTCTGATGGCCCCACACGTAATCGGCCTCGAACAACCGGTAGGAGAATCGGCGTGTCAGGTTGAGGTCCATTCCGCCACCGAGGATCGCACCAATTCCGTTATGCGCCGGCAATCCGGGCGGATCGAGACGGTTCCAGCTCAGTAATGTGTGCACGAAAATACTGATGCCCTCCCCTCTGAACTCGAGCCGGGGCCCAACCGACGTCGTGTATTCCCTGGCCTGGTCACTCCCATTCCCGCCAAAATCTCCTTCCAGTCCGAAGTGGGGAGCAAAGTTATATGTGTAGCTGGCTCCCCCACCGTATGGCATGGATCGAAGCAGTATGGGAATCTGATTACTTGGAGGCAAATAAGATGCTGGCACGGACCCGCCCGGATTCAGCCATTGATATCCCACGAAAATCTCTGTCTTAGGTGTAGCCTCATTCTGCGCGACGGCAATGGTAGACGACTCGACGGCGGTGAGCAAAACGGCGAGCGCAACAAGCACAGTGCTTGCGATTCTGCGAAGTGACATGTGTTCCTCCAGTGAATCCTTCAAATGGGGCCCCAACAGCAAAAAGAAGTTAATTTATTGATTCCGTAGGGAATGATGGCAAAAGACGCCTATCGGACGCAACTTCTTTCTGTTGGGTTGCCTGAGTAATAAAAGTACTTCAGCCATAATCTGGAATTATGTCGTGGGTCAAAATTAAAGTCTCACTTTGATATGAAACGGTACCATAAAATTGCGGCCGTCTCAGAAAAATAGCGATGGGTGTTGCAGCAAATGGCACCATCCTCAATAATGACTATTCCCATCATGAACCAACTAAAAGTCCTGATCGTGGAAGACGAAGAGAACGAGCGGACAGGTCTTTGGGAAATCGTTTCGGCATGGGGCTATCGAGTCGAGAGCGCTGCGGACGGTGCGGAAGGCCTTGAAAAAATCTCCCAGTGGGATCCTTCCATCGTCATTACAGACATGAAAATGCCGCGCATGGGGGGACTGGAGTTGCTGGAACGCGCTTCCGTTGACGGTAACACGAGGGCTTTTATTGTAGTCACAGCACAGGGCACGATTGACAGTGCGGTACAGGCCATGCGCATGGGAGCCTACGATTACATTACCAAACCCATCGACACCGACCGCCTGCGAACCATATTGCAGAATGCCGCTGAGTTGCTTGGCACCCGTGTGGAACTTGAAGTCACGCGGAGAAAATTGCGCGATGCTGGGTCCCTCGGATGTCTGGTCGGACCTTCAAAGAAAATGCAGGAGATTTTCCGGCTTATTGAAATGGTGGCGCCCAGCACAGCATCGGTGCTGATAACGGGAGCAAGCGGAACTGGAAAGGAACTGGTTGCTCGAACTATTCACGAACTCAGTCCAAGGCGCGCCAAGCCATTTGTGCCCATCAATTGTGCGGCAATTCCTGAAACGCTCATTGAAAGCGAAATTTTTGGCCACGAGAAGGGCGCGTTCACGGGAGCGGTCGAGCGTCGAACTGGTTGTTTTGAGCTGGCGGAAGGCGGAACTCTGCTGCTGGATGAAATCGGTGAAATGCCTGTTGCCACGCAAGCCAAGCTTCTCCGAGTGCTCGAAGACAGAAAATTTCGGCGACTGGGCAGCAAGGTGGAAACCACGGTGGATGTCCGCGTTCTGGCCGCCACCAATAAGGTTCCAGAAGAAGCGGTCGCCAGAGGCGAGCTGCGAAATGACCTGTACTACCGCCTGAATGTGTTCAACATCCACATGCCCCCGTTGAAAGATCACAAGGACGATGTTCCCGAACTCCTGCAAACATTGTTGGCGGAGGTGAATACCAAACATGGGCGAACCGTGGCAGCGGTCAGCGAAGCCGTCTTAAACTTGTTTCGCAATTATTCGTGGCCGGGAAACGTTCGTGAGTTGCGTAATACCCTGGAACGGGCAGTAATCGTGTGCGAGGGTTCTGTAATTGAGACAAAACATCTCCCGCCGGGATTTGGCCAAACTATCGCCCGCACCACCACTGATGACCCTGATGCAATTCGTCTCGGCGTCGGCACCACCGTCGGAGAAGCGGAGAGGCTGCTCATTCTAAAAACGCTCGAATCGACTCACAATAACAAAACCAGGGCGGCAGAAATTCTTGAAATCAGCCTTAAGACCCTGCATAACAAACTGAAGGAGTACGGCAGCGCGGCGGCGGAAGCGGGCGGTAAAGAAGAAATAGCGGAAGCTTGAAGATTTTAGATTGAAGATTTTAGATTTGCGATTGCCTATTCCGAGACTGAACTTCGAATGTCCGATGAAAGTGTGGATTTTAAATCTACAATCTGAAATCACAAATCTTAAATCTGTCTTGCTGTATTCTTTTCCTTCACTCTGTTAGGAAGGAGCGTGGCGCCCTTACCATCTCGGCGCGCAACGGCGCCATGCTGTTTTCAAGTGGATAAGAATGCGTCGAAGAACTCAAATCATTCTCACAGTTACTTTTATGGTGGCCGTTTTGGTTACCGTCTTTTCGTATATTTACGTTTCCCAGTTGTTGCAGCAGAGCGTTGCCACATCCCGCCTGACGGCGAGTTATTTGACTTCGCAGTTGGCCTATGTCGCGAACAACGCTGTGCCGGATTTAACCAGCACCAAGGTCGATACCAGTGACCCGGCCGCCGTGCGTGCCGCCATCGCCTATTACCTTGGCACGGATCGTGATTTGAACGCGCTACTTGAATCCGTGGTCAAGAATTGGCCCACCATCCAGGACGCCGCAGTTGTCGATGCCAACGGGAAAGTGATTCTGCATACCAGGCCGGAGTTGGTGGGGAAGCAGGTTGCGGCACGTCCTGATTTTTCCCTGATCGTGGATTCCAGTTTTCGGCGCAAGCTGCGATTGCTGTTCAATGGGCCGGGAGTGTATGAGGTTCGAACGCCGTTGTTGCTGAGTGGCGCTCCTTTCGGCAGTGTTAGGTTGGGAGTTTCAACAGTATTTCTAAGAGACGAACTGACTCCCATCTTGCAGCGTGCCTCCATCTCGGGATTGGCCGCAATATTGTTTTCCTTATTATTTGCATCGGCTCTTTCGCGTTTGGCCCTGGGGCCACTGGAGATGATCAGCCGCAACCTGGATAGCGTTTCGGCGGGCAGTCCGGACGAGCTTGCGGAGGAAAATGCGGGGCGTGATGAATATGGCCTGGTGACCCTAAAGATCGCGCATCTTGGGCGCCAGATGCGGGATGCGAGAGACATCTTCTCCGCTTTGAAAGATAACGTTGACCAGATCATGGCCAATCTTCAGGACGGGCTGATGCTATTTACAGGCGATTCCAACGTGGTGTTGGTCAGCGCCTCCGTGGAGCGGTTCCTCGGACGCCCGCGACGAGAGTTGTTGGGACGCACAGCAAAGGAAATTTTCTCGGCGGATTCCGCACTCGGATCGCTCGTGCTCGACGCTTTCCGGCTACGGCATCCTTTTGAACTGCGAGAGATTGAGTCTCCTAATGGAAAACGGGCGCAAATCTCGCTCGATTTTATCCAGGAACGCGGTACGCAAATCGGGGCATTACTCACCATGCGGGATCCTGAATCCGCCCGGCGCATTGAGGACGAAATTGAAACGTCGCGGCGGCTCTCTGCCAGCGGACGGCTTACCCGAGGCGTGGCTCACGAGGTTAAGAATCCAATCAATGCCATCGTCCTGCATCTACAGTTGCTGCAAAACAAATTGAAGGAGGTTGACCCCGATACCCGGCGGCACATGGATATTATCGGAAGTGAAATTCACCGGCTCGATCGCGTCGTGCAGGTTCTCGTAGATTTCACGCGGCCCCGCAACCTGCATCCCGAAGAGATCGATTTCCGGCGGTTGGTGGAAGATGTCGCGATGCTGGCGGCGCCGGACGCGAAACAGCATGGCGTTGAAATTATGCGTGAGTTTCTTTCAGAGCCCCTGATGGTTAAGGTTGACATTGATTTCATGAAACAAGCCGTTTTGAATGTCGTTCTCAACGGCATGCAGGCGATGCCGCGAGGAGGCGTCCTTACCATCTCGGCGCGCAGGGAAGATGAGATGATCGTTGCCGCCATTCGCGATGAGGGCACGGGTATCCCGCCAGAAGTTCAGGAGAAAATGTTTGAACTGTACTTCACAACCAAAAAAAGCGGAAGCGGCATCGGACTCGCGCAGACGTATCAAATCATGCAGTGGCATTACGGTTCGGTAGATTTTGAATCTGTCGCTGGCCGCGGGACCACTTTCACCCTGCGTCTGCCTTCAATTACAACCCCGGCTAATTCGCTGGAGGAAGCCGGAACGCAATCGCAACAGCACCAGTCGGCCTAGCGTCGATGGTTCAGCCGCTTACAGCGGATGTCCGGAAGACTATGTATTTGGCCACAATACTCATAATCTGTCTGGGGCTTGGAGCCTCGCCGAATCCACTCCCGCGCGCAAACGCCGTCTTAATCTCGCTATTGCAAAATGCAGCACCAACCGCGGGAGACAATACAGGACCCTCAAAGAATCCAGCCCCACCCCCAGCGTCGGAAGGGGCTGCGTCTCAGCCTCCCGCTTCCCAGCAGGCATCGCCAACATCCACCCCGAAGAAGACTCCTGCGTCCTCTGTGCATAAAAAGAAACGAAGCAGAAAGCCGAAATCAAAGCCGAGTAAGGTTGTCGTGCGCAATGGCAGCACCGCCGATCCCTCGACTCAATTCTCGACTGGTATGTCGCCGGAGCAGGCGATGCACGAACGCCAGATCACTGCTGGCTTATTGGCAGCTACGAACTCCAACCTTCAAAAAGTCTCGGGACGTCAACTGAATCCCACCCAGCAGGATATGCTGACGCAAGTCCGGAGTTACATGGAGCAGGCAAAGTCCGCCGACGAGGCCGGTGATTTGCAGAGTGCTCATAATCTGGCGCTGAAAGCACAACTGCTGTCCACGGAATTAATCCGGCAATGAGTTTTGCGGCGATCACAAAACCGGATACCGTAAGATCATTGTGGTAGTCTCGCTACGGCTCTCGCGATATGAGCAAACTATCCAAGAAACGTGTGCTCATCTGCGGCATCCTGTCGCTACCGGCCGCCTTTTTCCTGTATGTCCTTGTCTATTCAATTCTGACTCACTACAGTACTGATCTCGAAAAGGATTGGCTTTCCCGTCTCGCCTTATCGACTCTCGCGATGACGGTTCCCTTCCTCGTCACGTTAGCTATCGCCATAGGGGAACGCGGCCACGGGCTGTCGTTATCGGGGAAGATAGGTCTCGCCATCGCCGTTCTTTCGCTGGGCCTCGCATGGAAGCCTATAAGCGACGGCATTACCCGCTCTAAGCAATCCAGAAACCTGGCAATGCGCGACGTTCCCGCGCCGCTCTTCAACACCGTGGACATTCTGGGGAAGACTCAGCGACTGGCGGATCAGAAAGGCGAAGTCGTGCTCGTCAATATCTGGGCGACATGGTGCGGGCCATGCCGGAGCGAGATGCCAAAGCTTGACCGCCTATACCAAGAGCGTAAACAACAGGGGTTTATTGTGTTCGGTTTGTCGGACGAGGACATCGATGTGCAACGGAAATTTGTGGAACAGATCCCGGTGAGTTATCCGCTCCTCACGATAAAAGGGGAGGTTCCCAACCTCTATCGCGATATCGCCCGGTATCCTGCGATTTTCCTGATCGATCGCCGTGGACAACTTCAGCCTGCGCCAGGCCCGGATCAGCCCTTCGAAAAGGTTGAGGCAGCCGTTGACGCTCTCCTCAAATAGCGATTCCTGTCAGCTCTCCTCCCGAAGCTACTGCTACTGGAAACACTAGAAACTGAATGTTGAGGTTGAGAGGCACGCCTGTCTCATTTAAATTGGACTGTGCGATCCATTCTTCAGCAACGTCCGCTGCGATTCGTTTTCGCCGCAAACATGATTTCCATGCTGGGCAGCGGCATGAATTCAGCCGCTGTCGCCTGGTACATTCTGGAAGCCACGCACTCGGAAGTTGCGCTTGGGACGTTCGCGGTGTTGCAGACCATTCCAGCGATACTTCTTCTACCGTTTAGCGGGGTGCTCATCGATCGCGAAGACCGGCGGCGGCTGGTGATGATGTTAGACGCAGCTCGCGCCGTGATCATCCTGGTGGTTGCGATTCTCGCTTTCGCCGGAAAAGTGAAAGTTTGGGAAGTTTATTTGATGAACACGCTGGTAGCGGCCGGTTTCTGGATGTTCTGGCCGACAATCACCGCGCTGATTCAGGAACTCACCCCGGGGGAAGAGTTTGTGCACGCCAACACTTTCCTGATGGCGGGGATACAGGGCGGCTGGCTGATTGCGGGATCAATCGTAGGGTTTGTTTACAACCGCATCGGATTGGGCGGGGTGCTTCTTATCGATTTTTCCACTTACCTGGTTTCTTTCCTGTGCTATTTCGCGATTCGAAAAGGGCGGCACGTGGTGCCGCGTCCACAAGAATTGCTCGCGGATATAATCGCGGCGGAAACTGCGGTACAGCGTTTTGTCCGCGAGTTGCGCGAAGGGCTGGTATTTTTGCGCGGCAATCGCAATCTGATCTTTCTTGGAATCAGTTGGGCGCTGTTTCTCGGCGCGATGATGACTGGCGTAGTTGTTACCGCTCCTCTGAGCGACAACGTGTTTCACGCTGGGGCGGTTGGCTACGGATGGCTAAATGCAGGATGGGGAACTGGAGCATTTTTCGCCGCGTTGTATGCTCCGGCGGCGATCGCCATGCTAGGCGCGCGCCGATCGATTGCCGTTTCAATGGGAGTGCTGGCGGTGGGGATGACGCTCGTTCCTTTTTCTCCCGGGCTTGCGATTGCGGTGGCGATTTATGGAATCATGGGAACCGGCCGGGGATTAACCGGCGTGGCAAACAACACCAGCATCATGGAAATGGTTCCGCAACATTTCATGGGGAGGGTGCAGAACACATTTTATTTTGCTGGAACGGTCTTACAGGTTGTAATCGGATTTCTTGTGGGTGCGGTCGCGCAATACAATTTAGCCGCTGGATTCTCGATCATCGGAATGGTGTACGCTACGGCGTTCGTCAGCGCAATCTGGCCGGTGGCGGGCCTTGCAGCCGCGGGAAATGTCACTACCGCCGAATAAACAACACACCGGATTTTAGATTGGAGATTGAAGATTTTGGATTTAAGATTGAAGATTTTAATTTAGAGATCTTAAGTTCGGCTTGCCTATTTCGAGACTGAAATTGAATGTCCCGATGCAAGGTGTGGGTTTTAAATCTACAATCTGAGATCACAAATCTTAAATCCCTTCCACTGCTGTATTCTCTTTATCGGTTCATAAGGAGCGCTGATGACGTTCAGCCTTGAAGGCCGTACGGCCGTTGTTTTCGGAGTCGCGAACAAACGCAGCATCGCCTGGTCGATCGCTCAGGGGCTTCACGCTGCGGGCGCGAAGTTGGCAATCACATATCAAAACGCCCGTCTCGAGCAGGAGGCGAAAGACTTGATCCTGTCGCTGCCGGGCGCGGAAGCGTTCATGTGCGATGTTTCCAACGATTCCGAAATTGATAGTCTGTTTGTCCAACTGAAAGAGCGTTATGGGAAGCTCAATGTCTTAGTGCACAGCGTTGCGTTCGCGCCTGCCGACGAATTGAAGAACGACTTCGTCAATACAACGCGCGAAGGATTCCGAATCGCGCACGATGTCAGCGTCTACTCGCTGATTGCCGTTTCCCGCGCCGCGGCTCCGCTGATGGGGGATGGCGGCAGCATCATTACCATGACTTACTACGGAGCCGAGAAAGTTGTTCCGCATTACAACGTGATGGGCGTGGCCAAGGCCGCTCTCGAATGTTCGGTGCGTTATCTCGCTCAGGATCTGGGCAGGCGCAAGATTCGTGTAAACGCCATTTCCGCTGGACCGATCAAGACCCTCGCCGCGCGCGGAATATCGGGATTGGGCGAAATGATGAAATCCCATGCCGAGCGCTCGCCGCTGCAGCGCAATGTTGACGTCAGCGAAGTGGGATCGACAGGCGTGTTTCTAGCGTCCGACGCAAGTTCAGGAATCACCGGGGAAGTTATCTACGTGGACTGCGGGTACAACATCATGGGATTCTGATGGCAACTCCTGTAGTTTGAATTGTAGAATCGACCGCCCTAATGAATCAGTACGAAACAATGCTTTTGATCGGTTTCATTGCTTTCTGTCTCCCGGCCTTTGGCCTTTATCACTTGATGGTCCTTAGGGTGAATCGCCAAGTGCCGCCGGACCGCAGGATTCCGCATTCGCTTTATTTCGGGGGATGGAGCAGGCTAACCATGGAATATAAAACGTTCTATCCCAGGAGTATCGTGTACCAAGTCGCGCTAACCTGCGCAGTGATCACCATGATAGTCGCCGTGAGTCTTGCTGGCTTTCGCCTTTGGGAATACATAAAAGGCAAGTAAAACTCTTTAAACCCTAACTGTCATTTCGAAGGGACCTTGCCCCGAGGAATCTGTTTCACGCTGCGCTAACCCGTATCCGCCTTTCGTCTTCCCCAATCCGCTGGATCGCAATCTCGATATCGCGTTCTCGGGCGAACCTGGCAAACTTTTCTCCCCACTCAATCAGCAGAATGCTGTTCTCGCCCATCAGATCGTCTAGACCCAACGTCTCGAGCTCTCGTTGCGTATCGACCCTGTAAAGATCGATGTGGTAGAGCGTGGCCGACGGCCCCCGATATTCGTGAACCAGAGTGAAAGTGGGACTGGTTACTTCATCTTCGCTAGCCGCATCGAAACCCGCAGCTATGCCTTTGATGAGAGTGGTTTTTCCCGCGCCCAGATTTCCGCGCAACAGGACTATTTTAGGTGGAAGCATCTGTGCGGCAAGCTTGCGCCCCAGGGCAGTCGTTTCTTCGGGTGAATGTGTGGTGAATTCCTGGCTGTCCATCGCGGCGTCACGTTCATTCTATACAGCCACGAGATAAAAGTAGGAAGGTGGGCGGCAATTGCCCAAGGGTGGTTCGGACAGTTCTTATTGGCTCTTTGGCGACACAAACTGGTTCGAGCGGATCCCCATGAAGCTGCGATCAGAGACGGCATCAACGACCATGCGCAAAGTACGGTGATCGTCGTCTCCGAGCGCGATGAAACGGAATGGTTGCAGTATCCCATCACGAGCCCGGCCCAGAGGATTCAACATCTCGGCCATTCCCTGCACCGGACCAGACTGCGTCTGGAAGGCAACTTCGACGAAGTCTCCCTGGTGCAAGGCCTTGGCGAGCCTCAGTAACCCTCCGGTAATAGATACGGTCTGAAGTTTGCCTTTGGCGCGATTCCCACTTTCCAAGGTTACTAAGGCGGAAATGGTGCTTCCAACGTGGACGCGCGTGGCACGACGATCTGCATGAGGTTGGGGGAAGTGTGTCATAACTAAAGCAACTATGTCATGACGAGACGGCACCGGGCAGATTACGGAAGCGCCTGTCCAGATTCGAGTAGATTTGTGGATGGGCCCTATTACTTCAGTCCGGGTGGCGCAGCGCTTTCAGCGCTGCGATCAAAGTCCAAGAGCGAATAATCGCAGGACCTGGAAGGCCTGCGCCACCCCAAATACCGCTCTCTCAAAACACTGTGCTGCCAATGATTTCAGCCGCGGCCCGCACTCTCCGAAACGCCTCCGGCAAGGCCGTGATCAGATCCGTCGCCACCATGCATTGTTCGCCCATGCTTTCTCTCGCAACATCGCCAGCCAGGCCATGAAGATGGACCGCGGCGATTACCGCGGCGAATACTTTGGTGGGATACTGTGCGACCATCCCAGCCACCATACCCGTCAGAATGTCACCCGTGCCTCCGGTCGCCATTCCGGGATTCCCGGTTGTGTTTACCCAGATTTCTCCGGAGGGTCTTGCTATAAGTGTCCGGTTGCCCTTCAGCACAACAATCAAATTATGATCAGCCGCAAATGTTCGGGCAGTTTTTATGCGGTCCCGCTGCACGTCTGCGATGCTGCATCCCGCGAGACGCGCCATTTCTCCGGGATGCGGCGTGATGACGATTTGACGATCACGTCCGTTTAATTCGTCCGCACGACCTTCAAATGCGTTCAGGCCATCAGCGTCGAGCACGATCGGAGTTTTTGCCGCGGTGACGAGGTTGCGTATGCATTCCGCCGTCTCCGCATTTCGCGAAACGCCGGGGCCGATGGCCAGCACGGTCTTGCCTTTGGCCAGTTCCTCTATACGTTGCAATGCGCTCTTTGCGATGCTGCCTTCTTCCGTTTCCTCCAACGGCTCGGTCATTAATTCAGGATGAAAACCTGCGACCGTGGATAAAACTGACCGCGGCGTTGCGACGGTGGATAATCCCGCACCGGTCCTCAACGCCGACATCGCAGCCATTGCAGCCGCGCCGGATTTTCCGAGCGAACCGCCAATCACCAGAACGTGTCCGAAATTTCCTTTGTTCGAATCGGCTGGGCGCGGCCCAATCAGGGGCGCGATTTCGCGAGCCGTAATTAGGTTGAGGTTCAGCGATGAGACGATCGCTTCGTCGGGTGAGCCGATAGATGAAATCAAAGTTGGCCCGCTAGTGAGATTTCCGAAAATGTGGGCGGGCCGAGGGGCGGTGAAAGTTACGACAGCATCCGCTTTCGCGATGGCTCCCGGCTGCTTGCCCATCGCGTCCGCGTCGGCTCCGGAAGGGATGTCAACGGCGACGACGGGCGATGCTGAAGCGTTCATCGCGGCAATGGCTTCAGAATACAGTTCGCTGACCGGCGGACGAAACCCAGTTCCAAGAATCGCATCAATCAGAACGTCAGACTTGAATACTGCTTGAGCCTGTTCCGCCTTCAAATCTTCGCTTGATCGTACGATCACCGGGCGCGCGGAAAGTCGGCTGAACATTTCCGCCGCATCGCCGCGCAAGTCGGACGGCTCAGCGAGAAGTAGAACTTTAATATTTTTGCCCGCGCTCGCAAGCTTGCGCGCGATCACAAATCCATCGCCGCCGTTGTTGCCTTTGCCGCAAATCACACCAATGGATTGCGTGGACGGATAGTTCTTCAGCACGAAATCTGCGACGGCAGTCCCGGCGTTCTCCATCAACGTGAGGGAGGGAACGCCGAAGCGCTCGCTGGTCACGCGATCGATTTCTCGCATTTCGGAGGCAGTAACAATTTTCATGAAGGCGGTCGTTGGTCGTGCGTCGTTGGTCGTTGGCCCTTGGTCGTCGGGCTCCGTCGATTCTCGGTCAGCATGGTTTGGCCAACGACGAACGACCAATGACCAACGACTAACTCTAAAACAAAAAGGCCCTCCGCGTCTCCGCGAAAGGGCCTTGCTCGAAGCAGCGCTGCAGCCCTAATACCCGGATGATAATCGTCCCTTGCCCGCGATCATGGCTTGTACTTTGCTGTGTTTCTGCCCGTAAGTAAAGTACACAACCATTCCAATGATGAGCCAGATGATCAGCCGCGCCCAGTTGATCCATCCCAATTTGTACATCATGTAACCGTTGAACAAAATGCCGAGCGCCGGAACCAGCGGCACCCAGGGCGTGCGAAATGGCCGCGGCTGGCCCGGATTCGTCCGCCGCAGCACCATCACCGCGATGCAGACGATTACGAACGCCAGGAGCGTGCCGATGTTCACCATCTTTCCGATATCGTCAATCGGTGTGAGGCTCCCAACGATTGCAGCCAGCAAACCTACCAGTATGGTGTTCTTCCATGGAGTTCGCCACTTGGGATGGATGGCGGCAAAAAACTTCTTCGGCAATAGGCCGTCATTTGCCATGGAGTAGAGAACGCGGGTCTGGCCCAGAAGCATTACGAGCATCACGCTCGTGAGGCCTGCAAGGGCGCCGAGGGTAATGATGTGAGAAGCGCCAACCAAGCCACGATCCATGAAGGCGCGAGCGATTGGGGCTTCAATGTTCACTTCGCGCCACGGCACCATTCCGGTTAGCACCGCAGCCACGAGGATGTACAAAAGTGTGCACACTATCAGCGACGCGATAATTCCAATTGGCAGGTCGCGTTGGGGATTCTTGGCTTCCTGCGCGGTTGTGGAGACGGCATCAAATCCGATGTAGGCGAAGAATATGTAGGCAGCACCTGCGCCGATCCCGGAGAAACCATACGGCGCGAACGAATGCCAGTCCGAACCCCAATTGCTCGCGCTCACGTATTTGTAGCCCAACCCAATCACAAAAAGCACAACTGCGACCTTGATCACGACAATCGTCGAGTTGAAGCGGGCGCTCTCTTTGATTCCGACAACGAGAATAGCCGTGATCACAAGGGCGATGACGAAGGCTGGGAGGTTAACGCCAATCTCCATCCCAAAAAGATGCGGAGCGTTGAGCAGATCGTGGGCGCGCTGAAGCAGTTCTGGAGATTGCATCCCCATAATGTCCGTCACTTTGTTCAAGAACGCCTGGGTACCGGGCACGAGCGAAGCATTCGAAGCCAGCGCCATCTGGCGGGCGATTTGATTTTCCGCCGCGTGCAGGCCAGTCCAATGGTCATAGGCCAGCCATAGCGGCATCCTGAGGTGAAAAATCTCCAGCAATTCGATGAAGTGATTTGACCATCCCGAAGAAACGGTGCTGGCGCCCATGGCGTATTCCAGCGTTAAGTCCCAGCCGATGATCCAGGCGAATATTTCCCCAAGAGTTGCGTAAGCGTATGTGTAAGCGCTTCCAGCCAGCGGAATCATCGCGGCGAATTCTGCGTAGCAGAGTGCCGCAAAAGCGCATCCTGTTCCGGATAGGACAAACGACAACATCAGGCCTGGGCCCGCATAATGTGCCCCAAGACCCGACAACACAAAAATTCCGGCGCCAATTACCGCGCCTACTCCAAGAGCAGTCAGTTGGAAGGGCCCGAGTGTCCGCTTCAGGCTGTGCTCGCCGGTTTCCCGCGATTCTTCCATGAGCATCGTGAGCGGCTTGGTAGCCAGCAGATTTGCCATCAGTCGATTTCTCCTTTGCGATTACGCGGAGATTTTCTCATCAACATTTGGTGCATGCCTTGACCACGCGAAGTATACCGGAATGCCCAGCAGCACGATGATCAAGCCCGGCCAAGTGTACTGCGGTTTATAGCGCAATAGTACGACATCAATGAATAATGCCATCACAATATAAACGGCGGGAAGTACTGGATATCCAATCGCGCGGTAGGGTCTCTCGGCATTCGGGCGCGTGCGGCGCAGAACGAATAATCCGATGATGGTCAGCACATAAAACACCAACACCGCGAAAATAATGTAGTCGAGAAGCTGGCCGTAGCTGCCAGAGAGGCAGAGCACGCAAGTCCAAACCATCTGGACCATCAGAGAAACCGCCGGGGTTTTATATTTAGGATTCAGCCTGGCAACGCTGCGAAAAAAGAGACCATCCTTCGCCATGGCGTAGTAAACACGGGCTCCCGCCAGAATCAGTCCATTGTTGCAGCCGAAGGTGGAGAGCATGATCGCGGCGGCCATCAGCAGTCCGCCAATCCCGCCGAACATTTGGGTTAAGACCGCCGTTCCAACGCGGTCTTCGGTCGCGTATTTAATACCACGAGCAAGAACTGTCGCGCCGTTCTGAAGGCCATCCAGCGGCAGCACGTTCATGTAAATAAAATTGCAGGCGATATAGATGGCAATTACGCTGCCCGTGCCGAGCGCGAGCGAAAGCGGCAAATTCCGGCTGGGATTTTTTACTTCGCCCGCCGTGAAGGTCACGTTGTTCCAGGCGTCGGCGGAAAAGAGAGAGCCGACCTGGGCTACGGCGAGAATCGTGAGCGTTCCAACCATCACGATCGGGCCGCCGACGCCCACCTGAACCGCATGCTGCGCGCCCAATCCTGCGTTGTGCCAGAAGTTTCCCTGGAAATTTGCCGCCAGCGCCTGGACGGCCCGCCCAACAAACACACCAAGAAAAACTAATCCCAGCAATGCCGCGATTTTTGCGAATGTAAAAATATTTTGGATAAGAGCGCCGGTTTTCACTCCGAAGATATTGATGATCGAAAGCACGATCACCATCAAAACAGCAATCAGATTTTGCGTATTGAGCCCAATATCCATGTTCCCCAAAACCATTGGCCCAATGTGGATGGGCGGCACTTTCCAGAAATGCACAATCCAATTGGTGGAAGAAATCGACGGAAAGAAAACGCCGAGAAACTTTCCGAATGCGACTCCAACTGCCGCAATGGTTCCAGTCTGAATTACGAGAAATAATGTCCAACCGTAGAGAAATCCCCAAAGCGGTCCCAGCGATTCGCGGAGATAGACATATTGACCGCCTGCGCGCGGCATCATCGCGGCAAGCTCTCCATAACTGAGCGCGGCAATAATCGTCATGAATCCCGTGACTAGCCACGCGCCAATTAGCAGCGCAGGCGAATCGACTTCCCTGGAAATTTCGGCGGAGACAATAAAAATGCCTGAGCCAATCATCGATCCCATAACCAGCATGGTCGCGCTGGTGAGGCCGAGTCCTTTTATCAGCTCTTTGTCTTGATCTTGACTAGTCGGATGCTTTTCCGAGGGGTTCAAGATTTGAGGCTCGATTTGAATTCGATACCCATTGTTATGTGGCGGGTTGTGGAACACGCCGCCATGACTTTAACCCAAGATGCTCAGAAATTCCTCTACTGATTTGCGAGGCTCCCGTAACAAGTCGGATATCACGGCCACCGAATCTGCGCCTGCTTCCATCACCGGCTGGCAATTGGCACGCGTGATGCCTCCGATGGCTACCAACGGTTTGGCGGTCATTTTTCTTGCCGTTCGCACTCCCTCAATGCCAATAGTAGGGTCATGATTTTTTTTGCTTGACGTTGCGAACACCGGCCCTACAGCGATGTAGTCGGCTGAAGTTTGGTCAGCAGCGGCGATCTGTTCAGGATTATGCGTCGAGACCCCTAGCGCGAGATTCGGCCCAATCACTGTTCGAGCGGCCTCTGACGATAAATCGTCCTGCCCTATGTGGACTCCGTCAAATCCAGCCGCCAGGCACAAGTCCGCTCGGTCGTTCATGATGAGTTTGACTGAAGCTCCCATTCGGCTTTTCAATTCCCGCGCCTGATCGAGCATCTCACGCGCGTTCCCAGACTTGTTGCGGTATTGCAGCAGGGTCACGCCTCCGGACGCTAGTTCCTCAGCGAATAGGCACAGAGCCTCGGTGCCAGGAAAGAGCGAAGAATCCAAGATCGCATAAAGGCGAGGAAGCGTGATCATGTGAGTTGTGGGTCCAAGAACTCTGAGTGTTGGATAACTTCCCTGGGCAGACGTTTCTGTTGAAATGCGATGTTATAACAGACTCGTTTTCCGCAACCATTTACTTCCCGGATGCGCAACGAACGCGTCCCTCGCCTTTGGGCGCAACCTAACTCCCCCTTCACGCATCTGGAAGTCACGGCTGGGGATGACATTTTCGCCGAGCCGCGCCATATCGTTATGAATCCACCAATACGTCCGACTCTAACTGGAGAAAATTATATGAAATTGTTACAAAAACTGGGTTTTTCGATGCTGCTCATTGTCGCTCTGGCGGGCATCGCAATTTCGCAGGATACGGGCGCGAAGCAGGACATGAAAGATGCGGGACATGAGACCAAGGACGCTGCAAAAGATACCGGCAGCGCAACCAAAAAAACAGCCAAAAAGACGGGCCATGCCGTAAAGCACACCACCAGGAAGGTGACCCACAAGGCTGCCGAGAAAACCGATGAAGGCGCGCAAAAAGTGGAAGACAAGACTGCCCCCCAGTAACGCGACCGCCTCCGGGAAAAACTTAATCGAAGCATGAAAAAGGCTCTTGCTTGCGCAAGAGTCTTTTTTTCGGAGAGGGCTGTTGCTTTACTTCGCTGCAGGCACTTGCTGGTCCGACGGCATCGTGCTGCTGGAGGAGGCAAGCTGCTCAAGATTATTTTTCAACAAGCTAATCTCGACGCGACCACCACTGGCGTGCCTGGAATTAGACTGCGCATCAGCGGAGGCAACAGGAGCATTGCCCATGCCCACCACATAAATTCGGTATACCGGGACGTCGTGGTTCTCCACCAGGTAGCGGACTACTGAATCTGCCATCTTTTGCGAGGTAGCAATCGCTGCCTGTCCCTTGCCGGACGAGAAGCCCTGCACCTCAATGATGTAGCCGCGCTGATCCTTCAACGGAGTAGCCAGGTCATCCAGGGCCGATTTGGCGTTCTTGCTTAATACACTTTGTCCGGGCCGGAAACGAAGTTCCGTCTGGTTCGACGCCTTGTACTGGTCGATGTTGCTAACTACCTGCTCGACGTTACCAATGCGGGTGTTAGCTTGCGTTGCCGTTTCCTGAGCGGCTTGCGCCCTGTTCCCGGCATCGATGGCGTGCTGGTCGGCTTCGTTGGCCTTGGCGGACGCGAGCTGAATTCCCTGCTGCGCACGCGAATCCACATCTTTGATGTTCTTACCATTGCTGGCGGTGAGCTCGTCGAGTTCGTTCAGCCGGTCTCGGATGGGGCCGGTCTGGCGCTGCACATATTTCTTACGAGCGAACGGATTTACTCGTCCCCAAAAACCTTCACGGGACGGAGGTTGCAACGGCTTTCCGGTTGCGCTCATCTGGTCAGTTGTTTGTGGGGCGGTCTGAGACGGCTGAGCCGCCACGGATTGGTCTTGCGTGGTCGAACTCT